>Ga0208940_1000034_pt1 | contig 172811 bp, 164 predicted proteins | sample AD_JPNNA6_MetaG_FD_184445 | JGI IMG/M metagenome (GOLD analysis project Ga0208940, IMG submission 184445) | Active sludge microbial communities of municipal wastewater-treating anaerobic digesters from Japan - AD_JPNNA6_MetaG (SPAdes) (version 2) | ecosystem: Engineered > Bioreactor >... | reverse complement strand
CCTTGGCTCGCGCGATTACGGCGCTCTGGTCAGATTTTTATTCTTCGGCTTTGGCGGCGGCTTTTTCTTTGGCGGTTGGCTTGACGCCGGCTTCGGCATGCTTGGCGATGACCGCGTCACGGATTTTGGCGAAGAGCGCGGGGTCGTTACGCAGATTTTCGCGGGCGGCATCGCGGCCTTGGCCGATTTGTTGGCCATCGTAAGACAGCCATGTGCCGCGCTTGTCGAGCAGGCCCAGATCGTTGGCGGCATCAATGACCGCGCCTTCCTTGGAAATGCCCTCGGCATATAGAATGTCAAATTCCGCTTCAGTGAAGGGGGGGGCAACCTTGTTTTTCACCACTTTGACGCGGGTGCGATTGCCGACCACTTTGCCATCGCCAGCTTTGATGGCGGCAATGCGGCGGATATCAAGGCGGACGGATGAATAGAACTTGAGGGCACGGCCGCCGGGGGTGGTTTCGGGATTGCCGAACATCACGCCGATTTTTTCACGAATCTGGTTGGTGAAGATGCAGCAGGTTTTGGATTTGTCGAGAATGCCAGTCATCTTGCGCATGGCTTGGCTCATCAGGCGAGCTTGCAGGCCCACGTGGGAATCGCCGATCTGGCCTTCGAGTTCAGCGCGGGGGGCGAGGGCGGCCACAGAGTCCACCACAATGACATCCAGCGCGTTGGAGCGGATGAGCTGGTCGGCAATGGTCAGGGCCTCTTCGCCGGAGTCTGGTTGGGAGACGAGCAGATTGTCAATGTCCACGCCAATTTTTTGGGCGTAGTGCGGATCGAGGGCGTGTTCGGTGTCAATGAACGCGCACATGCCGCCATTTTTCTGGGCCTCGGCGATGATATGCAGGACGAGGGTGGTTTTGCCGGAAGATTCGGGGCCGAAAATTTCGATGATGCGTCCACGGGGAACACCACCGATCCCCAGCGCAATATCAAGTGTCAGCGCGCTGGTGGAAATGGCGGGAATGCGGGCAACTGCACCCTCGGTCCCCAAGCGCATGATGGCGCCCTCGCCGAACTCTTTTTGGATTTGGGCCAGCACCGCGCTAAGGGCAGGCGGCAGGTTGCTATTGGCATCTTTTTTGGCGGCGGCAGGGGTCTTGGGGGGCATGGGTTACTCCTATATCTGAACAATTGTTCATTAACCTATCATGGGGGCCAACGGCTGTCAACGGCGTATCCTTGGCACAAATAGCCGTACGGTTCAAGCACCCACAAAATACGGCAAATTGGCCGCGAACAGAACCGGCCGGAGGAGGCGGGGCTCAACCGTAGTGGGTGGCAATCCACTTTTGATATTCGCCGGAGCGGACTTGGGCGCACCATTCGGTGTTTTGTAAATACCAATCCACGGTGCGGGCGAATCCGGTTTCCCAGGTTTCGGCCGGCTGCCAGCCGAGGTCGCGCTCAATTTTGGCGCAATCAATGGCGTAGCGGCGGTCGTGGCCGGGGCGGTCTTTGACAAAGGTGATCAGGCTGCGGCGCGGCTGCCCGTTGGGGAGGGGGGGGGCCTTGGCATCCACGAGGTCGCAAATTTTTTCCACCACGCGGAGGTTGGGCAGTTCGTTGCGACCGCCGACATTATAGGTGGCGCCCGGCGCAGCCTGTTGCATCACCTGCCAGATGGCGGCGCAGTGATCGGTGACGAACAACCAATCGCGCACATTCATCCCATCGCCATAAACAGGGAGGGGTTTGCCTTCGCTGGCGTTAAGAATCATGAGCGGGATCAGTTTCTCGGGAAACTGGTACGGCCCGTAATTGTTGGAACAATTGGAGAGGGTGGTGGGGAGGCCATAGGTTTCGTGATAGGCGCGCACGAGGTGATCGCTGGCGGCCTTCGACGCGGAGTAGGGTGAGTTGGGCGCGTAGGGGGTTTCCTCGGTGAAGAAGCCGGCAGGGCCAAGGCTGCCGAACACTTCGTCGGTGGAGACGTGGTGGAAGAGTTTGATTTGGGCCGCGTGCTCGCGGGCGGCTTGCAGCAGGGTGTAGGTGCCGATGATGTTGGTGCGGACAAAATCATCGGGCGCGACGATCGAGCGGTCCACGTGGCTCTCGGCCGCAAAGTGGGCAATGGCATCCACCGCGTAGGTTTCAATGACCTCCTTCATGGCGGCGGCATCGCAAATGTCGGCCTTGCGAAACACGTAGCGCTCGCCGACTGATTTTTCGAGATCCAGCAGCGAGAGCGGATTGCCGGCATAGGTCAGCTTGTCCACATTGATGATGCGCCGCGGGCAATCCGGCTGCGTAAAAAGCCAACGGATGAAATTGACGCCGATAAACCCGGCGCCGCCGGTCACCAGCAAGTTCTCGAACCGGCGGGGCATGGTCACGCCCGCACCTCATTCAAGAGGGCTTCGCGGTAGCGCTGAACATATTCGCCAAGGTCCGCGCGCCAATCCTGCATCCGGTTGAGGCCCGCCTTTTTGAGGTTGGCGTTTTCCAGAATGGAGTTGGCGGGGCGGACGGTGGGGGTGGGGTAATCGGCGGTGGTGCAGGGGCGCACTTCGCAATCCACCTTCATCAGGGAGATGAATTCCTTGGCGAAGTCATACCACGAGCAGTGGCCTTCGCCCGAGGCATGGAACAGCCCGGTGGCGTCAGCTTCGATCACGGCCAGGATTTGCTCGGCGAGGCGGCGCGACCACGTCGGCGTGCCGAATTGGTCATTGACCACGCGCAGCCCGCGGCGCGGGTCGGTGACGGCGCGGCGCAAAATGGTTTTGAGGAAGTTATAGCCATGCGCGCCATAGAGCCAGGCCGTGCGCAGGATGGCATGGCGCGGCGCACGCTCACGAATTTCGCGTTCGCCGGCGAGTTTGCTTTTGCCATACACGCTGACGGGGTGGGGCTGATCGCTCTCGAGATAGGGCTCGGGCACGGGGCGCGCGCCATCGAACACATAATCGGTGGAAACGTGCAGCAGGAAAATGTCGTAAGCCTTGGCGCGGGTGGCCAACAGGGCGGGACCTTCGCGGTTGACGTTCCAGGTTTTGGCCACGTCAGTTTCGGCGCGGTCCACGGCGGTATAAGCCGCGCAATTGACGATGACATCGGGCCGCCAGAGGCTGAGGATGCCATCCACGCTGGCGGCTTCCGTGATGTCCAAGTTGGGCAAGTCAAGGGCCAGCACTTCGTGGCCGGTGAAAACTTCACGGCAGTCCCAACCGAGTTGGCCCATGCCGCCGGTGACGAGAATTTTCATGTTGTTACTCCTGCGGGAAGCCGCCGCCAGCGCGCGAGACATTCGGCGAGGCGCGGATCCAAAATGGTTCGGGCTTGATTGAGGATATAAAGGTGGATGCCCGGCACCCCACCGGCCACCAGGCCCTCGATTTGCTCGGTGAGCCACGCGATGCCCGCGGCGCGCGCGTCATCGGCGCTGCCCGCCGCCAACGCGGAGCGCAACGCCGCCGGGGCGGTGGCGCGGCTAAACGCCAGCGAGCGCTCCAATTGCGCCACAGACGACACCGGCATCAGGCCCGGCAAAATCGGCACAGTGATCCCAGCTTCGCGGGCGGCGGCGATAAATTGGAAATAAACCGCATTGTCATAGAAAAGCTGCGTGGTGATGAAATCCGCGCCGGCTTCCACTTTGGTTTTGAGATGGCGCAGGTCGTCCGCCAACGAATCGGCTTCGGGATGGGTTTCCGGATAGCCTGCCACGCCGCAGCAGATGTCCGGGTGGCGCTCTTTGATCAGCGCTACGAGATCAGCGGCATAGGCCAGGCCGTCGGGGGCGGGCTTGAACTCGGTTTCACCGCGCGGGGGATCGCCGCGCAAGGCCATGATGTTGCGAATGCCGGCGGCGTGGATCCGATCCACCTGCGCGGCGAGGTCCGCGCGCGATGCGCCCACACACGTCAGGTGCGCCACCACCGGCTGGAAGCCCATCCGCGCCAACAGTTCCCAGGCGGCAAAAGAAAACTCGCGTGAGGAACCGCCCGCGCCATACGTGCAGGTGACAAAATCCGGACGGACCGGCCGCATCCGCTCGATGGAGCCGCCGAGAATGCCGAAACTGAGCGGATCTTTGGGCGGATAGAATTCCAGCGAAAGCGTCGGCTGGCGCCGCGCCGCCAAAATTTCCCGGATGGTCGGCCACGTCATAGTTCGGGCAGTATAGCAGACGCTTCCGGCGGGCGGCATCCATTTTTTTCGGCCAGCAAAAAGGTCAGGATTTCGTGGGCAGCACGCAAGCCGGCGGTGGCCGTCACACAATGCAAACTGCCCAGTGGGGGGCGGAGCCTGCCGCGCACATAAAAATCGGCGGTGGGGAGCGCGGCGGCCGGGGGTGTCGGTTTTTCGGTGGAAAACACGCAGCGGATACCGGCGCTGCCGCCATGTTTGGCGAGGCGCTTGCGCAGCAAGCGCCCCAAGGGACAGGTGTGCGAGGCCGCCAAATCGGCCGTGGTGATACGCGCGGGATCGCAGCGTCGAGCCGCGCCGAGACAAGTGAGGATGAACGGCACTTGGGCGCGCCGCGCGGCCAATAGCAATTCGGTTTTGGGATGCAGCGAGTCAATGGCATCCAGCAGCACATCGCACGGCTGCTCGGCCAGCACGCGTGCAGCGGTGTCGGCATCCAGAAACAGAGGCAGCGGCGTGAGGTCGAGCCCTGGCTGAACATCCCGCAAAAAACGCGCAGCCACATGGACCTTGAGCTGCCCCAAGGTGGACTGCGCGGCAAAGGGATGCCGATTGAGATTGGTGGCGCGGAGTTCGTCAAAATCCACCAGCACCAGATGGCCCACGCCAGAGCGGACAAGGGATTCCGCCGCCATAGCGCCCACCGCGCCCAAGCCGGCAATCATGACGCGCGCCTGCGCCAGCCGTTCCAGTGCGGCTGTTCCCAATAGCAATTCCACACGCTCCAACGCTGAACTCATGGCGACGGCCCATCCATGCGGACACCCGAAATCAGCTGCCGACGTACCCAAACTTTTTCAGCAGCCAATAATTGCGCGACCAGTTGGGCTCCACCTTGACCCAGAGCTCCAGCTTGTGCGGTTTGCCGTAGATTTCAGCCAGCGCCTTTTGGGCGGCGTGGCGAATGTCGCGAATCATTTTGGCGCGCGCCCCAATGACAATCGGCCGTTGTGAGGATTTTTCGACATAGATGGTGGCCTGCACGGTCACGTCCGCATCGGTTTCCGCCAGGTGATCCACGGCCACAGCGATGGCGTGTGGCAATTCGGCTTTGAGCCGCAAGTTGATTTGCGCCCGGATGACATCGGCAATGAAAAAAGGCCCCGGATCATCCGTGAGCATATCGGTGGGAAACAACGGCTCGGCGACGGGCATTTTTTCGCGCAGGGCGGCCACCAACGCGGGCAAGCCCGCGCCCGTGTGCGCGGAAACCTCGAACCAAATGGCCGGCGGCGGATTATAGGCCGGATCACGGGCCTGCTGGGCCGCGATGGTTTCCGCCCACGCGACTTCATGCTCCGCCCGATTCAAACCCAAGTCCGTTTTGTTCAGCGCCATGAAAAGCGGCGACATTTCGGTGGCCAGTTTTTTCATCCAGCCGCGGTCTTCCTCTTGCGGCGGGCGGGAAGCATCCAGTAGCAGCAAGATGACATCTGCGCCGGTCACCAGTCCGCGCGCCGTGCGGTTGAGCAGCGAACCCAGCGTGTGCGTGGCCTTCCGGATGCCGGGAGTGTCAAGAAAGACGATTTGCAGGCCATCTTCATTATGAATGGCGCGGATGGGGCGGCGCGTGGTTTGCGCCACGGGCGACACCACGGAGACGTTTTCGCCAATGAGCGCGTTCAGCAGCGACGATTTGCCGGTGTTGGCGCGGCCGACAATGGCCACCAGCCCGGCCCGGAAAGGGGAGGTATTCATGCGGTTGGCCGTAAATAGCTGGACAGGTCCACCACGTCGCCGTTGGCGGGGAGTTCCACCGTGGTGCGGGGCAGGCGCCCGACGCGCGCGGCCAGCGCCTCACGTTGCGATTGTTCGCCATGGACCAAAAAGACGTGCTTGGGTTTGGCGCCGCGGATATAGCGCAACAACTCCAGCCGGTCGGCGTGCGCGCTGAAGGCATTGAGCGTTTGTACCTCGGCCTTGACATCGAACTCGTCGCCGAAGACGCGCACGCGCTTTTCGCCATTCTGAATGCGCCGGCCAAGGGTGTTCAACGCCTGGTAGCCCACCAGCAGGATCAGGTTGCGCTCGTTTTCGATGCCGTGCTTGAGATGGTGGAGTATGCGGCCGTGTTCGCACATGCCGGAGGCGGCCAGCACAATGGCTGGCTGCGCGGAGGATGTGATGGCTTTGGATTCATCCACCGACTGCGTGAAGGTAAGCCATGGCGGACTGACGATGGAGCCCAGATGGTTGCGCAGCGCCTGCGATTCGTTGTCGAGATAGGCCACGTGTTTTTCAAACACGCCGGAAATGGCGTGGGCCATCGGGCTGTCCACATACACCGGCACTTCCGGAATGAGGCCGCGCTCACGCAGTTGAATCAGGTGATAGATGATCTCTTGCGACCGCCCCAACGCGAAGGTCGGAATGAGCACTTTGCCGCCGCGAGCCAACGCCCGCACGATGCTCTCACGCAGGGCCTCGTGGGCATTGAGCGCGTTGTCGTGGAGCCGATCGCCATATGTGCTCTCGCAAATCAGGATGTCAATGTCGCGGAGTTGCACGGGATCGTTCAACAGCGGCAGATTGCGGCGGCCCAAATCAAACGCCAGCGCAATGCGCAGGAAATCACCGCCGTTGTAGGGGATCTGAATCAGGGTCAGCGCCGCGCCCAAGATGTGGCCGGCATCCACGTGGGTGACGACAATATCCCCGGGCAGGCGCAGGTGGTCGTCGTACTCGTGGGGGCGAATCAGTTTGAGCGAGGCTTCCGCATCTTCCATGGTGTAGAGCGGCACAATCGGCGGCAGGCCGCGCCGGTTGGTTTTCTGGTTTAGGTAAGCGGCATCCGCTTCCTGAATGTGGGCGGAGTCGCGCAGCATAATCGGCAACAAGTCCGCCGTGGCTGAGGTGGCGTGGATGTCGCGCCGGTAGCCTGCTTTGACCAGCGTGGGGATGTTGCCGCAGTGGTCAATGTGCGCGTGGGAAAGCACCATGGCCTCCACTTGCCCGGGATCGAAGCACAGGGTCTGGTTGAACTCCGCCGCTTCCTTGCGTCGGCCTTGGAAAAGGCCGCAATCAAACAAAATCCGCGTGCCGTTATATTCCAGCAAATGTCGCGAACCGGTCACGGTGTCGGCACCGCCCAAAAAATGCCATTTTAAATAAGAGCCGCCGGAATGCGTGGGTGCTGAGTTCATGGATCGAGGATAGGGCAAGGCGGGTGGTGGTGGCAACGACAACTCATTTCACGTCCAGTAGTGGCGATCCAGCGAGCGGTATTGAATGGCCTCGGCTATGTGATCCGCCGCGATGTGCTCCTGCGCGGCCAAATCCGCGATGGTGCGCGCCACCTTGAGAATGCGGTCATACGCCCGCGCGCTCAGGTGCAGATCCGCCATCGCCGCTTTGAGCAGCCCCTGCGCGGTTTCGTCCAGGACGCAGTGCTTATGGACATCGCGCGCGCGCATCCCGGCGTTGCAGTGAATGACGTGGGCCCCGCGGCTCCTGGCGAAACGCTCACGCTGAATCGCGCGCGACGCCACCACACGCTCGCGAATCGCCGCCGAGCTTTCGCCTTTCTCCAGCGAAGACAACTGCTGGTATTCCATGGCCGGCACTTCCACGTGTATATCAATGCGGTCCAGCAGCGGGCCGGAAATTCGGTTGCGGTAGCGCTGCATTTGGATGGGGGTGCAACGGCAGTTTTTGGTGGCATCGCCAAAATGGCCGCACGGACAAGGGTTCATGGCAGCCACCAACATGAACCGGCAGGGGAAGGTGACCGAAGCCGCCGCGCGGGCGATGGATACCGTGCCATCTTCCAGCGGCTGGCGCATTACCTCCAGCACGTTGCGGTGGAATTCCGGCAACTCGTCGAGGAACAGCACGCCGTTATGCGCCAGGCTCACCTCGCCCGGCAACGGATGCGCGCCGCCCCCCAGCAAGCCGGCATCGGAAATCGTGTGGTGCGGCGAACGGAATGGCCGGCCGCTCACCACCGCCTGATGCGCGGGCAGCACGCCGGCAATGCTGTGGATCTTTGTGGTCTCCAGCGCTTCGGACAACGTGAGTGGCGGGAGGATGGTCGGCACCCGCTTGGCCAACATGGATTTGCCGGTACCCGGCGGCCCGATCAGCAGAATATTGTGCCCGCCGGCCACCGCCACCTCGATGGCGCGCCGGGCGAATTCCTGGCCCTTCACATCGGCATAGTCGTCGTCGTAGGCCGCGCCGCTGCCGAAGGCCGTCTTCATATCCACGCGGAACGGTTCGATTGTTTTTTTGCCATCCAGAAAATCCGCCGCCGCGCGCAATGTGGCCACGGGATAGACGGCCAGCCCTTCCACCACAGCGGCCTCTTCCGCGTTTTCCGGCGGCACCAGAATGCCTTGGCGGCCGGCGGCGCGGGCTTGCAGGGCAATGGGCAATACGCCGCGCACGCGGCGCACCTCGCCGCTCAGCGCCAGTTCGCCCGTCACGCAAAACTGGGCAAGGCGTGCCCCATCCATCTGTTCTTCCGCCGCCAGCATGCCGAGGGCAATCGGCAGATCAAAGCTGGGCCCCTCCTTCTTGATGTCGGCCGGCGCCAGATTGACCGTGGTTCGCCCCATCGGCGGCGAAAACCCGGAATTGATTAGCGCCGTCCAAACGCGGTCGGAACTCTCTTTGACCGCCGCATCCGGCAACCCCACCACAACCACCTTGGGCTCTCCGTGCCCGGCATTGACCTCGATCTCAACCTCGTACGCATCCACCCCGTAGACTGCGCCTGAAAACACTTTCGCCAGCATAAGGGGTTAGTCCCGTGTTTGGATGTTTTTGACTTTAACAAACGGGTGCCCGCCCCACTCGCCGCGCTGGGCCATCGTCAACTTTTTCATGAACTCCGCAAAGTCTATCGCCTTGTCCATATACCGCTGCTCCTTGATCCAGCCGTTGTGGTCCACCGTATTTGGTCTCACCCCTCAAGCCAAGGCATATTTTTCAGGGCATGTCTTGTACAAGGCCGGCCCAGCAGACTCCGTCACGCGCCACACGGCCGCCCAGCCAGCGATGATTCGCCATGTTTCTGTGGTCAGGGCTTGAATTGGGCCAGAAAGTTGTCGAGGTCTTCGCCGCCGGGCTGGCCGGGGGTAAGCCAGGAGGAGTCGCTGTGGGCGCCGCCAAGAATGGTGAATGTCTTGGGGGCGGCGGCGGCGGCGAAGAGGAGGCGGCCGCTTTGGAAGGGGACCACTTCATCGCGTGGGCTATGGCCAAACAGCTTGGGAATCCCGGGCAGCGCGGCGGCAGTGGCGGCGGCATCATATTTCACGGTCAAGAGGCGATCGAGAGGCCAATCGGGAAAGCGGCGGCGAGCCATGTCGGCCATGGAGGCAAACCCGCCTTCAATGATGAGGCCGCTGACGGGTCGCTCGCGGGCGAGCTGGCAGGCCACCGCCGCGCCCAACGAATGGCCATAGACGATGATGGGCAGGTTGCGGCTCATGGGCTGGGCGGCATCAAACGCGGCGCGGGCATCGCGGTAAAGGCCGGGTTCGGAAGGGCTGCCGGCGCTTTGGCCATAGCCGCGGTAATCCCACAAAAACAGGTTGAAGCCGCGTTTGGTAAAGGCGGGGGCCAAATGGGCACGATCGCTGATGTTGCCGCCGTTGCCGTGGCAAAAGACTACTGTGCCGCGCGGGTGGTTGGCCGGAATCCACCAGCCGGAGAGCGTGGTGCCATCAGCGGCGGTGAACTGGACTTCCTGAAAGCGCTGTTGAAAGTGGGCGGGGGTGGCGTGGATGTCGGGGCGGGGATGGTACAACTGCTGGCGCTCAAAGCGCAGCAGGAGGAAGCCGCCGCCGACCGCAGCCAGCAGGATCACCAAAAGCAACGTCGTAAAAATTTTTTTCATGCGGCCTATACTTCCAGTTTTTTCGGAAAGCTAGCCAGCAGTTTATAGCCGCGTTGGGTGATGACCACAGTATCTTCGATGCGCACGCCACCGACACCGGGATAATAGAGCCCGGGCTCGACGGTGACGACGTGGCCGGCGAGCAATTGGCCCGGCCCCCGGCTCAAGCGCGGCTCTTCATGAATATCCAGTCCCACCCCGTGGCCGGTGCTGTGGATGAAGCCGCATTCGCGCCCCGGTGGTTCCAGCTTGGTGATGAATCCCGCGCGCAAAAAAGAATCCACCACGGTTTGATGGACTGCCGCCAATTCGACGCCGGGGCGCAGCATGGCGAGCGCGTCGCGTTGCGCCGTGTGAACGGCACGATACATCTGACGCACTTGGGGAGTGGCTTCGCCCCGTACCACCGTGCGGGTGATGTCGCCCCAATAACCGGTTTCGCGGTGGCGCGGAAAGATATCAAGGACAATGGGGACGCCGGCGCGTAGTGGCCCGCTGCCAGTGTCGTGCGGACGCGCGCTTTGGGGTCCAACGGCGACAATGGTTCCTTGATCAGCGCACTGGTGTTCCATCAAGGCGTGGGCGATGACGTTCTTGATGTGCTCCGCGGTCAGGGTGCGGCCGCGGTGGCGCAACACTTTGCGCGGGCCAATGGTTGCAGCGCGAATGCACTCGATGGCCGCGCGCATGGCGGCCACAGCGGCTTCCTGGGCCTGCGTGATCCACGCCACCTCACGCGCGGTTTTGATGGCACGCGAGGGAAATGGCGGTGCGTCCTGAACCTCCACAGCCACGCCGGCGGCAGTCAATGCGCGAGCCACACCAATGGGAAAATGGGGCGTGACGGTCACGCGGGGCGCGCCCAACTTCGTGGCCAAAGCAACAAACTGCTGGGATAATGTCGCGGGAGGTGGAATCCCCGGCGACGCCAACGAAAGGGGCGTATGGATGATTGCCCGCGGGCATGTTTTCTTGGCGCGGGAGGCTTCCAAAGGCGACACGAGCAGATGTAAACGGCCCCCGGGTTCCACCAACAGGCCGAAGGGGTCGCTGGCAGCCATCCCCGTGGCATGGCGGACATCGTTTTCATCCAAGCCTGTGGCCACAAAAATGAGGGGGGCTGTTGATTTGTTCATAGTTTGGCTGGTTTTCATGAAAAAAGGATTGTTAATAGCTTGATTTTCAATGGATTTCCGGCGGTTTTCAATCCAAAAATCCGCCCGGATCAAAGTACGAGGCAATTATTTGATAAGTACCGGATCAACTAAATATTGTGTTATTAAAACTACTAACCACTACAATTTGTTGTGTGCTGAAATATCTTGGAAAATGGGGGGAGGGGGCTTGTCGGATTGCAAAGTGGTTATTATGGTCACGACTGTCTTCGGGCAGCAGATCAAAAAACGGCTGTGAATAAGCTGTGGATAAGTGCGCCGGAGGGCCATTTTAGCGGGCTCCGCGTGGGGTCCGGGGAATGCGAAAAACAGGGTGTTTTAGGATTGAGTCGGCCGGGCTATTCGTGCGAGACTGGTGGTCCGGGCTGGAATAAGGATTTTTGTTGTGGACGAAAAGAAGGCCAAAGAGGTTTGGGCAAAGGCGTGCGAGCATCTTGCCGAGGCGGTCTCGGCGGATATTTTCAGCCGGTGGATCGGGGTGATTGAAGCCGCAGGGGATGATGCACCCGGCCAACTGACGCTGACGGTTCCCAACGGGTTCTACCAAGACTGGCTGGAAGAACATTACCTGCCGATGATCCGCAAGGCGCTGGGTGCTGCAGGCCACGAGCACATAGCCATTGCGTTTGTGGTAAATGATAACGGCCCGGCGCCCGCCCCGGCCACGCCGATCAAGAGCAATGAACCAGCTCCAGCCAAACGCCGTGGGCCAAAAATCTACAACGTGGGCGGGACGCTGAACCCGCGGCACACGTTTGAAAACTTTGTGGTGGGCCCGGCGAACACGTTTGCCCACGCGGCGGCGTTGGCCGTGGTGGATGCACCCGCGCGCGCTTATAATCCACTGTTCATTCACGGGGGGACGGGTCTCGGCAAAACGCACCTGATCCAGGCCATGGGCCACGCGCTCATCAAGCGCGGCAAAGGGACCGTCTGCTACACCACCTGCGAAGATTTCACCAACGAGTTCATCCAAGCCGTACAGCAACACGAGCTCACCAGCTTCCGCCGGAAATACCGCAACATTGATTTGCTGCTGATTGACGACATCCATTTCCTGGCCCGCAAAGAGGGCATCCAGGAAGAATTTTTCCATACGTTTAATTCGCTGCATCAAAACCAAAAACAAATTGTGATGACCAGCGACCGCCCGGTGAGCGAAATTGCCAACCTGCAGAATCGGCTCGTCTCCCGCTTTGAATGGGGGATGGTGACGGAAATGGAAATGGTGGATTTGGAAACCCGGGTGGCCATCCTGCGGCAGAAGCGGGAGGAGTTGGGCATCCAGTTGCCGGATCCCACGCTGTTCTTCATTGCGGAACACGTGCGCTCCAACATTCGCAAGTTGGAAGGCTCGCTGCTGCGGGTGGCTTCCTACGCCTCCCTGACGCGCAAGCCGCTGACCACCGAAGCGCTGGAGTATTTGCTGCGCGACACCATCGAGCAGGAGAACCAAACCGCCGTCACGCTCGAAGGAATCCAGCGGATTGTCGCGGAATATTACGACATCCGGCTGGGCGACATGACCAGCAAGCAGCGGCCCAACAACATCGCGTTCCCACGGCAGGTGGCCATGTATTTGTGCCGGGAAATGACGGAGCAATCCCTGCCGGCCATCGGCAACGCATTTGGGCGCAACCACGCCACGGTGCTGCACGCGCACCGGAGCATCGGCGCCAAGATGAAAACGGACTCTTCGCTTCGCCAGACGATTTTGTCGTTGCAGCAGCGGCTGGGGGGCGCCGCGGCACCGGTTTGACATGACCCGGCGCCACGCCCATTCGGGAGCAGACGCACGGGGGACGACGCGACCTCATGGATTGTGGACAAGGTTGTGGATAGCGCGGGATAAGTTGTGGAAAAGAACCCAAAGCTGTGAATGGGGCCGGAGTCATCCACACCATGCACTTTCCGAACACAGGTTTTTTGACAGGGTGAATTCGACGGAAGTCCTTGGAAGACCCATTCTTTGCTTGCTGTCCACACAATTCACAGGACATACTGATAAGACGGTTTATAAATTTATATAGATACTAGTAACCGACACCGGGAGGCGTCATGAAAATCAAAGTCAAAAAAGAAGCGATGTTGGCATCGTTGCAAAAAGTTCAGTCGGTCATCAATCCGCGCAATACCTTGGCCGTGCTGGCCAACGTGTTGTTCCGCGCCCAGGACGGCAAGTTGGAACTGACCGCCACCGATATGGCGCTGACGTTGCGCACCACCATGGAAGCCGAAGTCCTCCAGCCCGGCTCCACCACCATTCCCGCCAAGCGGATTCTCGGGGTTTTCCGGGAATTGGCCGTGGCCGAAGTCGAGCTGGAAGTCAACGACCAGAACATCACCCTCATCCACGCCGGTAGCTCTCACTTCAAAATCCATGGGATTTCCGAAAACGAATATCCCAATCTGCCCGAACTGGCGGATGCCAAGACCTACACCTTGGACCAAGGCGACTTCAAAAACATGTTGAAGCTGACCTCCTTTGCGGCCTCCTTGGACACCAACCGCCAATTACTGAACGGGGTGCTGTTGAGCTTCAAGAACGGGAAGTTGAGCGTGGTCGCCACGGACAGCCGGCGCCTGGCCCACGTGGAGCAGGAAGTCGAGTTCCCGGCGGATGCCGCCTTGGACTTGATTGTGCCCCTCAAGACCGTGGATGAACTCCTCAAGACCCTCGGCGATTCCGGCCCGCTCAAAATCATGGCCACCCCGAAGCAGGTGGGCTTTGACTTCAACTCCGTCTTCATCGTTTCCAAGCTGGAAGAAGGCAAATACCCCAACTACCAGCAGGTGATCCCCCAGACGAGCAACCAGCGGATTGATTTGGAGCGCGAAGTGTTTCTCAGCGCCATTCGCCGCACCTCACAACTGGTGATTGACGTGGTCTCCGGCGTGAAGCTGACCTTCAGCAAGAATCAATTGGAAATCCTTGCCCAGGCCCCCGAAGTTGGTGAAGCCCGCGAAACCATGGCCGTGAAGTACAAGGGCCCGGAAATCTCCATTTCCTTCAACCCCCACTTCCTGATGGACCCCCTCAAGGTGCTCACCGACGACGAAGTCCAACTCCACCTGACGGACGACACCAGCCCCGGGGTCATTCGCTCCACCGTCAACTTCATTTATGTGTTGATGCCCATCCGGTCGAGCTAACCCCACGCCTTGGGCTTCGTGCTGATCCCCAAAAACCAGCGCAGCCGTCCCATCCGGGGCGGCTGTGATCGTTTGGTTGCCCGACTAGGATTTGAACCTAGACAAACAGATCCAGAGTCTGCTGTGCTACCGTTACACCATCGGGCAAGTTGAAAATGAAACGTGGAGAAGGTACTTTTTCCAGTTATGAAGTCAAGCACGGGCATCCCAACCCGGAATCCCCCTTGGACTAATTTGCCGTGAGCGATTTCCAAAAAGACAACGTAGCGCTGATGTGCGACATCGGCGAACTCGTTGGCATCTTTGACTTCGAGCAAGGATTTGATTCGTTCCTCCAGCGCGCGGTTTCGATGGTGGCTTGGCACATGCGCGCCGCGGTTTGCTCCCTCTATCTCTATAAGCCGGCCACCCGCGAGCTGGTGCTGCGCGCGAATCAGGGGCTGAATCCCCAGCTCATTGGAACCCTGCGGCTCAAGATTGGCGAGGGGATCACCGGCATGGCGTTGAAGGAAATGCGGCCCATCTGCGAGGCCCGCGCCACCGACAACCCCAACTTCAAATATATCCCCGGCAGCCACGAAGAAAACTTTGTCTCGTTCCTAGCCGTGCCAATCATTCGCCGGATGAACCCGGTGGGGGTGATCGTAGTTCAGGACCCCCAGTGGAATTATTTCACCCCCAACGATATTCAGGCCTTGCAGGTCATCGCCTCCCAGTTGGCCGGCGTGATTGAAAACGCCGACTTGCTCAGCGAGTTGCGCCAAAAAGAGCAGCAAGACTCCCCGGCCCCCGTGTTTCATGGGGAGCAGGAGTTTGGCCCCGGCACCCACTGCGTCCGTGGGGTGGGCGCCTCGGATGTCATGGGCATGGGGCTTTCGACCCGTATTGGCCAATACCTGACGCTCGACCAGGAAGCCGCCACCTGTCCCCTCGATCTCACCGAGGACGATTTCGACCGTGCCCTGCTCGCCACCGAGCGCCAACTCCTCGATCTCCAACGCCGCCTCGAAGATAAAATCCATGACGCGGCCTCCATGATTTTTGGCGCTCACGTCCTGATGCTCAAGGATGAGGCGTTTTCCGGCGAAATCCGCAACCAAATCCGCGGCGGAAAAAATCCGTGGACCGCCATTGTGGAGGAAGTCCGCCGCTACTCGCGCCTGTTTGCGCACAGCCCCAATCCGGCCCTGCGCGAAAAAGTGCTCGATGTTGAAGACCTCGGCCACCGGCTCCTCCAAAACCTCTCAGCCCAAAGCATGGCCAGCACCAATCCGGATTACTCCGGCCAAATCGTCATTGCCGAAGAATTGCTCCCCTCCGACATCCTCAAAATATCCGCTGAAGGCGCGGCGGGCCTGATTTTGCTGGGCGGCGGCCAGCACTCCCACGTGGCCATTCTGGCCAAGGCCATGCAGATTCCACTGGTTATCGCCACTGACCGCCGCCTGCTCTCGTTGCCCGAAAAAACGCCCCTGCTGCTGGATGCCAAGGAAGGTCAAATCATTGTGCGCCCCGGTCCGGAAGCCATCCAGACCATGCAGAACATTATCCGTTCCCTGGCCGACTCCCTGCGCCTGGCCGAGCTGGCCCAGCCGGAAACCCGGACCCAGGATGGCGCGGAAGTTCACCTGTTCGCCAACATGAACCTCGTCAGCGAGCTGGATGTCGCCTTGCGGGTCCACGCGCAGGGCATCGGGCTCTACCGCACCGAGTTTCCGTTCATCGTCCGCAGCAGCTTCCCGACCGAGGAAGAACAATTTGTTGTCTATTCCCGCGTGCTGGAGCGGATGCAGGGCGCGCCCGTCGTCTTCCGCACCCTGGATGTCGGCGGCGACAAAGTCCTTTCCTACTTCCACGCCGCGCCCGAATCCAACCCGTTCCTTGGCCTGCGCGCCTTGCGGTTTTCGCTGAAAAATCCGCTGATTTTCAAACAGCAGTTGCGCGCGCTGCTCCGCGCCGCGCACGATTACCCCCAAGCCCGCATCATGTTCCCCATGGTAGCCTCCCTGGATGAATTCCTCGAAGCCCGCGCGCTGGTCGAAGTGTGCCACCGCGAACTCCAGCGCGAAGGCATCCCCAGCCGTATTCCCGAACTCGGCATGATGATTGAACTGCCCTCCGCCGTCACCATGATCAACGAACTCGCCGCCGCCGCCGATTTCTTGAGCATCGGCAGCAATGACCTGATTCAATATCTGCTGGCCGTGGACCGCACCAATACGCGGATGGCGCCGTGGTTTGCCCCGCACCACCCCGCGGTGATTCGCGCGCTGCACTGCATCGTGAAAACCGCGCGCCAGCACAACAAAGTCATTTCCCTCTGCGGCACTCTCGGTGCGGACCCGCGGCTGATGCCTTTCCTGCTCGGGATCGGCCTTCGGCACTTCAGCCTTGATCCGCTGGAAATTCCGGCCGTGCAACGGCGCATCGCCCAAATCAACGCGGCCCAAGCCGAACAGCAGGCCCAGCACATGCTGACCCTGGGCCGGATCGGCGATGTCGCCGACTACCTCCGCCAAATCAACCCGCCGGACTGAGCCCGGTGGATACCCTGGTTCATGGCCTGATTGGCACGGCCCTGTGCAGTCGCACCGGATTGCCCGGCGGCCGGCGCGGACCGGCGGATGCCCGTGGTTCCCGCCGCTGGTGGGCCGATTGGACCCTCTGGGCCGCCTTTGGGTTCGGTATTTTGCCCGACGCCCTCTCGCTGGGGATTTACTTCCTGAGCGACTTGCTCATGGGCCGCAGCCTCACCTGGCAGGGCATTCCGCCGTGGGTGTTTTTCCTCTATAACACCACCCACAGCCTGCTCGGCATGGCCCTGATCCTCGGCCTGCTCGCGTGGCGGTTCCCCGCCCTGCGCCTGCCCCTGCTGGCCTGGCCGCTCCACGTCTTGATGGATGTGCCCACCCATGGCGAAAGCGTTTGGGGCACGCCCCTCCTCTGGCCTTTTTCCTCGTGGACGTTCAGCGGTTGGAATTGGTGGCTCCACAAGGAAATCTTCATTGGCAGTTGGCTGCTGGCCGGCGCCCTTTGGCTGGCTGTGGCCCTCCTGCGCCTTACCGGGAGAAAATCATGACCTTTCTGGAACTGGTCCAAAAACGCCAAAGCGTGCGGCGCTATCAGCCCGGTCGCCGCATCCCGCGCGACGTGTTGGAGCGCTGCCTTGAGGTCGCGCGCCTGGCCCCCTCCGCTTGCAATTCGCAACCGTGGTCCTTCGTGGTGGTGGATGACCCCGCCGCCGTGCGCGACCTCGCCGAAGCCGTCTGCACCCACCCGCCCTTCGGCATGAACAAGTTTGCCCGCGACGCCTCGGCATTGATTGCCGTGGTCACCGAAAAAATGAAACTTGCCGCGCGGCTCGGCGCGCAATTTCGCGGCGTGCAATACAGCCTGGTGGACCTCGGAATTGCCTGCGAACACCTGTTGCTGCAAGCCACGGAAGAAGGCCTCGGCAGTTGCTGGCTGGGGTGGTTCAACGAACGCGCCGTCAAAAAGGCTCTAGCCATTCCACGGGCGAAAAAAGTGGATCTGCTGCTCGCCCTTGGCTATCCCGCCGATCCCACCCCGCGCCCCAAAAACCGCCACCCCCTCGACCACATCCGCCGCTACGCCTAATCCCGTCCACGGGCGGCTCCGACGCTATGGAGCCACGGGATTGATCCTTGAGTTTGCCCCGGTTCCCGGCCTATTATCGAGCCGCTATGAAGTACGCGCATAGCCTCAAAGAACGCCCCCCGGAGCAGTGGCAGCCACGGAGGGTGAAATGCTAGCTGAAAGGCCATCGGTGTATTATGCGCGTGATGGCCAATTACTAATTGAACACCTGGTTGGTGTTGCTCGACTTGCCGAACAATTTGCAGCCCCCTTTGGTTTGAGCAACGCCGCTGGATCGGCTGCCAAGTTGCATGATATCGGCAAGTTTACAAAAGCCTTTCAAGATTATCTATTGAGCAGTGTTAGCGGGCGGCAAGTCACCCGTGGGGATGTTATTCATGCGCTGCAGGGGGCCAAATTTCTGGCGAGTCACAGTCGTGACCCAATGATTACCGATATCTTGGCCAATGCTATCGCTTCACATCATGGTGGTTTATACGATACACTTTCAGATGGAATCCGAATGCTTGATCATAAACTCCAACGGCGTGCGGACGAACTCCACTATGACGAGATTCTTGATGCGTACCAACCGGACATTTCTGTGAATGAAATTCGCAATGAAATTGTCCAGTTATGTCGAGTTTTCAACGAACATCAGTTTCCGCCCCGGTTCATGCTGCACCTTGCAACCAAGGCGATATTTTCGTGTCTGGTAGACGCCGATCGGTGCGACGCCGCGGGACTCGTGCCGAATCATACTTTCCCCGATTGGGATGTCTGGATAACGCAACTGGAAAAATATCTTGCCGGGTTTATGGGGGATGGCCAGTTGAACAGGGTGCGTCAGAAGATTTCAGCGGATTGCCAACGGGCCGGAACAAGAGCCAAAGGCATCTATACTTTGTCCGTACCAACAGGCTCCGGCAAAACGATGGCCAGCTTGAGGTTTGCCCTCCATCATGCTCGATGCAATCGCCTCAAACGCATCATTTACGTTATTCCTTACCTATCCATTTTAGATCAGATGGCACAAGTGCTTGAGAAAATTTTCGATGCAGCATGTCGCAACCAGATTCTTGAACACCATTCCAATCTGGAAATCTCAGACGATTCTACCAGCCCTAATGATGAGTATGAGCAACATAAACTTCTCACCGCCCGGTGGGAGAATCCAGTCATTCTGACGACGATGGTCCAGTTTCTTGAGACGATTTATAGCAACCGCGCGGCAAGTTTACGGAAATTCCACAACATGGCTGATGCTGTTTTGGTATTTGATGAGGTGCAAGCGTTACCCATCAAGTGCACCTATCTGTTTAATGATGCCATCAATTATTTGCACTATTGTGGGGGATCCAGCGTTCTGCTTTGCACGGCGACTCAGCCTCAATTGGACCGTGTGTCCCGCCCGATAAAATATTCACCCAACCACGCGCTTGTGACCCTGTCTGACGCGGAACGGGCAGTATTCAAACGTGTTCACATCGCCAATCAATCTTTGACGCCTTTTTCATTTGTGGATATTGCCCGGTTGGCCGGAAAAGAAATAAAAGCCGGAAAAAGCACCCTGGTCATTCTCAACACCAAACAATCCGCCACCGAAGTATACCGGCTCTGTAAAACGTCAATATCTAACTGTCGAACTTTCCTGTTAACCACCAACCTATGCCCAGCGCATCGTAAGCATCAGCTTGCTCAAATAACAAATCGCGCCAAAGATGAGCGCATTTTATGTGTCAGCACTCAATTGATCGAAGCAGGAGTTGATTTGTCATTTGATTGCGTAATTCGGGCCGCCGCTGGATTGGATAGCGTAGTGCAGGCCGCAGGACGGTGCAACCGTAATGGAGAAAATTCGACGCCCCAAACTGTTCACGTCATCAATGCCGTGGAAGAGAAACTCACCCGGCTTGCTGAAATTGCCGATGGCAAGGAAGTGACCCAACGAATCACCCGCGAAGCTCCGGGGATCTCACTTCTTCAAGATGAAGCACTCGAACAGTTCTACCGTTACTACTTTTTCAACCAGCAGGATAAAATGGGGTTCCCCAGCGGCCCAACAGGCCAAAATCTTTACACCCTCCTCAATGACAATCCGCTTGCCAGCCATGCGTATCAAGATCAGAACGGCGGAATGCCATATCAAGGCCTACCGGCCGCATTCCAGTCAGCCGCAGAGCAGTTTGCGGTGGTTGATCAGGGCCAGGTGGGTGTTGTTGTCCAGTATGGGAACTCTCTACATCTGATTGAGGCGTTTGAAAAAGAATATGACCCTTTGCAAAAGATGCGGCACCTCCGCAATCTGCAGCAGTTTACGGTCAATATCTTTCCCCAGACTCAAAAAAAGCTTCTTGATGCCGGGGCGATATGCCCCATCCAAGAAACCTTTTATTTCCTATCCAAGTATTGGTACGACAGCGAAGAATACGGCCTGCTGGACACACCTAAACCAGCAATCGAATGAGGCGTACATGAAAAAAGAACGAAACACCATCGAATACAAATTGTACGGACGCTATGCCCTCTTTTCGGATCCCATCATGCGCGTGGGGGGCGAAAAGTTTTCTTATCAGGTTCCCACCTACCAAGCCTTGGTGGGAATTACGGAAAGCATTTACTGGAAACCGAGTCTTTTCTGGATCATCGATGCGGTAAGAGTAATGAAGAAAATCCAAACCGAATCGAAGGGGGTTAAGCCGATTAAAATGTCAGGGGGGAACGAACTCGCCTATTACACCTATCTGCGGGATGTGGAATACCAGGTGCGGGCCCATTTTGAATGGAGCAAATACAGGCCAGAGCTGCAAGCCGACTGGGATGAGCACAAGCACCACAACATTGCCAAGCGTTGTGTGGCCAAGGGGGGGCGCCGGGACATCTTTCTGGGTACGAGAGAATGCCAAGGCTATGTGGAGCCATGTACATTCGGCGAGGGAGAGGGTTTTTACGACCGCTATGGGCAACTCGATTTCGGCATGATGTTCCACGGATTTGATTATCCCGCCCAGACCGGGAAAAAAGAATTTGGCAAACGGCTGTGGCATGCCCAAATGAAGGACGGCGTGATGGAGTTTCCCCGCCCGGACGACTCCGCCCTGCCGCGCGATGTCATTCGGAAGATGAGCTTGAAACAATACACCATCAACAAGGATTTCCTGCCGGTCGCTCATGATCTCGCGCTGCAGGATTTATTGAGCGAGGAGGGCGGGGCATGAGCATATGGCGGCATTTGGCGGACAGCTACACCCGGAACCGGGAGATGCTTAAAACAACATATCCGTTGTCGAGTACGACCATCAGCAATATGTCGGACCACATTATTGTGATATCGGTTGATGAACACGGCAGATTCCTGAAAGCGGAAACCATACCGAAGGTAAGCAGAGCCGAGGGTGGGGTCCAGCGAATTCCCATTCCGGTGTCCGAAGATAGCATGTCCCGCACTTCGGGCGCTTGGAAAAACCCCCACCCGTTGTTCGAACAATACGGTTTTTTCAAAAAAAACGACAAGCGTTTTACCGGAAGCGGGGAAGTGAAAGGATACTTGAAGCAACTCCAGGAATTCGCCCATGCGTCCGACCATCCGAAAATCAAAGCCATTGCGGCTTATGTAGGCCGGAAACGGTTGGAAGATGATGTCAAAGGTCTTCCTTCAAGTGATAAGACCATGGTGCTGTTTAAGGTGCACGTTCCGGACGATCCGCTCACGGAGGTTTGGCGCGATCCGACAATTTTCGAGGCTTGGCATCAATATTACACCCAAGGAAGGAAGACCGGTTTGGATGCGGTTACGGGTGAGGCGCAAAACATCGCTATCGCACACCCCAAAAAAATATCCAATACGGTGGCCAATGCGAAATTGATTTCCGCCAATGACACGACGAACTTTACCTTCCGGGGGAGATTTGACAGCGCAAACGAATCTTTGAGCATGGGCTATGAATCCTCTCAAAAAGCGCACCAATTTCTTACGTTTCTGGTCGAAAATCGCGGCATGGTTTGCAAGGAACAGGTCATTCTTTCCTTTTCCGTCGGGTCGGTGGAACAAGATGCCCCCCCGCCGCTGGGCGAAGAACAGAGCATCTGGGAACTCATCCAGAGCGCGCCGGCAGCGGCACTGGCTGACGCGCACGCCCTTTTGCAGGCGGAAACCGGCTATGACTACGCACAGGCGCTGCAGGCCGCCATGCAGGGCAGGGCATACCGGAACGCGCTGGAAAAGCATCCCGACACGATTGTACTGGCATTGGACGCCGCCACAACGGGAAGAATGGCCATTACCTTTTACAGGCACCTGTCCCGCCAGGACTACCTCGAGAAATTGCTGGCGTGGCACCAAGATTGCAAATGGATCCACCGCTTCCTGAATCGCGAGACAGGTCGGCAGGTTGTTTATGCAGGCGCACCGTTTACAAGCAGGATTGTCGAGGCGGTTCACGGCAAGCCACGCGGAGGGAAGGATGAAAGCTTCATCAAGTTGAAAAAGTCTGCGAACGAGCGGCTTCTGCGCTGCATATTCGACGGAGCGCCTCTGCCTTATGATTTTGTGCGGGCCGCCATCCATCGTGCCTCCAAGCCGATGGCTTTCTCCAGCGGGGGTAAATTCAATCGCTTCGCGCACGACGAACTTCTTTCAACCACTTGCGCTTTGATTAGAAAAGACCACAAACAACGAACACAGGAGGAAATACCCTTGAGCCTAGACCCGAAGAGAAATGATCGCGACTACCTCTATGGGCGACTGCTCGGTGCCGCGGATAAACTTGAGGAATATGCACTTCATAAGGGCCAAAAAGACCGGACTGCAACAGCGGCTATCCGTTATATGCAGCCTTTTGCCCAACGACCATTTACTACATGGTTAACAATTCACAATTGCCTGCGCCCCTACATCCAGAAGGTGGGCGACTCTTTGGCCCGCCAGGAAATACAAGCGGCCCACACGCTTTTCTTGCCAGGTGATTATGAAAATGATGCGCCGTTGTCCGGAGCTTACCTGCTCGGTTACTATGTTCAGAGGGAGCATATTGACAGAACAGCGCGCGAAATCAGCAAATCTAAAAAAGAAAAACAAATGGAGATAGAACATGAGTGAAGCCTTAAAAAACAAAGTGGACTTTGCGCTAATCATTGCTGTAAACAATGCCAATCCCAACGGGGATCCGCTCAATGGCAACCGGCCACGCCAGACGTATGATGGCTTCGGCGAAATATCCGATGTCTGTTTGAAGCGTAAACTCCGCAATCGACTGCAAGATATGGGCGAAAGGATTTTTGTCCAGTCGGATGACCGCCGGGATGACGAACACCGTTCGCTCAACGCCCGCTATGCAGCGGAAAAACTGAAAGATCCGCGGGTGGAGGGGTGCGCCAAGTGGTATGATGTCCGCGCTTTCGGCCAGCTGTTTGCCTTCAAGAAAAAGAAGACCAAAAAAGAGGAAGAGGACGGCGGTGATGCCGATGCCGTTTCGATTGGCATCCGCGGCCCGGTCAGCATCCAAAGTGCATTTAGTGTTGAACCGGTTATTCCGGAAACCATTCAGATTGTGAAGAGCGTTAATCTGGAAACCAACGAAAAAGAACCGGACAAAAAAGGTTCGGACACCATGGGAATGAAGCATCGCGTCGGCCGGGCGGTATATGTCGCATACGGCGCCATCAACACCCAGCTGGCGAAGGAAACCGGTTTTTCTGCACAAGATGCCGAGAAGCTGAAGAAAGCGATGCGATCATTGTTTGTGAATGATGAATCAACTGCTCGCCCTGCCGGCAGCATGGAGGTTCTCAAGATTATTTGGTGGCAGCACAATCACCCGAATGGGCAATACTCCTCTGCTCAAGTTCATCGTTCCCTGAAGGTGGCCAAAGACGGAAGCTATGAACTGACTACATTGAAAGGGTTGAAGGCGGAGGAGCTTTCTGAACTTTCCGGAACGGAACTGGATTAAACAATTCATATCCTTCGCAACGCTGGGCGGAGATGAGTATATTTCTGTCGGGCGTTGTGGGTGGCTTTGGAGGAAAGGAGCCAAACGATGTCGTCTTCGCCCATTGGGCTTTCGCATGGTTACCGCAAGATGCTGTCGTTTGGCTTCACCTGTTTGGTGTATCACGGCACCACGCGGTTTTGCCGCCGGGTCTATCCCTGGCAGGCCGATCCGCTGGGCAAGACCAGCGGCCAGATGATTGGCGCGGCGCGTTCCGCCCGGCAAAACATGGTGGAGTCTTCGGCGCGCGCCGGCACATCCAAGGAAACCGAATTGAAGCTGCTCGACGTAGCCCGGGGCAGTTTGGAAGAGCTGCTTGGCGACTACGAAGCCTTCTTGATTGATCACGACCAAGAAGTCTGGTCCATCCACGATGAACGATGGAAGACAGTCAATGCGTTGCCGCTCGATCCGTTTGAATACTCGGACGACAGTTTGCATGAGTTCAGCCGTCACATCATCGCCATGCGCCAGCGTTTCGCCCCTTGGTTGGAGCATGATGACCCGGTCATTGCCGCCAATTCGCTGATTGTCATCATCCGCCGTGCCGCCCAGCTTCTCCGCCGGCAGATGGAAAAAACTGCTGAAGAGTTTGCCGGTGCAGGAGGCTTCCGCGAACGCATGAGCAAATTACGTCTCGAACAGCGGGAACGGGTTGAAGCCCATAAGCCCCAGCCACCGGCTTGTCCGGCTTGCGGCAAACCCATGGTCAAGCGGCGGGCCAAAACCGGCCCCAGCGCCGGCAAAACCTTTTGGGGCTGCGCCGATTTCCCCGCCTGCAAAGCCATTCAAGAGATTCAGAAATGAACCCGACCGGCGACAAACGACGGACGACAGTCGGTGTGTCGGTGGTCGCTTGTCGAGCGGGGTTATCCACGGCAACCTGTTTTTTCTCTGCGGGGTGAGTGATGTATCCGGAAGCTGATCTCCTGCCCCTCTCGGCCCTGCAGCATCTGCTGTATTGCGAGCGCCAATGCGCTTTGATTCATATTGAGCAAATCTGGACCGAGAATCGCTTCACGGCTGAAGGGCGGCTGGCGCACGAAAAAGTGCATAGCGCAGGCCAGGAGGTTCGCGACGGTGTGCGCACGGTCCGGGATTTGACGTTGCGCTCGTTGCGGCTGGGGTTGGTGGGCAAGACGGATGTGGTGGAGTTTCGTGATGGCGTGCCCTATCCCGTGGAGCACAAACGCGGGCGCGACAAGGCGAACGACTGCGACCGGGTGCAGCTTTGCGCCCAAGCTTTGTGCTTGGAAGAAATGTTGGGCATTACCGTACCCGAGGGGGCCATTTTTTATGGCCAGCCCCGCCGCCGCACTGTCGTGCCGTTGGATGCCACCCTGCGCCAAAAAACAGAGGAGGCCGCCGCCCGGCTCCATGCTCTATTTGATGCACGCGTGACTCCGCCCGCGGTCTATGACAAACAAAAGTGCGAGCCCTGCTCTTTGTTGAATGAATGCCAGCCCCGGGCCGGCAGAAATGTCACCCGCTACCTTCAGGAGGCGCTGCAATGAAGCAATTGCTGAACACGCTCTACATCACCACACAGGGCAGCTATCTGCGCAAGGAAGGCGAAACCATCGTGGTGGAGGCCGAACAGGAAGTGCGCGCTCGTTTGCCCATCCACAACATCGGCGGCTTGGTGTGTTTTGGCAATATCCTGTGCAGTCCGTTTTTGCTCGGGCATTGCGGCGAAAATGGCGTGGCGGTCAGTTTTTTGACGGAGTATGGCAAGTTTTTGGCCCGGGTGGCGGGCCCGCAATCCGGCAATGTCCTGCTGCGTCGTGAACAATACCGCCGGGCGGACAACCTAGATCAATCGGCGGAATTGGCCCGGATGTTTGTCTTCGGCAAAGTCAACAACTGCCGGACAGTGTTGCAGCGCCATTTGCGTGACCATCCCGATACCCCGGACAATGGTCTGGTGGAAGCGCTGGTTGTCCGCTTGCAGCAGATGTTGACGCGGTTGCAAACGCCACTGGCGCTGGATGAAGTGCGCGGACTGGAAGGCGATGCCGCCCGTGCCTATTTTGGCGTGTTCAACGTGCTGTTGAATGCCGCCAGTGGTTTTGAATTTCACGAACGAAGCCGCCGGCCGCCGCTGGACCCCATCAACGCCCTGCTGTCCTTTCTATACACCCTGCTGGCTCACGATTGCCGTGGCGCGTGCGAAGCCGTCGGCTTGGACCCCCAAGTGGGTTTTCTGCATCGCGACCGCCCCGGCAGACCCGGACTGGCGCTGGACTTGATGGAAGAATTCCGGCCCTTCCTGGTGGACCGCCTTGTTTTCACGCTCATCAACCGCCAGCAAATTACCCCCAAGGATTTTGAAACCTCGGAAACCGGCGCCGTTCTGCTCAAAGAAAAACCGCGCAAATTGGTTTTGCAATCGTGGCAGGAGCGCAAATTGGACAGCCTGACTCATCCTTTCCTCAATGAAAAAATGGCGGTGGGTTTATTGCCGCACGCCCAAGCCCAACTGCTGGCCCGCCATCTGCGGGGCGACACCGATCTCTACCCGCCCTTCCTGTGGAAATAGGCCATGATGGTGCTCGTCAGTTATGATGTTTCCACGATAGACAAGCGGGGGCAGGCCCGGTTGCGCAAAGTGGCCAAAGTGTGCGAGGACTACGGTGTTCGAGTGCAAAATTCCGTGTTTGAATGCGTGGTGGATCCGGCCCTGTGGGTGGCCTTTAAGGCCCGATTGGAAAAAATCTACGATCCCGAACAAGACAGCCTGCGTTTTTATTTTCTTGGTTCCAACTGGGGAAAACGAATCGAACATCTCGGCAAAACAAAAGGGTTTGATGTCACCGAACCGCTCATTTTTTAATGTGCGCGAACCCCAAGCGCTCATCAAAACCCCGGGAGGTTCGCGCCGACGGCAACCATCTGGTGGAGCAAGAGTTGTGGCTCCAAGGTGCTGGATTGGCTCTTTGACAATTGCATAAATAACATCGTTCGCGCTGGGTGTTGGATTGCATCACACCGCAGAATGACTTACAAAAAGATGTCGCGCCCCGCGCGGGGCGCGTGGATTGAAACTGGATGCGGCTCTGCCCGTCGTAGTGCGGCAGCTGTCGCGCCCCGCGCGGGGCGCGTGGATTGAAACCACATCTAACCGTCACCCTCAAGACCGCCGACGGTCGCGCCCCGCGCGGGGCGCGTGGATTGAAACTGGTTCGGCGTTCCACCGTGACAGAAGCGGAGTGGTCGCGCCCCGCGCGGGGCGCGTGGATTGAAACTGGCAGACGGAAATCAATTGGCTCGTCTGGTATGAGTCGCGCCCCGCGCGGGGCGCGTGGATTGAAACCGACCATAACGGTGACGCCAACGAAATGGATGGGTCGCGCCCCGCGCGGGGCGCGTGGATTGAAACAAAGCAGGCGGCGGCGTAGATGCCGTCATGCTGGGTCGCGCCCCGCGCGGGGCGCGTGGATTGAAACTCCATCATTTTGCTGGCTATAGCGTGGCAACTTGTCGCGCCCCGCGCGGGGCGCGTGGATTGAAACATTCCGCGCCGTCAATACCGGCGTTGCGAACGCGGGTCGCGCCCCGCGCGGGGCGCGTGGATTGAAACTTGACCTCGATCCTGGGCGAGACGCCGAAGATGGTCGCGCCCCGCGCGGGGCGCGTGGATTGAAACGCTGATGGACTCCCGCGTCAAGCAACTGATCGACCGTCGCGCCCCGCGCGGGGCGCGTGGATTGAAACTTGGCTTGTTCATCCGCCGTCCCGTCAACCCTAGGTCGCGCCCCGCGCGGGGCGCGTGGATTGAAACTGGCCTTCGTTTCCCACTCGGCGTTCGTCAGCCCGGTCGCGCCCCGCGCGGGGCGCGTGGATTGAAACACGCGCTGACGGACGAGATGGGGGATAGGGGAGTGTCGCGCCCCGCGCGGGGCGCGTGGATTGAAACCCGCTTGCATAAAACCTAAAATATGGCTGGACAGGTCGCGCCCCGCGCGGGGCGCGTGGATTGAAACCGCCACACCCATCCGCCGCATTGAACGGCATCCGTCGCGCCCCGCGCGGGGCGCGTGGATTGAAACGCGCACCAGCGGATGGCGGCGCGGTGCAAAATGAACGGTCGCGCCCCGCGCGGGGCGCGTGGATTGAAACTCTTATCTGATTTACAGGGACGGACAGGATACATGTCGCGCCCCGCGCGGGGCGCGTGGATTGAAACCCACCACACGGCAAGGTTGCGCCACACCCATCCGGGTCGCGCCCCGCGCGGGGCGCGTGGATTGAAACGAGTCCAAGCACGGCAAGCCCCACTATTCCCCGCGTCGCGCCCCGCGCGGGGCGCGTGGATTGAAACGAGTCCAAGCACGGCAAGCCCCACTATTCCCCGGTCGCGCCCCGCGCGGGGCGCGTGGATTGAAACATGGCGTAGTCGTGCCACCACGCTGTGTCTGTCCGTCGCGCCCCGCGCGGGGCGCGTGGATTGAAACTGACCTCATACGTCCGCACGCCGAGCTTGTCGGGGTCGCGCCCCGCGCGGGGCGCGTGGATTGAAACCATGCGTCTTCCAGAATCGCTAGCAATTCCTTTGTCGCGCCCCGCGCGGGGCGCGTGGATTGAAACCCCGGCGATCCGCTCGTCTGCGTCGGCTGGGCGGTCAGTCGCGCCCCGCGCGGGGCGCGTGGATTGAAACCTATGGTCGAGAAAATCCAATGTATAGTCCTGGTCGCGCCCCGCGCGGGGCGCGTGGATTGAAACACCCGTGTCGAACTCGACAACGAGGTAGCGGCGCGTCGCGCCCCGCGCGGGGCGCGTGGATTGAAACTATTAGTAGAAACGCTCTCCGACTCCATGTTTCTGTCGCGCCCCGCGCGGGGCGCGTGGATTGAAACTCCGCCGCCGCCGCCATTGAAGAGAACTGCGCAGTCGCGCCCCGCGCGGGGCGCGTGGATTGAAACTGCTGATTTCGTGTCCAGTCAACCATCCGCACAGTCGCGCCCCGCGCGGGGCGCGTGGATTGAAACGCGGCGGGGTATAACACGTCCGCTGACTCCTACGGGTCGCGCCCCGCGCGGGGCGCGTGGATTGAAACTGGACGGCAACCCGATTCCAGACCCGGCCCGCCTGTCGCGCCCCGCGCGGGGCGCGTGGATTGAAACGGGTCGGGGGGCTTTACCTGCGCGGGGGCCGCTGCGTCGCGCCCCGCGCGGGGCGCGTGGATTGAAACCATCTCTGGATTGCCAAGGCCATAAGCAGGGATTGTCGCGCCCCGCGCGGGGCGCGTGGATTGAAACAAGGGCAAGCGGCTCTCGATCGCGGACATAGAGCGTCGCGCCCCGCGCGGGGCGCGTGGATTGAAACGGGGTCGGGTCGCCTGACGGGTGGTTGTGGGCAGTCGCGCCCCGCGCGGGGCGCGTGGATTGAAACCAACCTAACTCTCGGAGGCGTGACCCGAACCGAGTCGCGCCCCGCGCGGGGCGCGTGGATTGAAACGAGGCATATCCCATACGTCCGTTGCGCTGCACCAAGTCGCGCCCCGCGCGGGGCGCGTGGATTGAAACAATCCGTCCACCATGCCCGGGGAGTCAAACCCCGTCGCGCCCCGCGCGGGGCGCGTGGATTGAAACCACGGTCTGACGGGTTTTCCCTTCGTCCAGGGCTGTCGCGCCCCGCGCGGGGCGCGTGGATTGAAACTGTTAGTCGCCTGTGATTTCGGGGGCGATAATTCCGTCGCGCCCCGCGCGGGGCGCGTGGATTGAAACGCCGCATGGAAGCCAAGGCCCAGGCAATCGCCTTGTCGCGCCCCGCGCGGGGCGCGTGGATTGAAACATTGGCTTATATTTTCCACGAAGGCCAAGTCCATGTCGCGCCCCGCGCGGGGCGCGTGGATTGAAACATGATTTCCTGCTCTATGTCGCGGTCGTAGGTGTGTCGCGCCCCGCGCGGGGCGCGTGGATTGAAACAGGTTCTAGATCACATCGTATTAGGCCGTCCCGGGTCGCGCCCCGCGCGGGGCGCGTGGATTGAAACTCGGCCCGGAGGGCGTCGAGGCCGGAGAGGATGGTCGCGCCCCGCGCGGGGCGCGTGGATTGAAACTCTCCACCCCGAGGATGACCATACGCGGGGCTCGGTCGCGCCCCGCGCGGGGCGCGTGGATTGAAACTTCGACGTAGCCGGGCAACTCATCACGCCTCCAAGTCGCGCCCCGCGCGGGGCGCGTGGATTGAAACGCTGCTGATTTTCAGCGCATAGCCGCGCGGATCGCGTCGCGCCCCGCGCGGGGCGCGTGGATTGAAACACCATCGACACGAAGCTGGTGGACGAGAAGGGCGGTCGCGCCCCGCGCGGGGCGCGTGGATTGAAACTGGAGAAGGTCAACGCGATTCTCGGCAACACTGGGTCGCGCCCCGCGCGGGGCGCGTGGATTGAAACGTCAACCGCGATCCGCGCGGCTATGCGCTGAAAGTCGCGCCCCGCGCGGGGCGCGTGGATTGAAACTTGCCCATAACCACCCGTCAGGCGACCCGACCCGTCGCGCCCCGCGCGGGGCGCGTGGATTGAAACAGATTGGGGCGGATACGGAATTATCGCCCCCGAAGTCGCGCCCCGCGCGGGGCGCGTGGATTGAAACTGGAAAGAGCAGATGCTTACCAACCGCGCAGCCGGTCGCGCCCCGCGCGGGGCGCGTGGATTGAAACATCATCACCGACGGCGGCGACGAAGACGAAGACAGTCGCGCCCCGCGCGGGGCGCGTGGATTGAAACATCGCCCCGACGGTCCCCGTTGCGACCATGAACGGTCGCGCCCCGCGCGGGGCGCGTGGATTGAAACAAGAACGCGGCCAACGTCCGCGCCCGGTTCATCAGTCGCGCCCCGCGCGGGGCGCGTGGATTGAAACTCCGACGACGTGACGTGCGACACGATCATCTTCGTCGCGCCCCGCGCGGGGCGCGTGGATTGAAACCTATTTGAGATTTCCGCGAATCAGGCGCAACGCAGTCGCGCCCCGCGCGGGGCGCGTGGATTGAAACTTGTGCAATCTGCGGCGGCATCGACCGGGACGTTGTCGCGCCCCGCGCGGGGCGCGTGGATTGAAACTGCGCTGGGCGGTGGCAAACCTCCCGGTTGCGCCGTCGCGCCCCGCGCGGGGCGCGTGGATTGAAACAGACGACAACAAGCGCGGCACCGCGCCCGATGAAGTCGCGCCCCGCGCGGGGCGCGTGGATTGAAACAAAATTGCCTTTTGTTGCGTTTGCTACGCCGCGCAAGTCGCGCCCCGCGCGGGGCGCGTGGATTGAAACAAGCGAGACCGAACAACCGGGGCGGGGCATTGGGTCGCGCCCCGCGCGGGGCGCGTGGATTGAAACTACTCCAGACCCAGAAGACGGAAATCCTGCCGTCGTCGCGCCCCGCGCGGGGCGCGTGGATTGAAACCGGCATTGGCCCGAACGTCGCATCCGACATCTAGTCGCGCCCCGCGCGGGGCGCGTGGATTGAAACCAAGAATAGTGTCGGCCATGAAGGATGCGTTCACGTCGCGCCCCGCGCGGGGCGCGTGGATTGAAACATGTCCCTGTGCGGTGCGGAAGGGCAAAACTCCACGTCGCGCCCCGCGCGGGGCGCGTGGATTGAAACACGTGCTCCGGCCCAGACAAACCAGCCGAGCCCGGTCGCGCCCCGCGCGGGGCGCGTGGATTGAAACTGCGCCTCACCCTCGAAGCGGAGTTCGCCTGATGTCGCGCCCCGCGCGGGGCGCGTGGATTGAAACTCGACCTCGCCGGGACGCGGGCGATGACGGGGAAGTCGCGCCCCGCGCGGGGCGCGTGGATTGAAACAGCACGTGGGCCACGGCGGCGACGAACATACAGGTCGCGCCCCGCGCGGGGCGCGTGGATTGAAACGGGCCGATAGTGGCGGCGGGTGGCGGGCCCGCGAGGTCGCGCCCCGCGCGGGGCGCGTGGATTGAAACGTGTTTGCCATCGGGGGACGAGGCTGAGGTGTGCGTCGCGCCCCGCGCGGGGCGCGTGGATTGAAACGTCAAAAGATATCCGCGGCGCGCGGCAATTCGGCGTCGCGCCCCGCGCGGGGCGCGTGGATTGAAACTGGCGACGAAGCCGAAGGCGCCGAAGTGGTTGGGTCGCGCCCCGCGCGGGGCGCGTGGATTGAAACGAGGTCGGCGCGGGAGGGGCCGAACCAGAGGGGGGTCGCGCCCCGCGCGGGGCGCGTGGATTGAAACGCTCCAGGAACAGGTATGCGGCGGAGGGGGCGAGTCGCGCCCCGCGCGGGGCGCGTGGATTGAAACCGATCATGTCAGCCTGTGGCGGTGGCGCACCGATGTCGCGCCCCGCGCGGGGCGCGTGGATTGAAACCTGAGGACGGCGCGGACTCCGGGGTCGTTGGCCGGTCGCGCCCCGCGCGGGGCGCGTGGATTGAAACTACACGCTGCTGTTTGATCGTGATGGGCTGACCGTCGCGCCCCGCGCGGGGCGCGTGGATTGAAACTTTGCGGTTGTTGGCGTGATCGGGCTGGTTGCGGTGTCGCGCCCCGCGCGGGGCGCGTGGATTGAAACGACTACCGGCACACAGTGCGACGCGGGCAAAGCGGTCGCGCCCCGCGCGGGGCGCGTGGATTGAAACTCAAATGGAGTGCCGGTGTATTTTGCAAAAGACTGTCGCGCCCCGCGCGGGGCGCGTGGATTGAAACCGGGTCAATCAATAGCACCCTGCCGGGCGAGGTTGTCGCGCCCCGCGCGGGGCGCGTGGATTGAAACTCTGCGTTTATTTGGCCGGATGCGCAGCCCCCGGCGTCGCGCCCCGCGCGGGGCGCGTGGATTGAAACTCAATTATCTGCGCAATGCCACCGGCACGGTTGGTCGCGCCCCGCGCGGGGCGCGTGGATTGAAACTCGGCCAGCCGCGCGGCGTTGATGACCACATACCGTCGCGCCCCGCGCGGGGCGCGTGGATTGAAACTACCCTTACACGTTGGGCGCTTATTTGTGGTGGGTCGCGCCCCGCGCGGGGCGCGTGGATTGAAACATTTCGACTCCTGTGATTGGAAGAACGCATGTAGTCGCGCCCCGCGCGGGGCGCGTGGATTGAAACTTTTTTAGTGGCCATAATTGACCCTTGGTATATGTCGCGCCCCGCGCGGGGCGCGTGGATTGAAACTATACGCGGCAGGTGATTGAAATGAAGGGGAAGGTCGCGCCCCGCGCGGGGCGCGTGGATTGAAACTCGCCTTTACCCGCACCCCGGCGGGTCAAGGTCTGTCGCGCCCCGCGCGGGGCGCGTGGATTGAAACATTCTCGCGGGCGCATTATGGGTACGGATGGAAGTCGCGCCCCGCGCGGGGCGCGTGGATTGAAACTGGACACATCCGGCAGAATCGAGCTTCAGTTCGCGTCGCGCCCCGCGCGGGGCGCGTGGATTGAAACGATTCCACCATGCAGCACATCACCGGAGATTAACGTCGCGCCCCGCGCGGGGCGCGTGGATTGAAACAATGGAGCCGTCAGCGAAGTATCGTGCCGCTCCAGTCGCGCCCCGCGCGGGGCGCGTGGATTGAAACATTTTTGATTCGCTGGGTTCCACATGCTGGCGGCGTCGCGCCCCGCGCGGGGCGCGTGGATTGAAACCTGAAAGACCTGCCGCCTTGGGCAGTGGTTATCTGTCGCGCCCCGCGCGGGGCGCGTGGATTGAAACGCCCGGCACTGCGGCCATATCGAAGCTGCGCTCTGTCGCGCCCCGCGCGGGGCGCGTGGATTGAAACATCATCCGCAATGGCTCGCTTGCAACTTTTGTGTGTCGCGCCCCGCGCGGGGCGCGTGGATTGAAACAGGATTTTTGCGACCTCTTTCGCTCCCACCCCCTGTCGCGCCCCGCGCGGGGCGCGTGGATTGAAACGCGAAGTGGGTGATGGCGGCAGCCATATTGCTGGTCGCGCCCCGCGCGGGGCGCGTGGATTGAAACATGCTTGTCCGCAGTACGACCTTCCGCTTTTCCGTCGCGCCCCGCGCGGGGCGCGTGGATTGAAACATGCTTGTCCGCAGTACGACCTTCCGCTTTTCCGTCGCGCCCCGCGCGGGGCGCGTGGATTGAAACCAAGGATTTCGTTGGCCGAACCTGCGTAATTACGTCGCGCCCCGCGCGGGGCGCGTGGATTGAAACCGATCCTGACTATCTGGCGATCATCGAGCGGCGGTCGCGCCCCGCGCGGGGCGCGTGGATTGAGACTTGGCGGCTGCCGCGTAGATGGCTTGGAGTGCTTGTCGCACCCCGCGCGGGGCGCGTGGATTGAAACGTGGCCATGATGCCGCTGGTGGTCGTTCCGATCGTCGCGCCCCGCACGGGGCGCGTGGCTTGTGGGTTGCAACGCCAGCCGGAACTTCAGCAAGGCATTCGACCAGCGACAACCGACTAGCGACATTCAGGTTTTCGGTGGCTGCGCGGGGCGCGTGGATTGTGGGTGACAACGCCAGCCGGAAATTCAGCCGAGCATTCGACCCGCGTCGACCGGGTGGCGACATTCGGGTTGTCGCTGGTTGTGGGTCGGTGGTCGCGGCTACTTTTTGGATTTTTTAGTTTTTTGGGCGAGCTGGCGGGCGAGGGTGTCGGTGGCTTGCAGGATGGATTCGTAGCCGGTGCAACGGCAGAGGTGGCCGCCCAAGGCATTGAGGAGGTCGTCGCGCGTGGCGTGGGGGTTGCGGCGCATTTCGCCTTCGAGGGCCATCACAAAGCCGGGGGTGCAGAAGCCGCATTGGACGGCATCAGCCTCAATAAAGGCTTTTTGGACACGGGTAATCTCGCCGGGGGGGGCCAGGCCTTCAATGGTGACGATGTCAGCGCCGTCGGCCTCAACGGCGAGGACAAGGCAGGCGCGGATGGCTTGGTTGTTCATCAGGATGGTGCAGGCACCGCATTCGCCTTCGCCGCAGCCTTTCTTGGCGCCGGTGAGGTGGAGTTCCTCGCGCAAGACGCGCAGGAGGGTGTCGGCGGCTTCGACGTGGAGGGTGCGTTGAATGCCGTTGACGGTGAGGGTGATGCGGTGGGTCATGGGGCGAGCCTTTCGAGTAGTTCGTCCAAGAAGTTGCGGATGGCGCGTTTTTTCTCGGCGGGGGAGGCGCGGACGGAGCCGGCGCGCGGAGCGATTTCGCGGATGATGAGGTCGTAGGCTTGGTCCATATCGGCCGGGGTGAGGGGGCGGCGGCTCAGGAGGGCTTCGGCGGCGCGGGGGCGGTAGGGGGCGGGCATCACGGTGCCGAAAGAAATCCGCACCACGCGCTTGGCGGGGGTGCGGGGCTGGAGGACCAGGGCCGCGCCGTTCCAGCAGGCGAGGTCCATGCCGGCGGTACGGGTGATGCGGCGGTAGAAGCTCAGGCTGTCCGCGGCCTTGGGGAGGATGATGGAGAGGACGACTTCATCGGGCTCGAGGCATGTGCGGTTGACGCCGGTGGCGAAGGTGTCGAAGGGCACCAGGCGTACACCGCGGGTGGAGGCGATGCGGACTTGAGCTTCGTGCACGGAGAGCACCACCCCGCTTTCGCAGCCGGGGGAGGAGTTGCAGATGTTGCCGCCGAGGGTGGCGCGGTGGCGGATTTCGTGGCAGCCCATGACGTCGGCGCATTCACGCAGGGCGGGGGACCAAGCAGCCACGAGGGGGGATTCGCGCAGGGCAGTGAAGGTTTCGCACGCGCCGATTTCCAAGCCGGATTTGGTTTCGCGGATGCCACGCAATTCCGGGATGGCTTTGATGTCCACGATGCGCTGCACGGTTTTCTTGCGGCTGCGCATGTCCACGAGCAGGTCGGTGCCGCCGGCCATGAGGTGGGTGCCCGCGCGGGTTTCGGCGAGCAGGTCTTCGAGGGTCTGGGGTTTGCAATATTCGAGGTTCATAGGCGGATGGGGAGGGAGTAGAGGTCCTGGCCGGTGGCGCGGGCGATGGCGTTGGCGACGCACGGGGCGATGGCGACCGTGCCGTGCTCGGCCAGGCCGCGCGCGCCAAACGGCCCGTTGCGGTCGGGGGTTTCAACAAAGATCACCTTGAAGGCGGTGTCGCGCAGGTCCTCGAGCGCGGGAATTTTATAGTCGGTGAAGCGTCCGTTGCGCAGTACGCCCTTGTCGGAGTAGATCATGGTTTCCATGAGGGTCTGGCCGAGGGCTTGCACCATGCCGCCGACCACCTGCCCACGCGCGAGGCGCGGGTTGATGATGCGTCCGGCGTCAATGGCCGTGACCAGTTGAAGCACCTTGATCTGCCCGGTCTTGGGGTTGACTTCCAGCTCGACGGCCTGTGCCCCGAACGTCCACGAGGCGGAGACATTGCCTTGGCCGATTTGCAGGCCGGGCTTGCGGATGCCGGGGATTTGCAGGTCGGGGGTGTAGGCGCCATAGCCCACCACGGGGCGGCCGATGGTACGGCCATCGGCGAGCATATAGCCGTTGGTGAAGAGGCCAATGTCGTGGTGGCGCTTGCCGATCACAACGCGGCCATCCTGATAGCGCACTTTGGCGACCGGCACGCGCAGGGCCTTGGCGGCCGTGGCGCGGATTTGCGCAATGGCGTCTTCGGCGGCGCGCACAATGGCGATGCCGCCGGTGTAGGTGCCTTTGCTGCCGATGGTCTGCCAGTCGGCGGGGAAAAGCGCGGTGTCCGGATCGCGCACGACGTGTACGCGCTCGAGGGGCAGGCCGAGGGCTTCGGCGGCAATCTGGCCATAGACGGTGGCGGAGCCCTGCCCCATGTCGCAGGTGGTGATGATGAGGTTCACCCCGCCGTCTTCATCGAACTTGAGGATGGCGGCGACTTGGGCGTTAGTGGCCTGCACCGGCGATTTCATCAGGCTGCATACGGCCTTGGTGCGGAAACCGGTGCGGGTTTTGACCACGTTGCTTTGACCCATCTTCCAGCCGACGGCCTTCGCGGCCTCGCGCAGGCATTGGGGCAAATCGCCCTGGGTGGGGTGGAGGCGCTGGGCAATGGCGTTTTTGTCGCCGGCGCGATAAGCATTTTTCAACCGCAGTTCCACGGGGTCCATCTTCAGCTCACGGGCGAGCAGGTCCATCATGCGTTCGGCCATCCATTGGCCTTCGGGGTGGCCGTAGCCGCGGAAGGCGCCGACGGGCGGCAAGTTGGTATAAACCGCGTAGCTGTCCACGGCGATGTTCGGAATGTGGTAGGCGCCGGGCGAGTTCTGGCCGCCGCCGACCGCAACGTTGATGGCGCATTCGCCGTAGCCGCCGCCGCTCAAGATATATTCGATTTGCGCGGCGAGGACGGTGCCGTCGCGCTTGGCGCCGAGCTTGTAACGGCCCGTGACGCCGCGACCAACGAGCGTGCCGTTGAACATTTCCTCGCGCTCATAGATCAGCTTGATCCACACGCCCGGCACTTGGCGGGCCACATAGGCGGCGAGGGGCTCGAGGGTGTAGTCGCTCTTGCCACCGAAGCCGCCGCCCACCACCGGCGCGCGCACGCGGACCTTGGAAAGCGGCAGGCGGAACGCGCGAGAAAGATAGCCGCGCACCACGAAGGGGGCCTGGGTGGAGGAATAGATTTCCACGCTGCCGGCGGGGTCCCAGCGCACAAGCGCGCCGTGCGGCTCCAGTTGGCAGTGGCTCATGTGCGGATAGGAAAACTCCTGTTCGAGAACCACGTCGCACTTGGCAAATGCCTTGCGGGTGTCGCCCTTGCGCAGTTGATAGTGGTGGAAAATGTTGGTGCCGGGCTTGGGATGGAAGCCCTTGGCGCATTCGTAGGAGCCGAGGTCGGGGTGGATCAGCGGCGCATCCTTGGCCATGGCTTGGCGGGCATCGGTCAGCACGGGCAACTCGGCATATTCCACCTTGATCAGCGTGGTGGCGTGCTCGGCCGCGGCAACCGTATCGGCCACCACCACGGCCACCGCCTCGCCGGCGAAGCGCACGCGGTCCATGGCCAGCGGCAACTGGTCCACAATGCACGCGCCAACCAACGGCAGCTTGCCGCCGCCCACGTCCTGTTCCTCCCGCCGGCCGGTGACCACCGCGCGCACGCCGGGCGCCTGCCGCGCCGCGCTGGTGTCAATGGATACAATCTTGGCGTGGGCGTATGGGCTCCGCAGCACCCGCCCATGCAGCATTCCCGGAAATTGCAAGTCATCCACGTAAATGGCTTGCCCTGTCACTTTTTCCAGCGCATCGGCGCGGACGACGCTTCGGCCTACCTGTTTCACGCTCGCCTCTTCCTTCGGTTGGTTGATCGGAAAACGTAGCACATTTGCGCCCTTGGAACAAATACAAAAAAACCGGACTTGCGGTTTTGACCTGCTGAAAATGACGTGGTAGCTTGGCCGGAGTTGCTCCGTGGCGTCCACGTCGGCGGGGCGGACCAACATGTTCAACCCACACAAGGAGACGGAATGAAACCCAGGAAGATTCGTGAAGGCGTGCACTGGATGGGCGCGATTGATTGGAACCGGCGGCTATTTGACTCGTTGATTCCGTTGCCCGACGGCACCAGCTACAATGCCTATTTGGTGGAAGGCGCGGAGAAAGTCGCCCTGATTGATACGGTGGACCCGCCGCTCCTCGATGTCCTCAAGCGCCATCTCGCCAATGTGCCGCGCGTGGATTACGTGATTGCCCACCACGCCGAGCAGGATCACGCCGGCAGCATTCCCTATGTGCTGGAGAAGTATCCCAACGCCATCGTCATTTGCTCGCCCAAGGCCAAAGACCTGCTCCTGACCCACCTCGATGTGCCGGAAAACAAAATCAAGACGGTCGAAGACGGCGAAACCCTCGCCCTCGGCGGCAAGACCTTGACGTTCATCCACACGCCGTGGGTTCACTGGCCCGAAACCATGAGCTCCTACCTCAAGGAGGACAAGATTCTGTTCTCGTGCGACTTCCTCGGCTCGCACATCGCCACGTCGGAGCTGTATGCCGGCGATGACCGCTACGTGATCGAAGCCGCCAAGCGTTACTACGCGGAAATCATGATGCCCTTCCGCGCCATGGTGCGTACCAACCTCAAGAAAATCCGCGAGTTGGACTTCGATCTGGTGGCCCCCAGCCACGGCCCCATCTACGACAAGCCTGAGATGATTCTCGCTGCCTACGAGGATTGGTCCTCCGACCGCGTCGAAAACCGTGTGGTGATTCCGTATGTTTCGATGCACGGCAGCACCGAGCTGATGGTGGACCATCTCGTTTCCGCCCTCGCCGAGCGCGGCGTGGCGGTGCAGAAGTTCGAGCTAACCACCACCGACATCGGCAAGCTGGCCATGGCGCTGGTCGAAGCCGCCACCATCGTGGTGGGCGCGCCGACCGTCCATGTGGGCCCCCACCCGGCGGTGTTCTCGGCCACGCACTTGGCCAACGCGTTGCGGCCCAAGCTCAAGTATGCCGCCATCATCGGCTCCTACGGCTGGAATACGCAGGTCATCGAGCGCATCGCCGGCCTGATCCCCAACCTGAAGGTCGAAGTCCTCGGCACCGTCCTCAGCAAGGGCGTGCCGCGCGCGGCCACCTTTGCCGAGCTCGACGCGCTGGCCGACACCATCCGGGACAAGCATGCCACGCTCTAAACCAAAAATTGCGATTCAGCGCATCTACGACACCCCCGTGGATGGCTATCGCGTTTTGGTGGATCGGCTCTGGCCGCGCGGCGTCTCCCGCGATGCCGCGCGGCTGGATGAATGGCTCCGCGATCTGGCCCCCAGCGCCAAGCTGCGCCAGTGGTTCAACCATGAACCCGCCCGTTGGGAAAAGTTCCGCGCGCAATACCGCGCGGAACTGGCCCCTCAGCAGGAAACACTGGCGCGGCTGCGCGACATCGCCCAACGGAAAAAATTGGTGCTGCTCTACGCCGCCAAGAACGAGGACTACAACAACGCACGCGTCATTCAGGAAATCCTGAACGAATCATCCTGAACCACGCGGGACCGTGCCCCGCCGTGCACGCGAGCCCTTCGCGGAATTCCCGCTGCCCCTCCCGCGCCCCGGTCGCGCAGACTTGGCAGACCGCGCCGCGCGCGCTATACTGCCCCCTCCAAACAAGGAAATGCCCATGAAAACGATCATTATTGGCGGTGTGGCCGCCGGTGCCAGCACGGCCGCCCGACTGCGGCGCATGGATGAAAAAGCGGAAATTGTCCTGCTCGAACGCGGCCCGCACATTTCCTATGCCAACTGCGGCTTGCCCTATCACCTCGGCAAAATCATCCCGGAGCGTAGCTGGCTGCTGGTGATGACCCCCGAAGACTTCCGCGCACGCTTCAATGTGGATGTGCGCGTGCTCCACGAAGTCACCGCCATTGACCGCGCCCAAAAGACCGTCCGCATCCTCAACCGCAAAACCGGTGTCGAAAACGAAGAACGCTACGACAAATTGGTCATTGCCACCGGCTCCTCGCCCATGGCGTTGCAGCTCCCCGGCATGGACCTGCCCGAAGTGTTGCCGCTGTGGACGCTCGAAGACATGGACCGCATCGCCAAGAAGCTCGATGCCGGCGCGAAGCACGTCATTGTGGTCGGCGGCGGATTTGTCGGCATGGAACTGGCCGAAAGCCTGCGCCACCGCGGCCTCGGCGTGACCTTGCTCGAAATGGGTCGCCAGCTTTTGCCGACCATGGACGAAGAAATGAGCTCGCTGCTGGCCGAAGAACTGCGCCTCGCCGGCATTGTGGTCGAGCTCGGCGCGGCGGTCTCCGCGTTTGCCGCGGCGCCCGGCGGCGGCGTGACGGCCACCATCAAGGATGGCCGCTCATGGACGGCCGATCTCGTGGCGCTGTGCGTGGGCGTGAAGCCCAACTCGCAGCTCGCTTCCGCGGCCGGACTGGCAGTGGGCCCCAAGGGGCACATCATTACCGATGCTGCCATGCGCACGGCCGATCCCGATATTTTCGCCTTGGGCGACGTGGTGGAAGTCATGGACCCCGTTTTCGGCACCCCCACTGCCGTGCCGCTCGCCGGCCCGGCCAATCGGCAGGGCCGCATCGTGGCGGATAACCTGCTCGGTGGCTCGCGCCGCTACGAGGGCACCTTTGGCGCATCCGTCGTCAAAGTGGGCAAACTGACCGCCGCCAGTTGCGGCCATACCGAAGCGCGGCTGAAGGCCATGGGCAAGACGTATCAGAAGGTGTATGTCCACGCCGGCTCGCATGCGGGCTATTATCCCGGTGCCACCACGCTGCACATCAAGCTGTTGTATGGTAACGATGGCCAAATCTACGGTGGGCAGGTCATTGGCGCGGAAGGCGCGGACAAGCGTACCGATGTTCTCGCCACCGCCATGCGCGCGGGCATGACCGTGCGCCAACTGGCGGAGCTGGAGCTGTGCTACGCCCCGCCGTTCAGCTCGGCCAAGGACCCCATCACCGTCGCCGGCATGATTGCCACCAACGCGCTCGATGGCGCCACCCGGCTGGCCCACGCCGATGCACTCCCCGAAGGCGCGTTGTTGCTCGATGTGCGCGAACCTGCCGAGCTCCCGCAGGGCGCGCTGGCCGGCTCCGTTAACATTCCGCTGCACAAGCTGCGCTCCCGGCTCTTCGAGCTGCCCAAAGACCGCCTGATTGTGGTGTATTGCTAGGTGGGCCTACGCGGCTATGTAGCCGAACGCATCCTGCGCCAGTTGGGGTATGACGTCGCCAACCTCTCCGGCGGCTATCTGACGTGGAAACAATTCCAGCCTGGAATGTGGATGCCCACCGATGCCCAAATCGCGCTGGCCACCACTGGCAGCGAGGGCGGTCCCCGTCTGGAGTTGGAAGAAGAGGAACCCGCCACCGTTGTGGATGTCCGCCCGCTGCAATGCCCCGGCCCCGTGGTGCGCATCAAGCAGGAGCTCGACAAGCTGGGCGATGGCGCCACCATCAAGGTGCTGGCCCAATCCAGTTTTGCGCCTGACCTCACCAACTGGGCCACCAGCTCTGGTCACAAGGTGTGCAAAATCACGCCCACCCCCACGCATTTGGAAGCTATCCTGCGCAAGGGCGCCGGGCCCAAACCAGCGGTGGGCGTCGCCGCCCCTCAATCCGGTGCGATGGTTCTGTTCAGCAACGATCTCGATAAGGCCCTCGCCGCGCTCATCATTGCTACTGGCATGGCAGCCACCGGGATGCAGGTCAGCATATTCTTCACCTTCTGGGGTCTGAGCGTCCTGCGCAAACACCCCGGCCCGCAGGTCAAAAAGAGCTTCCTGAGCACGATGTTCGGGTGGATGCTCCCCCGTGGCGCGCAAAAGCTGGCGCTCTCGAAGCTCCACATGGCCGGCGCCGGTACCGCGCTGATGAAGCATGTCATGGCGCAGCAAAATGTGGCCTCCCTGCCTGAGATGCTGCACCAGGCCCGCGCGCTGGGCGTGAAGTTCATCGCCTGCGACATGGCCATGGGCGTCATGGGCCTCACCCGCGAGGAACTCATCGAGGTGGACGAAGTCGCCGGCGTGGCCACTTTCATTGCCCGCGCCAAGGAAAGCGGCCCGACCCTCTTCATCTGATTGCGCTACCCAAGCCCCACTCTGTTGGCTAGGCCCCTTGACGTCAGAATCCTCGAAGTAAAACGCTTTCTTTCACTTATTGCAATAAGTGAAATCTAAAAGTTGTATCACGTTCAAATATCACATGTTATGTAAAATTAATAAAAATATAGCGAATTGCTTGCATAAATGGTAATTCGGGGTAGTTTTCCATGTTCTAGAAAGGAGCAGAACATGAGCATGAATATGACTGGATTGATTGGTTTGGCGGCGATCGGGCTGGCGGCGGCAGCCTCCGGACAGGGCGCTCCGGCGTTGGTGTTTGAGCCATTGCCCTACGCCTACGACGCGCTGGAACCCTATATTGACGCGCAGACCATGGAGATTCACTACAGCAAGCACCACCAGGCCTACTTCAACAATCTGGTGAAGGCGGTGGCCGGTACGGAGATGGAAGGCAAGGCGGTTGAGGCGCTTTTCCCGGAAATCAGCAAGTTGCCGGTGGCCGTGCGCAATAATGGCGGTGGGCATTGGAATCATACCTTCTTCTGGAACAGCATGGCGCCCAATGCCGGCGGTACTCCGGAAGGTGCGCTGTTGGCCGCCATCGAGAAGTCGTTCGGCTCGTTCGACGAGTTCAAAAAGCAGTTTGAGGCCGCCGCGGTTGGCCGGTTTGGCAGCGGCTGGGCTTGGCTGGCAGTGGATGCCAACGGTGGCTTGTTCGTGAGCTCCACGCCGAATCAGGACAACCCGCTAATGGATGTGGCCGAAAAGCGCGGCACACCGATTCTCGGGGTGGATGTGTGGGAACACGCCTACTACCTCAAGTATCAAAACCTGCGCGCGAGCTACGTGGACGCGTTTTGGAACGTGGTGAATTGGCCGGAAGTGGCCAAGCGCTACGCGGCGACCCAGCCATAACGAATGGTCGCTTCCCGGGCCCCGGCATGACAACCGGGGCTCTTTTTTTTGCCCGCAAGGAACGGCCGGGGGGCTACCCTTTGCGAGAGAAGTCGAGGTAGAGGACGTCGGGTGTGGTGGCCCAGCCGCGGGGCTGTTGCAGGTTGGCGAGAACCCGCAGGCAAAAAGAGCGGATGGCGGCAGCATCGAGCGGCGCGTAGGCGGAATAAGTTTTGGCTTTTTTGCGGCGGCGGCGTGGGGTGGGGGCGAAGCCGGCGGCGTAGAGTCCGCGCAGGCCCAGCAGCCCCGCGCCGGAGGATTCATCCCATGCCGGCGCAAGTTGTTCGAGCAGCGCGCGCAGACCGGGCAGCAACGTAATCTCCAGCCAGCCGGCTTGTTCCTGGCGCAGCCGGCGGAAGTCCAACGCCCACAGGATGCGGCCTTCGGCGGTGATGGTGCGGGCGGGTCGCACCAGGCGCGAGGCAAAAAGCTGCCACACGATCAAGGGCACGGGGCCCGGCCAAATCTCGGGGTCAAAAATTGGCACATCGCCATTGCCGAGGTGATGGGTCTGGGCCCAGAGGCGGGCGGTATCGTTTTGGTTGAGGGTGCGCAGCGCACGGTAGATCAGCAAGTGCAGATAATCGTCGGGCAGGGGGAGAGTGAGCTGTTGGTCATCCAAATAAGCGGTGACGGCCGCCGCGACGGCTTCGGCGGTGGTGGTGTCGAGCCGGGCATCGCACAGGAGCGCAGCGAGATGATCGCGCAGCAGTTCGGCCTCATCGGCAGCGGTCGGCAGCGGGATCATGGCCTGCCCCCGCGCGGGTGGGCGGTGCCCACGGCGTCAACTTTTCCACAGTGTGGAAAATCCCGCCCACGCGGGATGAACTTTATTTCCACAGCGTGGAAAAAAAGGTGGGCCGTGCGGGTGGGTCGGGGCCAAACGGGGGCTATTTTTCCACAGTGTGGAAATTTTTTTTCCACAGTGTGGAAAACCGAGTGGGCCGGCGGGAGTCGCATGGAAAAAGGATTATTGGCGACCAATGAGATTTTCAATTTCCGACAAAAATTGGGAGGCGTCGCGGAAGCGGCGGTAGACCGAGGCATAGCGCAGGAAGGCGACTTCGTCGAGGCGCTCCAGTTTGTCCATCACTTTGCGGCCGATGACGGTGGAGGGCACCTCACGTTCATATTCGGCGCTGATTTCGTGGATGATGTCGTCCACGAGCAGATCAATTTGCGGGTCGGAAATGGGGCGCTTGACGGCGGCGTGGACAATGGCGGCGCGGAGCTTGGCGCGCGAAAATTCTTCGTGGCGGCCATCGCGCTTGAGAACAGTCAGTACGGTCTTGATGACTTCCTCATAGGTGGTGAAACGGTGGCCGCAGTGGGCGCAAACGCGGCGGCGGCGCACCACCGCGCCATTGCGGATGGCGCGTGAATCAATGACTTTATCGTTGTCCTGGGCACATTTGGGGCAGCGCATAGGGACAGTGTGCGGCGGGGCGCGGGGGGAAGTCAAGCGCGGAGGGGCGCGCGACAAACGCCGCCGCCCATGCTTGCTTTTTCCCGGCGGCCTTGGGAATATGCGCGCCATGGACGAGCGGGACGATCAAGGGATGCGGATCTACTTGCGCGAAATCGGCAAGGTGGAATTGCTGTCGCCAGAGGAGGAAATCGAGCTGGCGCGCCGCATCAAGAAGGGCGATGAGCAGGCGCGGCAAAAAATGATCCGGGCCAACCTGCGTCTGGTGGTCAAGATTGCCGGCGATTACGCGCGCCTTGGCCTTCCGCTCCTCGACCTGATCAGCGAGGGCAATATCGGCCTGATGAAGGCGGTCACCCGCTTCGACCCGAAAAAGGGCGGCAAGTTGAGCACGTATGCGGCGTGGTGGATCAAGCAGGGCATCCGCCGCGCGTTGGCCAACCAGAGCAAAACTATCCGCCTGCCATCCCACATGGTGGACAAGCTCTTCCGGATGCGCCGTACTTATGAGGCCATGACCCACGAGCTGGGCCGCCAGCCTACGGCGCAGGAAGTGGCTTTGCGGATGGATGTCCCCGTCCAGCGCGTGAAGTATTGGCTGGAAGTGTCGCAGCGCGTGACCTCGCTGGATGAACCCATTGGTGACGAGGGCCGTGAAAGCCAAAGCGACCTGGTGAGCGATCCGGATGCCCGCTCGCCCTTCGATGATTTGAACGACCGCCAATTGCTCGACGAAATGCTCGAACACCTGAAAGTGTTGAACGAGCGGGAGCGCACGATTCTGGAACGCCGCTTCGGCCTGAACGGCAAGGAGCCGGAATCGTTGGAAGAAGTTGGCAAAAAACTGGGCATCACGCGCGAGCGCGTCCGCCAGTTGCAAAACCAGGCGTTGGCCACGCTACGGGAAATGATGCTGGAACACTAACCGGCTTCCCGTGGCCGACGGGCCCCGCGACGAGATTAGGAGAACACCATGGCAGAGCAAAACGGCAACGAAATTCAAATGAACGCGGCCAACTTGTACCGCGAGGAAAACTATACGGATTTGCGGGCCGGCAGCCTGCGCAAGCTGATTCCCGTGAAACCGGATGGCACGGATGATCCGTCGCGCCCGGTCATTTTTACCGCCGCCACCCAAGTGATGACCCCCGGCGGCATTTTGCCGTTGAGCGGCGAGGTGCCCAATGCCAAGACTCTGGCCGAGGCCGTCGCGGGATTCGCCCCGGCCATCAAACAGGGCTTGGCGGATTTGCGCGAAGAAATGGCCGCACTGCAGCGTGAACGCGCGTCGCAGATTGTCGTGCCGGGCCGCGATGTCCCGCCCCCGTCCGACTTGCTGATTCGCTAACTCCCGCCCGCTAGCGCCTCGCGCAGGTGCTCCAGCGCCGCCGCCACGGCGGCGGCGCGAATATCTTCCCGCGTGCCGTCAAAGTGGTGCTCAAACACGCGCGACACAGCCGGGGTGGCGATGGCAATAAACACCAGCCCCACCGGTTTTTCCGCGGTACCGCCCGTCGGCCCGGCAATTCCCGTGATGGCGATGGCGCAATCTGCGCCAGTGGCCACGCAAGCGCCCCGCGCCATGGCGGCAGCAGTTTCAACGCTCACTGCGCCGTGCGCGACCAAAGTATCCGGCGCGACTCCCAGCAAGCCAGTTTTGAGTGAATTGGCATAAGCCACCACGCCCCCGACAAACCACGCCGAACTGCCCGGCAGCGCTGTCAACTCGCCACTCACTAGGCCGCCGGTGCACGACTCCGCTGTCGCCAGCAACCAGCCGCGAGTGCGCAACAATTCAGCAATCTCTGCCACCACCGGATTCATCCCCGCCACTCTACCCAAGCCGGTCCCCACTTGCCAATCTTACGCCCGCCAATTTTCTCGACATTTCCGCACCCCTTTTTGCAAACTGCGCTGGTTAAACAAGACCCCCAAAGCTCGCGGCGCTGCACGGCGTCATCCGGAAGGGTCGAGAAAAAAATATGACAACTGTGAATGAACCCATAGCTGCGACAAAATACGCGACACCATGTTTGCCCATGATGATGGGGTCAGCTTTGCAGCCCAAGCCTGAACCCACAGAATCACGTCATGATGCTGCTGCTATCCGTTCGATTTATGATTTGAATCAGAAATATGAACAGAAACACGCAGCTAAAATCTGGGTGGAACCCGCCCTTAATCGTACTCTGGTAAGCTTTCAAGCGAATAAGCAACGTGCCGTTTACCGCTGGTACAAGTATAAAGAAGGGTTTTCCGCTGAACTTGTTGAATACTTCCTTGATCGCGGCAAGGTCCATTCGGGAAAATTACTTGATCCTTTTGCTGGTAGCGGCGTGGCGCTCTTCGCGGCCAGCGCACGCGGTTTGGGCGCCGAAGGCATCGAGCTGCTCCCTATTGGGCAACGGGTCATCGCCACGAAGCAACTCATTGATCAGCATCTTTCGGCTGCGGACGTTGACAAGCTCGCAACACTGGCCAGGACCCATCCATGGACGCAAATCAAGACCACGGACTCACTCCATGCTCTTCGGATCACCCGTGGAGCGTATCCGCCAGAAACAGCAAATCGTATCGCTCAATTTAGCGCATACATACGGACAGAGACCCCACACATTGCCGACTTGCTCACTTTTGCCCTGCTTTGCATCCTTGAATCCGTAAGCTATACCAGAAAAGATGGGCAATACCTTCGTTGGGACCATCGTTCAGGCCGTCGGCAAGGGAAGCAGATTTTCGACAAGGGCTCGATCCACTCGTTTGATACGGCCATCACCGCCAAACTCGATCAAATGGTAGCCGATCTTCGGGATCAAGGCGCATCCAACAGTCTCTTTGCACAACCACCGACCGCGCACGGCCCGATTACTCTACATGCGGGTTCCTGTCTGGAGATTCTTCCCAATTTTAGCGCAGGATCATTCGATTGTATTATGACCTCGCCACCCTACTGCAATCGGTATGACTACACCCGAACGTACGCTTTGGAGCTGGCCTACCTGGGCGTTACGGAAGAAAGCCTTGTTGATCTCCGCCAAGCTATGGTGAGTTGCACGGTGGAGAATCGGGAAAAAGACTTAATCAAGATGCAGCCACAATGGGCAAAAGCGATAGCGGTGGCCAATGCACACCCCCTTCTGCAGATGATTCTTTCTTATCTGGAGTCGGAAAAACAAAACAATCGGCTCAACAACAATGGGATTCCGCGAATGGTTCGTGGTTATTTCTACGAGATGGCGTGTGTCATCCAAGAATGCGCCAGAATCATGAAACCAAATGCCCCGCTGATCATGGTGAATGATAATGTCCGATATGCGGGGGTCAGCATTTCCGTAGACATCATCCTATCGGAGTTTGCCGAAGCCCTTGGTTTTGAAATGGACTCGATTTTGGTACTGCCTACCGGCAAAGGTAACAGCAGCCAGCAAATGGGTTTGCATGGTCGTGAACCATTACGCAAATGCGTTTATATATGGAAAAGAAAGAAGTAGCCGATGTCGAAGCCATACAAGAAATATCTTCATTCCCCAGCCGATTTACAAACGACATACGAAGCCATACGTGCAGGTTTCGTTGCCCTCGCGTTGGAAAAGAATAGGCGCGCAACTCCTTACGTTGCACTGGCCAGAGCGTTAAAAACGGCGGCCACGCAGGCAAAGAAACCCAAAGACCTCCTGCGGCTTATGGATATACGGCCGGCCCTCATTGCGGCCGCCGGCGTTTCGGACAAAGCTGCACAACACCTTCAAGAGCAAGACAAGATGGAGGCCATCACCGGCCTGATTCGTAACTATCTGGAACCCGCCGGGGCAAATTTTGTTGAAGAACTTGTTTTTCGGTTTCTACTCACACGGGGTGACACCCTCGGCGGGTCCATGAGAAATCTCGGTGGCTTCATGGCCCAATGCAAATTATCGCGCTGTGTAATTTCCTTTCTTCGTATCTCAAACCGGCAAACATTTTGGCTCAACTCGGATAATGACGTTTGGAGCCCTCTGCCATCAGACGATGCCGGGATTGAGACAAAACTACGCGGCCTGCATTGGGAAAAGAACAGAAAACACCGCACTCTGATCTACAATCTTAAGGTGCCCCTCGTGAACAACAATATTGATCTCTGCTTGTTCAACCGAGAGCCCCGCCTTATCACCAAAGCCACTAAGAGCGATGCCAAAAGCTATATTGCGCTTGGTGAACTGAAGGGCGGTATTGATCCGGCCGGAGCAGATGAACACTGGAAGACAGCAAGAACGGCACTGGTAAGAATCACAGACGCATTCAGAAAGCACGATGCGTGTCCCCAAACCTTCTTTATTGGCGCGGCGATTGAGGCTCAAATGGCCCGTGAAATTTGGGCGATGCTAGAGAACAATACACTTACCCATGCGGCAAACCTTACGGTGGATAATCATATGGACGCAATCGCGGAATGGCTGTGTTCCCTGTAGCTTATGTGAACAAATAATCATGGTAGCCGGCGCATAACTTATGGGCGGCAAGCGGGATACGTGCTCACACGCCTCTAAAAGAAAGTTATGAAAACGGTAATGGTTACGGGAGCGGGCGGGTTGGTGGGGGCGGAAACGGTGCGGCATTTCGCGGCGCAGGGATACCGGGTGCTCGGGCTGGACAACAATATGCGGGAATATTTTTTCGGTCCGGAGGCTTCGACGCGCGAGGTAGTGGCGGAGTTGCAGGCGGCGTATCCGGAGGAGTACGTGCCGTTGGCGGTGGATATCCGGGACGAGGTCGCAGTGCGCCGGATTTTTGCCGAAGCGAAGGGCCTCGAGCTGGTGGTACACGCGGCGGGGCAGCCTTCGCACGATTGGGCGGCACGCGAGCCGTTCACCGATTTCGGGGTGAATGCCACCGGTACGTTGAACCTGTTGGAGGCCACTCGGCAGTACGCACCGGAGGCGACGTTTGTGTTCACGTCCACCAACAAGGTGTATGGCGATACGCCGAATCGGTTGCCGCTGGTAGAGCAAGCCACGCGCTGGGAGTGCGTGGAAGGCCCCTTTGCAGCCAACGGCATTGATGAAACCATGAGCGTTGACCAAACAACGCATTCGCTTTTTGGCGCTTCGAAACTGGCGGCCGATGTGATGGTGCAGGAGTATGGCCGCTACTTCGGCTTGCGAACCGGGGTGTTTCGCGGGGGCTGCCTGACGGGACCGCGGCAGGCGGGCGCGGAGTTGCATGGGTTCCTTGCGTATTTGATGAAGTGCGCGGTGACAGGTCGCGAGTACCGCATTCTGGGCCACAAGGGCAAACAGGTGCGCGATATTCTGCATTGCGCGGATTTGGTGGCGGCGTTTGTGGCGTTCCATCGCGCGCCGCGGGCGGGTGCGGTATACAACATGGGGGGGAGCCGCTTTAGTCATTGCTCGCTGCTGGAGGCGGTGACGCTGTGTGAGGAACTGACCGGCCGGCACATGAAAGCGAGCTATGTGGCAACCCCGCGCGTTGGCGACCATATTTGGTGGGTGAGCGATGTCACGCGCTTCCAGGCGGATTATCCGGAATGGCAGGTGACCCGCAACGTGCGTGATATTTTGGCGGAGATTCTGGAGTATCACCGCGCGCGCTGGGCGCGGGATGGGTGAAGTCGTGGCAAAGTCCCTCACATTTATTTTTTGCGATGGCTTGCTGCTGGTGCGGTCGGGCGATTGGCAACCGGCTGGGGACGACGTGTTGGCGGAACTGCTAACCACGCGCCAACTGGCGGCGGAGTATCGGGTGCCGCTGCAGGGCCACTGGGCCAAGCAAGTGAGCGGCGCCACGGATAATGCGCCGCCGGGTTACGAATGGGTGCGGCTGCGGACGCTGTTGGGCGCAGATGTGCCTTATGCCCTCGCCGCGTGCCGCGCGCTGGGCATGTTGAATTGGCGTGCGACGCATCAGTTTTGCGGGCGGTGTGGCGGTGTGCTGGCGGAGCACCCGGTGGAAGTGGCGCGACAGTGCGCGGCATGCGGTCATGTGGAATATCCGGGACCCACGCCGGCGGTGATTGTGCGCGTGGAAAAAGAGGGGCAGATTTTGCTGGCGCGGCACGTGCAGCGCATTCCGCATTTGTGGACGTGCTTGGCGGGCTACGTGGAATTGGGGGAATCGCTGGAGGATGCCGTGCGCCGCGAAGTGCGCGAAGAAGTCGGCTTGGAGGTGGACGACGTGCAATACGTGGCCAGCCAGCATTGGCCATACCCGAACCAACTGATGGTGGGATTTCGTGCGCAATGGCGCGCGGGCGAATTGAAGTTACAGCCGGAAGAACTTTCCGAAGCGCGCTGGTTTGACCCGGCTCACCTGCCGGACATTCCCCCCAAGGGAACGATGGCCTACCGGCTGATTTGCGAGACCCCGGCCCCCATGATGGGGTAGTTTAATTTAGTCATAAACATGGCTAAAAATGTCTTTCGGGATTATCCAGACTTTATAAACTCTGGATTGGTTGGCAAAAATTGCCATTCAAATATGGGGGGAAAAATATACTTATTATGTTGTGTATTAATAAGTTACATTAATTATCAATTCCATCCACAGTTTATAAACTCTGGATGGAGGCTAAATTTTACCGGAACTGCATGAAATAGTTTTCGCGCTTTTCGCGGCCGATGGTGGACGGCTCGCCGTGGCCGGGGTAGATCGCCAAGTCGTCGGGCAGTGCGGCGAGCTTACGGAGCGATTGGGTGAGCACGCGGGAGTTACCGCCGGGCAAATCCGTGCGCCCGACGGAACCGCGGAAGAGCGTATCGCCGGTGAAGAGGGCGTTAGCGGCGGGCAGGTGCCAACACACGCCGCCGGGGGTGTGTCCCGGCGTTTCCAGCACGCGCCAGGTGGCGCCAGCCAGTTGAAAGGTGTCGTCCTCCTTCACGAACACCAGCGGCACGTCGGGTTTGGTGGGGGCGGGGTAGATGCCCGGGAGAGAATTGCGCTCGGTGAAGCACCAGTCGGCATCCCGCGCGTGGAGATGAACGGGGGCGGGGTGGGCGGCGGTTAGCGCGGCGAGCGCGGTCACGTGATCCACATGGCCGTGGGTCAGCAAATAGCCGGCCACGGTGCCGCCCAGCTCGCGTAGGCGTACGAGCAGTTGCGCAGCATCGTCGCCGGGATCAATCACCACGGTTTCGCGGGTGGCAGGATTGGTGACGAAATAACAATTTTCTTCGATAAAGCCAGTGACTCGTGCTTCAATGTTCATGGGATGACAGCAACAGATTCAAGCACGGGCGTCAAGGATGCAGCCGAAATTGTCTTGGCGGTGAGCGGCTTGGGTGTGGGCTATTATCCGCGGGCGGGGGAACGCTGGGAGGTAGTGGCGGAGGTGAATCTGAACTTGCGCGCGGGGCGCACGGTTGCACTGGTGGGCGAAAGCGGCTGTGGCAAGAGCATCACGGCGGCGGCACTGGGCGGGCTGCTGCCGCGCAATATGCAGCGCGACCGCGGCGAACTCCGCTGGGCGGCGGGTGTGGACGCGCGGCCGGGGCGGGGGCTGGCGTATGTGTTTCAGGATCCGGGCGAATGCTTGAATCCGGTGTTCACCATCGGCAACCAGATTCGGGAAGTCCTGCCGCCGGAGGATTTCCGCGATGCGTCTGCTCGGCTGACCAGCCTGTTGCGCACGGTGGGTTTCACGGAACCCGAGCGCGTGCTGGCGAGCTACCCCCACCAACTATCCGGCGGAATGCAGCAGCGGGCCATGCTGGCCATGGCGTTGGCGGGGCGGCCGCGCGTGTTGGTGGCGGATGAGCCGACCACCGCGCTTGATGTGACCGTGCAGGCCAAGATTCTCCAACTGCTCGGCCAATTGCAGCGGCAGGAAAATCTCGCAATTTTGCTGATTACGCACAACCTCGGCGTGGTGGCCGAAATGGCCGATGAGGTCCATGTGATGTACGCCGGGCACATCGTGGAATCCGGCCCGGTGGCGTTGTTGCGAAATCCGCAGCACCCGTATGTGCAAGGCTTGCTGCAAGCCTTGCCGCGACTGCATGGCGAGGCGGGCCGGTTGGTGGGCATCCCCGGAACGGTACCACCACTGGGCCGGCGTCCTACAGGCTGTGGGTTTCATCCGCGCTGCGCGCTGGCGCGGGAGATTTGTCGCACGCAGGAGCCGCCGTGGCGGGAGAGCCAAGGCCGCGGAGTGGCCTGCTGGGCGCGGGGTGACAGGGGCTGGGCATGAGCGCGCCACTGCTGACGGTGGACAATCTGCGCGTGACGTACCGCGTGGGGCGGCGGCGGGTGGCGGCGGTGAAAGGGGTATCCTTTTCCGTGGCGCGCGGGCAATGCCTGGGCATCGTGGGCGAAAGCGGCAGCGGCAAAAGTTCGCTGGCGCGCGCGATTCTGGCGCTGGAGCCGGCGGCCACCGGGCAGGTCATTTTTGCTGGCGAAGACGTATTGAAGATGTCGCGTGCCGCGCGCCAAGTGTTTCGGCGCCGCGCGCAAATGGTATTCCAGGATCCGCTTGGCTCGTTGAACCCGCGGCTCAAAATCGGGGCAGCGCTGGCGGAAGTTCTGCGCGTGCACGGCTTGGCGCGGAATCGCCGGGAAGCTGCGGCGCAAACGGCCGCGTGGCTGGCCACCGTGGGATTGGATGCGGAGTATGCGACGCGCTTCCCGCATGAGTTGAGCGGCGGCCAGCGCCAACGCGTCAATCTGGCGCGGGCGCTTTGCGTGGGCGCGGAGTTCTTGGTGGCGGATGAACCGGTCAGCGCGCTGGATGTGAGCGTGCAGGCCCAAATCCTGAACCTGCTCAAAACGCTGCAAACTGAACGCAGCATTACGTGGGTGCTGATTGGCCACGATTTGGCGGTGATGCGTCACATGGCCGATGAGTTGGTGGTGATGCAGGCCGGGGACGTGATGGAGCGTGGGCAGGCCGCGGATATTTTGGCGAGCCCGCAACACCCCTACACCCGCGAGTTGGTGGCCGCTGTGCCGGATGTGGACCGCGCGTTACAACGCCGCGCATAAGCGCGGACGCGCGCCGGTACTTTGCTGTTGAACGGGGGGACCGGGCAGGGCAGTATTTGCGCATTCTATGTGTGGAGTGGGACAATCTTGGCTGACGCGGTTGAAAAAAATCGCGGGCCCCGACGGGCACTGGCTGGCCTTGGCCGGCGTGGCACTGCTGTGGCTGACGCCCACCAAGGGGTATGTGCCACTAATTTTGTGGGTCGCGGGGCTGTATGGCCTCTGGAATTGGCGCAAGCTGACTGCTGCCTGGAACAACGTGGCGGGCTGGTGTTTTGCGCTGGGGATCGTCTGGGCGGTGGCTTCAGTGGCGTGGAGTTTTTATCCCATGGGTTCGGGGCGCGATCTGGTGAAATCACTGCCGATGGTGGCCGCGACAATGGCGTTGCCGGCGATTTTTGATCGCCCGACGCGCATCTGGAATGCGCTACTGGTCAGTGCAGGTGTGGTGTCGTTGAAATTGGCGCTCGATTTGTGGCGGCTGTGGGCCGCGCTGGGTTGGCCCGCACTGTTGACCGAGGCGCGGTTTTATCATCCGTATTTGTACAACCACCCGAATGTTTCGAGCATGATGGCCGGTCTGGCTGCGCTGGTTTTCGGCGTACGGCTGCTGGTGGGCGGCCAACACCGCAAGTGGCGAGCGCTGCTTGTGCTGGGGCTGCTGGTGGACCTGCTGTATTTGGAAGTGCTGGCTTCGCGCGGCCCGCAGTTGGTGTTTGCGTTGGTGGTGCTGAGCCTGCCACTGGCGTTACTGCCGAGTAAGCGGGTGCGGGCGGTGGCCGCGCTGCTGGCGGTGGCGATTGGCGTGGGGCTGTGGTGCGCGGCGGGATCCATCAATCCGCGCTTTGAAGACCGCACCATGAAGCACTACAACGACCGTGACACCATCTGGGGCCATTCGTGGCTGTTGATCACCGAGCGGCCGGTGCTGGGCTACGGTTTCGGCAAAAAGGCGTTTGAGAAGGCGGTGTACGAAAATCCGGAACTGCGCGGGCCGCGGGTGCGGTTTCATTATCCGCATGCGCATTCCTATTGGCTGATGGTGCCGTTCCAAGGCGGATTTGTGGCGCTGGCGCTGTGGGGCGCGGGTTGGCTGGCGTTGGGCGGCCGGCTCGCGTACCGGATGTGCCGCTGGACGGCGCAAGCGCCGCCAGCGTGGCGCGCCCGGGTGCAGGTGCGGCTGCTGCCGGTATTGCTCGGCGCGGGGGTGATGTTCATTTTGGTGTATGGCATCGGCGATTATCCCGACAACGCCATTCGCCATGCGCAGTTTTATTTGGCGGGGCTGATCATGGCGCTGACGCGGCCGGCGGCTCCGGAGGCGGACGCATGAAAATCAGCGTCCTCACCACGATCTACAATCGGCCCGAGCATTTGCGGCTGCTGGTGGCCGCGTTGCAGGCGCAAACCCGCCGCCCGGATGAACTCATTGTGGCCGATGACGGCTCCAACGCGGAGACCGTTGCGGCCATGACGCGGCTGCTGCCCGCGTGCGGCATTGCCGCACGCGTGGTGCGGCAGGAAAAAGACGGCTATCGCCTCGCCGCGGCGCGCAACATGGCCATCCGCGCCGCCACCGGCGATTATTTGGTTTTTCTGGATTGCGACATTGTGCCGCTGCCCGACACGCTGGCGGTGCATGAGCGCTTGGCAGAGTCGCGCCGCCTTCTATGCGGGCATCGCGCACTGCTGGATGAAATTGCCACCGAGGCGCTTTTTGCCGCCATGCCCGCCCCCGCCGAAGCGGATTGGGAATTGGCTTGGGCGGTGGCGGATAAAACCGAGCTGCAAGAAGCGGCGCGGTTGTTTGCGCGGCATGCCGCGTTGCGCCGCTGGCATTTGGCGCGGGCGCACAAGCCCAAGCTGATCGGGTGCCACTTTTCGCTGTCCCGCGACGATGTGTTCCGCGTGAATGGCTTTGATGAAAATTTCGTGGGGTGGGGCTACGAAGATGACGATTTTGCGCGCCGGCTCTACAAGTCGGGCGTGGCGCCGCAGGGCGTGCTGGAAGACGCGCGCGCGCTGCACCTGTGGCACCCCACGTTGGCGCCCTCGCCGCTGGCGCGGCGGCGCGACCGCCCCAACCGCGCCTATTTCCGGCGCTGGCGGGTGCCGGCCTATTGCGCCAACGGCCTGCGCAAACCGGAAACCTGATGGCCTGGCAAGAACCAACGCGGCTGGTGATTACCTGCGGGCGCGGTTGTGTGCCGGCGTTGAGCAGCGAACTGCACGCGCTGGGCCACCGGCCGCAGGAAGTCTCGCCCACGGCCGTGGAGGTGACCGGCAACCTGCACGAGGCCATGCGGTTGAATTTGTGGCTGCGCACTGCCAACCGCGTGTTGTTCGAGGTGGCCGGGTTTGCCGTGGAGTCGCCGGATGAACTGTATGCCGCGACGCGCGACCTGCCGTGGGAAGAGTGGCTGCGCGCGGATGTGCCCTTCCATGTGCATGGCGTTGCGCAGCATGAAACCATCCGCGATTCGCGCTTCGCGCTGCTGCGCTGCAAGGACGCCATCGCCGACCGGTTTGTGGAGCAAACGGGCGCGCGGCCGGACTCATCGGCTTCACCCGTGGCCGCGGCGAGCATTGCGCTCTATTGGAAGGATGGCGTGGCGCAACTGTTTCTGGATACCAGCGGCGTGCCGCTCTCCCATCGGGGCTACCGTCAGCAACCGTGGGTGGCGCCGTTGCGCGAGACGCTGGCGGCGAGCATCCTGCTGGAAACTGGCTGGGGCCAAAACCCCGATGAAGCCTTCGTGGGGCCCATGTGCGGCAGCGGTACGTTGGCGATTGAAGCGGCGTGGATTTGCCAAAACCGCGCCCCCGGCCTCCACCGCGAGGATTTTGCCTTTTTGCTGTGGAACGGGGTGGAGGCGGATGAGTGGCGGCAGATGCGCGCCGCCGCCCAACGGCAATGCCGCACCGCGCCCCGCGCTTGGCTGGCGGCCTCCGACATTGCGCCCGAAGCTGTGGCCTGTGCCCGTGCCAACGCCGAGCGGGCGGGCGTGGCCCACCTGATTCGTTTTCAGGTTGGTGATTTTCGCGATACGGCCCTGCCGCAGCCGCCCGCGCTAATCCTAATGAACCCCGGCTACGGCGAACGGGTGGGAGAGCTCGCCGAGCTGTACCCCCTCTACGAAGCCATCGGTACGTTCTTCAAAACCAAGTGCCAGGGGTTGCGCGCCGCGGTGTTCACGGGCAGCCCGGCGCTGGGCCGCAAAATCGGCCTGCATCCTGCCCGCCGGACCACGATGTGGAATGGCGATATCGAGTGCCGCCTGCTGGAATTCGAAATCTACGCCGGCACCCGCGACCCCCGCCTGCTGCGCAAGCATCGCAGCGAGTCGGGTGCGCCACAATAGACTATACTTTGCGCGGGGGTTTCCCTTACGATGGCCGTTGTCATGAAGTGGAGCGTGCCGATTCTGTGCTACCGCAACATCTCGCCGGTGTGTGGCATCACCCCGGAGGAATTTCGTACGCACCTCGAATGGTTGGCCGCGCACGGCTGGCACAGCATCCCGCTGGATCAGGTCATTGACTACATCAAAGGCGGCGCGGAACCGCCGCAACTGTCCTACGCGCTGACCTTCGACGACTGCTATCTCGACAACTGGGTACACGCCGCGCCGATTTTGCGCGAGTATGGCGTGAAGGCTTCTTTCGGGTGCGTCACGGCGTATTTGCACGACGGCCCGCGGCGTCCCGATGCTGCCACGCCCGGCGCCGATCTGCGTGAGCTGCCCGTCGGGCGCGACGCTTGGGAACGCGCCATCGAACACAACGACCCGACGGCCTTCATGAACCGCGCCGAGTTACGCGCGCTGGTGAGCGAAGAAGGCCACAGCTTGTTCGGCCACACCCACACGCACCAAGCTTGCTTCCGCTCCGATAAGCCGCTGGCTGCCGGCGCGGATAGCCTGCAATCCGGCACGCGCGGCATCTACCTCGAAATGCGCGATGGCCAGCCGATGTTCCCCAGCGGTTCCGCCTATGCCCACAACGGCTTCTGGCCGACTTCCAATGATTTGCTCGATACCTCGCTCGTGGCGCGCACCACCAGCGAGCGCATTGAGTTTTGCCTCAACGAATTCACGCTGTGCCGCGAACGGCTTGAAGAGTTGCTGGGGCAGCCGTCGCGCGCAATGAGCTGGCCATGGGGCGAATATGACAGCGTGGCCATCGAGGCCGCACTGCTGGCGGGCTACGAAGCGGCGCTATCCATGGATTGCGGCGCCAACCAGCCCGGCACGCCGCTCTTTGCCCTGCGCCGCGTGAAGATGCAGGGCGGTGTCGGCGTGCGGGAGTTGAACCGGCGGTTGTGCATCGCCAAAAATCCGCTGCTGGCGGGCCTCTTCCGCAGGACCTACCGCGTCCCCCGCGGTTGACGCGGCGCGCGGAGGAGGGGGGGGCTACTGTTGCAGCAGATCGTTCAGGATGGCGAGGCCCTTTTCCACGTTTTTGCGGTCGGACGCGGAGAGGGCATCGAGAAGGTTGCCACCGTCCGATTGGCTGGTCAGGCCCGCGGCCGCATTTTTCAACAGGGTGTCCATGTCCGGTACCACAACCGGCTTGCGCAACGGCCCGCGGATGAACAGCGGCACCTGCAAGCCGCCATCTTCATAGGGCAAAAAAGCGGATAAATCTTTGCCGCCGGTGAGCTGTGCGGTTTCTTCAGGCGAGGCCCGCACCGTGGCCTGCAAATCCAGTTGATCGGCGAACGGCAAAATGACGCCGTGCAAATTGAGCCGGTAATCCGTGGCGGCGAGGCGCGCGCTGGATACCGCGATGCGCCCATTGCGCAGCGCCAGCTTGGCCGTGGCGTCTTCGTAGCGGTTGGTGGTGACGAGGTTCGCGGTTTGTTTGGCCGCTGCCACCTTGGCCTTCAGCGTGGGCAGCAAGCGCAGCAGCAGCGGCTGGTCAAGCTGCCGCCACATTTGATCCGCCAGCGAGCCGCCTTCGCCCACGTTGCGCAAGTCGGTGAGTTGCAAATCGAGGTCCGCCACCAACGAAGGTAGCGCTTCTTCGCCAACGGCGTGGCCATGCGCGGAGGCGGTCAACTGCACCATGCCATCCAGTCCCGGCGGGGCATATTCCATGTTGGCGGCCAACAAATTGTGCAACATCAGGCCATCCGCTTGCAGGCTGGTGAGCTGATAGGCGAGCGGGCACGCCAGCAACTGCACGGCGCCGCGGATGGCCACGCGCCCGCCATGGGCGGCGAAAGTGAACGTGGGGATGGTCAGCACGCCCTCGTGCAGCAGCAGGTTGGCGGCGCCGTCGCCCAGCGCGTTGGCCCCGAGCGTGAGGTCGGTGAAGGTCAGTTGCGCCTGCGCCTGCAAGTGGCGCAGGAGCAGCGCCAGCAGGGGCGACTCGCCCAACGCCACCGTGCCCGGCGGCGCGGCGCATGGCGGCGGATTATATTTGAAAGCGTCTGGCAGCGCCGCGCCCAGCAGCAGATGGTCCGCCACCGGCGCGGGCAGCAGCAGGTCCGCCGTGAGTTTGGCGTGAATGGCCGACGGAACTCCGGGCGCAGTGATGGGGGTGTCCGCGGTCACTTCCACGGCGAGCCGGTCGGCCAGCGAGCCTTGTGCGTGCAGCGCGACCGTCAGGCCGGAAAACGGAAGCTCTGCCTCCGGCAGGATGGCTTGGATATCCGCGACATCGCCGATATCCAATCGGGCGGTCAGGTCCAATGGCCAGGCGATGGGCTGTGCGGAGTGATCGGCGGGCGGCGGGCCGCTCAGCGCGAACTCCAGCGCCGAATGCTCGCCAATTGCCATGCGACCGCTGAAGTGCAACGGATTGGCGGTGGCAAAGTCGGTCAACTCGCCATCCATGGCGGAAAGCACCAGCTTGTGTTCTGTGCCGTCGGTCGCGCGTCGGATAAACTCCACGCGGGCCTGGCGCAGATCAATGCGGCCAATCACCAATAGCGGCGCGGCGGCGGTTGGCGTTGGCTCCGCGCCGGTTTCCGACTCCGCGGGCGAGCGCTCCTTGGTTGTCGCCGGTTTGCTCCGGCCGATGTCCGTGAAGTTATAGGAGCCATCCGCCTGCTGCACAATCCGCACCACAGGCCGGTCCAGTGTGACGGCGGAGACTTCCTTGCGGTGGAAGTCCACCTCAGCGGTGAAGGATTGAATCGAAGCAAAGTCCTGCTGGCCGTCGGCCTCCTTGAGCACCGCGTTTTGCACGCGCAGCGCGAACGGGAACAGTTGGTAATCAATGCGCCCATAATCGGCCGCACGGCCCGTGGCGCGCGTGATGAATTCCGTCACCGTTTTTTTGAAGTCCGGTGTGTTCAGCAAATGCCGCAACGTGAAGTGCGCGGTGGCCAACAGAAACACCGCCACCCCGACAAGCCACAGCAGGAAGAATCCGAATTTTTTCATGGCCGGAAGCCTACCGGCTATCTGTCCAAAAGCCAAAGCCGAAGATGCCGCGCCGTCGCGCCGACAAAGAGACTTGAAGCCCACCGGAGAATCGGGGACGTTACCCCCATGAAGCCTACACCTGAACCGACCGCCGTGCCCGCCCGGGCCGATATTCCCGTGGAATTGACGTGGGACCTGACACCGCTGTATGCCACGCCGGCAGCGTGGGAAGCCGACTTTGCGCGCCTGGACGAGCTGGCCGCGCCGGTGCTGGCCCTGCAAGGTAAACTGGATTCCGTGGCGGCCGTCGCCCAACTGCTGGCGGCGGAAACCGCGCTCGATCGGGTGCTCGAACGGCTGCATACCTATGCCCACCTGCGCCACGACGAGGACACCGCCAACACCGACAACCAAACCCGCGAGGCACGCATCCGTGCGCGCTACGCCGAGCTGGCCGCCCAGTGCGCGTGGATCACCCCGGAGCTCCTCATGCACCCGGAGGCCGACCTGCGCGCGTGGCGCGACGCGCCCGAACTGAAGGATTACCGCCGCACACTCGAAAAGGTCCTGCGCAACAAGCCGCACGTGCTCTCCACCGCGGAAGAAACCCTGCTGGCCGGCGCAGCGGAAGTGCTCGCCGCCCCCGAGCAAACCTTCAGCCTGTTGACCAATGCCGACATGACGTTCCCGGATATTCCCGGCCCGGATGGCCCCCTGCCGCTGACCGAAGGCACTTACCGCGCGCACTTGGAAAATGCTGACCGCGCGGTGCGCCGCGCGGCGTTCGAGACGCTGCTCACCGGCTATGGCAAATTGGAAAACACCGTGGCAGCCACGTTGTCGTCGGCCGTCAAAGCGCATGTATTCATGGCGCGGGCGCGCAAGTTCCCGTCGGCGCTGGAGGCCGCACTGTTCGATGACCAAGTGCCGGTGGCGGTGTACGAAGGCCTGCTGGCGGCCACGCACGAAGCCCTGCCCCTGTTCCAGCGCTATCTCGATTTGCGCAAGCGGGCGTTGCGACTGCCGGACCTCGACATGTTTGACCTCTATGCGCCGCTGGTGCCGTCGTGCGCCACGCCTGTGCCAATGGCGCAGGCCCGCGAATGGCTGCTGGCCGCCTGCCGGCCGCTCGGGGAGGAATATGGCCGCGTGCTGGAGCGCGCCTTTGCTGAACGCTGGGTGGACTGGCGCGAAAACAAAGGCAAGCGTTCGGGCGCCTATTCCAGCGGCTGCTACGACAGCCCGCCTTACCTGCTGCTGAACTACCACGACCGGCTGGATGATGCCTTCACCCTGGCGCACGAGCTGGGCCACTCGCTGCACACCTGGCTGGCCAACCAGGCCCAGCCCCCCCGCACCGCGCACTACCCGATTTTCCTCGCGGAAATCGCTTCCACCGTCAATGAGTTGCTGCTGACCCATCACTTGTTGGCGCAACCCGGCGAGCCGGCATTCCGCGCACACCTGCTGAACCACCTTTGCGAATCGTTCAAGGGCACGGTGTTCCGCCAGACCATGTTTGCCGAGTTCGAGCGCGACCTCTACCGCTGGGAGGAGGCCGGCACGCCGCTCACCGCCGGGTTCCTGCGCGAACAGTATTACGAATTAAATAAAAAGTATTACTCGCCGGCGATTGCCGCCCATGCGGCTATCGGCTGGGAATGGGCGCGTATTCCGCATTTTTATTATGATTTTTACGTGTACAAATATGCCACCAGCTTCTGCGCGGCGCTGGTCTTCGCCCGGCGGCTGCGCGCCGGCGAAGGTGTGGCGGCCTATCTGGACCTGCTGCGGGCGGGCGGCAGCGCCGACCCGCTGGACTTGGTGGCGGCCGCCGGCGTGGACCTGCGCGAGCCCCGCGTCCTGCGCGAGGCGTTCGCCGATTTTGGCGCGGTCCTCACCGAACTGGAGCAGGCGCTGGCGCTCCCGTGAAGGTGCGCGATGCCATCCTGACCGTGCTGGACTTCGAGTCCACCGGCGCCGTGTCCGGCCATGCCGATGAACCTTGGCAGGTGGGCATGGTGGAGATGCAGGGTGGCCGCGTGACGGGACGGCATTACGAAAGTTTTCTGCGCGTGGCGGCCAGCCGCCCATTCAATCCGTATGCCCCGGGGCGGCATGCGGTGCTGCGCCCCGTGTTGGCCGCCGCGCCGACGCCCGGCGAGCTGTGGCCACGCTGGCAACCGTGGCTGGTGGGCCGCCCGCTGGCGGCGCACAACGTAGGCACTGAAAAAAAGTTCGTCCAGCGCGCCGCCCCCCTGCATGAGTTCGGGCCATGGCTGGATACCCTGCAACTGGCCCGCCGCGTGCGCCCGGACTTGGCCGGCCATGCCCTCGGCGAGGTGTGCCACGCGTTGGGCCTGGTGGCGCGCTTGCAGCAGGTGTGCCCCGGACGCGATTGGCACGACGCACTCTACGATGCCTTTGCCAGTGCGTTGATTCTGGAATATTGCCTCGCCCTGCCCGGCTGGGAAGCCGTCAGCATCGCCGCTCTCGCCGCCGGCCCGGACGCGAAATCAAGCTGTTAACCACCTGTTGGATGACGTGATGAAGAAATGGTATATAGCAATCGGAGTCCTAATTGCCATGGCCATTGCATTAGTGGCGATGTGGAAACCCATCGTGTTTCAGACTTCGTTGATCCGATCAAGCATAGTGCATCCTGAGGCGCTTGCGTGCGCCAGACTTTTCTGTCAGCGGATCGTGGCCAACGATACCCCCACCACCGAGTAGCTTTCTTCTGTGGATGACGGCGGGGACAGCAGAGTCAACAAGACCAACTACTTCTACTTTCTCAAAGTTCACTTCACAGAGTGCCGGACTAGCATGATGGATCTTGGGCTTGCACGGATTCTGGTCTTCAACGACAGCCCCACGAAGACACTAGCCAACTTCTACTACCAGCGAAACGCTCCTTGTCTGCAAATGACTATCAAGAAGACGACACGGAACGATTGGAAGGTCCATGCGGTGTTTCCGCTCAACAATTGCACTTTCAATCCCGACTTAAACAACGACGGAATGGTCGATCAGAAGGATGTTGAACTAGCTCGAAACCCGACAACATTAGCATCCAACCCGAGGGTCCAGGCTACTCGCCTGCCGAGGCGGTAGGCTCGTGCCTGACCCTCAACGTTAGGACCGACCCCTTCGCCTGTGCGGGCTCGGTGGGTCAGCGCTTGCGCCGCAAGGTTTTGCTTTTCGGAGACTTCTTTTGGGAAGGGTGGGGCGCGGCAGAGGCCTTATAGCGGGCGGGTTTACGCGTTGTTTCGTTCACAGGGCGGACGGGGCGGCCTTCTATGTAGCCGCGGTAGCCGACGGGTTCGAGCTGGAAGCGCGGGGCATCGGCGTCGGCCCACTCGTAGCCGTAGCGTTCGGGTTGGTAGGTCTTCATGACGTCCCAGAGCGAGAAGATAGCTTGCTCGAAGTTCTGATCATCGAAGGGCGGCCCTTGGAACACCATCATGGTGCAGGCCGGGAGGGAGATGACCTCAAAGCCTTCTGGGACGGGCCCGGCGTAATCGGCGGGGACTTCGACGCCCTGGGCGTAGACGGAGGTATCCGGGCGCTGGAGATTTTTAGGCAGCCAGAGGCCCATGGGTTCATGGATGGCAGCCTTGATTTGGCCAAGTTGAGAGTAGATTTCGCAGCCGAGTTCCTCGCAGTACTCGAAGTAGTGCGTGGCTTTCTTCCCACGCTTGAGGATCATTTTGCGCGCGGGACGGGCGACGATCTGGACGAATACAACCTGGGATTGGGGCTTTTCGGTCTTGGCTTTCATGGGGGCGGTTCCTTTCGGGTTGGGCGGGTAATAACTACGCATCCGGTCGGGCATGAACAGGACAACGGACGGTTTTTTCTGGCGATACTGGCGCGGTGAAATCCCAAACTGACGGGTGAACGCGCGCGTGAAGCCTTCGTGGGAATCGAAGACGAAGTCGAACGCGACATCAATCACCTTGCGGGGCGCGGCGCAGAGCTTGTCCGCAGCGGCGGACAGGCGGCGCTGGCGAATGTACTCGAAGGGGGCGCGTCCGGTGTATTCCTTGAAAAGCCGGGCGGCATGCCACGGGGAATAGCGGGCGGCGCGCGCCAGACCGTACAAGGTGATCGGTTCGGCCAGGTGCGCTTCGATGAAGCCCTGCATCCGTTTGACCGCCTTGATCTGTTCCGAGTCCATTGGGGTTTCACTCCGTTGTGCCGCCAGTACATCACGGAAAAATGAAGGATTCTTGACCGCATTTGCGAAAATAGCAGTCTGCCAGGACGGAGAAAAGCGATTGGCAGGTCATTTGTCTGGTGTGAAGCCGGGCGCGGCCAAAATGCGCGGGCCGGTTGATTTTCGGGCGGGGGTCGGGTAGGTTCGTCCTTCTTTTATGAGCGCGAAACGAAAAATTGCAGTGTTGGTGGGCGATGGCATGGGCGACGAACCGGTGGCGGTGCTGGGTGGCAAGACGCCGCTGCAAGTGGCCAAGATTCCCACCATCCGTCGTGTGGCGGGCTTGGGCCGGGTGCAGTTGGTGCATACCGTGCCGGAAGGGATGTCGCCCGGAAGCGATGTGGCCAACATGGGCCTGCTGGGCTATAACGCGTCAGAAAATTATACCGGCCGCGCAGCCATCGAAGCCGCCGGCGCGCGCTTGCCGCTGGAGGCCGCCGACGTGGCCTACCGCACCAACCTCGTCACCGTGGAAAACGGCAAAATGCTCGACTATTCCGCCGGCGATATTTCCAGCGCGGAAGCCCACGAGCTGATTGCCGCGCTGAATGCGGCCGCCGCCCGCACCGGGCTCAAGTTTTATGGCGGCGTGAGTTATCGTCATTTGCTGATCTGGCGCAATGGGCCGGCCGAGGTGACCCTGATGCCGCCGCACGAAATTTCCGGCAAGCCGGTGGCCGACCATCTGCCCCGCGGCCCGCGCGCCGCGGAAGTGCTGGCGTTGATGGAGCTCTCAAAGCCCATTTTTGCGGAGCATCCGGTCAACCGCGCCCGCGTGGCCAAGGGGAAGCGTCCGGCCACCCAGATTTGGCCGTGGGGATTTGGCAAGGCCATGAGCCTGCAAAAATACCCCGAGCGTTACGGTTTGCAGGGCGGCGTGATTACCGCCGTGGATTTGGTGCGCGGCCTTGCCGAGCTGTGCGGGCTGGAGGTAATCCCCGTGGCGGGCGCGACCGGTTGGGTGGACACCAACTATGCCGGTAAGGCACAGGCGGCGATTGATTGCCTGCGGCGTTCCGATTTCGTCTATGTGCACGTGGAAGCGCCCGACGAGTGTGGCCACAAGGGCATGGCCGAAGAAAAGGTGCGCGCCATTGAAAACTTTGACGAAAAAGTTGTGGCTCCGGTGTGGACCGCATTGGAAGCCGCCGGCGAGCCGTACCGGCTGATGGTCTGCACCGACCACCGTACGCCGCTGATCAAGCGCGGGCATACCTCCGATCCGGTGCCATTCACCTGGGTGGATGGTCCGCTGGGCGCGGCCATGCAGCCGGATGCCGTGGCGGACTTCGACGAATTTCTGCCGACAACTGGTCGTCCGCCGCTCGTGTGCGATTTAATTTCTGATTTGCTGCGCTAAGCGCCCGATGCTATCCCGCGCGGGAGTGGTCGCTGGTGATCAGCACCTCGCACGCTTCGGTTGCCCCCGGTGCCAGAAGGCGCGCGGCGCCCGGTTGATTCATTGCGCCCGCGGGCGCCTGCCAAGGTTCATCGCAAAAAAATGGCTGGTCCGGCAGGGTGTAGCATTGGCGGAACGGCAACGTGGGCGAGGTTCTTTGGCGCACGACGAAGCCATCGGGAAACAGCAGCGCGGTTTCGCGGTTGTCCGCCATTTCCAGCAGCAGGCTGTTGGCTTCTTCCGCGGTGATGGCCAAGGGAAACGCCGGTAGCGGCGCGTTGCCGGTCACCGCGGTTTTGGTATCGTTGTAGAGGTGACGGCGACGGGGCCGCGCCAGCAACCGGGTGCGCTTTTTGCCGGCGCCGGGCGGCGGCGTCAGGAAGTAGGGATGAAAGCCGGCGTAGAAGGGAAGGGGGACGACACCGGTGTTGTGCACGGTCAGCCGGATCAGCAGGCCGCGCGTGGTGGCGGCATAGAGCGCTTCCAACGCGAAGGGAAACGGATATTGCGCGCGGGTGGCGGGGGTATCCGTGAGGCGCAGGCGCAGTGAGTCCAGCACCGGTTCGCCAGCCACCCGCCACGGCAGGCGCATTGCGAAGCCATGGATGGGCAGATGGTAGGCTTCCCCTTGCACCAGATAGCGGCCGGGTGTGCCGTCGTGCAGTAGCCGGCCGCAAATCGGGAAGAGCAGGGGAATGCCGCCGCGGGTTTCGGTTTCCTCCGGGTCCCAGAACCACGGATGTTGGAACAAACATTCGCGCCCGTCGAACTTCAGCGAGGACACCGTGCCGCCCAATTCTGGCACAATGTCTACGCAGACCCGCGTGTCGGGTGAGACAATCGTCAGCACCCGGCAGCCGTATTCCTGGCGTTCCACCATCATGGCGGGGAGTGAAACACACCGCGGGAGGCTTGCGCAAGCGACAGCGCGCGCGGTATCGTGGCCGTATGAACACGGACTACGGCATGGTGCTGACCACGTTCGCGAATGAAACCGAGGCGCAAGCCCTCGCGGCGGCGCTGTTGACGGAACACTTGGCCGCCTGCGTGCAGATGCTGCCCATCCAAAGCGCCTACCGCTGGCAAGGCGCCATCCAGCGCGAGCCGGAAATCCTGGCGTTGATCAAAACCCGCGCGGCGCTTTATCCGGCCATCGAAGCCATGATTCGCGCCCGGCATTCCTACGACACCCCGGAAATTATTTTTGTGCCGATCGTCGCTGGTTCCACGGGCTATTTGCAGTGGCTGGCCGGGTCCACCCGGGCGGATAGCCCGCCCTAAAAAAGCATGGGCCGTCAGCCGTCGTAGAGGGTATCGCCGCCGCTTCCCCCGCCGCCGCCGGGGCCATCATCCAGCATGTCGCCCATGTCGGCTTCGATGGATTCAGGGTCCTCGCCGGCTTCGAGGCGACGGATCATTTCATTCATTTCCGGCGGCATGGGCTCGCCAGTTTCTTCGGCCATTTTCCGCATGAACCGGCCCATCGCGCGAGGATCGTTTTCGTCAATTCCGTCGGCTTCGGCCATCAGGCGCTCCATGCCGGGGGGCATGTCGTCGCCGCCGGGCGTGGCGGAATCAGCATCGGCGTTCTCCGCGCGGCGTTTGCCGGAGTGGGCGGCAAAACGCGACAGGGCACGGGTCATTTTGCCGTGGCCGCAGCCCGGGCAAGTGGGGGGCTGATGCGTGGCTACGTTGCGCACAAGGAAACTGAACACCTTGCGGCACTGCTCACATTGGTATTCATAAATCGGCATGTTGGGCCTCCACCGGCCTTGTGTAGCAAAGCGCGCGGTGGGCGGCAAGGGGCGCCGTATAATGTTTTACAAAAACCCGTTAAAATCGCTTGTTCAGGGGCCGCGGAATCTTAACATAATCCTAATATGCTCTAGTGTGCACTTTGCCTTGACCTGTGGCGCAGGCGTGTGTAGTTGGCCAGATGGCAGCCGCAGGCAATAGTGTGTGGAGCGCGGCGAAATGGAGACCTGAATGAAGGGCAAATGGTTGGGCTTTTTGGGTGCGGCCATGTGTTGGACCAGCGCAGCTATCGCGGCCGTGCCGCTACCCTACACGAACAAGCAGACCAATGCGGTGGACTGGACCACGTTGCCGGGGTGGTCGGGCAATGTCACCAATTCTTCAGCGGGGGGCTCGGCCCGTTTTGCTGCGGCGGGGGACACCTTGACGCTTGCCCTCGATGGCGCGCCGACTGCGCTGACGTTCACTCTGCGCGGCTACTCGAATGCAGTGGGCGTGGCGCCGGCCAGTTTTATGGTTGAAGAATCCGGCGATGGCAACGTCTGGAACTCCACGCCGGTGGCGGATATTGGCGAAGATTCGCTTTCAGTGGCCGCCGCGGCGTTTGGCCCGTATGAATTGCTCAGTTCCACGCGCTATCTGCGGTTCACCTATGTGGACCACTACGCGTTTGACATCGGGCTGAACAATGTGGCGGTGGCCGGCGGACCGGCCGCGCCGCGCGTGGTGTTTGTGGACCGGCCGGAGGGATTCATCGTAGCGCAGGGCGCCGAGAATGAAGTCATTCAAGCGGTGGTGGTGAATGGCGGGGGCTATTGGTTCGGCTCCGAGGCGCAGGGCAAAGAGCCGTGGGAGAGTGATAACGGCGGCACGGCCTTGAGTGAATCGCCCTACGACAAGTATTTTATCAATACGGCGGCCACCGGCACCTTTTTTGCCACGGCCAACGGCCGTTGTGACAACACGGATGAGGTGGTGCCCGGCACGATTCATTTTACCGTGGCGCCGGGGTATGCCGTGGACTTGCAAGTTGGCGATCATGGCACGGCTACCGTGGCGGTGTATGGCCGGGCAGCCACCAATGCCCCGCGGGGCGCACTGGTGACCATCCTGCCCGTGCCGGACGCCGGCTACGCCACCGGCGTCCTTCAACTGAACGGCGCGCCCATTGCAGGCACCACCTTCATCATGCCGGACGAGCCCGTCGTGGTGAGCGTGGCTTTTCGTAAAAAAGAGGCCGGTGATCCAACGCTCATCATCTCCCAGTATTACGAGGGAGTGGGCGAGAACAAATGGATCGAGCTATACAATGCCGGCGCGGAGCCGGTGGATTTGGGCGCGGCGGGCTACCGACTGGGCGTGTGGCAGAATGCCAAACGCGAAAACTGGAAAACCAACGCGCCCCCGGCCGTGGCCACGGTGCTGACGGGTATCATCGCCCCGGGCGAAACCTATCTGGTATGCCACGGCGGCACCAAGGCTCCGGCGTATGCTGTCGCGAATGTGGTCTCCAACGGCATGCTATTCAACGGCGATGACAGTGTGGTGCTCTACACTGGAACGGAATACCACTTGGCCAACGTGGTGGATGCCTTCGGCATGGTGGGGAGCAACTCGGTCAATTGTAGTTTTGTGCGCGCGGTGGATGTGGTGTCTGGAGTCAACACGGATTTCCAGTCCAACCAATGGGTGCGGTTTGAATATGCCGCGGTGGACACCGCGGAGGTGCAAGTGCCGGAGCGGCTGGGATGGCACACTACGGCCACGCCTCAACCCACAGAACCGCCCAAGCTGGACAACCTAATTAGTACGGAGGGTGGCTTGGTCTTTGAAATCCCCACCAACTACACCGACTACACCATTTATGGCGCGGCGGAATTGCAATCCGGTGCGCCGGCGTGGGCGGGTTCCAATATTGGCGACCGCTGCAGCGTGGAATTGGCCAGCAATCTCTGGCGAATCACTGTGCCCACCACCCTCGGTCAGCGGCAAATGATTTGGCTCTCCATCCCCGGAGGCAACTAAATGACTACGCGCGGGACACGACGGCCGGGCGGGGGCTTGCGCGTGGGGCTGGCGCTGTTGGCCTTCCTGCTCGCGGCACCGCTGGCCCAGGCCCAATATGGTGGCGCTGGCAGCTTTGTTAAAATCACGTCCCGGGCGGACGTGGCGGATGGTTATTACGTTGTGGCCAACAGCGATGGAACAATCGCCATGTCGGGCACCAATCCCGGAGCGTATTTTGAGCGGTCTACCGTTAGCCCGGTCAATGACACCTTGACTGATCCGCCGGCAGTCAACGTGTGGCTGCTGCAAACGAATAGCAATTATGGCGGGTTCACCATCTTCAATGAAACCAGCAACAAATATGTGTCTTTTGCCGGAACCGCCAACGCCGCGTACGCCGCTGGTGCAGTGAATGGCACGACTGGCGTGTGGTCTTTTGCCTGGCGCAGCGACCTTGGTTGCTTCGCGGTCAGCAATGTGGCACGGCCCTACCGCTATCTTCAATACAACACCGGTTCGCCCCGGTTTTCTTGCTACAGCAACAACGCCAGCATGCAAAATTTGACGCTGTACAAAATGTTGGCGGCCACGCCCACTGCGCCGGTATTCACCAGCGGCAGCGGCCCGTTCAACGCCACGGCGTTGAGCGCCACCAACTTCGTGGTGACGGCCAGCGGCCAGCCCGCGCCCACGCTGGCGCTGCAAGGTCAGACTGCGTCGGGAGGTTTCAGCTTCACCGCTGCAACTGGCGTGTTGAACTACACCCCGCCTGTCGCCGATATCGGCACGCAAACCTTCACGTTCACGGCCAGCAACGAGGTCGGTGTGGCCACGCAAACCATGACGGTCGTCGTGTCCGCGGCCCCGGTTTACGTGCCGGAGGTGTCGGTGACCAACGTGGCCACAAACGGCTTCACCGTCCAATGGACAGCGTGCACCGGCGCCACTGGCTATCAGGTGCAGGTGGCCACGGATACGAATTTCACTCAGGCCAGCAGCGGCGAAACCACCAATGTGCTGACCAATGCCGCAGGCTCAGCCTCCCCGCCGACCGGATGGACGTATAACATCAGCAGCAAGAGCAGTAGCTATTTGATTTTGTTGGCCGACACCCATGAGGTGCGCAGTCCCATTTTTTCCACGGAGGGTTTGACCGCGCTTTCCGTAGATTTTCTCGCCCGCACGTATGGCGGAGTACAGAGTGGTGTCAATGACGTGGAAGTGTTCATTTCCACTGATGGCGGCACCAACTGGGTCAGTTTGGGCACTGTCAGGCCCACGGATAGCAACTTGAGGCAGTATTCGGTGGCAGCTTCGGCCTACGTGGGTTATGCGCAGGTGTGCTTGCGCTGGACCACACCCAACGCCACGGGCGCGGTTGGTGCGGGAATCAAGGCGTTGAATGTTACCGGGTCGGAAACGGGTGCGTTTGGCTCGCTGGTGGTGGATGTTACTACCAGCGCACTCGCCACCAATATCACTGGCCTCGCGTTGGACACCGCCTATTACGTTCGGGTGCGCCGGTTGCCGGTGGAGGAATGGTCGGCGGTAGTGCCGGTCACCACCGCAGGCGCGGTGCCCACTGCGCCATGGTTCACCAGTAGCGCCGGGCCATATTCGGTGGCGGCCGGCGACATGGTGGACTTCATCGTCAGCGCGCTGGGTGTTCCGACGCCTGTCTTGGTCCTCAGCGCGGCCACCGCACCCGGCAGTGATTATGAGTTTGACCCCAACGACGGCTACTTCGTGTATCAACCGCCGCTGGCAGCCAGCGGCAGCACGCAAGTCTTCACGTTCACTGCCAGCAATACGCAGGGAGTGGCCACCCAAACGGTGACCGTGAATGTGGCGACGGTGACGGCGCCGGCGTTTGGCGCCAATCCTGGACCGCTGGTCGCCACGGTTGGCGTAGCCTGCGTGTTCACTGTCAGCGCCACAGGCTTGCCGCCGCCCGCGCTGGCGTTGCAGTCCCAAACCGCAGGCAGCGGATACAACTTCACGCCGGCCACCGGCGAGTTGAGCTACACCCCACCCGCCGGCGATATCGGCTCGCGTTCGTTCACCTTCACCGCTGGCAACGTGGCCGGCACGGCCACGCAAGTGGTTCAAGTGACGGTTCACGCCTTGCCAACCATTGATCCCTTGCCGACCATTTCCATCGCTGCTGGTCAAACCACCAATGTGTGGATTGTCGCGCGCGAAGCGGAGGGCGATTCCATGACGCTTGCCGCCAGTAATTTGCCGGCGAATGCCGCGTTCTCCACCGTGTCCGGTACCAGTGTCATCAGCAACCTGTTCACTTTTGCGCCGGACTCCAACCAAATGGGGCAGGCGTACACTGTGGCCTTCACTGCCAGTGATCCACACGGTTCCGTCATCCAGACGTTGAGCATCACTGTGGCCAGCGCCGATCCTTGGGCGGATTATTATGCCTCCTGCTACGAAAATGGCGTGCTCAAAACCGGCAATGCGTTGAAGTCCGCGCTGCACGACATCATCAGCCCCCATACCAGTTACAGTTACGACGCAGCGATTACCATTCTGAGCGAAATTGACGAATGTCCCACCAACAACACCATGGTGCAGTTACTTTATTTGCAGCACGGCCGTGCCAAGAGCAGTTTCGGCGGAAGTAACGGCCAATGGAATCGCGAGCACGTTTGGGCCAATTCCCACGGCGTTAACGATAAATTGCCGGCCTATTCGGACGTACACCATTTGCACCCCACGGATGTGCAGGTCAACAGCACCCGCGGCAACAAGGATTTTGACACCGTGAGTGGGTCGGTCAGCAACTATTCCTATAATAGCACTTCATTTGAGCCGCCCAATGCCGCCAAGGGGGATGTCGCCCGCGCGTTGTTCTATATGGCGGTGCGCTATGACGGCACCGGTGGCGTGAGCGACTTGGAACTGGTGGATAGCGTCGGCACGTCCGGCGCCAAGCATGGCAAGCTTTCCACGTTGCTGAATTGGAATGAGCTTGATCCCGTTAACGACTACGAAATCCGGCGCAACAATTTGGTTTATTCCAACTGGCAGGGCAACCGGAACCCGTTTGTGGATCACCCGGAGTGGGCTCGCGTGGTGTTTGATCCCAACTATGTTCCGTTGGCTTCGCTGACTTCGTTTGCCGCCACGCCCAATGGTTCCAGCCAGATTGATCTTTCCTTCGCCTACACCGGCTCAGGCGATGGCGTGGTAATTGTGTGGAATGAAACCGGCTCGTTCAGCGCGCCCTCCGGCACTGCGCCAGCGGTGGGGCAGTCATTTGCGGGCGGCACGTTGCTGTACAAGGGCGCCGTCTCGCCGCAAAGCCACACCGGCCGCACCGCTTGCCAGAAGGTGTATTACAAGTGCTGGACTTACACGGGCACAAATTATTCCGCGGTGGGCCTGACGGCGGATGCCACAACCGCCGGCCCGGCGGCTCCCGCCAGCGCGTGGGCCAGTGCCACCAATACCACCGACTTCACCGCGGCGTGGAGCGCGGTGTCAGGTATCAGCCAATACCTTGTGGACGTGGTGACGGGCACGACATTTGGCGGCGCAGGATCCGTTTGGGTGCCGGGTTACTCGAACCGCGCCGTCAGCAGCGCCACCAGCTTGTCCGTCACGGGATTGACTGCCGGTGCCACCTACTATTTCCGCGTGGCCCCCGTGCCCAACTGCGATACGCGTTTCTCGCCCACTGGCACGGTCACCACGCTCGGTGAAACCCTCACCCCGTTCCAGCAGTGGCTCCAAAACACCCGCGGGCAGAACATCAACGATCCGCACTTCTCGCCGGAGGCCGATTATGACGGCGATGGCATGACCACGTGGGAGGAATATCTGGCCGATACTGATCCCGCCAGCGCCGCGAGCGTGCTGGCACTGAATGGTTGGTTCTCCGTTAGCGATCACCGTATACGCTTCTCGTTCCCGGCCAGCACCGGCCGCTTCTACCGCTTGGAGTATTGCACCAACCTGACGAACACCACTGGCGTGGCCTATAGCAATCTTGGCTGGGGCACACCCGGCATGGTCATCACCAACCCGGGAACCAGCAACGCCTGGTTCTGGATTCTGCGCGCCAGCCCCAACGCGCCGTAGCGCAGCGAAAATCCGATGGACGCCGCCGGGTGGGTGGGGCACACTCCGCCCATGCAATGGCCGTTGCTTGATATGCTCTTTTCCCGCACGTGTGAGGGCTGCGGCAACGATCTGGCCACGGAGCCGGGCGCGTTGTGCTGGGATTGCCGGGTTGGCCTCAAGCCCGTGCAAGTGCCCTTCTGCGAACGATGCGGCGACCCGGTGGCAGGAGTGACCGGCGGCCCGTTCGAGTGTACCTGGTGCCGGCAAAACCAACCGGCCTTCGTTTGGGCGCGGTCCGCCGTGCGCTATGACGGGATTGCTGCTGCCTGTATCCGGCGCTTCAAGTATCATGCCGGTGTCTGGTTGCAGGCGGAGCTGGTGGACTGGCTCTGGGCGCTCTGGCGCACCTGCCCGGAACCCAAGGTAGCTGATTTGGTCGCCCCCGTGCCGCTGTACCGCCGCCGCGAACGCGAACGGGGCTTCAACCAGGCTGCTCTGTTGGGGCGCAGCCTGGCCAAACGGATGGGGATTCCCTTCCGCGGCAACCTGTTGCGTCGTCATAAGCCCACCGCAACCCAAACTCATTTGACAGCCGCCCAGCGGGTTCATAATGTACGAGGCGTTTTCTCCGCCCCGGCGCCCCGTCGGCTGCAAGGGGCGCGCGTGGTGCTGGTGGATGATGTCATGACCACCGGTGCCACCGTAAACGAGTGTGCGCGTGTTCTAATGGCCGCCGGCGCGCAGGCGGTGATGATTTTGACGGTGGCCCGGGGTTGACATCGCCACGGGCCGTGCAACAATGGATGTTCAAGCATGACCTTTTTCGGTAAGAAAAAAACCGTGGTCAAGCGGGCGCGCAAACGCGACATGCCGGATGGCTTGTGGCTGAAGTGCCCCGCCTGCAACGAAATGATTTTTGGCGAAGAGCAGGAACAAGCTCTGCGCATGTGCCCCCTGTGCCACCACCACTTCCCCATGAGCCGCAACGAGCGCCTGGCCATGCTGGCGGATCCCGGTTCCTTCGTGGAGTGGGACAAGGATCTCTACAGCATTGATTTTCTCGGCTTTGTCGGTGTGGCGTCCTATCAGGAAAAATTGGAATCCAACCGCCGTAAAACCGGCGAGGTGGATGCCGTCACGTGCGGCCGCGCACGCCTCAACGGCCGGGCCATCGCACTGGGGGTGATGGATTTTGAATTTCTCGGCGCCAGCATGGGGTCCGTGGTCGGCGAAAAAATCACGCGCTTGATCGAACGCGCCACCGCGGAAAAATTGCCGGTGATCGTCATCTGCGCCTCCGGCGGCGCGCGGATGTATGAAGGCATGATGAGCCTGATGCAAATGGCCAAGACCAGTGGCGCGCTGGCCCGCCATGCCGAGGCCGGCCTGCCGTACATTCCCGTGTTGACCCACCCCACCACCGCCGGCGTCATGGCCAGCTTCGCCACGCTGGGCGATGTGATCATCGCCGAGCCCGGCGCGCTGATCGGCTTTGCCGGTGCGCGCGTCATCAAGGAAACCATCCAGCAAGATTTGCCGCCCGGCTTCCAGCGGCCCGACTTCCTCCTCAAACACGGCTTGCTCGACCAGATCGTTCCCCGCAATGAGCTCAAGGCCACGTTGGCCCGCCTGCTCGATGCGTTCTGTGGGGTGTTGCAGCCGTCGGAACCGCCGGAAATCCCGGCCTGAGCCGGGTCGGCCCGCCTTTTTATTGGTCATTATGAGTAAATACGCCCCCATTCTGGACGCCAAACTCACGTACTTGTACAGCCGCACCGGCGGCAGCGCCATCAAGCTTGGTTTGGATACCATCTCCGCGTTGCTGCGCGTGATGAAAGTGGACCCGTTGCAACTGCCGTGCGTGCATGTGGCCGGCACCAACGGCAAAGGCTCGGTTTCCGCCATGATTGAATCCGTGTTGCGTGAGGCGGGCCTGCATACCGCGCTCTACACCAGCCCGCACCTCATCCGGTTCAACGAACGCATCCGCATCCGCGGCGAGATGATTCCCGACGACGAGCTGCTGCGCCTGCTCGATCTTGTCGAAAAGGCTGATCAAACCCAGGCCGCCGAAGCCGAAGGCCGCCGCCTCGGTACTTTCTTCGAACTGACCACCGCCGTGGCGTTCGCCTGGTTCCTCGCCCAAAAAGTGCAACTGGCCGTGCTGGAAACCGGTATGGGCGGGCGGCTCGATAGCACCAACGTGGTGACGCCGCTGCTGGCGGTGCTGACCAGCGTGGGCATGGAGCACAAATCGTTTCTTGGCCGCACGCTCGAAAAAATCGCCGCGGAAAAAGCGGGGGTCATCAAACCCGGCCGGCCGGTGGTGACGGGCCGGCAATCGCCGGCGGTCATGCGAGTGATTGCCGACCGCGCGCGCGAAGTGGGCGCCTCGCTAATTCTCGCCGAAGAACGCGTCAGTATCCGCCGCACCAGCCAGGACCTCGACGGCCAAATGCTCTCCGTGGAAACCGCCGCCGGCGGATGGGCCCCGTTCCGCTTGCCGTTGCTGGGCGATTTTCAGTTGGAAAACTGCGCGCTCGCGATTGCAGCGCTGGAATGGCTGCGCGAGGAACTGCATTTGCCACTGCCGCCAGACGTCATCCGCGAAGGCCTCGCCAAAACCCGCTGGCCCGGACGCTGCCAAGTGGTTTCACGTGATCCGGTCTTCCTCGTGGATGTGGCGCACAATCCCGGCGCGGCCCAAGCCTTGGCCAATTTCCTCAAGTCGTTCCGCGGCGATCGCCCCGTAGCGCTGATCTGCGGAATGCTGGCCGACAAGGATGCCGAAGGCTTTTTCAAGATTTTGCGCCCCGTGGTGGATGCCTGCGTGCTGGTGCCGCTCGATAGCGAACGCAACATGCCGATGGAAAAACTGATGGCTGCCGCCAAAGCCGCCAAGCTGCCTGCCGCCGAAGGCCTGCTGCCCTCCGCTGTCAAAAACGCGAAGGCTTGGGCGCAAAAAAATAACGGCATCGTGGTGGCCGCCGGCTCTCTTTACATGGCCTCGGCCGTGCTTTATGAATTGGGTTATCAAGTGTGAGGCGCCCATGAAAAGTCATCGTCAGGAATTGTGGCTCAACGTCCCCGCGCGCCGCGGCTACGTCAATCTGACGGCCGATGTGGCCGAGGCCGTCCGTGCCAGCGGCATCCGCGAGGGCCTGTGTCTCGTCAATGCCATGCACATCACCGCCAGCGTGTTCATCAACGATAACGAAAGCGGCCTGCACCGCGACTTTGAACGCTGGCTCGAAAAACTCGCGCCCGAAAAACCCTACACCCAATACGATCACAACCGCACCGGCGAGGACAACGGCGATGCCCACCTCAAACGCTCCGTCATGGGGCGCGAGGTGGTCGTGGCCATCACCAAGGGCCAGTTGGACCTCGGCCCGTGGGAACAGATTTTCTACGGCGAGTTCGATGGCCTGCGCCGCAAGCGTGTGCTGATCAAAATCATCGGCGACTAATGAAAAACCCACCCCCCGCCATTGAGATTCTCGCCCGCGGCGCTTGCGTGCGCGCCGGCAAGGTGCTTGTGTGCCGCAACCGCAAACACGGCAATCTTTATTTGCCCGGCGGCCACGTGGATTGGGGCGAGGACTCCCGCCATGCCCTCGCGCGCGAATGGCGCGAAGAGTTGGGCGTGGACTGCCGTGTCGGGCATTTTCTGGGTGTAATCGAGCAGGAATACCAAGCCCGCAGCGGCCGCACCTGTGAAATCTCCCTGATTTTTGCTGTGAGTTGTCCGCAGCTCTCCGCCAAACAAAATCCGCCCGCGGCGGAATCTCATTTGGAGTTCCTCTGGATTCCGCTGCAGCAGTTGCCGAAATCCGGCCTGCTGCCTAAGATCATGGCGCGTTTGGTCCCGCAGTGGTGCGCGCAACCAGCCGCGGCCGCCAAGCGCTGGCGCGGGTTCTCTCCCGCCAAGCCGGCCAAATCACCGGCGAAATAACGCCCGCGCGGCTTTCCCGCCGCTCATCTCTCGCAATACTCCGCGCCCCGGCAAAAAATTGGGAAGGGTGGTCCACCACCTATTTTTTTCTCGCCACACCCCATTTTTATCCAAAAATCGTGCAAATTTGGCAGAAAAACCAAAAATATGGCTAAAAACGACGAAAAATAAGTCAAAAATCGGTAGTTTTTAAGAAAAAAGCAAAAATAATGAAAAATAATTCATAAAAATGGATTATTTTTCTTGCGCCGCAAAAAATATGAGATATTTTGATGTCGAAATTTGATGATTTTCAAATTGGAGGCAAAAAATGAGTGAAAAACAGATGATCGGCGCGGAAGCGCTCCTGCAGTGCCTGGAGAAGGCCGGAATCGAAATTATGTTCGGTCTGCCGGGCGGCGCGGCCATTCCGCTGTTTGATGCGTTGTATCAACTGAAGGGCAAGATCAAGTTCGTGCTGACCCGCCACGAGCAAAACGCGGCGCACGAAGCCGATGGCTATGCGCGCGCCACCGGCAAACCTGCCGCGGTGCTGGTCACCAGCGGCCCCGGCGCGGCGAACACCGTCACCGGCATCATGACTGCCTACATGGATTCCGTGCCGATGATCGTCATCACCGGCCAAAGCGTGCGCGGCATGCTTGGCAAGGATGCCTTCCAAGAGGCCGATATCTTCAACCTTACCATGCCGATTGTGAAGCATAGCTATCTGTTGAAGAGCGCCAACGATATTCCACGCGTCGTCAAGGAGGCTTACCACATTGCCACCACCGGCCGCCCGGGGCCCGTGCTGATTGACGTGCCCAAGGATGTCGGCACCGAGCTGTGCACGGCTGCGCTCGATGCCGAAATGAATCTGCCCGGTTACAAGCCCGAAAAACGGGGCTATTTGCCGGAAACACTCGATTTCATCGCCGATGCCCTCGCCAAGGCCAAGCGCCCGGTCATTATTGCCGGCCACGGCGCTGCGCTGTCCCGCGCGGAAAAAGAACTGCGCGAACTTGCCGAAAAACTCCAGATTCCGGTCACCTCCACCCTGTTGGGCAAGGGCGTTTTCCCCGATTCCCACAAGCTCAGCCTCGAAGGACTCGGCATGCACGGCACCGCCTATGCCAACCGCGCCGTGGTCGAGTGCGACCTCATGCTGGCCCTCGGCGCCCGCCTCGATGACCGTATTCTCGGCGTGCCCAGCATGTTCTGCCGGAACGCGGTCAAAATCCACGTGGATATTGACCCCACCGAGTTCGGCAAACTGATCAAGCCCGACTTCCAGTGCCAGGGCGACATCAAGACCGTACTGCAGGACCTGTTGCCACGTGTGAAACGGGGCAATACCGCCGAGTGGCTCAAACAGCTTGAAAGCTACAAGAAAAAATGGCCGCTCACCTACGCCAAAAAAGGCGGCCTGCATCCGCCGCAAGTCATTGATGCCCTCAACAAGCTCACCGGCGGCAAGGCCATTATGACCACCGATGTCGGCCAGCACCAGATGTGGGCTTGGCAGTGGTACAAGTGCGACAAACCCTGGCAGTTCATCACCTCCGGTGGCGCCGGCACCATGGGCTTCGGTCTGCCCGCCGCCATCGGCGCTCAGTTTGGGCGGCCCGATGAACTGGTCATTGCCATTGTCGGCGATGGTGGCTTCCAGATGACCATGTCGGACCTTGCCACCGCCGTGATTCACAAGCTGCCCATCAAGATCATCCTGATGAACAACCACTATCTCGGCATGGTCCGGCAGTGGCAGGATATGTTCTATGATGAGCGCTTCAGCCAAGTGGACCTGCGCGGCAACCCCGACTTCGTTGCCTTGGCCAAGTCCTACGGCATGTTGGCTCTCAACCTCAAGCGTGGCGCTGATATCCCCAAAGTGCTCAAACGCGCCTTGGAGCATCCCGGCCCTGCGCTCATCAACGTGGAAGTCGTCATGCACGAAGAAGTGTACCCCATGGTTCCGCCCGGCAAACCACTGGAAGAAACCGTGTTGGAGCATCCCCGCCAAAAACCCGGCCGGCCCGCCGGACGTAAAAACAAACCCACCGCGGCCCGCGCCAAGAAAAACTGAAACCAGGGAGTTGAAACATGAGCACCTCAGTCCCCACCCATAACCTGAGCATTTTTGTGGCCAACCGCCCCAGCGCGTTGGCGCGCATCGCGCAGACTTTCTCGCGGCGCGGCTTCAACATCGAGAGCCTGGTGGTCTCCCCGGCCGCCAACAGCGACCTCTCTCGCATGACCATTACAGCCAAAGGCCGCGAAGCCGGCCTCGAGCAGATCATCATGCAATGCAACAAGCTCGTGGATGTCCTCGCCTGTCGCGAACACACCGATGAAGAAGTGGTTGCCCGCGAGCTCGCCCTCGTGAAGGTGGCCGCCGACAGCACCCGCCGCGCCGAAGTCCTGCAAATTGCCGATCACTTCCGCGCCAAGACCGTGGACCTTTCCGACAAGTCCATTGTCTTGGAAGCCACCGGCAGCTCCGAAAAAATTGACGCCATGGTGGACCTCCTGCGCAAGTTCAAGATCATTGAACTCGTCCGCACCGGTAAGGTCATCATGGCCCGCGGCGAACGCGAAACCTGATCTCGCCCGCCTCATAAACCCGGTTCCGCTCGGCTCAAATGGCGGAGGGGTGCCAAGAGGTATTTTGAGCAACTGTCCAGAGTTTATAAACTGTGGACAGTTTTCTCATATTACGCAATTCATTCTATATGAGTTAAATACATATATTTTATTGCTGTTTTTCAAAACCACGAATTGACTGCACTGTCCAGAGTTTATAAAGTGTGGGCATGGTTAAGCGAAAGAAAATACCCCAATTGAATCCAACATTGTGGCGGACGTGCCGGGTGCTTGCCGGAGAAACGCGCTTGAAGTTGATTCGGCAGTTGCATCAAAGCAAGGGGGCCGGTGTTACGGACTTGGCGAAAGCGGTGGGGATTGGCGGTTCGGACGCGAGTCAGGAGTTGCGCCGGATCCAGTCGCGGGGGCTGCTGCGGGTGGAGCGGAAGAGATCGTTTGTTTTTTATCGTTTTGGCGCTGACCCGCAAGTGCCCTCGGCTGCGCCTTTGGTGAAGGCTTTGCTGGAGGTGTTAGGCTCTTCTTCTGAAAAGCAAGATGCCGAAATTATCCGGATTGCCTGGGGGTTGGCTCACCCGCGACGTGGTGCGTTGGTCCAGGCGCTGCTGATGGCTCCCAAAACGCTTGCCCAACTAGGCCGCGACACCGGGATTCCGCGTAATAGCGTATCGCGGCATATCGGCATTATGGAGGAAGCGGGGTGGGTTGCGAAGCAGGGCCAATGGCTGGTTGGGACGGTACAACCGCATCCGATTGCTCGCACTTTGGCGCAACTTCTGCAAGAGTAGGGGGGCTGGTGGCAGGCGGGCCAAGGACCGACTGACCAGGCCACAACAAAAGGAGTCGTGCCATGCAGGAGCAAAGAAGGGACATCGCCGCACGGTTGAAAGAACGGCGTGAGTTGGAGGAAAAGTCGGCTCAGGAAGTGGCGGCGGCGTTGGGGGTGTCGGCGGAGGTGTACGAGTCCTACGAGGCGGGGTCGGCAGATATTCCCGCCAGCGCATTGCATGAAGCGGCTCTTTTTCTGAATGCGGATTTAACGGAATTGCTGACGGGCGAAGCGCCGCGCATGAAGATTTTTTGTGTCACGCGCCAAGGAGGCGGGGTGAAGGTGGAGCGCCGGAAGGATTACCAATATCGGAATCTGGCAGCCAACTTTGCGGGGCGCAAAATGAACGCGTTTGAGGTGACGGTGCCGCCCGATGCCGGTGAAGCCGGCACACACGCAAACTCGCATCCGGGGCAGGAGTTCAATTACGTTCTCGAGGGACGGATGCGTGTGACCATTCATGGCAACGAGCTGATTTTGGAAACGGGGGATTGTGTCTACTTCGACTCGAACTATGGCCATGCCATGCAAGCACTGGATGGCCGCCCAGTCCGTTTTCTGGCCATCATCATCTAACCCGGAAGCTTTCAGTGAGCCTGCTCAAACAATTTGTTCCCCGCAGTGAATTTGCGTCCTATGAAGATTTCCGCGCGGGGTTGGCCATCCACACGCCGGAATCATTCAACTTTGCCTATGACGTCGTGGACCATTACGCCCGCACGGAGCCCACTCGCCGGGCCATGGTGTGGTGCAACGATGCGGGCGACGAAAGGAATGTCACGTTTGCGGACTTGAAAGACGGCAGCGATCGCGCGGCGCAGGTTTTTCAGCGTCATGGGATTCGCAAAGGCGATGCGGTGCTGCTGATTTTGAAGGGGCGGCTGGAATTTTGGCATGCGCTGCTGGGGCTGCATAAGTTGGGCGCGATTGGCGTACCGGCCACGCACATGCTGACGGAACACGATTTGGAATACCGTTTTGAGCGGGCGGGCATCCGGCTGGTGCTGACGGTCCCCGATGCCGCCTTGGAGGCCGCGATTGATCACGCCGCTGCGCAGCAAGCGCTGCGGCCGCTCAAAATGCGGCTGCAGGGCGGGCGGGAGGGGTGGTTCGATTTTGCCGCGGGAATGAAGGCGGCGGATGGACGTTGGGAGCGGCCAACCGGCGAAGCGGCCACACGCAATGACGACACCATGCTGATCTATTTTTCGTCGGGCACCACCGGGCAGCCGAAGATGGTGGCGCACGATTTTACGTATCCGCTGGGCCACATTGTGACGGCCAAGTTCTGGCAGAACGTGCGCGATGGCGGACTGCACTACACGGTGGCGGATACCGGCTGGGCGAAGTCGGCTTGGGGCAAACTCTACGGCCAGTGGATCTGCGGCAGCGCGGTCTTCGTGCATGACTACGACAAGTTTTCGCCGACCAAAACGCTGGAGATGTGCGCCAAATTCGGTGTGACGACGTTCTGCGCCCCGCCCACGGTGTACCGGTTCCTGATCAAGGAAGATTTGTCGAAATATGATTTTTCCAAACTGGAATACGCCGTGGTGGCGGGCGAGCCGCTCAACCCGGAAGTGTATGAGCAATTTCTGAAAGCCACCGGTTTGCGCCTGATGGAAGCCTACGGGCAAACGGAAATGACGGTGGGCGTGGGCAACTTTGTGGGCATGGAACCCAAGCCCGGCTCCATGGGCAAGCCGTCACCACTCTATGAAATGTTTTTGGCGCGGCCGGATGGCTCCCGGTGCGACCCGGGCGAGCAGGGCGAAATCGTGGTGCCCCAAGAGCGCCTGCGCGCGCGCGGAATGTTTCAGGGATATCACCGCGACCCGGAGGGCAACGCCCGTTGCCTGCGCGGCGGGGTATATCACACCGGCGACGTGGCCTGGCAGGATGAGGATGGCTATTTCTGGTACGTGGGCCGCGACGATGACTTGATCAAGAGCAGCGGCTACCGCATCGGTCCGTTCGAGGTGGAAAGCGCCTTGATGGAGCATCCGGCCGTGATGGAGTGCGCAGTGACCGGCGTTCCCGATGAAGAACGCGGACAGCTCGTCAAGGCCACCATTGTGCTGGCCAAGGGTTATGAGCCCTCCGACGAATTACAACACGAGTTGCAGGCGCACGTGAAAAAAGTGACCGCGCCGTATAAATATCCGCGTGTGGTGGAGTTTGTCCGCGAGTTGCCCAAGACCATTAGTGGCAAAATTCGGCGGGTGGAAATCCGCGCGCAAGACGGCGCATAATCGCATCCGGCGCCGGAGCAGCGGGCTGGTTAGCGGCCGCCCGGTTCCTCGGCTGCCGGCACCACATGGTAGGCGGCGAAGACCTCCGGCGGAATGGCCACGGGACGCCCGGTGCGCAGATTCAGGAATACCCAACTGGTTTGCGCGGTGGCCAACAGGGCGCCATCGCTTTCGCGCACAAAACGGTATTTGCGCAACGACCGGATTTTCTGAAAGTTGGCCACCCACGTCTGCACCGTAATGGGTTCACCCGCGCGGCACGGTTGCAGATATTCGATAAAATGCGAGCGCACCACCCATGTCCAGTCGCAGCTGTGCAGCTCTTCGGGTGTCCACCCGTTTTGCCGGGTGTGGGCGATGGCCGACTCTTGCAGCAAACGCACATATTCGATGTTGTTGACGTGCTGGTTTTCGTCTTCCGCTTCCGGCGGAAAAACAAAACGATGGGTATAAACGCGAACCGGATCCTTTTTCATGGGGTGGTGCTCGCGAGGCTGGCGGGCAGCGGACAGGTGGCGCAGAGCGAGCGGTCATTCAGACAATATTCGTGGTGAATATGGATGAGCCCTTGGCGGCGCAAACCGGCGCGATAAAGCCGTGGCGTGTGGTCGGGCCCGAACAGGCGCAGCGCGGTTTGCTTGACCAATTCGTTGGGCTCCTCCGTCGGCAGATCCGCCAACAGCGCTTGCCATGCTGAAGCCGGCGCGCCCAGGGCGGCCATGGCGGGCAGCAGCAGATTCACGAGAATCGCCCGGGCGCGTGGCAAACCAACCAGGGCCACGGGCGCATCCACCGGAGGCGCGGAAAATGACAGGCGATTTGCCCAATAAGGCGTCTCCGGCAAATCAAAAAGTTGCAGCAGGGTATTGGCGTCGAGTCCTTGGGTTCGCTTGGCAATGTCGGCAACCCGTTCCGGCAGGCCGGGGGCGGGGGCGAACAATTGCGCGGCCGCCATCAACCGCCGTTCGGGGCGATTGGTCGGGCGCACACCGGCAAACACCCAGTCGGCGCGGGGAATGCGCCGCGGCAAAAATTCGCCGGACAACGGCCACCACGCATCCCAGCAACGCCGCAAAAAAGATTTGGTTTCATCATCACCGATCCGGCGTGTGGTAGGGTCCGGCAGCAGCGATGCCACACCCAGCAGCAGCGCATAGGCGCGCCACGGATTGCCGCCCGATTTTTCGCGCAGTAACTCCAGCGGCAGCACGCGCGCCAAACGGCGGAACGGCGCTTTGTTGGGCCGGTAACCCAAAGCCGCCATGACTTCTTCATAGATAATTTGCGCCGGCCCGCGATCCAGCATGGCGGCTTGCAGGATTTCGGCGCGGCGGCGCAACCGGTGTTCGCCGGCGGCATCCAGCACCGCGCCGCGCTGATCGGGAGTGAGCTGCAGCATGGCGGCGCGGCACGGTGGGGGCGTGGCGCGGGCCGCCACGGGATAGGACAGCAGATCCAGGTTATCAAACGAAAAATCAGGTTGCGCATCCAGCGCGGGGCGCAAGGCAATTTGCAGTGTGCCGGGCGGCAGCTCGGCTTCCGGCAATGTGCCGGGATAATAGGACACGTGGGCGCAGACCCGCCGGTACCGCTGGTCCTCGGCATGGCGGTGGCGCTGCCAGTCGGCGGGACGCACATGGATTTCCACATCGCCGGTGATCCGGCGCAATTCCGGGCCCACGCGCAGCGCGGCATTCAGGAAATCGGGGCCGGGGCCGGTGTTCCATTCGCCGGGATGCTCCACCTGCACCGGTTCGCCCGCGGCAGTAGCCAGCAATGGCGGGCGCAGCCGTGCATCGGCCCAGACGCACTGCAAGTGGCGTTCGGTGAAGGGAGTCGGGGGGCGGGGAGGCGCTTCGCAGACGCCGCAGGAAAGCGGTCGGGAACTATGCGCGAGCGCAGCCGCCCGGGGAAACCAATCCAGCGCGATCCCGGTAGAAAGATTCATGATTCTGGTGAATAACGGAAAGCGCCCGTGAAGTAAACTTTGAAAGCGGCCGCCAATTTCGTATGTTTCGCCCCGGACGCGCCTGTAGCTCAGCTGGACAGAGCATGGGATTTCTAATCCCAGGGTCGCAGGTTCGAGCCCTGCCAGGCGCGCCAGCTTTTACCCAAGCCTGTATTGAAAATACTCGATTATACTAGGGAATAATCGCGTTTTCGCAGAAACGACATTTATGGCACATAATGGCACTTTTAAGCGCCAAGATTGTCAACACTCTGTCAACACTTTTGCCGCATCCGCCCGTCGTTTTGGCACGGGCACGTCCATCACGCCAAAATGGCCAATTTCGATTGCATAATGAGCAATAATATGGAAAATCGTCCATCATGAATAACAAAGTAGGCATGACGGCGGTGCGGGATGTGATCGAAACCCAGAAGCGGGAGTTGGAATCACGCTGGCTGGAACGGTATGTCGAGCGGGATGTCCACTGGCCGGCCGACACGGGGAGCTTGGTCCGGGTCGTCGTGGGCCCGCGCCGCGCCGGCAAGTCGTTCCTAGCTTCGCACCTGTTGAAAACCGATGGAGGGGGGGGCTACGTCAATTTCGACGACGAACGGTTGCTGGACGTGCAGGACTACGACGACATCGTCAACGCCGTGGATTCCGTGTACGGGCAGCCGCAAACGCTGTTGCTGGACGAGGTCCAGAATCTGCCCCGCTGGGAATTGCTGGTCAACAGGCTGCAACGGCAGGGGCGCCGATTGATCGTCACCGGCAGCAATTCCAACCTCCTGAGCCGCGAATTGGCCACCCATCTCACCGGCCGGCACGTATTGATCCCCTTGCTGCCTTTCGGATATCGCGAACGCCTGCGGTTGCTGCCGGCTGCGCCCACGGATTCGGAGCGCAAGACCTTGCTGGCGGAATACAGCCGCACCGGGGGGTTCCCCGAGCCGTTGCTCCAGCCCCTGAATCGCACCGACTATCTGCGTACCCTGGTGAACTCCGTGTTGTACAAGGACATCGTCAAGCGCCACCGGGTCCGGGCGGTGCAAGGCATCGAAGATCTGGCGCATTACCTGTTTTCCAACGTGGCCAAGGAATACTCGTTCCGGACGCTGGGCCAAGTGACGGGGCGCCGGAGCGCGGTCACCGTCCAGAAATACGTGAAGTTCCTGGAAGAAGCCTTTCTCTTTTTCTCCCTCCCGCGCTTTTCTTTCAAGGTGCGGGAACAGGTGGCAACCAATAAGAAAATCTACGCGACCGACACGGGCATGGCCGTCGCCCTAGGATTCCGGTCGGGCGAAGATTCGGGGCGGCTCTACGAGAATCTGGCGGCGATCGCTTTGTGGCGCCGGGCCCTGGCCGGCGGACTCCAGATCTACTTCTGGAAGGGGGCGGCGAATGAAGAGGTGGATTTCGTCGTGCGCAAGGGCTTGAAAACCGATGCGCTGATCCAGGTCTGCCAGACGGTGGACCATCCCAAGACCCTGGAACGGGAAACGCGAGCACTGCTGAAAGCCGGCGACGAGTTGAACTGCGCCAACCGGATCGTACTGACCGAAGACGTGGAGAAAACCGCGCAAGCGGCGTGGTTTGGCCTGAAGGGCGAAATCCGTTTCCTGCCCCTGTGGAAATGGCTGGAGCGTGAGGGATGAAGTCCCGTCCGCTTGTCACCCAGTTCTCACGACGACGACGCAGCTTCATGTGTGGCCCAAGATTCTTTGCACGGCATTGGCCAATGTTGGTTAACCGCCTGAGGTGGCGGAGACAAGGGCGCGGATCGGGGAGGGATTAAATTGTTGTATTATCTTCGCATGGGTTTATGGCTTGGGATACAAAGTCGCCATGGCACGCCGTTCGTTACAAGGGGAAACCGCGCCAAACTCAACCGCCTATGGGAAGAGCCGAAGGCAACAGGGAGTTTTACACCGTTTGCCACCAGCTTTCGGCTGGCGTTTGCTGCTGAGGCTTGCTAAATTTCCGACTATTGTGAAGACGCAATACTTGACATCTGGTAGGGCACGGGCGACAGGGTTTTGTAAGAAATGAAAGCACCCCATGACGCCAATCTCTGATGGTCCTACCAAAGAGATTGGCGCACAGGCACTTCTCCTTCTGCGAAACAATCCAGGCGGGCTGACAAGTCTCCAGCTTTCGCGCCTGCTCAAAGGGCACCCGCCGGCTTATCAAGTTGCCCTTGCCCTCCAAACGCTCCAGACGGCAAAAGTCGTTCGATTAATTAATGGGGTTCGCTGGAGATGTGTCGGAGAGTATCCGGCCAGGCAGGAACGCTTGGTCTCCATAGCGGCGGAGGCAGAGGGTTCGGCGGCCGGGGAGACCCGATGGGAGCCCTTCAGGAAACTCTGCCGGTATTACGCAGACTGTGCCCGCGTAGAAGCCGGAGCCCATATCGAGGCTTTCGCCGACAAGGAAAACAAATCGTTTGTTTCTATTGGCTCTTCGATCAACTGGGATGCTTTATCGTCGGGGGAGTCCGTATTTTTGGATGCCTTGCGGCTGCCAGGGCCGCTGTTGGCGCGTCTTTGTGCGGCCAATGCTCCTCCGGTATATTTGGGCGGTCCTGTACAGATATGGATCCGAGGCAGTCGTGCGATGGGGGAAAGCTTTCGATTTGTTTCCCCCCTGTTCTTAATCCCGGTGAAAGTGCGCCTCTCCGGCCATGACACGGCCTGCCTGGAGCCACTTGGTCATGCGGAAATCAACACAAAGTGGCTGGAGGACTTCTTCCGTAAGCCGACTGACAAGCGCGAGTTTCTCGAACAATGCGGTTTGGCGGTGCCATGGGCCAGCATGGCCGAATCGGCGGCACCCGTCAGCCCACCCTCGCTGCCCGATCTCTTCCGCATGGCCGCGATGCTCCTCCCAAAGAAGTGGATGGAGCCGCCGTGCATATATCAGCCGAATGATGGCCCTGCGTTGAACGAGCTTGGTCGGCCTGGGATTTACAACCGGCTGATTCTTGCGCCGGAAAGCTCGACGTCGTTCACGGCACGCTTGCGGCGGGAACTGATTCAAATTTCTAAAGCATCCGATCAGGATCTGGATCAAACGGCTTTAACGGCGTTGTTTCCTCATCGATCCGGAAATCCAACCGGCCAGAGCGAGGTTGTGGCGACCAACGCCCCTGACGTAAACGCGGAGATCGATCTGTTGAACGAGGAGCAGCGCCTGGCTTGCGACCGCTCCCGCCAAGCAACGCTTTCCGTTGTCACCGGACCTCCAGGGACAGGCAAATCCCGGGTGGTCGCCAACGCCATGGTTCGGGCGGCATTGAACAACGGGAGCGTGCTATTCGCCAGCCGGAACCATCAGGCGCTCGATGCGGTTGAGCCCAAGATGAACGAATTGGCCAGAACGAAGGTGTGTCCGGTTCGCCTGAATCGACCCTATGGAGAAACCCAGGACAATCCATTTTTTGATGCCCTGAAAATTCTCCTGACAAATCAAGTGCCGGCTGCTGAATCCGCGGAATACGGTCGCAAGCTGGCTGAGTTGCGAATCAAGAACGATGAGATCGCCGAGATGCGCGCCCAACTAGCGACCCTGAGGCAACAGTTCCTCGAGCTGGAGAAATGCGAAAAGGATTTGGCTGCGGCATGTTGGGAGCATCCCCTACGGGAAGCACTATTTCGGAACGCCCCAAAAACTCCGGCGATGGACAGCATGGACCCGTTGTTGGCTTCCCTCGTCGGGCTTAAGGAGGAGAGGGGCGGCCGCTGGGCAAAAATTTCGCTCTGGGTGCGGCGGTGGGTAGTACTTCGCGCCAAACGAAGTCAGTTGCGGGCTCTGATAGTTGAGGGATTTCGCCTGATCGAGGGGAAATCTCCCGGGCCGTCCGAACTGAACCAGATGGTCACCCCATCCCAGTTCACCCAACTCGTCAAAATGCTGGAAGGGTGGCTGCCTGTTGCTCAGGGAGTCCGGCTTGGGCGGCGGGTTGCCGAGTTGCAGGGCAAACTCCGCGCCCTACAGAGGATTGAAGATCTGGAGGCGACTCTCGTCAATAAACGAAACGACACCCAGAAGAGTGCAAAGGCCCTTCTGAAAGCCAAGAACTGCATATTGGGGGCGGAACTTGAACCCATTGAAAGGCATCAGCTTGACACCGTTTGGTCCATCGTGCGCAACTATCAGAACACGCCAGACCACCCCGGCATGCTGAGGGCGCTCAAACCGTTGCGAAAGCACTTTCCGCTTCTCTTGCAGCATATCCCGTTGTGGGCGACAACCAACTTGTCCGTTGGTCGGAGTATTCCGCTGGCTCCGGCTTTATTTGGCCTTCTGATTGTGGACGAGGCCAGCCAGTGCGACATTGCATCCGCGATCCCGCTCCTATACAGGGCAAAACGGGCGATGGTCGTTGGGGACCCGATGCAGCTAACCTTCGTCGCCAGCCTTGGCGCTGACGCCGACTATCGATTGCGGCAAAAGCATGGGGTGCTGGATGTCGAACCCTTTGAACGCTATTCGTATCGAACGAAATCCCTTTATGGGTTGGCCGCCACATCCGCCGAACTTCCGAAAGACGGGCTTGTGATGTTGCGGGAACACTTCCGTTGCGATGAAGGCATCGCCGACTATTTCAACGAGGCATTCTATCGGGACCGGCTAATCGTACTAACCGACAAGGACCGTCTTAAACAGCCTGCCGGATCCCGCCTTGGTATTCTGTGGACCCAAGTCGATGCCGATGCGCGAGCCGCGCCGTCGGGGGGCGCCATCAGCGAAGCCCAGATCCAGGCGATTGTGTCTGAACTGCAGAAGCTGAAAAGCAACTCCTTCAAAGGTACAGTGGGCGTCGTGACGCCGTTCCGGGCCCAAGCGAACAGAATTAGGGATCAGGCGCAGAAAATGGACCTTCCGGAACGATGGGACTTCAAGTCGGATACGGCCGATGGCTTTCAGGGTGGGGAACGCGATGTCATCTTGTTCAGCCTAGTGGGCGGTCCGGACATGCCGGCAGGGGCGGAATGGTTTTACCAGAGCGATCCAAATCGGTTCAACGTGGCCATCAGCCGGGCCAGATCGGTTCTACACGTGTTCGGTGACAAGGAATGGGCCAGGAGTTGGGCCGCGGGCAATGCGGCGCGGAAGCATATTGCGAGTCTGGTGGCCGCCCATGAGAAAGAACGACCGGAAGAATTTGATCTGGCGGCATATCTCCAGGCAGAGCCTCGGCCCGATCATCCCAAAATCATTGGTGATCCAGCACTGATTGGCCCCGTATGGGAACAGAAGTTTGCGGATGCGCTGTGGGGCCGGGGGCTTCGCGTAGTCCAGCAGTATCCCGCTTGCGGGAGGGTGTTGGACATAGCGCTGATTCGCGAGGGACTGAAATTGGACATCGAGGTGGATGGCGAATGCCATCGTGATTGGGATGGGGGGCACAAATCGGACGACCTCCGTCGTGACATTACCCTGATCGCCAATGGGTGGAAGGTCCTGCGTTTTTGGACGTATGAGTTGCGCGAGAATTTCGAGGGTTGTGTCGATCGGGTTATGAAGACGTGGCAGGCATAGGAGAGTCTCACGATGCAAAATGCGGATAACAAGTTGCAACCTCCGGGATGGGGGTGGCTGGGAGTGTTGGCGGTGGTTGCTATCGCTGCCTTGGTGATCCAGATTATTGGACTTTCCGGGCACATGGGGCTCCTCAAAGAGAAGGCGGAATGGGATTCCACGCGAACCGAACGGCAGCAACTTCTCTTGGAGTGGCATAAACAGATGGAAGGGTTGAAGGCGCAAATCGGAGAGCTGGACAAGAAAAAGACGGAGGCAGATGCGGCGAGCTCGGCTGCGCAAGCGGAGGCCAATCGATTGACCGAGCAACTCAGCAAAGTCAAAAAAGAGGTTGAAATCGCCGAGACGGCCCGCGAGGAAGCGATTGTCGCCCGCGAAAAAGGGGTTAGAGCCCTCGAAGGCGTGAGGGACGAGGCACGGAAGTTGCGTACAGAGTCGTCCAACCTGACGTCAAAGGTCAATGGGCTTTCCGTCCAGGAGGGCGCGCTTAAGGCCGGTGTAGAAGGCCTGGAACGGCAGAGAGCTGAGGCGGAAACGCGATTGGCCACCATCACGGCCCAGATCGACACGGCTCGTGCGCAGCTGGCGCAAATGCAAAAGGAGACAACGGCGGCTCAATCCTCGAATGCTCAGGCTCAGCAACAAATGCAGGAGACGGCAGTGCAACTGGCACAGGCAAAAGCGAATCTTGAAACCAGTCGAGCGACCACCAGCAACGAATTGGCGGCGGTTTCTGGGCTTAGGGCTGAAAAGGCCCAGTTGGGGCCTGTAGTTGAGAAGCTTAAATCCGATAGGGATGGCCTGTCTGGGGAGGTAATGGCCCTGCAACAACGGGTGGTATCTTTGAAAGAAGATGCCTCGGCTTATATGGAGGAGGCCGGGAAGCTGGCTTCGACCCGGGCCTCAGTCTCCAACGAGAGCCAGCGGGTGGCATTGTTGCAGCAGGAATACAATGGACTGGCCGAGCAAATTGCGCGTGCCCAGACCGAGCTCAAGACCTTGACCGATCAAAAAAACCAGGTCGCGGGCGATCTAGCCGGCTTGCGAACAGAGCAGGCTCAACTTGCCGAAACGCTCAAGACCCTGACCGTGAGCGTTTCGGAGCTCGCCCAAAAGGCGGCCGCAGCTGCCAAAGAAGTTGCCGCAACCAGCGTTGCCAAGCCTGTCGCCGGAGGTAAGTAAGCCATGACCATGCAAGTTCTGCTCTATGCGATTGCCTTGATTGCCGGCGTGGTGTCCGCCGTCATTGCCGTGTTTGCCTTCCTGTATCACAAACGGGATTTCTGGAAGATCACTCAATTTGAAGAGATGCGGGAGGACCAGAAAACGGTCGAAGGTTTGAAGGCCCAGGTAGCTGAAAAGCAGGCGGAGCACGACCGTCTGACGGGGGAGGTCGCAGACGCGCGGGCCACACTCGATGAGGCCAAAGTATGCAAGGACTATGTTGTCCAACATCCGACCTGGAAGGCGGATAAGGAAGCTCTGGAAAAGGGGATTGCCGAAACGCAGGAAAAAGTACGGAAGATCACCGAAGAAATGGTGACCAGCCAGCAAAGACGGGACGAGCTCCTAAAGGAAATCGCATCGTACGACGGCAAACTGAATCGGTTGAAAGAAATCCAGGAGGAAACGGAGAAGCTGCAGAAGGAAAGAGAGGAATTGGAAAAGAAGGTCGGCCCTCTGCGCTTGGAATATGCCGAACTCGACAAGAAGGTGAAAGAGCTGGGGCCGGCCCTGGAGAAACTGGTCAAGGATATTGCCGATGCTGAGAATAAGTTGACCGATTTGATCGGCAAGCAGCGCCAGGCAGAGGAAGCGCGCGCCAAGGCCGAATCAGAAAAACAAATCATGGAAAACCAGTTGAAGGGGCTGAAGGATCAATGTGATTCCGCCAAGGCCACGCTGACCAACCTGGAAAAGTTGTTGGACGACATCAAAAAGACCAGGCAAGGGACCGTGGAAATCGAAGCCAAGGCTTTTGATGGATTGTACAAACCCGTTTTCAGTGCAGGCACTCATGTCCTGCTACGGGCTGCAGATGCTGCCGCACAGGAGCGTGACGCCCTCCAGCGCCTGAAAGCTCATGTAGAGGAGCGCGGGTTCGTCTTTTCGGAACGGTTGCTGTGCGCCTTCCATACCGCGTTGAAAACATCGGACATCTCCTGCTTAACGGTCATGGCGGGTGTGAGCGGTACTGGGAAGAGTGCGCTGCCCAAGCTGTATGCCGAGGCCATGGGCATTCACTTTACGTTGCTGGCGGTTGAACCCCGCTGGGACAGCCCCCGGGATCTCTTTGGATTCTTCAACTACATGGAAAATCGGTACGAGCCGACCTCCTTGGCACGGGCTTTGGTCCAGTTCAACCCGCATGAAAACAATGCGCACCGGCAGGATTTGTCCTCTCAGATGCTCATGGTACTTCTGGATGAAATGAACCTGGCCCGGATCGAGTACTATTTCAGTGAATATCTGAGCAAACTCGAGCTGCGTCGGGAAGAGAAGGACAACATCGCGGGGCCAAATTCAGAGGGGTATCGCAAGGTCAGCATGGAATTGTTCGCGGGAAGAAAAGTCAACGGAGCAGATGAGTCGCCCATTCGCCTTTTTGCCGGCAGCAACGTTCTGTTTGTGGGCACCATGAACGAGGACGAAACCACCCAGAGCCTGTCGGACAAGGTGATTGACCGCGCCAATGTGCTCCATTTTAGTCGACCGCTCACGCTGCAGAACAGAAATGAGCAACTTGGGCGGGAGCATGTCACCCAGGCCATGATCAGTCAGACGGCGTGGGAATCTTGGCAGCGCCAGGCGAATGATGGTGTTGAGCCCATGGCAGGCTTTGCTCAACGACTCAACAAGTTAAATGAAATTCTAGGGCACATTGGCCGACCCTTTGCCCATCGCACCTATCAAGCCATGTTGGCCTATATTGCAAATTATCCGCATGAAAACCGCAGGGAAATTGCTTTGGCAGACCAAATCGCCATGCGGGTGATGCCCAAACTCCGGGGGCTGGATCTGGATCAGCATAAAGCGGATCTCGGCCAAATCGCCGGTCATATCCAGAGTCTGGACCCAGCCATATCGCGTGCTTTTGGAAGTGCCATGAACAACAAACAGGGTTTCTTCCGCTGGCAGGGAATTGATTGGGACGAGAACGCTGGCTGATCATGGCTACGGGCGCCATGAATGCGTGGATTGCAGATTTCCCTTGGCGGTTGACCCAATGGCCGAAATTGACCATGGCGAGCAAGGCCGTTCCCGTCACGCCCGGGAAGGGGACATGCTTGTTATGTCCGGCGGATTCACAGTTGGGGCCCCTGCAAGAGTATGCTAGGGAAGTGTTGCTGGACGATCGCCGTTATCTGTTGCTCGAACTGCCCGGCCCGGCGGTCCGCGGTCCGGAAACGAAGGTGCTGCACATTGGCGGCGAACAGCCGGTCCGACTGGAATTTGAGCCTGAATCAACGTTCCAGTGGCGCCAAGGGCCGGAAACCGTGCTGGAGCCGGGTCATGCTCAATATGACGGATTCATTGACGAAGCGCTGGCGCGTATGCAGGAGGTCGAAGAGTTTACTGCGGCGCGCTGCAAAAGATCGGCATCCGGCCACGTGTGGTGGCCAGTTCTGTTGAACGATTTCATGGGTTATCGCGACACGGACGAGGCTGGTCGCGGGCTGATCGTGGGCATTGCCGAAAAGATGCCGCTATATCTTCGCGACATCGTTGCCGGCCCCAAACGGGTACTGAAGCGGTTCCGGGAGCCGTCGCGGCTGGATCGGATCCAAGAGCTGGATGTCCACTGCCTTTTGGATTATGCGCAACGACCCGGGCGTTCGGCATCGGAAAAAGCCGGACAGAAACAGCGCTTGTTGGCCGTAATCCGCCGGGAAAGTTTCGATACGTTGGAAAATCGGGTAACGCTTGATTTCTGCCGACGCTCCCGGCAGGCGGTCCGCAGCTACAAGGAGCAGAACGCGAAGTTCGCGGCATTTGACCCGGAAAAGCAAACCGGCAGCAAGCGTTTGGCCAAAGTGTTGAACTATGGCAAGTATTGCGAGTCATATCTGGGAGACTCCGTTTGGGACGGGGTGTCCGCCTTGGCCGAACCCTGCAGAACCCCCAACTATGCCCTGGCGCAAAATCCCCTGTACGTGGAGGTGTGGCGCGAATATCTGAAGTTGCTTCGATACGCCAATCTGAGGGAGGCGGTCTGGCGCTGGCCGCGCCTGGCCTGGGCTGATATCGTGCGCGCTTTTGTGGGCGATGGCATTCGCGCTGCCATGCGGGAAACAGGCTCCATTCGCTTGGCCAAGCGGCCGTTGCGCAACGGCCGGGCCATCGAATGCGGCACATGGTATCGAGAAGGCGGATGCGAGGGGGACTGGCTCGTGAGGCGGGATAGGGCGGCTTTGGGCTGCTTGTACCTGATCGAACGGAGCGAGATCCGGCGATTCAGCGCGACCCCATATCTTGAGTTGGCCAATGCCGATTTCTATATCTGCTGGCTGCCGGCCGGGACGAAACAGGCTTTTTACCTGCCGATCTGGGCGATGGTGGGCGATTTGCGTTGGAAAGACCCCGCCCATGCCGACCGGGAACGTAATGAATGGGCGCATGATTTGGAAAACAGCCTACGGGTGCTTCAGGACCGGCTGACTGCCGATGTCCGCTTGGCGGGAGGAGCGATCATTCGACCGGATTGGATGTCCGGCAGGCCCGGCCAAACCCGCGCGGCGCTCAAGATTGACGATCAGGGACCACTGCCGATCTGGTTCATAGAGACCCATGCATGCGGCAACTGGGGGGATCAAGTGGGCATTATCGGGGAAATCGTGGAAGGACTTGTGAGCCATGCTGCTCGGAATTGACGCAAACGGGCGGTCATTGCGCTGGCTTGAGCCCGATCGGGGGCGCAAGGGAACTCGATATGCCATCGCAGGAGTGCCGCCATTGTTTCCCGATGAGCAATTCATCTGGAATAACCCATCTGCGGCAGATCCGACCTTCCCCGACGGGTTGATTCCGCTGGAGGAGGCCTGGGCACGATTGTCTTACTTGGAGCCGCGTGGGATCCCCAGACGCATTCCCTTGAAATGGCGCTACCGAGGAGCAGACGCGGAAAGTACTCTGAACCCGGCAGAGGCGATCGCCAATGCCATTAGGCAAAACACCCCCATTGGTCACGCCGGGGAGATGGTGGCGGTGGCGATTCCCAACCACTTGGACGAGACAGGGCAAGACGATCTCATCAGTGCTTTCCAGGCTCTCGGCATATTCAATGTCCGGTTGCTTTGGCGGCCCATTGCTCTGGCCATGTCTTGGGCAAGCCGGAATCCAGATCGCGCCAAAGCCTTGGTCGATTCAGGTGGGTCCTTGTGGGTAATGGATCTCGAGAGCTATGGGCTGGAACTAACTGAATTGAAATGGCGTCTGCATTCCCGGGAGCCCAACTATGCGTGTCCGGTTCGATCCTATCCTCGGCGGAATGACTTTGATCCTGATTGGGCCTCGCGCCACTGGGCGGCTAAGATTGCCGGGGATGTCTGCGGGCAATCTGGCAGATCGACGAGTTTGCTCTGGGGGCCCGCAGGAGCGGATTTCCAGCGCTTCTTGGAGGGGGAGAGGCATGGACCCCTTGTCTTTCAGGACAAGGAGGATCCCCGGCGATGGTCGTTGGGCGAGCCAGTTCATTTTCAACTTCACCAAGATGTAGTGGCGCTCGCCGACGCCATGGGTCGTCTGGTTCCCGGGATGCAGCCGCATGACCGGATCTTGGTCCACGGATGGCCCGCAGCTCATATTGGCGAGCACTTGGCTCGGCAACTTCACCGGCGCATCGACGTGGCTGGCAAGTATGCCGTAGCCGAAGGGGCAGCATTGTACGCGCAACGGGATGTGAAAACCCGGCCAACGTATTACGACACCCTTCCTCAATATGCGATCTGGGTGTCCCGACGCGATAAAAACAATCAGCTGAATTTCCTATGGAAGGCGCTTAATGACGAATCCGTCGTTGACGCCGGCGAAAAGTGGGTTCTGTCAAGCCGTACAGAGCCCGATCTGATTCGGCTGCGCGAGGACACCCTGCGCCTGCCCCAATATGTGGATAAGTTTTCGCTCCTGGTCCAGAACAAGACCGTATACGACGCGGACACGCTGAACAACCACGAAGCCAGTGTCATTCTTGCCAAGCGATTGGTTGTCGACTTGCCTACTATGACTACGGCGCAGACACCGCTTCGGTTGGAGATGGTGTTGCGCCCGGCGTCCGGACATGCCCGGTTCTCCATATCGGCACGGGATGACCAGCCGCTGTTTTTGGATAGATATAGCGTCGATTTGTCATGGAAGACCGCACAAGACGAGCCCGAGCACAAGGGTTATCTGGAGGCGCGCGAAGTTGTCGGGCGCATCATGGATCGACCTGGGAATCGAGAATTAGCGCGGCTATTAGCCCGCCGAGTGAGGGGAGAGATCTTTGGGCCGGAAGTCATGCATCGGTTTCAAATATTGATGGATGAGTACAGGCCCGGCCATATTGACGTTGATGCTGTCCCTGTCACCTCATTGCTGGCACGAGTATTGACTCCATGGGGTCACGTGGCTAATCCCGCAATGACTCAGCCGACTCGCGGCCTCTGGGGATCGCGGAGGCAATTCAATGACCCCGAACTGGACGAAATTGCTGAAGATATGGGGGAGGCACTGTTACATATGGGAGGCGGCGGCGATTGGTACAAATGGTTGAATCAAATGTTCGTATATACCCCACGGGCATTTATCGACCAGTTGCGAGATGAATTGAGCCCAGGGCAGGGCACAGGGCATATCCACACTTGGAATCTTATCATTGCCCCAGGGCGGGTATTTGACAATCCAGACGATTTCCAAAATTTCATCCGGTTTTCTCTGGAATGTGGATTTACCGGTCCGGACAACACCTATACCCAACACTACTGGTGGTCGTTTTTTAGGTGCCTTTGTTATCATAAAGCCACGGCAAAGGTTGCTCCCGAGTTGGTCTATCAGTACCTGGAAGTCCTGTGTGAATTCATTGAACAACATGATCTTCCTCCCAATACGTTCAACGACCAGAGGCGCAAGTATGCGTTGCATGCGTTGCTTTTCGCACTACGGCTCAGGGATAATGACAAAAATCTCGAGTTCATGCCTTTGAATGACCCGTTGGTTTCAAAGTACAATCACCTGTTTGATGCGGGACGATTGTCAGACGAGAGATTCCCGCCTTCAATGCTTGCCGGCATGGGGAATATGGTGCAACCAGGGGACAACTTCTCGAAATACGTGCGGCGATTCCTCAATTTCGAAGACACGTTGGCCGATCGGGAAATGGGCGCAGGGCTTGCCACATCATAAGGTCTCTAGTTCCAGAAAAAAATCGCTCCCCGCGCCGGCGGCGGATAAATTGCCCTTAAGTTATGGACATGGGGCGGGAATATTCTCCGGTAAAACGGTTGTTATTTTGGGGCGTAAAAATGTTGGTCAATAAGGGAGGGGTTTCCGCGAATGTTGCAGGTTTGCGAGAGTGCAACACACTGATTATAATGGAGATACAAAGAGGCCGTCGCATGAAAATATTTGACCCACGGCAGCGGCGGGAGTGGTAAAATCGGCACTTAAAGAATGGGAGCAGAAGTCAAGAGATGGATGGCGTATGGGGATGAGCAAGGCGGCGGAAAAATTCAAGACGGGCAAGCCGGGGTTCGGATACAAGGACGGCAAACTTTTCCGCTTCGAGAAGAAGAGCGTGCTGGTGCTGGCCCCCTGGCCCAATCCGCAGTCATGGTTCAAGAGTCACCGCAAGGGCTGGCATTCGTCTAGGAAGCGTGCGGACAGGGTTTTCACCGATGCCCTGTATGCAAAGGGGGACATCGATAAGAACCTCCTCTATTTCGAAATCGAGGACGATGCGAACCTGAGAATATGGACTGGAGATCCTGCCGTTCCCGATCCGGAGGAGGTTAGGCAATTCAACCACTATTATGGGGAGGGCCCTCGCTATGCGGAGGATATCCTTCGCCTGCGGGAACGGGTCAAGGAAAAGAGATCGAAACGAGAGGAGTCGAAGCGACTTGTTTGTTATATACGCCACCTACAGGCTCCCTACTTCGACGCGATTCCCGATGATGTCCGCGACGAACTCCTTCGGTATGGGAGTCGGCGATGGCATCTGTTGTGCCTTTTCGCGAGATGTCCAGGTGCGTTAGATCTGAGCAGGAGCAGCCCCGCCCTTTGCTATGCGTTGGCCAGCAACTGGGTCTTCCACAAACCCGCTGTTCGATTGCCGATGCGGGCGGCCCGGAGCCTTATTGTCAAGAAACAGAAGCATATTCTGGGGTGGCTCGGGTTTCCCGCCACTGAAACGGCAAGGCGGATCATGGCCAAGCTGGAGCCTCGTGTGCTGGATATCAAATTCATGCTGCGGTTTCGCCGGGTGTTCGAGAACGCGGAACTGGTCAAATGGCTTTCGCATTTGGAGCGGATCAATTTCAGCGTAGCGGAAATGGTGACCACCCGTCGCAATTTGCCGTTTGTCACGCCCCGGCTGTTGTTGGAGGCCAGCCGGGAAGAGGAGATTGCCGGTCAACGGAATCGCAGTGCGTCAAGGATGCTGGCCGATACCTTGAGCCTGTCCGTACGGGCGCCTGCAGCCTATTGCCCGGAACGGTTCAGTTCGCTGCGGCAGTTGGAGGCCGTGCATGACGACCTTTCCAGGCAAGAGGAGCGCCAATGGGAGCGCGAGCGACTGACCCAACAGAACGAGCTGCCGGCTTCTTTCCCGTATCCGCCATATGCGGGGACGGAAAACATCCAGCCGATTCTTACCCCCGATGACCTACATGCAGAAGGGCGGGAGATGGGTCATTGTGTTGGTGTTTATGATGAGCGGGTGGCCCGTGGACATTGTTTCATCTATCGGGTCACATCCCCGGTCAGGGCGACCATGGAGATATTCTTGTCGGACCGGCACAGATGGAGTCCAGGGCAACTGTCGCAGGCGGGAAATAAACCAGTGCCCAAAAATGTGGCGATCCAATTGTTTGGCGACCTGTTTGCCAGCGGCAAGTACATCCCTGAAGAACAAGCGGAAATGATGGACGAAAGTTGGGCTCCGGAGGAGGTTATTGAAGATCCGCAGATGGTTTTGTTTGATCGGATGCAAATGTGAATAGAGGTGGGAGCCCGGGCATGCAACCGAAGCCGACGGGAAGCAAGAAAATCAAGATATGGTTGTATGACTGCCCCTTTTGCGGGGGAAAGCGGGCGGTGGACATCGTGTATGGGTATCCGGCTCCAGAGGCCTTGCAGATGTGGAAGGACAAAAAAATCGAACTGGGTGGGTGCATCGTTGGCGGAAAGATGCCCAACCGGGCTTGTTCTGTATGCCACAAGAAGTGGTCGGCTAAGAAGGGCGAAGGAATCATCTACGAGGAAGAGTACATCCTGCCGGAGTTGCCTACGGAGGAGGAGGAGATACCATTCTAATGAGAATTGCGGGTCAGTCCGTCGAGTTCCATAACGGTGAGTTGCGCATCCGGGGTGACCGGGAGCACTACCGCATCCGGGCGTGGCCGGGGCCACAGGCGTTCAAATCGGAGGATGGGAAGGAGTGGAAACGAGCGGCAGACCTTCCTGCCGAAACTGATCGGAACCAAGCAGGTTGACCTGTTGGACTATGTGGGGCTTGGGTGCACTAAGCAGATGGTCGGGATCCTGAGAAGATACGGCCCGAGTCGGCGGACATGGATAACATTCCCGAGTTGCAGAAGGCTCGAGGGCTCCCTGAGGTCATGAAGGTGTTGTCTCACTTGGAGAATATCAATATGGGAGTTTTGGCCTTGGTAGCCGGAGGGGACAGGGTTATGCGGCACCTGACGTCGACATTTCAGGAGGACGTTAGTCGGGAGACAGCCAGCCATTATTCCACGGCCATCTAGGGGTTGTTAAGCGAATGCCTGAGAATGCACTGGCTATTGCATCCGCAGCGTCCTTTTCCCCGCATGGCCAGTACGGAGAAGTTTCGGGAATATTATGACGAACTGGCGGCTTTGCTGACAAACCCCGGCGTTGCGCCGCCGTCATCTTGGGTGCCCTTGCCATCGCCGCCGATTGCGGACTCCGAGGAAATCCAGGCGATCCAAACACATCGGGAATTATGGAAAGAGAGGCGGCAGCAACACAACTGCGTCGCCACATACGTGGGCCGGGTTACCTCGGGAAGCGTCTACATTTACCGGGTGCTGAAGCTGCAGCGGGCCACCTTGGCCATCGCCAGGCACCGTGATCAGTGGCATATCGACGAACTCAAAGGCACGTACAACCAGCCCGTGGATCAAGCCACCTTCCAAGCAGTAAAAAACTGGCTGGACGAAAGTCAACTGGGAGTGTAGGCCAGCGCGGGCCGCAAAGCAATTTGCAAGGCGCCGACGGGAAGCTCTGCCGCTGGCAGAATGCCCGGATAGTAGGACACGTGGGCGCAGACCCGCCGGTAGCGTGGGTCATCGGCATGGCGGTGGCGCTGCCAATCGGCGGGGCGCACATGGATTTCCACATCGCCGGTAAGCCGGCGCAATTCCGGGCCCACGCGCAGCGCAGCATTCAGGAAATCGGGGCCGGGGCCGGTGTTCCATTCACCGGGATGCTCCACCTGCACCGGTTCGCCGGCGGCGGTAGCCAGCAAGGACGGGCGCAATCGCGCATCAGCCCAGACGCACTGCAAGTGGCGTTCGGTGAAGGGGGGCGGGGGGCGGGGCGGCGCTTCGCAGACGCCGCAGGAAAGCGGTCGGGAACTATGCGCGAGCGCAGCCGCCCGGGGAAACCAATCCAGCGCGATCCCGGTAGAAAGATTCATGATTCTGGTGAATAACGGAAAGCGCCCGTGAAGTAAACTTTGAAAGCGGCCGCCAATTTCGTATGTTTCGCCCCGGACGCGCCTGTAGCTCAGCTGGACAGAGCATGGGATTTCTAATCCCAGGGTCGCAGGTTCGAGCCCTGCCAGGCGCGCCAATATTGCCGGATGAGAGCCAAGAACATACAGTGCGTTGCCGTTGTGTTGCTGCTGACGATGGCGATTCGGGCCGCGGCGCAATTCGCCACCTTGGAGGCGCCAGCCGCGCCCGCGGGGTACTTGGCGCGCTTGCTGGTCAATGAGGCCGCCTTCCCCGGCGAGCGGGGATATGTCAGCGAGATGGATAGCAAAGCGGCCATGCTGTCCATTTTGTGGGTGCTGCATTCGCGTGTCCACCACATACCGGCGGGGTATTCCCAAAAGCAGATTTGCGCGGTGAACACAGACGATGTGCTGGCGGTCATCACAGCGCCGAATCAATGCGAGGGATTTTTTCGCAATGCGGCCGGCCAACCGGATGTTGAGCCGCGCGTGACGGCGCGCTTGGAGAATTTGCTGCGGATAGCCAACAGTGGCGAGGCCCCGGGACGCTTTGCCGGCCTGTTGAATTTTGCGCAAGGGTTGGCCACTGCCTATCTCGCGGGCGGGATTCCCGGGGCGGACCGCTATGCAGGGTTGACGGTGGTCAACCGGCTGGCGGTGACGGGGCGGGCGTATGCTTGGATGACGGATCAGGATTTTTATGACCCCGGCGGGAACTTTGTGACGATCCCTGATTCCTTGGAAGGCTCGTTGGGAGGCAATCGTTTTTTTACACTGCGCAAGGAGCCGAAATGAAAAGATTGTGTTGGCTGCTGTTGATTTTTGTGTTGGCGGCACATTGGCCAGCGCAAGCGGGCGAAACGCCATCGGCAGTTTTTGCGGCACCGTCATCTCCGCCCGCCGAAGTGCTGGCGGAGACTTACCTGTATGACATCATGGGTCATTTGTATCGCTGGTATTTGGATGAAAGCGATATCGAAGGGTTGGCGGGGATTCGGCAGTTCCCGTTTTGGGTGCGGCGGCTGACGGTGGAGCTGGACCCCGGCGATCGCAGTCAACTGGCGGAAATTGTGTTGCCCTTGCTCAACCTGGCGGTGCGCGTCAAAAAAGCCGATTACACGATCGAGGACTGGGGCGTGGCGGTCACCAGCAAGACTTTTCGGATCATCAACGTGGCCCGAATGAGCGAGCCGCCGGCACAGGCAGCCGAAGCGGTCGAAGTGACCGTTGAGCTGGCGCAAATGAAAGATTATTTATTTGCGACACGCGAGCGGGCACAGTATCCGGATGACGTGTTGCGCGCGCACTTGCGCGCGGCGTTGCTGGCCAATTTCCAGTTGGAGCCGGACAAGGCAAATGTGGGGGGCCATATTGTCCACGTGGCGCCGCTATCGCCCGTGGCCAACGAGTTGTGGGCTTTTGTTGAAGACAAAAAGCTGTTGGTGCGATTTGCCGCGGACCTTGATTTGGACAACCCCGCATTGTGGGAGCATCAGGCCATTGCCATCCGCACCTATGATCTGTTGCGTCAGACGGTGGTGTCTTTGCATGAAATGCCGGGCAGCAACGAGTTTCTGACCCGTGACCAAGTGGGGCGCGCGCTGTTCAACTGCATTTTGCTGGGGCGTAAGTACTGAGAACGTGGATATTCTACGGATTGCCCCGAAAAGGTTTGGGCCGCTGGAAGTCGGGAAAAAAGTCGTCGGTGGTGGCGAGAGGTTGAACCAGTAGATTTTCAAAGCCGAGTGCCTGGGCATGGGCCAGTGCGGTTTGGTATTCCTCACAAGACAAGTGACGATCAAAGTCCGGGTGCTGGCGGGCAGCGGGGGTGGGTTTGTATTGGCTCATCAGTGAAATCGGCAGCCAGCGGCCGAATTCCGCGCGTAGCAGGTTCAACACGCGCAAGGTATTGTCCACGAGACCGGGGAGAACCAAATGGCGGACCAGCACGCCCCGTTTGGCCGGATGTTGACCGCTGGGATCGAAGGGCTCCAAAAATCCCTTTTCGGCCACCATGATGCGTAGCGCTTCGAGGGCAATTTCCGGATAACGTTCGTCGCGGAGAACCCGCCGTGCGAGGGCGGGATCGGCGAATTTAAAATCTGGCATGAAGATATCCATGAGCGCGGCATATTCCGCAACCATGGCGGGCAACTGGTAGCCGGACGAATTGAACAAAAAAGGGATTTGCACACCTTCATCCCGCAGGCGGCGGCACAACGCCGCAATGTGCGGCCAAAAGTGGTCGGGCGTGACGAAGTTCAAGTTGTGCACCCCGCATTCCACGAGGCTCAGTGCAATGTGGTGAAATTCCTCGGCGGAGACCACGCGGCCATCGCCATGCCCATTGGAAATCTGCCAGTTCTGGCAAAAGAAACAGTGGCAGGAGCAGCCAGTAAAAAAGATGGTGCCGGAGCCGCGGGAACCGGTGAAGCATGGTTCTTCGCCCATGTGCGGCCCCCACGAGGCAACCCGCAGTTGCGCCGTCTCGCCACAGACCCCGATTTTACCCCCAAGGCGGTCAACACCACATTGTCGCGGACATAGCAAGCAAGGGGAATAGGAAGAACAGGTCATGATTTCGAGCGAGGTGGAGAATGTCCGAAGCTTTCACTGGTGGCGAGCATTTCATCCCACGTCCAGCGGAGGAATTGGCACCAGTGCGTTGGGTCAGGGTTTGTTTAGATAATCCATATACCCACTTTTGGTTAAGTAGCGGTGAGTGTTGATGAGGGGCGGGCGGTGGTGGCCGATGGCAAACGGCATGCCAATCACAAAGTTGAGGATGTAAATGGCCATAAGAAGTGGGATGCGGGCAATTCGTTTGGGTGGGTATTTGCTTCCCGGATGGCTGAACGTGACAAAAAAGACTTTTCTAAGAACTTTTGCAAAACGGTGAGTGATATCGGGTCGTTTTGCATAACGGGCGGACAACAGAATGATGCACATTAGTGAGGCGGTGACGGGAACGAGTTCCCAATTCTGCACAATGATTTGTATGGACAGCGGAGGAAGTAAAAGGAAAGCGGACGCATGGAGAATGAACAATTCCGATTTTTTGTTGGCGGAGAAATATAGTTCTGCAGGTTTGGGTGGGGGCGTCCCAGCCAGCGGGGCCATGGACGGAGAGCGAAAAGGATCTATGGGGGAGATGCCGGTGTTGTTGCGCATATTCAAAGTGTAGGGTTTGCTTCCTCCCACGTCCAGCGGAGGAATTGGCGGCGGAGGGATTTCGGCAGGCCGTGGGTGGGGGGCGGCAAGGCCTGGGGCAAGTGAGGGGCAAGCGCCGGGGGAATGTCGCGCGCGCCGGTGTGGCGGTAACCACGGATCAGCGCTTCCGCGGCGATGTCCAGTGCAATGCCTTGGCGGATGGTCAGGTATTCAAACGTTGCCTCGACCAGCGCGACCAGCGGCACGCCGTGTTCGCGGGGAAATCGTGCACCCAGCCAATCAGAAAAGGTGAGGAACGCGGCGAAGATGGAGGGTGTGCCTTGCCAGATAAGAGGGGCGGCGGCGAGAAAGCGGTTGGAGCTGACGATGGCATCCCACCAGTGAGCCATGCGCGCGGTGCGCACAAGATGATCCGCCGGCCAGTCGCGCGCGGATTGAACGTCGTAGGGAGGAGTGGAATTATAGCGCATTTCGTAGGCATCGTCATGCCGCGCGATGGGCGCGCCGGGGAGTTTTTTCAGGATGCCCAACTGGATTTCGTGCGGGTGCAACGTGCACAGCTGGTCAAATCCGGCGGCAAAACTTTCGGGCGTTTCGCCGGGGAGCCCGGCAATGAGATCAGCATGAAGGAAGGCATGCGTGTGGTGGCGCAGGAAGCGAAAGTTGTCTGCCGCGCGGTCAAGGTCCTGCGGGCGGCAGATAGTGGCCAACACTTGCGGGTTGAACGATTGCAGGCCGATTTCCAGTTGCAACGAGCGCGGGGGAAAATGCGCGAGAACCTCACGCAATGGGTCCGGAAAACGATCCGGAAACATTTCCAAGTGGAGGAAGATACCGGGATATGCCGGCAGGCGCTCAAGGAAGAATGTCAGGATGGCAACGGCGTGTGGGATGTTGAGATTGAATGAGCGGTCGCAAAACTTGAATTGCCGCGCGCCACGGGCGAGAAGCCGGTTAAAGGCGGCGAACAATGCCGGCAAGGGAAAAAAGCGCACAGCCGTGTCGTTGGCGGATACACAGTAGTCGCAGCGCATGGCGCAACCGCGGGAGGACTCAACATAGAGCAGGCGGTGCGCGAGGTCGGCGTCGGTATATTCGCCGTAGGGGAGTTGGAGCGCGGCGAGATCGGGCGGTGGCGGGCGCAGAACAGGCGGCGGCTCATTGCCGGCCAGCAAGTTGCGGCACAGTTCGGCAAAAGCGAGGTCGCCCTCGCCCAAAATTGCGACATTGCTGTCGGGCATGGGCCCGGTGACTTCCGGCCCGCCGATGACCACAGTGGTGTCCGAAAGTTGGCGGCGCAAGAGCGAAAGCAGTTCTGTCACATGCTTGGCATTCCAGATATACACCCCGATGCCGAAGATGCGCGGCCGGCGGGCCACAATGGCCGCGGCGATTTCAGCGGCGGATTGCTGAAGGGTGAACTCAACCAATTCCGTTTGCGGGCGCAGATCGCCCATATTCGCCAATAAATACCGCGCCCCCAGCGAGGCATGGCTGTGCCGCGCATTAATGGCGGCAATCAGGATAGCGGCAGATTGGCTCACAAGGCAGACTAACGTCAAGGCTTACGCTCAGCGCACTTAGTACGCTGTAGTGTTTAGTCCCTCCCGGTGCGTCTCTTTTTCTTGTTTGTCTTGGTTTTTAGCTGAAAAGGAGAGCACGGGGGCACAGGCACTTTGGGGTCTGTGCGCCAGCGATCAATTTTCACTGCGGCAGGATCGAGGTAAACGGTTCCATGGCGAAGTTTAGCAGTGCCGGTTGATGTAGTGTTGTAGGTTTCTGTCCGCTGGCTGCCAGTTTTCTTGTTAACCTTGCTTCCGATATATTTCCAATCAGCATTCCGCTGTCCATGTCCGATCAGGTTAGCGAACATTACATGTATGAATTGAATATCACCCGTGTCCTTATCTATGCGGAAGCACGCAACAATATGCCAACCAGAATGACCGTTGTGACTTTCGCCTCCTTTGCCAATCTGAATCGTCGATTTAACTTCTAATCCACCAATTCTCTTGCCCTTATCGTCACAAACTAGATCCGGGTACTTCTGCCCATGAAAATGCTTGTATGGCGTAAGAGTTGAAAAAGAATCAGTAAGAATATTCGAGACAATACCGCTGAAATTATTGCCTTGAATATATGAAGATAAAGGTCGCCCAGATGATTTTATCAAGGCTGCGTTCACTAAGCGCACGATTTTGTGTGTGTGATTGAGAGCCGACTGAATGTGGTCAGGGGTGAGGCGGGGGGGTAAAGCGGAGTTTTTGATGAAATATCTCTGATCGACGACTGGAACAGGCTGGTTATCAGCAAAAGCTGCTGCGACAAGAGCGTCAACACCAAGGCCAAGGGCCGTTGCAATTGCTTGCAAAACTCCAACGGTAAAGTTTTTTTTGCCGCTTTCAATGCCTGAGAGGTATTGATAGGTAATGGCTGCTTTTTCGGCCAGTTTTTCTTGAGAAAGACCGACTGCCTCACGTATTCGGCGGATTGCTTCCCCGACTATTACATTGGCATTGGTGGACATATGGGCATACTATTCACTTGCGGAGGAAAAGTCTTTCAACTATAGTTGAAAATATGAATCGAATGAAATTAATCTTGGGTGATTGCATTTCTGCCATAAACGGCATGAAAGACGACTCTATTCATGGTGTTTGCACAGATCCCCCATATGGACTGGTTGAGTTTTCGCCTGACGAAGTCGCTAAACTTCGCATGGGTAAGGGCGGTGTGTGGCGCCTGCCTCCCAAGTGGGAAGGCTGCGAGCGGCGCCCGCTCCCACGTTTTTCAATTCTCACACAAGAGCAGAGGCAGGAGATTCAAGCATACTTTGTGCAGTGGGCGAGAGTTCTCTTGCCCAAACTTCGGCCTGGGGGTCATGTGCTTATGGCAGGCAATCCGGTTCTTCAAATGTATGTTCAAAATGCAATGGTTGAAGGGGGATTTGAAAACCGCGGGACGGTATTGCGTTGTTATCACGGTTTCCGAGGCGGAGATAGACCTAAAAATGCGGAAAGAGAATTCCCCGATGTGTGTGTAACCCCACGTGGAAACTATGAGCCGTGGATGCTGTTCCGTAAGCCTATCGCGGAACATACGGTAGCTGCGAATCTACGGAAGTGGGGTACAGGAGGACTGAGGATGCTAGCAGGGGGCAAGCCATTGCCAGATGTAATACCCAGTTTTAAGACGCCGAACTGTGAAAGGGAGATTGCAGATCATCCCTCCTTAAAGCCGCAGCATTTCCTGCGCATAGTTGTGCGGAGTCTGTTGCCGTTGGGCCAAGGCGTGATATTAGACCCCTTTATGGGTAGCGGATCGACTATTGCAGCCGCGCTTGCTGTTGGATATGAGGGAATAGGCATAGAAATGGATAAGACATTTTACTCGCTTGCACAAAAATCAGTTTTACCGCTTTCACTTCTCTATCCGCGCTTGACGGGCGATTCACTTGACTATGCAGATGCTAATGGTTCCGCCGAGGAATTCCACGAACAACTACTGCTTCTGGACCCGCCGGCAAAATATTCTATGTAGTTCCACCTAACAGGTGCGGGGTGGGAGGACGAGAGGGTGTGGGGCCTTCACAGAATCCCGCGGATTCCGCGCGATGACCGCATCGGCACCGGACTGGCGCGTGGCGTACTGGAGCGTGAACTCAACCAATTCCGTTTGCAGGCGCAGGTCGCCCATGTTCGCCAATAAATATCGCGCCCCCAGCGAAGCATGGCTGTGCCGCGCATTAATGGCGACGATGAGGATTTGGTCAGTCGGCATCAAAACCGATTTTGCGGCGCGGGGGATCTGGTGGTGTCATCAGTTGGAGGATGGCCTGAAAGACATCGCGAAATTGGGAATCATATTTGCTTTCAAGGGCGGCCACTTTGCGGGCGAGAGCTTCGACCGACAGCGCCATCCGGCGCAGTTTCACGAAGGCACGAACCACGGCCACGCTCATCTGAACGGCCTGCGGACTGTTCAAAACCGTGGCGGCCATGATGGCACCATGTTCGGTGAAGGCATAAGGAAGGTATTTGCGATGCTGCCCCCGCTTTAAGGTTGCATTTTGCAACCTTAAAGAACTCCACTCAACGGGGGTGAGTCGGAAGCAAAAGTCTTCTGGGAACCGATCCTGATTACGCGTTATTTGCTGGTTGAGGCGCTTGACGGTGACGCCGTAGAGGGCAGCCAGATCGGTGTCGAGCATGACAGACTGGCCTCGGAGTCGGACAATGCATTGCTCCGGGGAGCGGACCAAAACGGGCTTTGAGGGAAAGGTGGATTTCATCACAACGGGCAGTTTCGACAGTTGGCAGGGGACGGTCAGGCGCACTTTCCGAATGGCCCGTTTAAGGTCGCAAATTGCGACTTCAAGTTTTTAACTCAAAGCCGGCCAGGCGGGAGGGAGGGGGGAGGAGAGGGCGAGGGGGTGGCCGGTGGCGGGGTGGGTGCAGCGGAGGCCGGTTGCGTGGAGCCAGTGGCGGGGGGCGGGGGTGGGCGAGCCGTAGAGCGTGTCGCCCACGATGGGGTGGCCGGCGTGGGCGAGGTGGCAACGGATTTGGTGGGTGACGCCGGTCAGGATGGTGACGGCAAGCAAGGTTCGATCGTGGCCGACTTGTCGCGGGGTCCACGAGGTGACAGCGGGAAAGCAATTATTTTTGGCGAGTTTAGCCGGGTTGCGCGCCACCGTCATTTTGCAAGGCGTACGGGTTTGGTGTGTCAGGGGGGCATCCAGCCGGCCGGGTTGGGACACGCGTCCGTGGACAAGGGCCGTGTATTCTTTTTCCACGGCGCAGCGGCGGAATTGCGCGCGGAGATTGGCATATGCCGCCGGTGTTTTGGCGGCGAGCAGCAGACCGGAGGTCTGCGTATCCAGCCGGTGTAGAATGGCGGGAAAGAGGCGGTCGGGGCCGACGTGAGCGAGGCCGGGGAAGCGAGCGATCAACGCATTGGCGAGGGTGTTGGTTTCGGAAAACCGCAGGGGGTGGGTGGGGAGGCCGGCAGGTTTGTCGAGGGTCAGCACGTGATCATCCTCGTACAAAACGACCAAGGGCAACTCCGGGTTGGGTTGCAGGCGCAGGTCCGATGGTTCCGGAAGATCGCGGACAAGAAGCGTATCGCCGGCGGCGAGCCTTACGCCCTTGGCAGCCGACCGCTGATTCAACAGAACATGGCCAGCGGTGAACAGATCGGCGAGGGTTGCGCGGTTGAGCCAAGGGTAGGCCGCAAGCAGAAAGCGGTCGAGCCGGTTACCGGCCTGTGCGATCGTGATGGTGTGTTGTGCGCGGGCAATCACACTGGGGAGTCTACACGCCACGCGGCAGAGAAAGAAGCCGGAAAGCGTGACGCGACGATCAGGGGATTACGAGGCGATAGAATAATTTTGGGCTGGGGTCGCCCGGTCGGGCGGGTGCCAGCATATTGAGCATGGGGGCCGGTGAAATACGGCCAAGGCCATTTGGCCCGCGCCCGGCCGGGAAAGTGGCCACGTCAAGATAGGGGCCATCAACGCGCGTAGCGTATTGCAGACGGATGTTTTGGTTGGCGAGGGAACCGTGCTCGGCGCGGAAACGCACCAGCAGGTCCGATGTGGCTGGTTCAATATCCCACTCGGTGATCCAGAGGGTGAACACATTGCGCGCGAGCGACCGGCCCGCCGCGCCGGTGGCAAATATGTGCCGTACCTCGGCTGGTGAAAGATAGCGCGCCCAGATGGCGACATCGTCCAAGTCACCTTCAAAATAGTAGCGGTTAAAAAGTCCGCTGCGGCCAAAGGCGGCCGCTTGGCCTGGGCGAACAGAACCGGTCAAGTCACGTCCGTTATCATCGCTGCCGGTGTGCAAATCAACCAAGTGGCCGTCGAGATAGATCATGGTTTGACCGGCGGCGGGGCCGGCGCTGCCGTTATAGACGCCAACCACGTGATGCCAGACACCGGTACTCAGCAGGGTTTGCGGGATGCCCGGGCGGGCTGGGCGGCCGGTGACGTCGGTGACCTTGAAGCGCAATTCACGTTGGTTGCGGTCGAGATACATACTGCAAGCGTCCATGTTGCGGTCGTCATAGATACACGCGTGAGAATCGGGAAGGCTGCCGGGCAGCTTGGCGAGTCTGATCCATGCGGAAATGGTGATGGCATTGGTGCCGATATCCAACGCAGCATTGGTGGGGATACGGACATGAGCTTTGCGGCCGTTGAAATGCAGTGCACCGCCGACGCGGGCTTCAGCTTCGGGCAACCAGTCGGCGTTTGGGGAAAATCCATTCAAAAACCCGAGGCTGTTGGCTTCCGCATCGGCGAGCGTATTGGCGGCGGAGTTGGTCAGGCCGTCGTCGAATGACCAGTAGGCAGTGAGCTTTTCGGCCAGTTGCCGGGCGGGGACGCCATTGGAATTGGCCAGCCCCATGCCGAGCCAGGGCGAGGCCACGAGCAAAGCGTCTACACCCATGGCCAAATAGGTCGTGGCGTCGAGCTCCGCCGTGGTGACAAAAACTTGCAGACCGGACAGATGTGCTTGCTCAACCAGATCGGCGGTGAGATCACACCCAATCCAGAGGATGGCCTGGTAGCCGACGGCACTGAGCCACCGTATTTGATTCGTAGATAGCGGGCCGGCGCCAACGGCGGCTATTCGCAGGCACGGCTCCAATTGGCGGGCGATCAGGCCCAGATCCCAACTGCCGGCGGCAAAAATCGTGCGCGCAACCATTTTCTCCGCACGCAACACATTCACGATATTGGTCGGGTTGCCGCTCTTGTGGTGCAGCAGCACGCTCATGCCGGGTGGGATGGCACGCAGCGCCTCGCTCAGCGTGGGGATGCGTTCACCGGCGAACAGCGGTGAAAACTTCACTCCGGCATCCAATTGTTTCAATTCGGGCAGCGTCAGTTCGGCCACGTTGGTGACCGCGCCGTAGCCGGTGGTGGTGCGATTGACGGTGTCATCATGGATGACGACCAACTCGCCATCGGCCGCGGCCCAGACATCCAATTCGATGCCGTTCGCTTGGCCGGCGCACAAGCGGAAAGCCGCGCAGGTGTTTTCGGGCGCGAGGGCGTAGCCGCCACGATGCGCAAAAATTTCCACGGCAGGGGCGGGGATGGCACACAGGCAGGCGGAAAGCCCCGCGGCGACGATGGCTCGGCGGAAGAAGGAACGCCAATACGGCCCGATATCCGATGTGTTGTTCATGTATTTCTCCGTTACCGACGTAACAGGAGGAATAAGCGCAAACGGTAGGCGTTTGCCGAAAGCGGCGCAAGCGAAATCAAAAGAATACAATAACCCTGCGGCGCGGCAAAATGATTGAAGGAGGGGGATTGGTGTTGAATTTGATTGTAACGGCCTTGAAATGCGCGGGTTATGACGATGGAGGAGGTCGAGGGATGATTCAGGAATGAAAAGGGTCTGATTCTATCATTGAAAAGGGTCAGAAATGGGGCTATGGCATCTCCTCGTGATACCATGCCTCGGGTTCCTTGCCAGCCTGGCGTGGCCGTCCGTGGCATGGATGATCGGGATTCGCAGTCCCGATCGAGGGGGTAAGAGCCCCTGGGTTGGTTCTCCGGGCCTTTCCGCACCTGCGGAAGTCCGAAATCATGCAAGCGCATTGAGCGCATTCGCGATAAGGGTCTGTTCGATGGGATCGAACTGCCGGATGCGGCGCAGTACGGACTCGATTTCGGACAGAGCGCCGGCCGGAGTTGCGCTTTCGCGGATGATTCGCTGGATGTCGGCGTATCGCTCGCGGAAGTGTCGCGACACATCCGCCGATGCTGAATCCGCGATGGAGTCCGTGGCAGCGTCGTTGAGGGCGATCCGTTCATCCCTGGTAATACTCCCGTCGAAAAAAGGGACGGCCGCCGCCTCCCGGAGCGGCGGCGGAATGGGCGGTGATTTCGGCGTCAAGTGGAACGGGGCCGGCTTTGCGCTTAATAGGATAACCCACGCGCGCGCTGATCGCCTGAAGAGCGTCGTCGGTCGGCTCCATGCCGGCATCGGAAAGGGTCTTTAGACCATCGATGGTCCGCTTGATTTCCTCGGTCGTGTCGCCGGCGAACGAAACGTTCGGGGGGCGGCCAGAAAATCCGTTGAGCAGCAGCCACGGGGCAACGATCTGGGTGCGGATCGTTTCGCCGAGAATGCGGCCGTCGAATTTGCGGATGTCCTGGCGGACTTCGTCCTGGAGGTTGGCCGTTCCATCGCCCATGCCGGTGTTGGAAGAAATCGAAGACAGGGTCTGTCCGAGGATGATGCGCGAAATTTCGGCGCGGCAATGGGCCTTGAATTTTTCGAAGCCATCGCCAGCGTTTCCTGCCGACTCTTTCAGTTCGACGTTCGAAACGTTTGAGACGACCATTCCGCCGATCTGGTTGGAATAGGAAATGGCGGCTTCAAGGATTCGGCGGTCTCCGTCGTCCTCGCTGTCCACTCTGCCGACGATGAACGGAGATCCGTAGCGCTCTAGGTAGCGCGCCCACCAAGTGGTGGCCGCTCCGGAAAGAAGCCCGAGCCAGAAAACAGCCCGCATCGGGCCGCCGTAACGGTCTGGCGCGGTGAGCATGTGGCCGCGGTGGCACACATAGCGCGCCTGATCGAGCGGCGGAACATCGATGAAGCCGGAGACGTTTTCGCGGTCGGAAACGATCGGCTGGCCGTTGGCGTCCCAGGTGATCAGACGGCACGGAACGGGAACCAGCTCGACCAGCGCCGTGCGGCGTCCGAGTTCAGGACGCGCTGGATTCGCGGGGCCGAATACCTTTTCGACCATCGAAAGCGGATAGACGACGGAATCCATCAGGTGCATCATGGCCGGAAGCAGTGAAGGAAGATTTGCGAGCATGGCCTCTGCCGCCTGGGCGGCATCGACATCCGGCTTTTCATTGCTCCACGGGGTGAGGATCAGTTCGTCCCCGAGCACGGCGTTCTTGCGCTTGAACAGTTCCGACTGGATGTGGGCATCCTGTAGAATAAACGTCCGGCAGAGGCGCCAGAACGGGGCGGAATTTCCGTACTCGGACTGGCGCACGGCCGATGCAACGGAGTCGACCGTGAGGCCAGCGAAATTCACCGGCATTTCGTTGCGGTCGGAAATCGGTGTGACGCGAGCCTGTTTGGATTTCTTGCTGGAATCGATTCTATTGAACGGCCACATATTCATGCTCCAATCAGGGTTCTTCCGCCCATTCCGGCCGATCCGCCGATGGGAATGGCTTTTGCATACACCGGGCCGGATCCGCAACGAGACAGCGCTTCTCGGGCAAGTTTTCCGCCATCAAACGTGTCTCCGTGGTTCCCCGCCGAGTCGAGTTCGTTGTCGAATCCGCCTTTGACCTTCTTTGTCAGGCGACGGTCCTCTTTGATCCAGCGGTCTGGAGGAATGGCGATGGCGGAGTCTTCATAAAGTTCGACATAACGCTGTCCGAGGTAGGTCTTGACCTTCATCTTCTCGCCCTTGTAGTCGATCGATTCGGACGAATCGCACAATAGGACGCGGCAATACTTGGAAAAGTCCTTGCGGATCTGGACGGCGTAGTAGCGCTCGTTGCTGGCATCAACGGCGAGCCCCGAGCAGCGTTTTCCCGTGGTCTTCTGGCAGGCCTCGATGATTTCGCGCAGGATAGCCTTCGCTTCGTCCGGACTCGATTCCTTGAACCGGAAGACCAGGCGCTCGACGAACAGTCGAGGCTCGACCTCCTGCGTCACCACGATGCTGGATGGGTTGGACTTCTTGTTGGTCGTGGTGGCGACGTCGTAGCCGATACCGTAGCGGGAGGCGTTCATGGTGACGGCCCAGCCGACCGGTAGATCGCGCTCGGCCGCGATGCAGCCGAAACGGTGGCCCAGTTCCTGCGCCGCCGAAAGGGCGGAGAGCGGAATGGCGGCGGTTCCGCCGACGATGAAGCGCAGGCCGTAGGAGCGGTCCCAGGCGTCGCGGTCGAAGTACTGCTTGCGGTGGTCTTCCGGAGAAATTTGCGCTCCGCTGGCCATGTCGTAGAGGTGGACGCCGGCGGCTTCGGCGTCCCAGGCGTCCACGCGGTGGACCGGAACGTTGAGCTGCGACATGTAGGTGTGGCCGCACGGATCCGGATCGAACTCCATTCCGGGCTGAGGCGCCGCCAGATCGTAGGAGAAGTGTGCGTCGTCCATAGGCGGAGTCGTCGCCATGATGAGGTGGAAGGTCGGATCCCTGGAAATGATCGGCTCCATTTCTCCGAACAGAGCCCGAAAATCTTTGATGAATCCGATTTCGTCGATGAAGACCCAGCCGGAATAGCCGCGGGCGGTGGCGACGTTCGGGGCGATGACCTTCATGCGCGATACGACGTGTTCCGAATGGCGGAAGGTGACTTCGAGACGGCCTTGGTGGAACAGGTCAATGAGATCTCCGTCGGGGAGTCCTTCCCCGTTCGATTTGATCTCGACGCCTTGCCCGGCAGACACCTCGCGCAGCGTTTTCAGAAGTTCGCCGAATATCTGCGTCGCCTTGTAGGGCAATTCGGCGCCGACGGCCAGCGATGCGGACACGAACGTGCAGAGGATGCCGGGGTGTTCGAACATCACCTGAAGGATTTTGAAAGCGAACAGGGTCGATTTTCCGCCCTGGCGGCGCCACAGCAGCAAGCAGACTCGCAGGTTTTTCATCCAGCGCGAGGCGAACTTCTGGTAGCGCGTCAGCTTCATCAGGCTTCGTCCTTCTCCATTTCGGACATGAGGGAAATGAGTTGCTGGACCTTGATGGACTTCTCGGCGCCGGATAGCGCGATTTCGCGGGCCCGCTTGTCGTCGAACCAGGACAAGAACTGGTTGGCGACCTGGAAGCGGAACTTGTCCTGGTCCAGGGCGACGGAACGTTCGGCGAGGCGGAGCTTCTGCTTGTCCAGGTCAAGGCCCTGGGCGCGAACGACGGCCTGTTTGAGGGTGGCCAGAACGGATGCGGCCTTGAGCGGATCCAGATCCTGATCCGAGAGCTTGTCCACGAGGTCGAGCATGGTGCGGTCCACCATGTCGAAGCCTTCGGCAGCGATTTCGCGGCGGATGGTTTCGGCGCGGGATCTCCGCTCGTCCAGCTTGCGCTGCTGCTCGAGCCAGGCCGGATAATGGAGCTTCGACTTCTTGAAGGCCGAATAATTCTGCGGCTTGTAGGGTCCGAGGTTCCGGGTGTCGAGCCAGTCGTTGAGCTGCTTCCAGGAATGGCGGTCGCGGATCCGGGCGCACAACTCCTCGCGGATGTCGAACGGGAGTCGAGTCAGGGGAAATTTAGGGGTAGTTGCGCTCACGGAAGACGACTCCTTCGGCGGTTGCTTTGTAATCATCGAGCCCGGCGAGCATCCGGGGGACACGCTGGACCAGGCCAAAGCCGATCAGGACGGCCAGCGCATCTTGAATGTGCGACTCATCGAACTCGGCATCCACAGCATTGCGGACGGCGCGGGCGGCGAAGATTTCTGAAACGGAAAATGCGCGCTGGGGACGGTCGGCCAAGTACACGAGAATGGCCGCCCGGATTTGTTCGCGTTGTTCAGTTTTCATTGGCGATCCTTCAGCATTTCTTTGATGGCGGCCTTGATGCCTTCGATCATGCCCTCGATTCTGCCGAGGGCGCGGTCGGTTTCGCGGGCGGTGTGGCTGGTGGTTGTGATCAGGGAATCGAGCTTTTTTGCCTGTTCGGCATTTGACGCGAGAATCATGGTGATTTCTCGATCTATCCGGACATTCACATCTCGGATTTCATCATCAAGCTCAGTTCTTGTTGCGTAGTTTTTAGCGACATCTTCCGCCAGCGGAGGGATGCGGCGGTTGAGCTTGATAACGCCGATGATGACCGAGGCGATGACGGCGATCGAAGAGAGGAATGAGATGACCACAAAAACGATTTGGCCTTGGGCGGGATCATTCATTGTTCGGGGCTTTCCTGGCTTGAAAAGGTGCCGGCGTGCTCCGCGTTCGGGCATGGGACGCACGCGGCGCCGGCATGTGAATTGGTTGTGGCGAGGAAGGCGTTTTCATCAACGTATGGTTCGGTAAGGTGAACCTTATCGGTAAGCCTACCCGCCGCGCTCCAGAATCTTCCGTTTCCGGTTAGCTCGCCGTCCCTGCTCACGGCGCAGCCGCTCCCGCTGACGAGGGCCACAGCCAACGCCGCCGATAACACCATCGCCATCCAAATCTTTTTGTGCATCGAGTTCCTCCTTGGCGATCATGCGCCGTTTGGCATCCACGGCCTTGCCGAATGCTTTTGCGCCTTCCTTGGCCACTTTGACACCGATTTTAATTCCGGCGATTGTGCCGGTGACGCTCATGGGAAGACCACCTCAGAAAGGTTACTGCGCTCGGCAACATTTTTAGTGCCTGATCTGGCGAGGCCGCTGACCATCATGAAGACTCGTTCGCCTGATTTTGGCTCCCAAGAAGAAAGTGGCGCCCGTTTGATGTGGCCTCCCCATGACTTGCCGCCCATTTGTTTTGATTGTTGGCCAGGGCGGAGCCATTCCCAGGTTGCGCCGTACCATTGCCCATCGAGCTCAACGAAAATCCATGGATTGGCCACGGCTCCATCCACCTCGCCCCACGATCGAGACTTGTCGTAAGTGAGGGTGACTGTGCCGGCCGTCGAGACGGAAGCGGAAAGGGTTGCGGTGATGGGCCATGCGGATACATCCTTGTGGAGCCACACCACATTTGACAAATCGAGAGGCTCTGATAATTCCGGTTCGGGATCAGGCGCCGGTTCGATCACTTCCGGCCAGCGTTCTAGTGTTCCGCCGGCAGCTTTGTATTCTTCCACACGCTCCAGGACATACGGGAAGATCACATCGCTCCAGCGTTCAGCGGTGAAGCACGGCGCGGCGCGCTGAATGAGCCAGTCGGCCTTGGCATCTTCGGTTTCACCGGGGATGACAGGGTAGAGAGCGGCGATCACGGCCACATTTTCGCGGCGCGACCATCGCGCGCCTCGCTGGCGCGCGTCGAACAGGCGCAAGTATTCGGCGGCGCGTTCGTCGCCAAAAACCCGCACCATCGCGGCGGCAACATCCGCGCGTTTGATCTCGCCGGAGTCGAGCACCGCGTGGATGGTGGTAATCAAGTTGAGCGCCTCGGCATCGGAGAGCTTTACGGTTGGCAACCGGTTGGAGAATGTTGCGTAATCAGCTCCAGCCCGGCGCGACTCGCCGAATGGGAACTCCTGCGCATTGCCGGCGCAGATGAACGCCAGGTAGAGACAGAATGGAATCAGATGTTTGCGCATGGTCATTCCTTGGTTTTTGTCTTTGGTTCAGTTGGAATGGATTTGAGGGCATTGGCCAATTCCTCGCGCTGTTCGGCGGCGCCCGACGGCATTCGTGATTTTTCCCCGAGGAAGAGTGGAACAAAACCGCGCGGCAGAGATTCCCAGGAATAGGCCTGTTGGGTTGTTAAAACGGTTGGGGTGAGATCATCCTTGCGCAAAATTCGACCTTCTTTGGTCACAAAAACGGCTTCGAGGCCGACAGTGGCCAGAAGCTGATCCTGCAGCAGGAGCCCGTACACATTGTCGAAAGAGGCCTTGTATTCTGGCGCGATGATTCCGGCGGCCCCCTGCATGATGCGGCCCAGTGATGCACAACCGGCGCCGGTCAGGATTGCCACGACGCACAAAAAGCGAAGAATTATCTTCATTGTGTGCCACCGTTTGTGGTTTCGGCTGGTGTGGCCAGACCAATGATTGAGCGCATGGATTGCTCAAAGTTTTGAGCCTCGAACCAGCGGGAGTGGCCGCCGCTGCCGGTGATGATGCTGGTGTGGTGTTCATCGGCAAATTGGCTGCTGACGGCATCCGCCGACAGCCCGCCGATGAATGATTTGGCGAGCACGCGGTCGCGCGTGCTTATATATAAGGAAAGGAACCCGATTCGTCCGTCCGCCACGGCAGCCTTGAGCCGGTGCCGCCGCGGCTCGGAGGGGATGGCCGGGGCGAACAGGTGGACGAAGTTGGCCGGGCGCCTGGACTGCTGCAGGGCCAGGCGGATCAGCTCGCAGCCGTAGCTGTGGCCGGCCAGCACCAGGGAAAACTGTTCGATGGAGTAGTTGTCGATCAGGGCGGCTAGTTCCGCCGCGCGGCGGGCGGTCAGCAAGTTGCGGGTGGCCGGGAGCGCCAGGTATTCGAACTTCTCGGCCACTTCGCAGGTCGCGCGCTTGTGGATCCAGGTTACGGCCCGGTCGGTCCAGTTGCGCGCGGCGCCGGGGTAGGACAGCACGCCCGGCACGAAAATGTAGGCGTTGCGAATCATGGGAAAAAGCCGCCGGACGAGGCCAAGAAGGAAAGTCCGCGGCGGCTGGTGTGCGTGGGTATGGGGGAACGTAAGCGGCTAGTGCATCGCATGCCTCCTTGCTGGATCTCGCTGTGATTGCTCACCATCATCAGGCGCAGAACCTAGCACCTGATGCAAACGCCCCCCACGAACAGAGTGACGGATGAGAACTTGGAGATAGATCTAGATCAGGCCGCCTCTGTGCGGCTCCCTCCATGGACCGGAAATCGGATGGCCGGCTCGTAGAGCCAGCCCTACCCAAGCAGAGTTTTCCATACTATGGAAAAATGTTTCGCCGGTTTTCCACACAATGGAAAGATTGTTTCCACGGGGCGGAAACCGATCCGGACTATTCGGGGCGGAACTTGTCCAAAATGGCCTTGACCTTGTTCGGGTCCGGCATGCCACAGGCCTCGATTTCGATTCCGGACTGTCCGGAGCTTGAAATCCCGAGAGTTCCCGTGTCGAAAATGCGCTGCAGGAGCCCCTGGCTGACCTGCAGATTGCGGATGTCGCGGTGCCGAACCTCCGTGGTCCGCTTCGACAGCAGCCCCCGCCGATAGATGGACCGCTTGTTCGTGATCGTGAGCGTCGAGCACAGGGTCGAAAGTCTCCAGATAAGCAGGATCGGCCCGGAAAACAACAGGAACATGGTGATGAACCCGGAAAAGCCCATTGTGGGTCCGCTTCCGACAGCAATGAAAATGCCGACGATCAGCGGAAATGAGACCACCAGCGAGAAGAAAAACGGCTTGTTCCTGAACATGGCCGGATGGGATTCGTATTCCGTTACCTCCCGGCCGGGCGCAGGGGGATTCTCCTGGGGAGAGACCTGCGCGGCAGACATTGTCGGCGGAGGGGATTTGGGCGGAGGCCGCACCTCGATGGATGCCCCGCATGATGGGCAGTCGATCAACTGCCCAAGCATCTCTCCTGGAGCTTCGATCGATTGGGTGCAGTGGCGGCAATAGAATTTGATGTCGGGCATCGCGAGACTCCTATTTCTTCGGCTTCTTTTCCAGCGCGTCCAGGCGGCGGAGGATTTCCTTCAACATCTCAACGACTTCGCCGTCTCCTGGCGATGGGGCCGCAGGATCCTCGCGCATGGTTGGCGGCGCGCGCGCCGCAACCGGTGGCTCATCCGCAATGATTCCGGCCTCTCGTTCGGCCTGTTCGAGCTTATACCACGTTTTCCGCGTAATCGACGACTTCCCAGTGCGAATCAAATAAAGCATCCGCCGCGACAATCCAACGCGATCGGCGAGCCGTTCGTCACTCAATTCCTTCCTGAGTTTCAGAGCCTCTAAACGGGCTGTGAAATTCTGTGAAGTTTTTTCTTGCACACTGTGAAGTCCTGTGTAATCTTGTGAATCAACATAACAGGTAGATATGCGCAGTACCAGCAAAAATCCGAAGAAATTCCGCCACCATGGCATCACGGTTGCGGCGGAAGAGCTTGGAGTATCGGTGATGCATCTCTGGTACGTGCTGCGCGGGATCCGCCGCAGCCGACGCATCGAGCAGAGCGATTTCTACCGGCGGACGATGGCGGCCCGCCGGCAATTCGAAAAGCAGCATAAGAAAGGGCACGGGAAATGAGCAGGACCTACAAGATCACGGGATTCAACTGGCTGGATCGGACGCAGCTCAAACCGCATGCGGACGCGCAGCTCCCGATGGCGCCGGACGACCAGATGGCGCTGGAGCGCAGCATTGAAGAGGGCGGCCTGATCCAGCCGCTGCTGGTCCTGGACAAGCCGGACAAGCTGGACGGCCTGTTCGAAGTGGTGGACGGCTGCAACCGCCTGGACAAGTCCACGGACGGCAAGCTGCCGTGCGTCCTGATCCAGTGCGACAACGTGCGCGAGGTGGCCTTGACCTGCCTAGGGACAGGCCGCAAGCGCAGCACCGGACAGCGGATCATGGCCTACCTCGAAATGCACAAGCGCGAGGTCGTCAAGGCGGCCGAACTGGGGGCACAAAAAGCGGCCGGGAACCCGAGTGCGGTGTCACGTGACACCGCACAAATATCAGGGGTTTTTGCGAATTTCACCTCTGACGCCATCGCTGCGACCCTTTCCGTCAGCAAGGTTGATGTGCTCCTTGCGATCGACTTGTTGATGTGCCTGGAGAAGAAATGCACGGTGCCGCAGCGGGTGGGAAGCCTGGTGACGCCGACGCGGGAGTTGGACCTGAAGGACAAGGCGGACAAGGTCTATTTCGACTGCCTGAAATTGACCCACGCGAACGTCATGGCCGGCTCGACGCCGATCCGCCGCTGGAAGGCGGCGCAGGCCGGCAAGTCCACCCAGGCCGAAGGCCGGACGGAGATCGATTACGCGGACCTGTTCCGCGAGGGCCTGAACCACCTGCGCACGGCCTCGAAGCACTGGAAGGACATCACCTTCCAGGAGCGCGGCGCCCTGGTGGAGCTGGCTGCCAAGGTCGGCGAGATCCTGCCCGGCGACGTGAAGCGGGTGCTGTGATGAACCACAATCCCGGCACGACCATGATGAGCGAAGGCGACTGGATTCGCAAGACGATGAAGGTTCGCATCGACTATTCCAAGACAGCTTCGGAATGGCTGGCCGCATTCCGGCTAGCGCAGCGGAACAAAACCACCTGGACGATCGACGAGATCGAAAAGCTGCTGCCGGCGGGAACACACCTTGGGAATTTATCAGCCGTCTACTGGACTATGCATGCCCGCCAAGAATGTCCGTTCTCAAACAGTCTAGCGCGTTTCTCGCTGTTACTGCGTATGCATCGAGAAGGAGCCAGGATAGGGTTGAGCGAAGAGGCTGTTCGGGCGGAATTCGATCGCCAAATGGAACATGAAGCTGAGTTGCAAGACCTATTGCACAATAGAAGTGCAATTCGGCGATCCGGTTCGCGGCGGAAGACATCGGAGGGAAAACGCCAGTCTCAAGCCAATGCTTTATTCCCTCTATCGCTTCTCGGTCGAAATCGAAAATCGGCCTCAGCGTCTGGTCCAGGTGATCGCCTTCTTCCCAAGGGGCATCGGCAAAGCTGCCGTTGCGATTTTGCAACTCCCGCCAAGGCGGGAGCAGCATGCCGTACAACTCCTGCCAGGTCTTCGGTTCGTCGTGCATCGTCCACCTCCAGGAAGAAAGACTAACACGCCATGGCCCACGAATTCCAGACCCGCGTGGAAGCCTGCCGGCAGGCGACGGAACTGCTGGCAGCCGGCCTGCCGATGAAGAAGGCGGCGGCGCGGGTCGGCATTCCCCAGGGGACGCTGGAGCGGTGGCTGCGGGCGTGGAAGTCGGGCGGGGCGGAGGCGATGGAGTCGGATTATTCCGGCGTGGGCCGGCCGGCGGTCGCCGAATGCCTGGATTCGGAAAGCATCGATTTCATCCGGCGGAAGGCGGCGATGTGCGGCAGCATGGCGCTGACCTACCAGTTCTTCGTCGACGATCCAGCGTGCCCGCCGCCCCTGCGCGACTACCTGATTCCGAAGCTGACCAGCGGCAAGCCGCTGTCCCTGCCGCTCTCCCTGCGCCGCGCGGCGCAGGTGACGCCGGAGCTGGAGGCGATGCGCCTGGGACCGACGGCTTTCGGGCACGTTGGGTTCAAGAGCCGCCACAACGATCTGGTGATCGATCCGCTGACGGGCCAGGAACGGAAGCTGCTGGCCGGGGATCTGTACCTCAGCGACGACATGAGCACGAACCACCCGTTCTGGTTTAATTTGCCGGACGGCGAGCGCGAGACGCGCGCGCACCGCGGGGACCGGCTGGCGGAGAAGTTCGGCGTGGCGGTGGGGCGTCAGGGGCTATACACGAACGACGCGCGCGGGAAATGGCTTGGCGCCGAGTTGATCGGCCGTCCGACGGATGCCTATACCTCCGCGGATGTGCTGCGGCACTTCCGCCGGATCCTGACGGAGTGGGGCATGCCCCGCATCGGCTGGATCCTGGAGAAGGGCGTCTGGATGGCGCGGGCCGTCGATGGCGGCATGACGGTCGTGATCGACGACCAGGCCCGCCAAGAGACGGTGGCCGGGCTGTCGAGCCTCGGGTTCGACGTGAATCACGTCCACACGTCGGAAGGCAAGGCGCTGATCGAGGGCGCCTTCGCCCACCTGCAGGCCGTGCTGGACCTGCTGGAGATCCCGACGGTGGGCCGCCACCGCGGCGAGATGGAGCGCGTGGAGAAGGTCATGCGGCGCGTCCAGTCCGGCGTGATCCATCCGGCGGACGCGGGGATCCCCTACATCAGCGACCACGTCGAAAACATTTCGAAGGGCATGGTTTTCTGCAACGGGAAAAACAAGTTCGGCCGCATCCAGAACGGCGTGCCGGACGAGGTCTGGGCGCACGACGTCCTGGCGCATCCGCTGCGCGAACTGTCACCCGAACACATGGGAGTTTTCATGCCCGTAAAATTCCAGACGATGATCCGCCAGGGCTGCGTCGACAAGACCATTGACGGCGTGCTCTACCGGTTTTCCTCACCGGATTTCGCCCGCCTCGGCGCCGGCTACCGCCTGGCCGTGGCGTTCGATCCGGGAGAGCCGGCGGCCGGCGCGGAGATCTACAACCTGGAAACCGGCAGCCGGAACGTGGACGGGCACAAGCCGAACGCCTGGATCTGCCACGCCGCGCACGAGGCGGAGCTGCCGCTGTTCGGCTACAGCGCCGAGGTCAAGGCCAGCGGCGAGCGCCGCAAGGCGCATCGCCGGGCCTTCGAAGCGGCCTACGCGGGCACGGGCCTGTTCGGCAAGAAGGCCGGCCGCGCCATCGAGCGCCGCGAGGCCGACGGGCGCCTGGTGCGCGCCGAAGTGAATCTTGGGGATTCTCGCGAGACGGACGCTGGCGGTCGGAGTCGTGCCCTTCCTGCCGCGGACGAAACGAGAATCCCCACCTCTTTCCGCCGGAAGCAACTGACCGAATCGGACATCGATTCCGCCGCGGCTGAGGCCGCGGCCATGGAAGAGCGCCTCTGGGCGCGAGGAATGCTTTTGCCGCAATGACGCGGCAGGAAAACACGAAGGGCATGGACATGAAACAAGAGAACGAAACCGGCGGAGCTCCGGAAAAGGAACTGGTCGAGCTGGCCAGGGGCATCCGCCACTGGCAGGAAGCCAAGGGATTCACGACATCCAAGATGCTTCGGAGGTTCCCCACTCTGGGGAGCGATCGCACCTATGGCCGCTTGGTGGCCGGTGATGTCGATGAGATGGATGTCGAGAAGCAGCTTGTCAACTACCGCAGCGCGTGGGCGCTGATCGAGGCGGTTGGCGAGGACGCCAGCACGAGCGAGGATTTCTATGAAGACCTTTCGCCCGTGGTTCAGCTTCGTCGGGCAATGATGGAGACGTTCACGGAGACAGGCCTGTGCCGGTTCATTCTGGTGCAGGGAGACACGGGCAGCGGAAAGACATCCGCCGCGCGCTGCCTGATCCAACGCTATGGTTCTCGGCTGCTGTTCATGGAGCTGTCGAACTATGTGGCCGACAGCCCCTATAACTTCCTGGTGCTGGTGCTGTCGTCGCTGGGGATCAAGTCGCCTCCCACCGACGCCATGGGATGCTTCGCAAAGGCCGTTCACGAGCTGAACACGACGCGGAGATGCCTGATCATCGACGAGCTGCACCACGCCGGGCCGAAGATCCTCAACAGCATCAAGACGCTGATCAACCAGACGCCGGGCGAATTCGTTGGCCTCACGATGCCGACCCTGTGGAACCGGCTTGAGAAGGCAGCCTACGAGGAATGCCGGCAACTGACCGGCAACCGCCTGGCCGAGCGCATCCAGCTCGACCAGATCAACCGCGCCGACATGACCAAGTTCGTGACCCGCCGGCTTCCGGGCCTGAACGGCTGCACGGCCCAGGCCATCGCCCTGCTGGAGCAGAGCGCCCGCGGCCTGGGCAACCTGGCGTTCGTGCGCGACGTGTGCCGCCGGGCGCGCGAGCAGTACGACGGCGCCAAGATCACCATCGAAGATTTCGCCGGCGTGGTCGCCGCGGAGCAGAAGAGCCGATAAGGCGGAAAGACTCACATGGGCAAGAAAACAACGAAGACCTACAGAGACCCCGCCGGAACCGAAATCCCGGCCAAGTATGTTCCCGCCTACGACAAGACGCGGGACCGGATCGCCAACAAGATTTATGACCTGTGGACGGACGAGGAACAACGCCTCCACGCTTTGAAGGCCACGACGAACCGCCTGATTGACGAGCTGCGCCAGGCGGCGGCGGACGATGCGGCGGTGAAGCTGGGTGGAGAAAAGGGCTATCTGCAATTCCGATCCTTCGACGGCAAGATCACCATCCGCTTCGAGAATGCGAGGCGGACGGAGTTCGATGAGCGCCTCACGCTGGCCCAGCAGCTCATCAATGAGGTGCTGTGTGAGCTGGCGGAGGGGGCAAAGAGCGCGGATCTGGTCGAGATTGTGAGCCACGCCTTTGCTCCGCGCAAGGGCGGCAACCTGGATATGCAGCGCATCCGTGATCTGTGCCGGCTGAATGTCAGCCACCCGAAATGGAAAAAGGCGGTGGAGATCATCCGGGAGTGCGAGCGGACCATTGGACACAAGCAATATGTGCGCGTGTCCAAGCGGCTGGCGGCGGATGCCGAGCCGGTGAATGTGGTGCTCGATATTGCGGCGTTGTGAGGAAAGGGAAACTGGCATGGATACGACGATGACGATGGAAACGAAGCCGAACTGCGTCCGATACGATTGCGCGGCGTGCAACAACAACAAGTGCGATGAGGTGATGATGGATTATCCGTGCCAGATCGCCGGCCTGCTGCCGGCGAGAACGGCCAAGCGCATGCCGCGCACGCGGGAGGATTTTCGCCGTGCGGCGCTTTGGCTGGCGCGGCAGGCGGCCAAGGCCGGAAACGCGCTTTCGGCCGTCCTGGCCGGTCCGGCGCCGGACGACGCCGAGAACGGGATTTGCATCGGGTACCGGGACGGTCGGGATCGGTAGCCATGGACGCCCGCCAACAAGCGGCAATCAACGGGGCGGCCTCCGCCCCTCTCTCGAAGAAGCAGAAGCGCATCCTCTGCATGCTTGCGGAGCGGGCGTGGAACGCAAAGGGCTGTCCGCTTTGGGAGCCCCGCCAGGATTCGGCCATCCGCCTGTGCCGCACATCCGCCCTTGAGCTATGGCGGCACATGGAACAGGAGCATCTCCTGGGTCGAAAGCACCTGACCGCCTGCTGTCAGGCGGACTATGAGCTGCTCCGCGCCCACTTCGCCCGCCTGGCGGGAGACCACCGCGAGGCCGCTGCGGCCGAGGCGCGGATGTCGGGCGACGATGCCCGCCGCGCCAAGGCCTTTTTGCGCAACGAACTTGCTGCGGCTGTCCGCCAGATCGCCGACCCGAGGCGCTATGTCGAGACGATTGCCCGCTGCAAATACAAAACCAACATCGACTCTCTGTCCGCCAAGCAGGTCTGGACGATCATTTTCGACCTGCGCCGGGCGGTCTGGGCGCGCAAGAAAAAATCAACCCAAACCCGAACCCCTTTTTGAAAATGGACACATGCGCGACATTCGGCTCCAGAATCGATTTTAAGGCGGGCATCTTCCGGCCCGGCCACTTGTGCGGATTTTTTCCAGTCTCCATTTCGCGGGGCTTCGCGGACGGTTTCCGGGCCTGTTTTGGCCTAACGGCAAAAGCGAATGGAGGAGTTGCATGATCAGACCCAAGTACAAGGCCGTGATCTATGTGGAGAAAACCGATGAGCGCGGCAACATCCGGCTCGAACGGGTCACCACGTCGCAGTGGGTCACGGTTCCGCAGATCGCGGCGAGCGTGGGCGTGGCCCCGCAGACCATGTACAGGATGATCGTGGACGACAAGGTCATCGACCACTACCGCATCAACAGCCAGATCCGCGTGCGCGCGGAAGACTTCGCGGCATGGCTTGAAACGCGCCGCGGGGCGGAATACGAAAGGCCGGGTGCCAAGTGAGCGCAGCCCGCATCATGCCGATCCCGACCTCCGGCGAGGTGGAAGCCTATGCCACCAGCATCGGGTTCAAGGTCAACGGGGGCTACTTTGTGGACTATTGGGAACAGCGCGGATGGATGGTCAAGCCGGGCATCCCCATGCGGAGCTGGCAGGCCACTATACGGAATTGGCAGCGGATGGAACAGGCCAAGCAGGCTGGAACAATCGTCCAGCAGCCGGTAAACCCGGCAAACGAGCGCAAGCGGGAAGCCGACCGCCGCAGAGCCGGGGTGATTGCGGAGGCCGCCGGGCGCATCCGCGCCATGATGAGCTGGATTCGCGCAAAGAAGCCGTGCCCCTGGTCCCGCGATCCGCAAGGCGAAATTGATGCGGATGTGGCGAAGATCCGCGATCACTACGGCCCGGACGGTGTGGATGAACTTCGAAAAGTCGTGAAAGAGTTGGAGAACAAGAAACCATGACCTGCGAACAACTGGATCTGTTGGTTCGGAATGAAGAAAAAGAGCAGGCAGATGCCAAGGTGCTGACCCGCCACCTCTATTTGGCGTGTGACTGGCGAACCCGCAACCAGATTTCCGAGGCGCTGGATTGGAAATGCCACGCCCGCATTCGCCACGCCGCCGAGGCCGCCGAGGGCGACGTGATCTTTGGACAGCGCGGCATGCGGCACATTCGCCACTCCACGCCCGAAGAGGTGCTGGCCTGCATCAACACCCTCAAAAGCCAAGTGGAAGCCCTCAGCCGTCGCGTGTGCAACACGCAGAAGAAATACCACTCCTATGGAAAGGGACCGCTGTGAGCCGGCCATTTGTTCAGCGGCAGAAGATGCAGCGAACCGCCTGGGGCGCCTGCAAAGTTTTGGCGTGGGATTTTTTCACCGCATGGATGGCCTTCTTCGACATCCAGGTCGGGCCGATTCCGAAGAGCTGGAGCAAGGGAACATGACGAGCGGCCATGCCATGAGGAGCGAAATCCAGTTTGCACCTGTCCCGCACGAGGCGGCGGCAAAGATCATCAGCGACCGGCCGGTGGTCACACGCGAGGTTTTTAAGAAAATGCTGCCCGAGATGCGGGCTCGGGCGTTTTTGATTTCCGGCGTGGAGGACATGAACGTGGTGCAGCAGATCCGCGACCGTATCGCGGATCTTCCGCGGGGGGCAAGCTGGGAGGACATCCGGGAGGACATTGCGAAGGACCTGGGTCCTTGGATGGATGAGGAGTCGGCTGGAAAGCGGGCGACGCTGCTGATGCGCCACCACGGCTTTCAGGCCTATGCGGCGGCACACTACCGTGTCATGGACGAGCAGCGCGCGGCTTTCCCGTACTGGCAATATTTAACGATGGGCGACGAGAAGGTCCGGTCCAGTCATGCCAAGTTGCACGGGCTGATCCTTCCCGCGAACCACCCGTTCTGGAAAGACCACTATCCGCCCTGGGATTGGAATTGCCGCTGCCAGGTCGTGGCCGTCAGCGAGGACGAATACCGGGAAACGGTTGATGCCGGGCGCGTGCCGAGCAAAATGAATCTGACCGGAAAGGTCAAAGATGATTACGACAAGAAGACGCGGGGCTGGACGCTGGAGAAGGCGGGACTCAAGCAACTCGCGACCATGGGCCGGATCGACGAAGGTACCGGCGCAACGATAGATGTTTCCAGTCCGCTTCAGCGGGCACAGAAAGAAGGGCCATCCGCCGTGTTGTCCGCGTACCAATGGAATCCGGCGGAGCTAGGAATGTCCGTTTTGGACCTGCATGGAAAATACGGCAAGGACGAAGTTCAACGGGCGGCGTTCGACGCCTTCTACCGCAACATGCAGGGAGCGACATTCCTCGGGCCGGACGGATTGGAGCGCAACGTGTGGGATTGGTGCCTTTCGGCGGACATGGAGCGGGCGGCGCGCGATCTGCTTGCGAATCCATCCTCCGGAAGAATAGAACGCCTGGCCGTGCTCGACCACAAAACTGGCTTGACGATCGCCGGAGAATCCGGAGAGGCAGATCGCGTCCCGTTCGGCGACCATGCCATACGAGGGCTTTTGGAGGGGAGATCTCTGGCAATGGTTCACACCCATATCGAGGTCGGCGATCCTTCGCCGGCCGACATCGCGGCCCTTTTTCGGTTCAGCCCAACGTTGAAAAGCATTGCGGTTGCTGAACCAGGTGGTAGGCTTCACATGGTGAGCGCGAAGACGAGCCGTTCCATTCCAAGCAATCTGCGCATGGCGAAGTTCTTGGACCGCAAAATGGACCAGATGGATTCCGGATCCTTGTCGGAAAAAGCGTGGAAAGGCTACATGTCCAGGATGAATCGTTCCGGGAGGTTGCGTTATGAAGCCAGACAAAAAATCTGACGATGATCTGGATGAATTGGCGAAGACCGATCCGGAGGTCCGCGAGTTTTTGGATATACTCGCAGAAATGGATGCGGAGCCATCAGCCGATCCAAACCAGCCTCCGCTGACGGACGAGGAAAAGAAAAGGCTGATCGAAGAGTGGAAAAAACATCCTGGATACTTTCGCTGACCATGCAAATCTCGCTAAAATTGGACACGATTTCTCCGTCGCTTAAACGGGTACTGAAGCAGGTGGAAAACCCATCAGCCGTGCTGCGCGAGATCGGGACGACGGTTGTTGAAATGTCGAAAAAGGCGTTCACCAATCCATCCCTTCGTCCGTCAACGTGGAAAGCCAATGCGGCATCCACCATTGCACAGAAAGGCGCATCTTCTCCGCTGGTCGCCAGCGGGACGATGGCGAGATCGCCGCGCGTGACCGACGTCGGGCGTGATTATGTGCGGGTTGGAAGTGATCGTTCGGCTGGATCGCATTCGTTGGCGGCCATACACCAGCTCGGAACGGGTCCATTCGTTATTCGGCCAAAATCCGGAAAGTTCCTGTTTTGGAAAGGCGCCAAACATCCGGTCAAGCAGGTGAACCATCCCGGAATCCCCGCCCGCCCGTTCTTTCCGTTCCATGCTTCGGGGGAGGCGACGGAAACAGCCAAGAGGCGCGTCAAGGACGTGATTCTGGCGTGGCTGAAAAAGTAGACCATGCCCTATTCTGAATCCTGAATTCTGAATTCGGGATTCTCTCCTTCAAAAAGCAAAGTTCTCATCCGTCACTCTGTTCGTGGGGGGGCGCGCGCGATTCTGGTTTTCTCGCGCACATGGAAACCAACGAACAAATGACCCTGTCGACGCTGGCCGGACCGTCCGTCAGCTTGGATCGCGAGAATCTGCCTGCCCGCCTGAAGTTTTTCGATTGGGGCGAGAACCACACGCCAGACGGCGACATCGTGGTGAACGATGTTTCTGTTGCGGCGCTGAACAAGCAGATAGCTGCCGACACGTTCAAGAGGATCGTGATCGATTTTGAGCACCAGAGCGTCAAGGGTCATCCGAACTACGTCCAAGCCCCCCGCCACAACGCCGCCCACGGCGATCTCGAAGTGATCCCCGGAGATGGGGTCTATGTGACGGCCCTCTCCTGGACTCCCAAGGGCGTCGAGCATGGTCCTGACTTCTGCGACATCTCGCCCGTCGCCCTCCACACCAAGCGCAAGGCACCCGGCGAGCCCGTGGTCTTGCTTGGAATTCTTTCTGCGGCCCTCTGCGACAACGGCGCCGTGAAGGGAATCACCGCATTTTCCGCCACCTACCAGCCCCCGGAGAATTCAATGGACGAAGACACGTCGAAAGTCATTGCCGGCCTGCAAGCGGCGCTCGGAACCGTGACCCAGGAGAACAAGGCTCTCAAGGAATCCATCGAGGCACAGGGGCGGCAGATCGCCGCGCAGAACCTGCTGCTCGAAAGGCTGACGGCTCGCCTTGACCAGGCGCCAACCGTCACCGCTGCCTCTGTCGACCAGGTGCGTGCCATTGCCGAGTCCGCCCTGAAGCCCGATGCGCTCGTTGAAAGCAAGCAGCAGGTCTCGGCTCTCTCGGCCCGAATCGATGCACTGCAAAAGGATCACATGATTCAGATTGCCGTTCTCCAGGGGAAAGCCGTGACGCTCGACGAAACGGCGGTCAGCGCCATGAGCGCCGAATCCCTGGCGAAGCATATTTCGGGTCTTGGCGCGACCCTTCCAGTCGTGCGCCTCACCCCGTCCGGATCCGCTGAGGATCCTGCGGCAAGCGCGCTTTCCTCCGGAATTGATGCGCTCATCGCCCAGATTCGCCAGGAAACCGGAATCCAGGATTTCCAGGCGCTTTGGGAGCTCGCGCGCGGACGCCAGCCGGAACTTTTTAAGAAGTAGAAACCACCCACAAGGAAGGATCCCATGGAAACAAATGAAAAAGGAATCGTGCGGCTCGAAGAGGCCAGCGGTGTCGATTTGAGCGATGCGATCGGAAAGGCAGTCGGAGTCGATGCGTCTGGAAAAGCCGTCCTCGGCGGCGATTTCGGCGTCGTGACTCTGGCTTACAACGGCGGCGTGGATGTCGCGGTGTTCGGCAGCAATGTCGGCCCCGTCGAAGTCAAGCTGGCCGGAATGGTTGCCAAGGGCGATTACGTCGTCCGCAATCCCAGCACCGGCAAGTGGACCAAGGCCGCTGCGACGGACATTGCCGAAGCCCGCATGGTGCAGGCCGGCGTGTCCGACGAGCTGATTCCCGCCGTGCTGTTGGCTCCTGCCGCCCGCATCGGAGCGAATGTGTTTGCCGCCTCCGACCACAACCACGACGCGGCCTATGCCGCGATTGACCACGATCACGACGAGGCTTACGCCGCGATCAACCACACCCACACCTGAGCCGAGGAGAAGAACCATGAGTGAGAGAATTTACGGCCGGGTCGAAACCCTGGTCAGCTATGCGCGGGGCCTTTCGCAGGACATGTCGAAGAGCCTTGCCGAGTTCATCGCCCCCACGGTCGTGACGGGCATTGCATCCGGGAAGTACAAGGACTTCTCGGACAAGAACGCCTTCAAGGTTCCGGTGACCCGCCGCGCCGTTGGCGGCAAGGCCAGCCGGATCGGATTTGAGTCCGAAGACAAGGACTTCAACTGCGAGCCCAACGCGCTGGAGGCCACCATCGACGATTTCGAGCGGTTGCAGGCCGGCACCGACCAGGCCATGCTGGAAGAGGCCAAGACGCGTGACGCCGTCAGCACGGCCCGACTCTCGCACGAGAAGGAAACCTTCGACTTGGTGCGCGCCAGTGTCCCGGCGGTTGCCGAACGCGGCGTTTGGTCCAGCAACGACAACGATCCGATCGACGAGCTCGATGAGCAGATCGAGGCGATCGCCCTGGCGACCGGCCTGATGCCTAACCGCATGGTGATCGGCCTGTCGGCGTTCCGCAAGCTGCGCAAGAACACGAAGGTCATCGGCCGCATGCCGGGCGCCGCGAATGCGACGCTTTCGATCGAAGCGCTCGCGGCCATGCTGATCAATCCGGGGATCGACATCCGGGTCGGCTCGCTGGCCTACGACACCGCCGCGGCCGGCAAGACGAAGAGCAATGCCTTCGTGGTCGGCGCCGATGTCTTCCTCTTCTACGCGTCGCAAAATGCGACGCAGTACGATCCGAGCTTCGCCAAGACGTTCTCCGCGCGGGCGGGGAACATCTTCGACGTTCGGATGTACCGCGAAGAGCCGCGGGTCGACGTGATCGCCGTCGACTGGACGAAGCAGACCAAGGTCGTCTCGGCCCTGTGCGGCCGGCGTCTGTTGATCACCTAGACGTCGCGGGCGGGATGGCCTATATCACCGCCAGGGAATTGCGCGCGGTCGTTCCGGACCAGTACCGGGACGCCGCGCTCTCCGATCAGGGAGGCGAGCCGGATCCCGGCCTGCTTTCCGCGGTGATCGACCAAGCATGCGAAGAGGTGGACGCGCTCATCGAAGGGCGCGTCCGCCTGCCGCTTTCCACCCCGTTTCCACAGAAAATCCGCACGGCCGCCGTCTACTTTGCCTTGGAAATCCTGTTCACTCGACGCGCCCTCGAAATGCCGGATGCCACAGCCAAGAAGATCGCCGGTATCCGCTCGGATCTGGGCAAGGTTGGCGCAGGCGATCTTCGCTTGGAAGCGCCTGTCGAGCAGACGGCCGCCAGCCGCCAGGCCGGCGGATCCATCGTCGTGCGTCCAAGCATCACCGGTGCAGGAGGAATGATTGGCGCGATTGTGCTGCTGCTCGCCGGCCTTGCGCATCCGGCGAAGGCGATTGATCCTCGCACCTTCAGTTTTCTGGCGCCGACAAACCCCATGATCGAATCGCCCGATCATATGGAGTGGAGCCAAGCCGAAAGCGTCGAGCTGCGCTACACTCTTCCCGCGGCAGATAATAGCCGAGAGATTCGCTGGGAGATTTCTGATCGAACGAACCTTTGGCTCAACCTTTCCCCAGTGCGCTCCGGTGCCGTTTGGAGCTGGAGCCCTAGCCCCACGCAGACCTGCCTTCCTCCGGGCCGCTACGATGGACGAGTGGCCGCCTATGGCCGGTCCGGAACGAATCTCACCTTCCATCGCGTCATCGCCTGGCAAAGCATCCGCGTCCACTCCGCGCGGGATCCGCAGACGCTTGTGATGGCATCTCCACTTTTGCAAACGCCCGAACAAGATCCTGTGGCGATGGCAGCCATCGCTTCTGTTACGCAGCAACTTGCGGATGTGGTTGCGCCTCTCGCCACTACCGGCTACGTGGTGGCGGCGGTGGCTCCGCTGGCCACCACGCAGCAGCTTGCCGATGCCGTGGCCCCGCTGGCCACCACAGGCGATGTGGCGGCGGCCGTCGGCGCGATCACGGCGGAGGGGCTGGGCGCCCTCACCGCCGAGGCCGACCCCGAGTTTTCCTCTTGGCTCTCCTCCGATCCGCTGGCCCCGCTGGCCACCACAGGCGATGTGGCGGCGGCCGTCGGCGCGATCACGGCGGAGGGGCTGGGCGCCCTCACCGCCGAGACTGACCCAGAGTTTTCCGCCTGGCTCTCCACCGACCCGCTTGCCCCACCCATTATCTATGAGATGTTGAACTACGTGGGTTTAGAAACTTCCGAAGAAGACGGCTATTATTATGCCGATTCTTTAACCGATTTGCGGACGGGCGCATCCATTTCTTTTTCGTCCATGCACTTTTACGGGCAATATGAAAAACCATGGAACTTTGTGGGCGACACATCGCCCACGATCAACGGCGTTCCGATTGCCACCACGCAGCAGCTTGCCGAGGCCGTCGCGCCCTTGCTCACCAACGCCGCCACCTGGTGGACCTATCCGGCGGGCGGCGACGTGAACTTCGCTGGCTACGCGCTCACGAATTCTGGGCAGGTTGAGGTGAGAGCAGCAAGCCATTCATCCATTAGGATTGAGCCGGGCTGGATCGGCTACGGCTCGCCAGGATTCGGTGAACCGCAGACGGAAATTCGGTTTGATGACGGGTGGGGGATTCTCGGCAATTTTTCGGAGGTCTTTACGCGCGATGGCGAGGGCTTACGCATTGACGACGCTATCGCGATGACCGAATCCACAGTTTACTTCCAGTACAATTCGCTCCCCGGCCTGCCCGCCACCGTGAATGCCACGAACTCTTTTTTCGCGCCGGTTAATCTTCCCCAGAAGATGCTGACCGCGCTAAAAATCGCCACCACCAACAGCTATCAAAAATCCAACGCGCACCTGCGATTCAGCTTGGACGGAAACGAAATCGGCACCCTTGCGCCGCGTTGTGACGGCAGTACGCAGGAGATTTGGTTTGCCGCCGCCACTGGTGCGGTGATTGAGGTTGAGGCATTCGGCCTGCCTTCCCCCGCCGGGGATGATGGCGACCCGATCATCACCGGGTTGCGATTCGGCAACATGGGAAACCCGAATCTAGTGGTCCGCGAAATGGAAACCGCGAATCAAATTGTAATGGCCGACTATCCGCAACGCGCGCGGCAAGTCGCCACAAAAATCTACGCCGATGATGCGTCCGCCGCTGCGTTGGACTTGGCAATGGATGAGGTGTGGCGGCGGACGCAGGCGACCGACCTGCAGGGTAACGTTTTGCGCTTCGGGCCGCGCTATGACGTTTATGGAACGAACGACGCGATCAACTGGAAATACGGCGGCGAGACCATGCTGCAATTCGATGGCACCGGTTCCAAAGTCATCCCCGAAATCCGCTCTTTTTCGGTCGGCCCAGGAACGACCGCCGAAATGACCGTCTGGAGCTACGCCGGCGGCGAAACGAATCTTGTGCCGGAAGTTTCAACGAACCTCCAAGACTGGCTGCGCCTTGATGCAAGCGCGATTGTCTCGGCAGCAATGCTCGATCAATATACGGCAAAGATCGTTTTCACAAACTCCGCACCCAAGGCGCAATTTGTCCGCTTGGTCGATGTGTCGGGCGGAGAGGGAGACCCCGTTGTCCGAGTGCTTGCCGCGATGGAGTTGGGCGGTGTCAAACGCACGACGTGGCCGGGGCTGCCAGCCCTCGATGTTGTCGATGTGGGCGACATCCCCGGCGAAGGTAGTGTGGAGTGGACGTGGACGGTCAACGCGGCCGCCCCCGCCCGCACCATTGTTTTTTCCGACCCCTCCGCCACCGACAAGCATCCGATACTTATCTGGCCGCCGCCCTACACGCCGGCCGCCGTGCAGGAGGTCAAGGTCATCTCCCCGCCCAATGGGATGTCGCTCGCTTATGCGGAGGAGTTTGATAATGCCGTCACCGGCGAAACGGCTTATTACGCCTATACTTTTTACCCCGCGCATAATGCCTGGTACTTGTCTGGCTGGTCGTCCGAGATGTACAACCTCCAGCCCGTCATCACCGGTTGGGGCCCGCCATGAAAAAACTCCTCAAAAACCTCGCCCGCTTTTTGGTGCCTTTCCCTATTTTCGACGACACGCGCATCAAGCCTCCAACATCAACAAACGGCCTCACCAGCGGAGAACTATGGAACTCCAATGGCGTTGCCCATTTCATGCCGTGACACCCATTCCACCATCCGACTTCATCCGCATTCCCATGGAGGCACTGGCTCCGGTTTGCGCCACCATTGGCGCACGGATTTTCGTCTCCACCAACATGAGGGCCGCGCTGGAAGGATTGTTCGATTCTCCGGCCGGATTCCTCGTCATCCTTGTTCCCGGCGATGAGACTCCCCAGGGAGACCCCATCGACGACCTGCAAGTCGTTTCCGCCGGCCTCTCCATTCTTGTTTCGCACCGATTGCCGCCAACCGCGCAGCCTTCGCAGGGCCTCTATGAGTCCGTGGCTGGCCTTCCGCCGTTCATCGACCTCATCGCCCAGATCCGCGACACCGTGCGCGCCATGGCCATGCCGGAAGGCTCAACGGGTGTGCGCTGGCGATATATGGGCCGCCGCGCCGTCGACTTCGACGGGATCCTGTCGCCGGCCTTCCGCCTGGACTTCGAAATCGACGCCGCGTTGCCGCCGGCCTTGGCCGATGCCGACGCCGTCGAACTTGCCCCGCCACAACCCTTTGACGATCTGGAAGACGATCCGCCACCCGAAACCGAACCCTAGCCCACCAGAGGAGAACCATCATGGACGATACCACAATCAAAAAGGGCGCAGCCGCCAACTACGTCTGGGGAATTCCCTCCGGCGTTGTCACCATCTCCGGCCGCATCACCAACATCCGCGCCAGCCGATCCATCGATAAGGAAGAGCTGCAAAATGAAACCGGCGAGACGGACGGCGTGGTCTATCTGGACCCCAAGACATCCGCCACCGTCGATATCATCGTCCCTTCCTCGTTCACCGACATTGAGCTGGCCAGCTCGCTAACCATCGACGGCCATGTCTGCTTCGTCGAAGGCGCTGAAAAGCAGTGGGAACGCCGCGGCTGGGCCAAATACAGCGTCACCCTTCAAGGGTGGGACAACGTGCCGGCTGGATCCTAATCCCAGCAAGGAGCGCAGCGGGCATGGCCGAAAAACTTGGCATCCACGAGCCCACCCTCCGGGCCTTCACCGTCCAGCCCATCCGCGTCGGCGAACTGGACATCCACCCGGCTTGCATGGCCCACATCATGGCCATGCGCCTGGTGGCGGCTGGCTTCGAAGGCGGCGACCTCACCCCGGAGGAAATGCTGTCGGCCATCGTCGTGTTCTCCACGGCGCCGGCACAGGCATCCGGGCTTCTCAACCTTTCCTCGGAGGATTGGGACGCCCGGCGCGCCGAAATAGCCGGAAAGGTCATGCTGCACGATCTCGGCGCCTACGCCGTCGCCATCCAGCAGCAGATCACTTCCGGCCTTGCCCCGGCGATCCCCGCCAAGGACCGCAGCGATGCCAAGGCCGGAAACTACAAAAAAAAAGCCGCCTCGGCTGGTGGATCGAGGCCTTTGAGTGCGCCCTTTCCGAATACGGTAGCGAGGAGGAAGTGATGAAAATGCACCTCTCCCGCCTCATGGCCCTGTTTGCCGCCAGAACCCTACGGAACGGCGGAGAGTTCGACGGTCCGGATCTCGCAGAGGACGAAATCCTCGACGAACTGGCGGCCGAACTGCCAGGAGTCAAAGGATAACCAATGTCTGCCTCTGCCGGAAACCTGACCTATAACCTCGGACTCAACGCATCCGGATTCACCTCCGCGATGCGCAAGGCCATTGGCCTGGTCATTTCCTACAAGGCCGTCATGGCCACCCTGCGCCAGTTTGGCGCGGCCATTCGCCTGGGCGGGGAACTCTCCGACCTGGCCGATCAAACCGGTGAAACGGCCGGGAACGTGCTCGTCCTCAAGCAGGCCTTTCAGGATGCCGGGCTCGGCGTTGGCACCATGCAAACCGCCCTGTCCATGATGAGCATGTCCCTCTCGGGCATCAGCGAGACTGGCCAGCGCACCGAAGAAACGTTTGCCGCCCTTGGCCTCAACATGCAGGAGCTTCGCGGGCAATCCGCCATTGCCCAGCTCGACGCCATCGGCAAGGCCATTTCCAATCTGCACAGCCAAGAAGACAAGATCGCCGCCGCCCGCGCCATCTTTGGCCGTGGCGGAACGCCCATGCTGACGCTGTTTTCAGACCCAAACGCCATCCAGACGGCCCGAGACGCGCTGGGATCCATGCCGGACATGGTGGACAAGACGGCAGCCGGCCTGGATGCCATCGGCGATGCCTGGAATCGGATCAAAACATCGTTCACCGGCGCCTTTGTCGCCGCCATGGCCCCGGCCATACCTCTCATCGACTCCATTCTCAAAAAAATCCAGTCCATCGACTTCACCAAGATCGGCGCCGGCTTCGGCGCCGCCATGGTCGCCATCAAGAATGTATTTTCATCCATCTCTCCAATGGAGTTCGCCATCAATCTCGCCAAGGTTGTCCTGACGGCCCTCTCCGCTGCCGTCCGCGAGGCGTTTTCCTTGCTTTGGAATGGCGACTTCTGGATGGGGGTCGGCAAGCTGTTGATCGGCGCTCTCGTTGGCCTTGGTGCAGCACTCTTGGACGCATTGTCTCCCGTTGCGGCTTTTTTAGCTGCGATGGCATTGCAATTCAATGACTGGATTGTGGCTGGACTATCAAAGATTCCATGGTTGAAAGACCACTATGCCGGTCATCAAAATAAAACCTTTCACGAACACTATCAGTCCGAGCTCCAAGGGCAGAAAGATCGGTTTGTAAACCCGGCACTCGACACGTCCGCAGAAATGACGACCAACGGAATGGCCGACCTTGGGAAGGCCCTTTCCGCCGCCGGATCTGGCATTGCCGATTCCGTGGCCAACTCGGCTGGCGGGAAATACTTTTCCGGCCTGTTTTCGTCCGGAATGACCGAATGGGAAAAGGCCATGGCCGACATTATGGCTGCACCGGCGGCACAAGCCAAAAATCAGCAGGCAAGAGCTGACGCAGCGCCCGTGCTGGACGACAAGCAAGAGTCTGCAGCTGACGCAGCGCCCGTGCTGGACGACAAGCAAGAGTCTGCCAACAATGGAATTCAAGGCGCACTTGAGCCACCATCCGACCGCTGGTCCCGCGTTGGCGCCTTCGTCGGTGGTAATACCTCCGCCCAGCATCTCGACTATGCCCGCCAGACTGCCCGGAGCACCTCCCTCATCGATCGCACAGCCGGGCGTATGCTTTCCGCCCTTGAACGCCTGCAACCCGCCACCCTATGAGCGCAATCAGCAAAGGAAATATCGCCCCTCGCGACGTGGCAGGAACAGAAATCACGATTTCGGTTGAGGGCGATTCTGGCACCATCGTTCGCCGTGGAAGTTATGCACAACTTGAATCCTCAAAGCCGGCCATTGGCACCCTCATTTCATCCCAGGGAGCCCAGCTCAACGTTCTGGCGACCAATCTCCGCAAGGAACGGGGAGGATTGGGCACCCTCACCATCACGCTTGGCGACAAGGATCGGACTGGCGAGGGGATGGTTTCGCTTGCCGCCCGAGAAGAAACCGTAGAGCTTGATTACAGCCTCATGGAAAAGCCCATCGAGTCCCATCCGATGTTCAAGGACATATTCGCCCCAGAAGGTGGAGATTTCACCGCCTTAGCATCGATCCGGGCTTGGGAAGCTGAACAGGAGCCCACCGTAAAGGGCCAATTCATGTATCTTGAGCACGGAGGCGTGCCTGGGACTGGTCCATATCTCACCCTTTCGGAAGAAGCGCAGGTCTTCGCCGAGAAGAAGCTCGCCGGGATCGAGTCCTATTTCTTGCAAGTGCCCATCGTCCGGAAAACATCTGTCATCAAGCGCGCGGTCACAACGTCGAAGTGCGGAATGCGGGACACCCCTCCCGAGTTTGCCGCCGTTCAGGACGTGTGGCTCAAGACCGCCGACAAAATGACCCGCACCGGCTCAAAAGGATCATGGGAACGAATCGAAGAGTGGACAGGGTTCGACCAGTTGGACGAAGATCTTTATCCTATGCCGTGACATGCCAACGCTCCCGAACAAGCCACGTTCCGGAACAAGCCTGCAAGCCGCGAACCTCCCCGACGTTATCGGCAAGCTCATCGACTATTGCCGTTCGATCACGCCCCGCCCCTCCCCGACGGTTCGCGTCTCGACGACCGCGTCCGGCACAACGTTTTATGCCAAGCCGGGTGCTGGGCCGAGCTCTGCTGGTGGAGCCACGGGTGGCTCGGTAGGGATGTTTAGATGCAGCGCCGTGGCCGACCACGAAACGGAAAATGGATGGCTGATTTCGACCATGCCAGGCACCGCTCAACCGCTATACGGTCAAATTCAACATATTGCGCCACTTGTCGATCATCCCGTCGTAATCCCATTGGGAAGCCACGCCTATGTCTTCGCAACACTTTATATCTTCGATATGGAGGAAGAGGAATATGTTTGGGCGTGGGAAGAAACGCTCACAATCTCAACATCGATTCCTATTAATTTGTGGTACAGAAAGTACCAGTCGATCGCCATGATCAATTCGTCTGGCCACGTTGCGCAGGGCCACGAGGGCGCAATCGTCCTGCCAACGCCAAAGTCGATTGTCGATCTTGAGGCGGAGGAGTAGGCATGTTTTCCCCACTAAACCTCACTACAGTCTCAACCATTCCGCCTGATCCAATGTGGGTTTGTGCCCGAAAGCCACCGTGGCACAAGAGGTTTGCATCCGGCGGCATCACCCCAATGCCGGCATGGCGTAACGAGGCTGGCTTCTTGGCCGACGGCCCGCTTGAGCTGGTCTGGATGGGAAGGCGCTGGGACATTGTGGATGATGAATATGTCACCAGACCGCTTACCGATAAGGGCGGAACGCTTAACGGCTATGGAACCTGCAATCGAATCATCCTCGCCCAAAATGTTATTCATGACGGCGAGCAGCTTATTTTTGACATGGAATCCTACTACGAGATGGCGCCGAGGCCATTCATGTTCACTGATCCGGATGTCATGGCTATCCTCGTCGAAAAGGGCATGTCGCCCACCGACTTCTCCCCGCCGGTCTCCCATTCCGCATGCGCCGAAGCTATGGAACATGCAGACGAAATTGCCATGCGCACCGGCGGCTACATTTACAAACGGCCATTCCGCTGGCCAACTGGAGATATCGATCTGTGCAAAGACCACGCCGAGATTCTGTACGGGATGCCATCACCAGATGCTTATGGAAAAGGGATGATTCACACGCCAGGAGTTTGGCCGTCTCCGGTAGATACGCCAGGTTTCTTCGCCTGGAGGGTTTCTGCTGGCGTCAGTTCGCTATCTGCACTTGATCTAGTGATGATATTTCGGCGCGCTTGGAGCGGCTCGCCTGGCGCGAAATATGGCTTCAGATATAGCAGCACCAAGGCCGGTTTTCTCCGCGACCTCCCGCCTTATACAGCCTTTGATATCCGAATCTGGAAAACAGTATACCTGTCAAAATCAAAATACCGTGGGATCTCTAAAGAGTCTCAGGCATCCTATTTTGTGGCTGCATATCGCGCAAGTGGCGCACTGCCAAAGAGCAAAAAGAATAGAAGCTGATTTGTGATGCAAACGACGACGGAAAAAAACTGGGTTAATTCGGCGGAAGGCGGCATTCAAACACGCCCAACGCCGAGCCAAGCGCCGGACGGCTCCGGCGAAGGTGTAGAGACTAGGCGGGGGGTGGGCATCGCCACCCGTAATACGCCATCAACGCCCAGCGCTGCCCGCCGCAGCGAAGACATAGTCCGACGCACTAGTATTACGTTGGCGTTCAGCATGTGGGCGCCCCGTCGTCGCGGCGGCATCACAACCCTTTTTCAACCCATCGCGCGCCCCCCCGCGGTCTCCCCGCGAGCCCCCCGCAGACTCGCCGCCGATTTACTTTGAGACCCTTATCAAACATTCCTTTTGACCCTTATCAAACATTTCGCCCGGTTACCAGCGGGTTATTTCTCAAATACTGCCCGAGGCAACCCACTTTGTCGGATTATGGATTGCAAAGTGCCACGCTTGACTTCGCGGTGCAACGGGATTGGAACAGTACGCGTTTGGGCGCCGATGTGCTTTTGCATTACGGCGTGACTGCCGCGTTGCCGAACAAGAACGAATCCCTCCCGCTCCAACAACCGACACAGTGCTTCGCCAGAAAAAATCCTGAGGCTAGGCATAAGCAGCCTCGAAGCGAGTGACGAACACCTCCTCACGCAGGCGTTCTTTTATCTCGGCTTCGCTGGCACATTCCAGAAAAAGCTCCACGGCTTCGCGTAGATTGGCCAGTGCCTCTTCCACCGAATCTCCCTGACTGGCCACATCCAACTCAGGGCACAAGGCGGTATAGCCACTGGCTTCTTTTTCTAAAAGAGCTGTAAATGTCATGCGCTTCATGCCGGTAACCTACACCCGCTTCCCTTAATGGACAAGATGAAAACCGGCTGGACAGGATTGGCATACGCTGAAAGTGGCAAAACCATTCGCGACAAAAGCATCTGGTGCTACCCAAAAAAGTTCGGGTTTGGGTGCGCCGGGGTTGGACATTTCCGGGCAAATGTTGGATAGTTAAAAGAACGACCATGAGCATCGGATTCGCCCCCGCGGGCAGAAAGTGAGCACACCATGAAAGCCATCCTCATCATCCTGGATTCCGTCGGCATCGGCGCCGCGCCCGACGCGGCCGAATACGGCGATGCCGGCTCCGCCACCCTCCCCCACCTGGCCGCTGCCGTAGGCGGCGTCAACCTGCCCACCATGCAGAAAATGGGCTTGGGCAACATTCCTCCGTTGCTGCACCACCGTCCGCCATTGACGATTGCCGGTGTGCCGCCCGTCGAAAAACCCATTGCCTCCTATGGCGCCATGCGTGAAATGTCCGACGGCAAAGACACCATCACCGGCCACTGGGAAATTGCCGGCCTCGAAGTGGATCCCGGCTTCCACAACTTCCCGTTTGAAAATTCTTTCCCGCCCGATTTGATTGCCGCGTTTGAAAAGGAAACCGGCCGCAAACTGATCGGCAACAAGGCCGCCAGTGGCACCGAGATCATCAAGGAACTCGGCGAGGAGCACCTGCAAACCGGCGCGCTGATTTGCTACACCTCGGCCGACAGCGTCTTCCAGATTGCCGCGCACGAGGAAATCGTGCCGGTGCCCGAACTCTACCGCTATTGCGAAATTGCCCGCCGCCTGTGCGACCCGCTGCGCGTGGGCCGCGTCATCGCGCGCCCGTTCATTGGGCAGCCCGGCTCATTCAAGCGCACGGAAAACCGCAAGGATTTTGCCTATCTTCCCGACGAAAAGACCATTCTGGAACGCCTGACCGAAAAAGGCATTCCGGTCTATGCCGTCGGCAAAATCGAGGACATCTACGCCCATCGCGGCATCACCGAATCCGTCCACACTGGCAACAACGCCGACTCGCAGGCGTTGGTTGAAAAATGGACCAAGGAAAAAGATAACGGCCTGATCATCGCCAACTTCATTGACTACGACATGCTCTACGGCCACCGCCGCGACGCGAAGGGCTACGCCGACAGCCTCGAAAAAACCGACCAGTGGCTGGCGAATTATCTGCCCCTGCTTGGCGCTGACGACATGCTCATCGTCACTGCCGATCACGGCAACGACCCCACCTTTCAAGGCACGGACCACACCCGCGAGTATGTGCCGCTGCTGGTGTATCAGCCCGGCGAACCAGTCGAGAATCTGGGCGTGCGCAAGGGGTTTTACGACATTGCCCAATCCCTCGCGCGTTATTTCTCCATTCCGGCGCTGCCGCGGGGCGCTTCGTTCGTCTGAAGCAACTCCCGTCGAATGGCCGGTCGCGTTTCCCGCGGCCGGCTCTTTTTGTGACCGCGCGGCGGCGCTTATTCAGACGCTTCCGCCAGTTGGCGAATGCGGCTCATCACGAGCGCGCCAACGGCTTCGTAGGCGCCCTTGCCGGGCATGGCGGCAAGGATTTCATCCGGCTGGATGGCCGGGCCCAAGCGCGCGGTAATGCGGGCAGGCCGGAACTTGCTGGCACCTTTTGGGAAGGCTGCAAACGTGCCGGAGATATACAGCGGCACCACCGGCACCGCAGCCTTGGCAATCAAAAATCCAATGCCACCCTTGGCCTCGCGCATTTGGCCATCGGGCGAGCGGGTGCCCTCGGGAAAAAGGCCAATCACCCGGTTTTCCTTGAGCATGGCCAGCGCCTTTTTCAGCGCGCCCAGATCGCCGCGGGTGCGGTCCAACGGAATCACCCCCACGCGCGGAAAAAACCAGCGCGCCATGGCGTTGGAATACAGCGTATCGCGCGCCATGAAATGCACAATGCGCCGCGCGCTGCAGGCCGCCATCACCGGCGGGTCGAGATAGCTGCAATGGTTGGCGGCAATCACCGCCCCGCCTTTGGCCGGCACATACTGCCGCCCAGTCACCCGTAGCCGAAATTTGATGCGCAGCGCCAGGGCCACGAAATCCCGAGCAACCCAGAACAAGGGCTTTTGAAAGACCCCTTCGCGCATGGAATCAGGAGCCGACCACGCCGGCCTGCTTGAGGTCGGCCACAATCGTGTCCACCACCTGCTCGATGGTCATGCCGGTGCTATTGATGATTTTGGCGCCCAGCGCAATTTGCAGCGGCGCGGTGGCGCGGCTGGAATCCTTCTGGTCACGGCGCTTCAGCGAAGACAGCACGGCAGCCACGTCATCGGTGCCCTCCGCCTGCTTGATTTCCGCCGCGCGGCGACGGGCGCGCTCTTCGGGATCCGCATCGAGGTAATATTTGAAAGGCGTATCAGGAAACACCACGGTGCCGATGTCGCGCCCTTCCATCACGAGATTGCCAAACTTGGTCATCAGGCGCAGTTTGGCCACAATATACACCCGCACCACCTGCTGCGCGGCGATGTCCGCCACGCGCTCGCGGACGGGCTCCGCGCGGATTTCCTGGCCGGGGTCCTCGCCATCAATCAGGTAGCCTACGGCGTTGTCGCGCAGGACCAGTTCCATGTTCATCCGGATCAGCAGGTCGGTCACGGCCTGCGTGTCCTTGACATCAATGCCTTCCTTCACGCACTTCCACGTGATGCCACGGTACAGCGCGCCGGAATCCACATAAATGAACCCCACGGCCTGCGCCGTGCGCCGCGAGACGGTTGATTTCCCGGACGCCGAGGGGCCGTCCACTGCCACAATGATGCTTTGCTTATTCAACTTTCACTCCCAGTTTCGCGAGTTGCTCCCAAAATTCCGGATACGACGTATCCACACAAGCCACATTGGCAATCGTGACGGGCTGATCCGCAAAAATGGCCAGGATGGACATGCTCATGGCGATGCGGTGATCGCCATAGCTGCGGACGCTCTTGATGGGCGAGACCTTGGTGGGGCCTTCGATGATCATCCCATCTTCCTGCTCGGTGGCATGCGCGCCGAGGTTGGTCAGATTTTCGACCATCACCGCCACGCGGTCGGACTCCTTCACACGGAGTTCGCCGGCATCGCGAATGACGGTTCGGCCCTTCGCCAGAGCGCCCAATACGGCCACCAGCGGCAGTTCGTCAATTAGATTGGGGATTTCCGCGCCGCCGACCTCGGTGCCCTTGAGTTCCGCGCCATACACCGTGACATTGCCATACACTTCCGGATCGGTCGGCGCCGAGGTACGCTCGATTTCCACCCGCGCGCCCATGCGCCGCAGCACATCCAGCAGCGCGGTGCGCCGCAGGTTCAGGCCGATGCCCTCCGCGCGCACGGTAATCCCCGGAATGGCCGCCGCCGCCGCCAGCCAGTAGGCCGCCGACGAAAAATCACCCGGCACCACGTAGGGCCGTGCCAGAAACTTGGGCCCTTTCGGCCCGTAGCCATCCACGGAAATCCGCTGGCCTTCCACGCGAATCGGCGCGCCCACCGCGCGCAGCATCCGCTCCGTATGGTCGCGGGTGGGGATGGGTTCCACCACCGTGGTGCTGCCGTTGGCATACAGCCCCGCCAAAATGCAGCAACTCTTGACCTGCGCGGAAGCCGTCGGCAGGCAGTATTCAATACCGTGCAGGTTGCCGCCATGGATCGTCATCGGCGCGGTGCCTTGCGGCGTCAGCTCCACCGTGGCGCCCATGAGTTCCAGCGGCTCCTTGATCCGCCGCATGGGCCGCCCGCTCAGCGAGGCATCCCCCGTGAGCGTCACGGTAATCGGCGAGCCGGCGCACAGCCCGGCCAGCAACCGCATTCCGGTGCCCGAGTTGCCCACATCCAACGGCCCGACGGGCTCAATCATCTTGCCCCCGGTGCCCTGAATGACCAGCACACCCTCTTCATCCACCCACGAACGCGCCCCGAAGGATTCCATCGCCTTGAGGGTGTTCAGGCAATCCTCCGCCTGTAAAAATCCACGAATTTCCGATGTGCCCGACGAGATGCCCGCCAGCAGCGCCGTGCGGTGGGAAATGCTCTTGTCGCCCGGCACCCGCACCACCCCGCCGTCGAAGCCGCCGGGATAAACGATTTTGGTTTGTTTTGGAATGGCCATGTTTTGTTGTGTAGTTGTCTGGTTTTTATGCAGGCGCGGCTTACCGGCCACGCCCCTTTAATAGTTCGGCGCGGGCCACGCGCGCCCGCTCCAAAAAAGCCGCCACGTCGCCAAAGCGACCGGCTTGAAGATCATCATATACCTGCTCGACCTCGATTTTGAAAGCCCGCAATTCCTCGGCCACCGCCGCGGCGTTGGTCAACAAAATATCGTGCCACATATCAATGGAACCGGACGCCACGCGGGTGGAGTCATAGAAGCCGGTGCCACAGAAAGCGCCCACCTGCTCCGCGCAGTCGCGGCCGATGGCCTTGGCCAGCGCGGCGGCGGCCACGTGCGGCAGGTGGCTGGTCCGCGCCAGCAACCGGTCGTGCTCATCGGGCTCCATCCGGCACGTACGCGCGCCCGCGGCCTGCCACAGCGCCGCCACGCGCGCCACCGCCGGCTCCGGCGCATCCAAATGGCTGCACAGCACCGTCAGCGCGTTGGCATACAAATCCGCCGATGCCGCCTGCAAACCCTGCTTCTCCGACCCCGCGATGGGGTGGCTCCCCACAAACGTCCCCGGCGGAAGCAGCCCGGCCATCTGACGGCAAATCCAGCTTTTGGTGCTACCCACATCCGTCACGAGCATCCCCGGCTGCAGCAGCGGTGCCAGTTCGCCGGCAAACTCCACGCAGGAGCGAATCGGCACGCACAGCACGATCAGCGTCGTGCCCTCGATGGCCGCATCGGGATCGGCGTACGCCGCATCCACAATGCCGCGCGCCACGGCCTCCTGCCGGGTTTCCTCGCGCCGCGCGTACGCCACCAGCCGCCCCGCATAGCCCCGCTTGCGCAGCGCCATCGCCAGCGATGCCCCCATCAGCCCCAGCCCCACAATCGAAATGCCCGCTTCCTGCGTCATGCGCCCCTTAATGCAAATTACGCCCCACGGCCCGCGCCACCAACTCCAACGCCCCCAGCAGTTCCTTGAACCGTTTGGGGGTCAACGATTGCGCCCCATCCGACACCGCCTGCGCCGGATCCGGATGCACCTCAATAATCAGCCCATCCGCGCCTGCCGCCACCGCCGCCTTGGCCATGGGCGCCACCAAATCCCACTGCCCCACGCCGTGGCTGGGGTCCACCACCACCGGCAGGTGGCTCTCGCGCTTCAGCACCGGTACCGCGCTCAAATCCAGCGTATTGCGCGTAAACTTCTCGAACGTACGGATACCCCGCTCGCACAGGATTACCTCCGGATTGCCGGCGCTCACCACATACTCCGCGCTCATCAGCAGCTCTTCCAGCGTATTCGCCAGCCCGCGCTTGAGCATCACCGGCTTGCCGCAGCGCCCCACCGCCTTCAGCAAATTGAAGTTCTGCATGTTGCGCGCCCCCACCTGGATAATATCCGCAAACTCGCCCACCATTTCCACATCGCGCGGGTCCATGACCTCGGTAATCACCGGCAGCCCCACCACCGCCCGTTCCTCGGCCAGATAGCGCAACCCCTCCACCCCCAGCCCTTGGAACGCATAGGGCGACGTCCGCGGCTTGAACGCCCCCCCCCGCATCATGTGCGCCCCCGCCCCCTTCAGGAACGCCCCCAGCGATAAAATCATCTCGCGGCTCTCCACCGCACACGGCCCCGCCATCACCACCACCCCCGTCCCGCCGATGCTCAACCCCCGGTCCCCGTGCCGCGCCGGCGGGATTTTGATGACGGTTTTCTCCGGATGGAACTCCGTGCTGACCCGCTTGTATGGCTTCAGCACCGGCAGCACCTTGTCCACGCCCGGCATCAGCGCCAGCGTCGCCTCGTGATCGCGCGCCGCGTCGCCGATCAAGCCAATCACGGTCACTTCCGTGCCGGGGCTAACATGCGCCTTCAGCCCCCACTCGGCCACGGCCGCCGTCAGCGCTTCAACCTCGGCCTCCGTGGCCCCTTTTTTCATTACGACAATCATACACCACTCAATAAAATCCTCTTGGGCGCCGCCTGCCGGCCGCCCAGTATTTGGAAGCCCAACACTACTCCCCAAACCGCCCCTTGACCAACCCAAAAAACACCCCCCCCCGCCAACACTTTTCCACACCGTGGAAAAATCAGCCCAACTTTTTCCACAGTGTGGAAAAATCGCCTCAAAGTTGTTCCATTGTGTGGAAAAGTGGGGTCAAAGTTGTTCCATTGCGTGGAAAAAACAGGGCGTCAACACGTGAATTTTTCCACAGTGTGGAAATTTTTTTTCCACAGCGTGGAAAACCTACCGCCGCAAGGCGGCGGAGAGATCAAAAAACAGCCACCGAACCAAGCAAGAAAACAGGAAATAACAGGAAAACAGGAAAGGGGCATGGAAAGAAAATAGGACGAACGGGACGGCTGGGACTAATTTTTTGCCGCCCCTGAACCCTGAACTCTGAACCCTGAACTCTTCAAAAGTGTCCGCGAGGGGTCGGTCGCGGCGCGCCAGCGCGGAAAAGATGCCGGTTGGTTTTGGCGCCGCCAAAATCCGCAAGAAATCCTCCACCCCAAGCTTCAGCCGCGCCAGTATCCGAAAAGGATAGTTTTTGCAGCCATCGCCCCCTGCCCTCCGACCTCTGCGCCGCGTTGCGGCGCAGCGGGGCGGCGGGGCTAGGCCAGCACGGCGAGGGCTTCAGCCAGTGCCGCAAGAAACTGCGCGTTTTCCTCCGCTTTGCCCACGCTGACGCGCACATAGTCCGGTAGGCCGAAGCCGGCCATCGGACGCACAATCACTTTGCGCTTGGTGAGTTCCGCCGTCAGCTCGCCAGCCTTGGCAAAGGGGAACAAAATAAAGTTGGTGACGGATTCCACCGGGTCCAACCCCAACCGGCGCATGCCGGCCATCAGTTGGGCGCGGCCTTCTTTCAACATTCGGCGCGAAGCCACGAGATACTCGTCATCGTCCAGCGCCGCCAGCGCGGCGGCGAGGGCCATGGCGGTGACGTTGAAAGGCTGGCGCACCTTGTTGAGCAGGTCAATGCCGTCGGGCTGCGCGATGCCGTAGCCCACGCGTAGCCCGGCAAGACCGTACGCCTTGGAAAACGTGCGCAGGGTGACCACCGGTTTTTTGCCGGCTTTGACGTGCTTGACGGTGTCCACATACATTTCCGGCTCGACCAGCTCCATGTAGGCTTCGTCGAAGACCGTGACGACATGGTCTGGCACCTGCTCAATAAACCGATCCACGGCCGCCTGATCCACCAGCGTGCCGGTGGGGTTGTTGGGATTGGCCACAATGACGAGCTTGGTCCGCGGGGTGATGGCGCGGAGCATGGCGTCGAGGTCGTGCGTCATGCCCTGCATGGGCGCTTCGATGCACTGGCAGCGGTAGAGCGCGGCCACGAGCTTATAGACCACGAACGAGCGGGCAGAACACACAAGGTTGTCACCTTCCTGCATGAAGGCGTGGGCCAGCAGAACAATGTGCTCGTTGGAGCCACAGCCCATCATGACCATGTTGTCGGCCACGCCGAACTTTTTGGCGATGGCCTGCCGCAAATAAAACGCGCCGCCGTCGGGATACAGATGCATGTGCGGGATGGCTTCACGCATGGCAGCCATGGCCCGCGGCGAGGGGCCCAGATTATTTTCGTTGGAGGCCAGCTTGACGATGCCCTCGATGCTGGGCAACCCCAGCTCGCGTGCCACTTCTTCCAGTGGACGGCCCGGCTGGTACGGGCGTTGGTTGGCGATCCAGGAATTGGCAATGGGGGTGAACAGGCTCATGCTTCGGTCTCCTCGTCTTCGCCGCCAATGATTTCATCGGCGGACATATCGTCGCGCGCGAAGGTGTCTTCTTCCTCGTCGGAGACCGTGCCTATGGCTTCATCGGCGCTGGGGGTCTCCGGCGCTTCGGCTTCGATGGCCGGCAACTTCAACTGGTTGGGGTCTTCCGGCGGCGGCTCCGCGGCGGCCTGCGGCGCACGGGCGCGCGCCTGGGCGGCTTCCATCCGGCGCAGCTCATCGGTGCCGGGCAGATCCGCGAGGCTTTTCAGGCCGAAGTGCTCCATGAACTTCTGGGTGGTGCCGAACATCCACGGGCGGCCGGGCAATTCGCTGCGGCCCACCACGCGCACCAATTGCATTTCCAGCAGGTTGCGCAAAATGGCATCCACCGCCACGCCGCGCACGGCTTCGATTTCCGAGCGCACGCAGGGCTGGCGGTAGGCAATGATGGCCAGCGTTTCCAGCGCCGGCAGCGAGAGCCGCGCGCCGCGCCCTTTTTGCAGCATCACGCGCAACCATGGGCCGCAGTTGGCATCATTTTCCAGCTTCCAGCCGCCGGCCACTTCCGTCACGTGGAAACCCACCTTGCGGTCGCGCAGGTCGCGGGAGAGCTCGTCCACAGCCTCGCGGATGAGGGCCTCGCCGGCCTTGGCGAAGTCGCTGGTGATCCCGCCGCGCCGTTCCGCGGTGGCTTGCAGCACGCGGCGGATTTCCGCCACGGTCAGCGGCTCCTTGCGCACAAAAAGCATGGCGCCGATGATTTGTTTCAGTTCGGGCAACACAAAATCGTTCATCCGTTCATTCCTTCCCACGCGGCTCCGGCGCGGCCTGGTCCACCACCGGCGGTACCAACTCCACCACGCCTTCGGCTCGCTCGATGAAAATCTCACCGTAGGTCTCGCGCTGCACGGCGCGCGCCTGGCTCAGGCGGATCAGCTCCAGCAGCGCCAAAAAGGTGCAGGCAATCTCCTGCCGCGAGCGCATGGCGGCAAACATGTCCGAGAGCGAAAAGCTCCGTTCTCGCGCCAGCCGGTCGCTCAACTGCTCGATCTTCTCGGCCACGGTGAAGTGCTCGGCAAAAATCTCGCGCAGCTCCTCGTTCTGGATTTTCTTGAGCGCGTCATTGAAGGCGCTGATCAAATCAAAGAGGCCCACATCGCGCAGGGCGAGGTCGGCCTCCTTGGTGAGCACGGCTTCGGCGCCGTCGCGCCAGAAAATATCCTCGCGCCGCGCCTCCAGCGATTCCAGATGCAGCGCTGCGTCCTTGAACTTTTTATATTCCACCAACTGGCGCACGAGGTCCCAGCGCGGGTCTTCCTCTTCCTCTTCCAGTTCGGGGCGCTCCTCCACTGGCAGCAGCATGCGGCTCTTGATCATCATCAGCGTGGCAGCCATCACCAGAAACTCTCCGGCGATGTTCAAATCCAGCATCTTCATCAGGTCCAGATACTGGACATATTGCGTGGTGATGCGCTCGATGGGGATGTTGTAGATGTCCAGCTCGTCCTTTTTGATCAGGTAGAGCAGCAGGTCCAGCGGCCCTTCAAACACGTCGAGGCGGACTTTGTATTCTTCCTGCGTCATGCGAATCCGCCTGCCTGCTCCGCGTTCCCAATCATTCCATCCGGCGGCTGCCGGGCTTACTCCAGCCCCACCGCGCGGCGCGCCCGCTGCAAGGTATCGCGCGCCACCGCGCGCGCCTTGGCCGCCCCCGCTTGCAGCACATCCTCGACATAGCGCGGGTTGGCCGCCAGCTCCGCGCGCTTGGCGCGCATGGGGGCGAAAAAGGTCTCCAGCAAATCGGCCAGCTCTTTCTTGGCGGTGCCGTAGCCCATGCCGCCGGCGCGATAGCGCGCGGCCAGGTCGGCCTGCTGCGCTTCCGTGGCAAACAGCTTGTAGAGCCGGAAGACGTTGCAGGTGTCCGGATCCTTGGGCTCCTCCAGCGTTTTGCTGTCGGTGACGATGCTCATGATCCGCTTGCGCGTGGCTTTTGGGTCGCCAAAAATCTCGATGGTGTTGCCGTAGCTCTTGGACATTTTCTGGCCGTCGAGGCCCGGCACCACGGCCACGGCATCGGCAATCTGCGGTTCGGGGATGGTGAAGGTGTCGCCAAAGGCGAGATTGAACTTGATGGCGAGATCGCGCGTGACTTCCACGTGCTGTTTTTGGTCGCGCCCCACCGGCACCACGTTGGCCTGCACAATCAGGATGTCCGCCGCCATCAGCACCGGGTAGGCCAGCAGGCCGTGGTTGGGCGCGATGCCCTTGGCCAGTTTGTCCTTATACGAATGGCACCGCTCCAGCAGCGCCAGCGGGGTCACGTTCGAGAGCAGCCAGGCCAGCTCGTGCACCTCGGGCAAATCGCTTTGGCGGTAAAATGCGGTGCGCTCGGGATCGAGGCCACACGCCAGAAAATCCAGCGCCACATCGCGTACGCCCTCGCGCATGGCCGCGGCATCGGCCACGGTGGTCAGCGCGTGGTAGTCGGCAATGAACAAAAACGCCTCGCCGCGCTGCTGCAATTCGATGGCCGGCCGCATCATGCCGAAATAGTTGCCGATGTGCAGTTTACCCGACGGTTGAATGCCCGATAGAATTCTCATCACGCCACTCTGGTTCGTACCTCAAAAAATCCCGCGCATCCTACCCCCCGCCCCGCCCCGCGCAAAGCCAAAAGAACACCCCGCGCAGCATCGCGCGGGGGCTGTCTGGCCCCGTCTGCGGCAGCTATTCGGTGGTGGCGGAATGCTCGCCCGCGAGCGCGCCGCGCAGGGCGTGCCAGCAGAGAATCGCACATTTGACCCGCGCTGGATATTTCCAGATGCCTGCGAACGCCGCCAGTTTGCCCAACCGCGCAATGGCCGCGGGTGACTGTTCGTCGCCACGCACCACGGCATGGAAATCTTGGAACAGCCGCTCAAACTCGTCGCGCGAGTGGCCGATCACGGCATCCAGCAGCAGCGAGCCGGAAGCCTTGGAAATGGCGCAGCCCACGCCCTCGAACGCGCCGTCGCGGATGATGCCGTTTTCATCCACCTGCACGCGGATTTGGTAGCGGTCGCCGCAGAGGGGGTTATCGCCCGCGGCGGTGTGCGTGGCCTGCGGCAACGGCCCGAAATGCCGGGGCGTACGGCTGTGCTGCAAGATCAGCTCCTGATACAGATCGGCGGCGTCGCTCATCCGAGAATCTCCTGAGTGCGCCGGATGCCGGCCAGCAGCGCGGTGATGTCATCCGGCGTATTATAGACCGAGAACGACGCACGTATAGTGGCGGGCAGCCCGAGGTGATCCATCAGCGGCTGCGCGCAGTGGTGCCCCGCGCGCACAGCGATGCCGTTGGTGCCGAGGATGGTGCCGGCATCGTGGGGGTGAATGCCCGTCAACTGGAAGGACACAATGCTGCGGCGACGGCGTGGCCGCCCCACCAGCTCCACGCCCGGGAGCGCGGCAAGCTGCTCAACGGCGGCGGCCACCAGCGCCGCTTCGTGGGTGGCAATGCGTGGCAGTCCCAGCTCCTCCACCCACTGGATGGCCGCGCCCAGCCCCACCGCGGCGGCAATGGGCGGCGTGCCGGCCTCGAACTTGTAGGGCAAATCATTGTAGGTGGTGCGCTCATACGTCACCGCGCGGATCATGTCGCCGCCGCCCTTGAAAGGGTTCATGGCTTCCAGCCGCTCGCGACGACCATACAGCACCCCCACCCCGTTTGGCCCAAACAACTTGTGCCCCGAAAACGCCAGAAAATCGCAGCCCCACGCCTGCACATCCACCGGGCAGCACGCCATGGCCTGCGCGGCATCCACCAGCGTGGCGGCGCCCGCGGCGCGGGCCAAGGCCACCAATTCCGCCACCGGCGTTTCCGTGCCCAGCGCATTCGATACCGCCGTGAATGCGGCCAGCCGCGTGCGCGGGCCCAACGCTGCGCGGAAGTCCGTGGGGTCCACCTCGCCCGCCGGCGTGATGGGCACCACCTTCAGCACGATGCCGCGCCGCTCGCGCAGCAATTGCCACGGCACAATGTTGGCGTGATGCTCCAAGCCGGTGATCAAGATTTCGTCGCCCGCTTGCAGCGCGTTGCCGAACCCGTGCGCCACCAGATTGATGGCATCCGTGGTGCCGCTGGTGAAAATGACTTCCTCGCGCGCCGCCGCATTGATGAAACGCCGCACCTGCTCGCGCGCGTTTTCATAGGCGGCGGTGGCGGCTTCGCTCATGGGGTACAGCCCGCGGTGAATGTTGGCGGGTGTCTGGCGGTAATGGTTGGCTACGGCGTCAATCACGCAGTCGGGTTTCAGCGAGGACGACGCGCTGTCCAGATAGACCAGCGGCGCGCCGGCCTGCCGGTAGCAGGCAAACTCGCGGCGGATGGCCACCGGGTCCAGCGGTTGTGGAGCGGGCTTATTCATGGGCGGCAAAATACCGGTCGAGGGCTCCATCCAAATCGGCGCGCAGGCGGTCGTCGCCCTGCTGGAACATAATGTCCTCCACAAAGCCGCGCGCGAGCATGTGGCGCGCCTGCGCCTCGGGTATGCCGCGGCTTTGCAGATAAAACAGCTCCTGCGGGTTGATCTGGCCGATGGTTGCGCCGTGCGAACATTTGACATCGTCGTTGTCTATCAGCAGCTCCGGCTTGCTGAACATTTGCGCCTCGCGGCTCATCAGCAGCGCCTTGTTGAGCTGGTAGCCATCGGTGCCGGACGCGCCGGGAAACACCCGCACCGCGCCGTTGAACACACCGGCTGCTTTCCCCGCCAGAATACCCTTGTACACCTGCCGGCTACTGCAGTTGGGCTGGCGGTGCTCGATCAGCGTATGGAAATCCGCGTGCCGCTTGCCATCCAATGCGTAAAGCCCGTTCAGCTCGACCCGCGCGCCGGATTCCAGCAGCACGGCGGTCAGGTCGTGGCGTGCCAACGCCGCGCCCAGCCCGGCCTCCAGATGGGCCACGTGGGCATCGCGCTGCAGTTCCACGCGGCTGGTGGCCAACTGCCACGACTGTGTGTTCAGCAGTTGCGCCTGGCTAATGGCGAGATTCGATTCGGAATCAGCGCTGACCATCACCCGCGGCAAGTGCAGGCAGGCGGCATCGCTCAACGAGTAGGCCGTGATGACCACCCGCGCCTGCGAGTTGGCGCCCGCAAAAATGGCCACCCACGGCGCCAGCAGCGCGTGCGGGGTCAGGCTGGCATGGAGCAGCAGGATGTGCACCCGTCGCGCCAGTTGCGCATTGGCGGGGATCCGCACCAACACGCCGTCGTGTACAAACGCCGCGTGCAACAGCGCCGCCGGATGCGCCGCAACCGGCGTGGTTTCGGGGTTCTTGCCCAAATCGCCCAAGCGCGCCCACTCGAGCAAGCCGGACTCCAACGCCGGCGAAAGCTCTTGCTGCAATCGGCCATCCACCAGCACAATGTTCAGATCGTCCTCGTGCCACATTGGCAGGCGCGCAGGGTCCACGGCCACAGCGTCGCCCACCGGCGCAGCCGGTGTCTGGCCGGCCAGGAAGGAAATATCCGTGTATTTCCACTCCTCGACATGGCGCGTGGGCAAGCCACTTTGCTGCAGCCGGGCAAAGGCATCGTCACGGCGGCCCGCCAGCCAGGGCGGGTCCAGCACGCCGCCGCGCTGCGCATTGAACAGCGCCGCGTAGCCTTCGCCCAGCCCGACGAAACGGGTCTTCATGCGGTCTCCTTCAGCCAGTCATAGCCGCGGTTTTCCACCTCGTGCGCCAACTGGGCATCGCCGGAGCGCACGAGGCGTCCATCCATCATAATGTGCACAAACTGCGGCGTGATGTAGTTCAGCATGCGCTGGTAGTGCGTGATCATCAGCACCGCGCGGTGCGCCGCGTGGAGCCGGTTGACGCCCTCCGCCACGATGCGCAGCGAATCCACATCCAGCCCGGAGTCCGTTTCGTCCAGCACCGCCAGCGTGGGCTCCAGCACCGCCATTTGCAGGATTTCGTTGCGCTTCTTTTCGCCGCCGGAGAAATCGAGATTCACCGCGCGGTCGAGATAGGACGGGTCCAAATCAATCAGCGCCGCTTTTTCCACCAGCAATTCGCGGAACTCGAACGCATCGGCCTCCGGCTCCTTGCGGGCGCGGCGGATGGCGTTATAGGCCGCCAGCAGGAAGGTGACGTTGCTGACGCCCGCCACATCCACCGGGTACTGAAACGCGAGGAACACGCCCGCCTTGGCGCGCTCGTGCGGCTCCATCCCGAGCAAATCCTGCCATTCGCCGTTCACCTGGAAATGCACATCGCCACCGGTGACTTCGTAGTCCGGGTGACCCGCCAGAATCCGCGCCAGCGTACTTTTGCCGGAGCCGTTCGGCCCCATGATGGCGTGGATTTCGCCGGCGTTCACCGTCAGCGTGATGCCGTGCAAGATTTCCGGGCCGTCCTTGACGCGGGCCTTCAACTTTTTGATGCGCAACATGTCCTGCTCCTTATCCGATGCTGTGTTCCAGTTTCAGCTCCAGCATATTCACGGCCTCCACCATGTATTCCAGCGGCAGCGTCTTGAACACGTCCTTGCAAAAGCCATTGACCAGCAGCGACACCGCGGCCTCCGTGTCCAGCCCGCGCGACTGCAAATAAAAAAGCTGCTCCGCGCTGATCCGGGAGGTGGTCGCCTCGTGCTCCACGATGGCGCTCGGGTTGCTCACCTCCAAATACGGGAAGGTGTTGGCCGCCGCCTTGTCGCCCACCAGCATGGAGTCGCACTGCGAATAGTTGCGCGCGTTCTCCGCGCCCGGCGCAATCCGCACCAACCCGCGGTAGCTGTTCTTCGACTGGTCGCAGGAAATCCCCTTGGCCACGATGGTGCTGCGCGTGTTTTTGCCGATGTGAATCATCTTCGTGCCGGTGTCCGCCTGCATCTGGTTGTTTGTCAGTGCCACCGAATAAAACTCGCCCACGGAATCGTCGCCCAGCAACACCACGCTGGGGTATTTCCAGGTGATGGCAGCGCCCGCCTCCACCTGCGTCCAGGAAATCTTGGAGCGTTTGCCGGCGCACCGCCCGCGCTTGACCACAAAGTTGTAGATGCCGCCGCGTCCCGCCGCATCGCCCCCATACCAGTTTTGCACCGTGGAATATTTGATGGTGGCGTCGTCCAGCGCAATCAGCTCGACAATCGCGGCGTGGAGCTGGTTTTCGGGCCGCGCCGGCGCTGTGCAGCCTTCCACGTAGGACACCTCCGCGCCGACATCGGCAATGATTAGCGTGCGCTCGAACTGCCCCGTTTCGCGCGCGTTGATGCGGAAATAGGTCGAGAGGTCAATCGGGCATTTGACGCCCTTGGGGATGTACACAAACGAGCCGTCGGAAAACACCGCCGAGTTGAGCGCGGCGTAAAAGTTGTCGGTCGGCGGCACAACGCTGCCCAGATATTTCTGCACCAGTTCCGGATGGTTGCGCGCCGCCTCGGAGAACGAGCAGAAAATGATGCCGTGCTCCGCCAGCATTTTCTGGTGGGTGGTGCCGACGGATACGCTGTCAAACACCGCATCCACCGCCACGCCCGTCAGCCGCTCTTGTTCGCGCAGCGGAATGCCCAGCCGCTGGAATGTACGCACCAGAATCGGGTCCACCTCGCCGGCCTCATTGACCGGCCGCGCCATGGATTTGGGCGCGGAAAAGTAGCGGATGTCCTGAAAATCAATTGGCGGGAACTCCACCGCCGCCCATGTGGGCGCGGGCTGTTGCGCCCACCAACGGTAGGCCTTGAGGCGGAACTCGAGCAGATAATCCGGCTCGCCCTTGCGCTGGGAAATCGCCCGGACAATGTCCTCGTTCAGGCCCTTGGGGAAGGTGTCCTGCTCAATGACCGTCTCGAAGCCGTATTTATACTCGCGGCCGCGCTGCTGGAGCTGCTCGGTTTGTATCTTGTTCGCCATGGTTTTAGTTCCGGTGGTTCACGCCAATGTAGGCCCGCGGAGGCCGCCCCGCAAATCACGGGCCGCATTTTTCTGGCGATGACCCGGCAAAAACAGGGGCGCGGAAGGGGGGCGGGCGGCGGTTATTCCGCCGGCGTGGCCTCGGCAAGCTGGTGGATGGTCTGGAACGGGAAGAAGCCGGTGGCATGTCCATCCGACCACGCAATCCCCAGCGCGTAGTTGCCGATGGTCCACACTTCCTCGGCGTGGATATCCTCCGGCACGGTGTCCGGGTCCAGCAACGGCACGCGGCTCATTTCGTCCACGCACAACGCGCAGCCGCAGGCCAAGCGCAGCTCGCGGTTGGCCACGCGCTCCACGCGGCCATCGCTCCAGTGCAGCTCAATATGGGTCGGCGTGGCAACTGGCTTCGGCCGTTCGGGGCGGGCCATCATTTGCCGGCCGAGGGCGCGCATTACGGCATCCGTGGCGGCGGCGGCCTCGGGCGCAGCGGCCAAATCTTCCAGCCGCCCGCTCAACGCAGTGCGCACTGGCAGCACCGCCAAGTTGTCCAGGCCGAAGCGCTCGCGCAGCAGGTCCGTGCCCGACTTGCCAAAAATCTCGTGCCGCTCGCCGCAGCCCGGACACTGGAAATAGGCCATGTTCTCAATGACGCCCAGCACCGGCACGTTCACCTTGGCGAACATCTGGATGCCCTTGCGCACGTCCGCCAGCGAAAGCTCATGCGGTGTGGTCACAATCACCGCCGCATCCAACTGGACCGACTGCGAAATAGTCAACTGCACATCCCCCGTGCCCGGCGGGAAATCAATGATCAGGTAATCCAACTCGCCCCAGGCCACCTGATGCAAAAATTGCTGCACGAGGCCGGAGACCATCGGCCCGCGCATCACCGCCGGCTCATCGCCTAGCGCAAAGCCGAACGACATCACCTTCAGGTTTTCCCATTCGCGCGGCACAATGTAGTCCTCGTCCGTGGTTTCCACGCCTTTCTCATGCAAGTTGAACAACGTGGGCGCCGAAGGCCCGAAAATATCCACATCCAGCAGACCCGTGCGGAAGCCGCGCCGCGCCAGATTCACCGCCAGCATGGCCGCCACCGTGGACTTGCCCACCCCCCCCTTGCAGGAGGTCACTGCCAAAATACACGTGGTTTTGGCCAGGCCACTGCCCTGCGCCAGCTTGCGCATCGGGCGCTCCTGCGCCGTCATGGTCACGTGTACGCTCGTCACGCCCGGCACAGCTTTGACCACGCGCTCCGCTTCTTCCTTGAATTGATCGCGGATGGGGCACGCCGGCGTGGTCAGTTCAATCTTGAACGACACCACCCCATCGCGAATGGCTAAATCCTTCACAAAGCCCAGCGTCACGATGTCCTTTTCAAAATCGGGATCAATCACCGCGCGCAGCGCGTTCAAAATGGCTTCATTGGTTGGTGTCATGGTGGTCCTTACTGCTTGGCCGCGCCTCCGCGGGCGCGTTCGTCACAACCTAGCCGGATGAACATGATTTGTCAAAAACCACACTCAAATGTAGAGTGGGCGGGATAGGTGGAAAAAGGCCATGAAAACTAATCCCATTTCGCAAAGCACGGATGTCCGCGCCATCGAGGCGTGGATGATGCAGCACTTGCGCCACCTCGTCCCCGAAATTGAAATCCGGGCCAAGGCGGAACTGGCCGCTCAAATCAACCGGCTAAAAACTGAACGCGATGCTGTGATTTTGGGCCACAACTACATGGAACCCGCGCTTTATCACGCCGTTGCCGACATCCGTGGCGACTCGCTTGAACTTTGTCGCGAGGCCCAAAAGGCCGATCGCAGCGTCATCGTGTTTTGCGGGGTGGAATTCATGGCGGAAACCGCCAAGATTCTCAACCCCACGCGCAAAGTCCTCATCCCCTCCACCAAGGCGGGCTGCTCCCTTGCTGAAAGCATCACTGCCGATGACGTCCGCCGCCTCAAAGCCCAATTTCCCGGCGTCCCGGTCGTCGCCTACATCAACACTTACGCTGCCGTTAAGGCCGAGACCGATATCTGCTGTACGTCCAGTAGCGCCGCCAAAATCGTTGCCAGCCTCGACACGGACACGGTGATTTTTATTCCGGATGAATACCTCGCTCGCAACGTCGCGCGCGAAACCGGCAAAACCGTGATCTTCCCCGAACAGGCCGCCGCCGCCTGCCCCAGCGCCAACACCTTCATCGGCTGGCATGGCAAATGCGAGGTCCACGACCTGTTCACCGTGCAGGATGTTGAAAATGTCCGCCGGCAATTCCCGCAAGCCGTCATTCTCGCCCACCCTGAATGCCCCCCCGCCGTGGCGGCAGCCGCCGACTTTTCCGGCAGCACCTCCGCCATGGTGCGTTTTGTGCAAGAGCACCCTGCGCCGCAATACTTCCTGATGACCGAATGCTCGATGGCCGACAACATCGCCGCCGAAAATCCCAACAAGGAGATGATCCGGCTATGCAGCCACCGCTGCCCCTACATGGCCACCATCACCCTCGAGGACACCCTCGCCGCCCTCGAACACCTGCGCTACGAGGTCACCGTCCCCGAGGACATCCGCCTGCGCGCCAAGAAATCCATTGACCGCATGCTCGCCCTCACCACCTAGCGCCACTGCGCGCCATTTGCGAGTTCATCGTTGTTTTCAGTGGTCGGATAGTGCCGCCTAGGGTGAGGAAATAACCGTCGTCAAACCAACCTCTTGGTTTTGTCATTTGAATCATGCCATCCAGAGTTTATAAACTCTGGGCATATGTTGTAATATCCCCATCCCATTTATACACAATTTATTACATCTATTTTTTAGGCAATTTTAAATTGGACATTTTGAGGGTACTGTCCACAGTTTATAAAGTCTGGACATATTTTTGGTGAGTGATTTTTGCGTTTTTATCCGAGTGGTTCCGCATGGGAGGCGCCAAACCCAAGACCCCTACTAAAAATCAGCGAAGGTTCCATTTGCGGCGTTGGCGGCGCTTGCGTTTACTGGTCTTCGGCTGCTGCTATCTTTTTGTCGCGGGATAGTGGGGCAGCCATTTTTTCAAGGCGGCATCCATGGCAGCGGTGCTGTTGCGCAGCACGTTTCGGGTGTGTTGCACGTGCCGGCGGTGCGGGACGCCATGGCTGTAGTTCCATCGCTCGTAATCCCAGCGCACATACGCTGCGATTGGATCGCGCAACGCTTGGATGCGACGCTCAAGCGCATGGTCGGACAACACCGTTTGTCGCAGCGCAAACCATCGTGCGGCCAAGGTGGGCATGTAGTCAGGATTCTCTTGCTCCATGCGACGCATCATGTTGTTGGCCAGCCACTCCCAAGGCCGGGTGTTGGGATGGTCAAAATCCCATGGCACATGGAATAATTGCCCGCGGGTGGCGTCGTACACCAACGCATCGTGCATGGCGAATGGGAATGGATAGCCGTTTCGGTTTTGCATGAGGTTGATGAGAATCTGCAAGTCAATGAGGCTGCTAATGTCGTGCCGCGCCGAAATACGCGGCAACCATTCCGCTTTCGTGAAGTCATTCAGCAGTTGATCAATCGGCTCATGCCAGGAATGCTCGGCGCCTCTGGGCCGGGACACTCGGAAAGGGTGCGCGCGCGGCGGCGCGCTTTCGTGGCGGTACACGAAGATATCGGGAGTCCCCTCCCCATCCCACGGTGTTTCGTCCACGAGGCGCTCGTCAATCCGGGTACACAATTCGTAGAGGCCGTAATAGTGGCCGTTCACAAACACCTCGCTAGGTCGGACGAGCGGCGCGTAGCGCGGCGCGCCAGGCGCAGAAAATTCGCGGAACAGGCCATAGGCCAACCCATTGTTCAAAAACGAAGGATCCTGCCGCGCGTTGATGGTTTTTAGAACCCGGTCCTGCGGGTCACCAAAAACGCCATGGGCGGAATCGGTTTTGATGGAAAGTAATTTCTTTTTGCCCCAATAACTGGTGTTGCCGCGGTGATTGACCCCGGCACGGTGGGCCTGGCTGGCGATCAGGCGGCGGATACCGGATGTGGGATCGGCGAACTCCACCACGGCATCCACCCGGCGATCCTTCGCCAGGATATCCGTGACGGTCAGGAAAACCGCCGGCAAAGTGGTTTCGCGGGGCATCACCCGGAAACGCAGGTCCTTCCGGATGGTTTGTTGGGGATCCTGAATGACGGCGGTCAGAACCACTTCTTTGGGCGCGCCGGATGTGGGCTGATGAACCTTGCCCGTCGTGGAGATCCATTGCGGAGCGGAACTTTCCCACGCCAGTGATGTATCCGCAACTTGATGGACCGACAAATCCAAGTCGCCTTCCAGATAGAACGGCGAGCGGTTGGAGCCGAGTACTAGATACTCATCCAGAAAATCCGCCATATGCTGCGCCGGGGGGCCTGCGGCCCAAGCGGGGTGCATTTGTTCCTGCAAGTCGTAGTAATTCTGCCGGATCTGCTGACCGATCTCGCGGGTGTTCAAAGGACTTTGAAAATCGCGTAACAACAGCGGCCGGCACTCTTTTTTGACCTCTTCAAAAAGCGCGTCCAACAACGCCTGATTGCCGGGCCAAGGGCGCGACTTGATGCGTAGCACGGGCTCGAATGGTTGCGTGTTGAACATCACATTCCACGTGGTTGGAGTTCGGATGAATGGTTCGGCAGCCCGACGGTAGTCGCCGGGCATAATGCCGTTTTGCCGATAATCCGAGTAACGGTAAATTCCGGCCAACGTGTTGTTGATGTAAAGCCGGCAGAGGCCGTCCCTAACCTGTGGCACGCCGAAGTGGCGTTCCAATCGGGAAATAACAAAAGGCGCGAGAAAACCACTTGCCTCGGGCGGTTGCAGCAGGATTTTGGAGCAGCCGTCGAAGGTACAGCCGTCCTCATATTCCAGCACAAACCCAGGGCGGATGAAGTCCGCGTAGGCGGTGTCGCTGCCGTGCAACCAAAGCTGGGCGGAAAGCATGGCACCCTCCGCCAGCGCGTGAACACGGCGCGGCCGGGCAGCTTGCAGCACGCGTCTGCCGGAACGACGGCTTTGCTCGTGGGCGTTGAGGAAATGTTTACGATCCTTGTCGCTCAACACCAGCCGGATGGCCGGCACCCCGGCTATGCTTTTTTCGGTGGCACGCCACAGGCGCGAATCAAAAACATTCTGAACCGTGCAGAATGTCTGCGTTACTGCCAGCCACCGTTTGGTCAGCCAATGGTGCCAACGGATGGTGCGGGGAACGTGGGTCGCAACTATGCTCCCCTCCCCGCTGCTCAGTTTTTGAATTTCCGCCGCGGATAGCGGGCGGTTCCAGAGCGCGGTTTCCGCAATCATGCCGCTAAACGGCGACCGCACCACGTACCAAGAGGTTTTGCCCACGCACAAGTTGAGGGGCGGCCAGAGAATCTCTTTGACGGGCCCTTCCGCTTTCAATTCGCCATTTTCATACAACCTCATACGGCCGGACGCCATGTCCACAGTGGCCGCAACATGCACAAATTCGCCCGTTCGGGTGAACGGGTAGCTGACGCACTGGCGCTCTTTGGCCGGCACATCGAAAAACATCTGCCCGTTTTCATAACGCAGCCCCGTTTGCAACGTGGCGTATGCGCCGCCGAAAATGTCCTGATCCCGCTCCGGCTCTTCCAGACGAATCCAAGTGGAAAGAGTGAAATTGGACCCCAGCATATCCCATGGCAGTGGCCAGGCCAGCCAAGTCTGTTCACGGCCATCGAACTGACGTGCAGGCCGGCCTGCTTGGACAACAGCCACGGTCCCCGGACACAGGGCGGCGCTGCCCGAAATGATGTCCCGGGCTTGGGGATCCTCAAACGTAAACAGCGCGGCGATGCCGAGTTCTTCGACAAGATATTGCCTGATCTCCGTTTCGCACTCTGCCACGGCCTCGTTGGCGCATTCGTTGTGCCATCGCGCAGTGGCAACCAACCCGATCATTGCCGCGGCAAGCAGAACACAACCGATGAATGTCACCCAGGTTTTCACCCACGCCGCCGGGTTGATCAACCTGCTACGAGTAGTGAGGGCTTTCGCGCGCCGGGCAAAGGGATCAAAAAAGCTTGGGGGCCGGCTGGAACGAGCGTATTCATGCGTGGCATGGTAGGCGGCACGGAATACGACCGTCAATGCAGAACGTCTCACAGACCTTCCAGCCTTTCCCGGCGGGAAGGTTTTGTTCCTCAACCATTCCCGCCCGACAAAAGTGTCCCAATGCGGAGATCAGGAAGGCTGGGCCATCTTTTCAAGGTCATGGATTGTGACCTTGATCAGAAGGATGGGCTAATAATTGGTTCTTGAGTAAACCTCAATCGAATTGCCGTGGTGCGATTGGGAGGCTGAGGTTTTACTCGGCGGGTTTGGGCGGGGGTGTGGTGGCGGTCAGGCGCTGGAAGTGGGCGAGGAATGCTTGGGCGATGTCGCGGTGGCGTAGGATCAGGACGTTTTCATCGTTGCCGTCGGGCGCGACGAGGCCGGAGATGGTCCAGTTGGCGGCGCCATGCACCACGAACGGGCGGCGTCCGTTGGGGTCAATGATGGCGTATTTGGTGTGGACCAGATCGGGTTCGCCGGAATCCCAGGCATCGCCGATGGCGCTGGCGCGGGCGGGCAGCAGCACGACGCGGTTGGTGCCGGTGTAGTTAGCGGGGTCGGCAAAGTAGCGGGCGGTGGCCTTGGAGGTGGCAAACAGGTTGGTACCGCGGTCGCTTTCGGGGATGACGCCGACAACCTTAATGCCCCGGTTGGCGGCAGCGACCAGATCGCGGCGCAGGGGCACGCGGTTGAAGCGGTGCATGGAAAAATAGATTTCTTCTTCGGCGTCGTGGATCAGGCGGCGGATGTCGGTTTCGGCGTTGACGGCGCCGTTGGTGCCTTTGGGATAGGGACCGAAACGCACCCAGCAGGTGCCCCAACTGTCTTGCAGCCGGAAGTTGGTGCGGTCGTGCTGCCGCTGTTTTTGGGCGCCAAAGCGGCGGGCCTTGAATTCGGCCATTTCAGCGGCGAAGGCGCCGTAGAGTTCCTCGTTGCGGGCCAGCAGGGCGATGTTCCATTGGTTCATGTTGGCTGCGCCGGTAAAATTGCCGGAAGCCACCAGCACCCAGCGGTTGCTTGGGCCGTAGTCGAAGATGGCCACTTTGTGGTGCATGAGCGAGTTACGGGGCGAGACGGACAACACGAGCGGGTTGCGGCGGCGTTTGGAGAGGCGTGTGAGGGAGAGCCCCGGCGTGTATTCTTTGAACCGCTTGACGGCGCTATCCACCACAAAATGGACTTTTGCGCCGCGGTCCAAGGCGTGGTCCAACGCTTGCAGGATAGGCCCGGCGGCGCCGGTTTCGGTGGAGTCGCCGGAAAACGTGAAGGTGGCAATGGCCGCGCTGTTGCCATTGGAGAGGCGGTTGATGCCGGCGAGGAGCATATCGCGGATGACGTATTCGCCTTTGAGGAAAACTTCAGCCGATTGGGTGGGCAGGCTATAGCCGACGGCCCAATCGTTACTGGTGATCAACTGGGCCCGGACCGGGGCGGCCAGAAGCGCCCCCAGCAGGAGCAGACGCCAGACGTGCCGCCGGGCCGTTTGGAGGCCGGCGCCACGGGATTGTGCAAGCATCATCCGCATGTGATTCCACCCTTTGCTTGTTTTCATCAGCGCACCGGTGATTCTCCATGGAACCGCGCGGGATGGAAAGGATGAAAATGGCGCGGCGGTGGTCTCGGCGTAAAAACGTTCCACCCGCCGGATGTTTTTGTTTTTTGCGGTTTGCCGCTGAACAGGCTAGGTTGACAGATGCCGTTTTTTTGGTTCCCCTTGCGGCAGGGGTTTGGAGGTAATGGATTATGTCGAACGACAAACAGGCGCTCCCCGGCCACGAAACCCAATCCCACGAAATGAATTGTATCAACTGCGGCCGCTTTGTCGGCGCGGTGAGCAAGTGCCCGTATTGCGGCGCCAAGGTCGAAAAGCGCATGAGCCTGGTGGCCGTGCGCTGGGCGGCGGTGCTGCTGGCCACCATCGGCCTTTTCCTGCTTTATCTAATGGCCAAGTACCGCGAGATTCCGGTGGTCAAGCTGGGCGATGTGACGCCGACCATGAACTTTGCGCAAATCCGCATTGAGGGGCAGGCGCAAAGCGATGCCCGCACCTTCCGCAACGGCGGCATGGGCTTTACGGTGTCCGACGGCACCGGCGTGATCATGGTGTTCATGAGCCCCAAGCAGGCCAAGGATTTAGCGGCCAGCGACCGCGTGCCCAAGGCGGGCGACAAGGTCAACTTCGCCGGCGGGTTGAGCGTGGCGGAGGATGAAGCCTCCGTGCGGCTGATCAGCACCAAGGATTTCCAAATTACGCGAGCGCCGGCTGCGGCGGTGCGCTTGGCCAATATCACCGATGCCATGGTGGGCAAATCCATTGTGATTGCGGGCAAGGTGGTGGATGTGTTCCCGCCGCCGGCCAACACCAAACGCCCCTACGCGCTCAAGATTCAGGATGACAGCGGCGAGCAAACCGTGAATTTCTGGCAGAGCGAATATGACCAGATTCAAGGCAAGGACGTGCTCAACGGCGCGTATGTGCGGCTGCGCGTTTCGGTGGACACCTACCAGGACAAGATTCAGCTCAAACTAGCCGCGGGGGGGGATCTGGAAATCCTCGATGGCCCGCCGACCGAGGCCTATAGCTCGCCGGGCAAAAAGGCGGCAGCCACCTACGCCAAGAAAAAGGCCACCGCGGCCACTCCGGCGCGCGATTTCTCCCGCGGACGCTCGGTGCAGTCGAACAGTTTGTCGGTCAGCGAAGTGACCACCGCGCTTGATGGCAAGACCGTCCGCGTGCGCGGGCGGGTGGACTCCGTGAAGCCGCCGCAGGAGGGCACCAAGCAACCGTTCGCGGTAATGCTGAAGGACAAGGATGCCGCGCTGCGTGTGACGTACTGGCCCGCCGTGGACGAAGTCATTCCCGTCAAACCCACGCCGGGCACGCTGTTTGAAATGGAAGGCGTGGTGGAAGTCTATCAGGACACGCCGCAGCTCAAGGTGAAGAGCGGCTACAAGGTCAAACTGGTGGACGATGCCCCCGCCTCCGCCCCCGCGGTGGATGTCTCCCGCGCGGTGCCGGTGAGTTCCATCACCGCCGCCAACAAGGGTGAAACCCGCGTGGTGCAGGGCACGCTGGGCGTGCCGCGCGCGTTGCGCGGCGGCGTGGCCTACACCCTCACCGACGACTCCGGCAGCATTGATCTGGTGCTCTGGGAATCGCTGGTGCCCACCGATGTCCTCGGCGCGCTGGCCGAGGGCGTCAAGGTGGCCGTCAGCGGCGAAGTCGGGGAATATGAAGGCCAGCTGCAACTCAAGGCGGACCGCGGCTATTCCGCCATGGTGATCCCCTAACCGGAGGCCCGATCATGTCCGTTTTTTGGATTGCGCTTTTTGCCACGCTCGCCGGCACGGTGATTGCCAGTTTACTGGCCTGCCTGCCGGGCCTGCACATTTACAACGTGATGGGCGCGCTGGTGCTGGCCATCATTGCCTTGGTTGATACCCAGTGGGCCATCGCCCCGGAAATCTATTTGCCCATGATGGCCGCAATGATCGTGGGCTGGTCCATGGTCAACACCATCCCGGCGGTGTTGCTGGGCACGCCGGACGAATCGGCCATGTTCACCGTGCTGCCGGGCCAGAAATACTTGATGGACGGCCGCGGCTTTGAAGGCACCATGATCACCGCCGTCGGCGGCTTGGCCGGCGCGTTCTTCCTGATCCTGGTGGTGGCGCCGTTTGCGCCGCGCTATCTGCCCGTTTCGCAAGAGGTGCTCAAGGGGCATATGCACTGGGTGCTGTGGATCATCATCACCTTCATGCTGATGAGCGAATGGCCCAAGGGCGGCAACCGCGGGCCCGCGGGTTGGGCCAAGTTCTACGATGCGTGGAAAACCCTGCTGGCCGGGCTGGCCACATTCTTTCTGGCGGGGCTGCTGGGCTTCATCATTCTGACCCGCTCGCCGGTCAGCCACGAAGTGGCCTTCCAGAACATCATGCCTGCGTTCGTGGGCCTGTTTGCGATTCCGTGGTGCCTGCTCAATATCATTTCCGCAGCCGACATGCCGAAGCAAACCGTCACCAAGAGCCTCGCCGTCAATGGCGACATCATTTTGCGTTCGGTTTGGTCGGGCAGCCTGGGCGGCGGGCTGGCGGCCTACTTCCCGATCGTCACCGGCGGCGTGGGCGGGATGCTGGCGGGCCACGCCACGGCGCAGCGCGATGAGCGCATCTTCATCATGGGCCAGGGCGTCTCCAAGTTCATTTACTTCGTGGGCTCCTTCATCCTGATGTTCGTGCCGGGCCTGCACCTGACGCGCGGCGGCGGCGCCTGGATGGCCAAGACCCTCTACACCCCCAGCGGCATCAGCGACTACTACCTCATTCTGGGCAGCATTGCCGTGGCCTCCGCCGTGGCCTATCTGCTGATGGAGCCGCTGACCAAGCTCACGCTAAAGTTCATCAGCCGCTACAACTACCGCCACGTATCCAGCGTGGCCCTCGCCATCATCATTCTGATGGTGTGGGGCATTACCGGCTGGATCGGCGTATTCATCATGGCCGTCGGCACGGGCATTGGCCTGTTGCCGGTGCTGTTCGGCTCGCGGCGGCTCAACTGCCTCGGCATTTTGCTGTTCCCCATTGCTTGCAACATGTCCGGTTTTGGCGAGACCATCACCGGTTGGCTCGGGCTCACCTAACCCCAGGAGAACGCGATGAAAGGATTCTCACACTTCATGTCTGGCGTGGCGGTCGCCTCCTTCGGCCCGTGGGCCATTGAGGCCGCGCAGCAAGGCAACCCGATCTTCTTCATCCTGGGCGGCGCGTGCGGTATTTTGCCCGACACCATTGACTTCAAGTTCTACCGCTTCTTCTACGAACATGACGTTTACATCACCCCCGACCCACTCAACCCTGACCCGCAATACGTGGCCAACGAGTTCGCCCGCGCGGTGGCGCTGGCCGTGGACGAAAAGCGCTACGTCCGCGTCAAGCTGGTGTCCGTGCGCCTCGGCGCCGACTTCTGGCAGCAGTATTCGGTCAAAATTGACAACGAAAAACTGGAAGTGCAAGTCAAGTTCGGCCCGGTGGTCAACACCGGCCAGGTACCCGTGAAGGGCACGGAAAACCGCTATCCCACGGTGGCCACCGCCAAGCTCAAGGCCAAAGTCATCCAGACCTATGATGCCGCGCTGAAGGTGGACATCTTCGACGGCCCGACCATCGGCTTCAAGCCCATGGACAACGGCGACCTGGATTTGGAATTCCTGCCATGGCACCGCGAGTGGTCGCACTCGCTGACGGTTGGCGCGATCCTTGGCGTGCTGCTGGGGGCCGTGGCGTGGTGGGCCTCCGGCTGGACCATGGCTTGGCAGGTATTCGTCACCATAGCCGCTTGCTACGGCGTGCACGTGGTGGAAGACCAGCTCGGCCACATGGGCTCCAACATCTTTTATCCCCTCACGAAGAACCGCACCCCCGGCCTGCACTGGATGCACTCAGGCGATGGCCTGCCCAACTTCCTCGCCGTGTGGATCAGTTGCCTGTTCATCTTCTGGAACCTGTACCGCGGAGTTCCCAAGCCCACCTATCACTTCAGCTTTATCCATCTGATGATGGTGGGCCTGGTTATTCCCGGGCTGATCTTCTGGGGCCTGCGCAAGCTGCTCACCCTCGGCCAGAACGTCCAGATGAAAAAAGGCGACGACGCCGACGACGAGTGGAACGAGTCCAAGGCCGCCGGCTAGAGCATTCCCCCCCCCCCCGTTTAGCCGAGCGATTTTGGTTGGAGTGTTGGGCGGGAATGGTCGCCGACCTTCCCGCCTCTTCCGGCGGGGAGGTTACGGGGGTTTGACTTTGGGGAGCGTGGCGGTATGGTTTCTGATGGTATTCACCATGCGTTTTCGACGCGCCATTTTTTGCCGCTTGTGCCTGATGGCCGGCCTGTGGGCGGGCGGGGCTACGCTGACCGTTCACGCCGGCGGCGGGGCCTTCAACACGCTGGTGGTGGTGAACACCAATTCCGCGGAGTCGGTGGAACTGGGCGAATATTACGCCAGCCAGCACGGCATCCCCTCCCACCAGATTTGTTCGGTGGGCATCGCCACAAACACCGCGACGTTGACCCCCACCAATTTTTTCACGTTGCTGCGCGATCCAATCCTGGCGCACATCGCCGCGGAAAACCTGACGGGCCAAATTGATTATGTGGTGCTGTGCGGCGACCTGCCCACACGGGTGCGCGACGTGGAAGGTGTCACCGCTTCCCTGTTTTATGGCTTCCAAAACGCGCCAAGCGTCTGGGAAGTTGGTGCCTGTAACCTGCCGCTCTACACCACCAACAATTACTACCGTGCCGAACGCGCATTCCGTTCCGTCGCCGGCTGGAACAACACCAACGGCTTTGTGGCGTTCCACCTGCTGGGCACCAACCTCGCCAATGCCAAGCTGGTGGCGGATCGCGGCGTCGCCGCACAGTCCACCTTCCCCGCCGGCACCATCTATCTCTACAATCTCGGCGACGGCCCGCGAGGTTGGCGGGAACAACTGTTTGGCGATGCGCAGTTTTCCTTTACTGCGCTGCCGGGTTTGCCGGCGGAATGTTTCATCGCCGCGCCTTGGGCCACGCTGAACAACAAAACCAACGTGATGGGCTATCATGACGGCTGCGCTTATCTGACCGCCGGCGCCAAATCCACCAACAACACTTGGCTGGCTGGCGCTTACGCCGACCACATGACCTCCTATGGCGGGCGGTTGCTGGATACCAATCACAATCAAAACACCGTGTTGGACTGGTTCGGCATTGGCGCCACGGCTTCCTACGGCACCGTGGCCGAACCGTGTTCCTACATCGAAAAATATCCCGACCCCTTCCTGGGCTTCCTGTATGCCCGCGGGTTCACCATTGGCGAAGCCTACGCCATGGCGGTCTTCGCGCCCTACCAAGGGCTGTTCGCGGGCGATCCGCTGGCTGCGCCGTATGCCGCGCCGCCAGTCATCACCGTCAGCCAGCCCACGAACAACCAAATCGTGACCGGCACCGTGACGGTGGCGATTTCGGCCACCGCGCACGCGCGGGGCGTGCCGGCGGCCGGCTTTGATCTGTTTGTGGACAACCGGCTGCGCACCAACTTGGTCACGCTGGCCCCCACCCCCGGCAACCAATTGGCGGTGGCGGTTGCCGGGCGCACCAACAGCGTCACGGTGGCCGCCAGCAACACATTATTTGATGTCGTCAGCGCGCTCGCCGATGCCGTCAACAATGACGCCACCCAAACGGTCTATGCCACCGCTTTTGGCGACCGGCTGGAATTGATCCACCGCCAATTTAATCACGCTGGCGACAATGCCGCGGTGAGCGCCACCGTGGCGCAAGGCACGGCCGACTCGCTCACGCTTGGCGTGGGTCTTGCGGCCACCAACCTCGCCCCCTCCCCTTATCACGCCCGCAAAATGGTCTGGCTGGCTGCGCGCACCGGCAGCGGCGCCAACGCCAACGACCAGCTCACCTGCATCATCACCCTGACCAACGGCGTGGCGATCACCAACACGCTGGTGGCCACGCAAGGCGAGGCGGTCACCAACATTCTGGAGCGTCTGCGGCAGGCCATCAACACCAACTCCACACTGCAAGCCACCAATGGCGTGTCCTACGCCCACAACTCACAATACCCCGTCAACTACGGCTACCTCACCTCCCGCACGCCGGGGCCGGACGGCTACGGGATCGTGGTGGATTACCGCGTCACTGCCGTCAGTAACACCACCGGCCTCGCCACCAACTCCGACATGACCACGTTCCTCGACGACAACGCGCGGGACACGCGGGCGCGGGCGTCCATTTTGTTCCACGTGCGGCCGACCAACGGCACACTGGCCACGGAATACGCACTGGACACCACCGCGCTGGCCGACGGCCACCACACGCTGGACATCATCGCGCGCGACGGCTCCGCCGTGGCCGCGCAGTCGCGCCAAACGTTGACCATTTTTGTGGCCAACGGCTCCACGCCGCAGGGCACGCCCCACTGGTGGCTGGCCCAGCACGGCTGGACCAACGATTTCGAGAATGCCGCGCTGGCCGATACCGACAACGACGGCGTGCCCGCGTGGCAGGAATATCTGGCGGATACCGACCCCACCGATGCCGATTCTTTCCCGTGGCTGGAGTTCCTCGACGTGCTACAGGACCCGCCGGTGCTGACATGGCCCGCCTCCCCCGCGCGCGCCTACCAAATCCATTATGCCGATGATCTCTTCAACGGCCCGTGGGTCACGCAGCAACTGCTGCAAGGCGCCGGCGAATGGGCGGACACCAATCCGCCCCCCGCCACCAATCGCTTTTACCGCCTGTTCCCGCACCTGCCCTGAACGGGCGGGCGCCGCGCGCGGCTCAATCGTCTTCGCCCGGCCGTGGCCCGCCGAACACGTAGCGCACGTAGGCCGGGTCCATGGGCTTGGTCACCAGCGCCACCACCACCGCGGTCAGCACGGATAGCGGCAACGCCACCACCAGCGGGTCCACCACGGTCCACGTGAGGCTCCACTGCGCCGGCACGAGGTGATCCTTGCCGAACCACGCCTTGCACAGCCCCAGCCCCGCCGCGGTTTTGCCGTTGACGAACAGCAGCCAGAAGCCGCTGGTCAGAAAGCCCACCAGCAGCGAGGCCACCGCTGCCGGCTTGGTCATGCGCCGCCAGAACAGCCCGAACACCAGCATCGGCAGGAACGATGACGCACACAGGCCGAAGAAAATCGAAGTGGCCAGCGCAATGATGTTGCCGCGCACATATTTGCCCATCACCAGCGCCACCACAATGCCGGCCACCACGC
>Ga0208940_1000032_pt1 | contig 173477 bp, 154 predicted proteins | sample AD_JPNNA6_MetaG_FD_184445 | JGI IMG/M metagenome (GOLD analysis project Ga0208940, IMG submission 184445) | Active sludge microbial communities of municipal wastewater-treating anaerobic digesters from Japan - AD_JPNNA6_MetaG (SPAdes) (version 2) | ecosystem: Engineered > Bioreactor >... | reverse complement strand
TTTATCATGCTATTAATCTCCTGCAACTCCTGATATTTTCAATAGTTGGCAAACTCATTGTAAACATCAGTAGCAGAAATTAATAGCATTTTTTATTCAAACCCACAAAATCTATGGGACAGCAGTGAACAGATTTATTGGGATATATTTTTTAATCGCCGTCCAATTTGTTGCCGGTAAATTTTTGGATTCACGGCCAGATATTGTTGACTTCAAAAAGGTTGATTTTATAGAGTGTATATGAAGGTTAAAATGTTTTACTTGACTAATATTTATAATGATTATATATTTAAGCATACGGTGTTTTAATACTATCTAAAAAGTTAAAGAGGATCATTCACCGCCGATATGGCCCACATTACAATAGACGCTGACCGATGCAAGGGATGTTATTTCTGCATTAAGTTCTGCCCCAGGCAGCTCATCGTTGTTTCCGACAAGCATAACCGGGTAGGCTATTTCCCGGCGCAATTTGCCGAAGGCGCGGAAGATACATGCACCGCCTGCAAGACCTGCGCCCTCATGTGTCCCGATACCGCCATAGAGGTGTTCAAATGACCGATAAGAAGCTGACCAAAGGGAACATCGCCCTCGCCGAGGGGGCGATCCAGGCGGGATGCCGCTACTACTTCGGCTATCCCATTACTCCCCAGAACGATATACCCGAATACCTGGCCAGGGAGCTTCCCAAACACGGCGGCACCTTCATACCTGCCGAGAGCGAAATCGCTTCTATCAATATGGTCCTGGGCGCCGGCGCCTCGGGGGCGCGTGCCATGACCTCGTCCTCGGGGCCGGGCATTTCCCTCATGCAGGAAGGGCTTTCCTACCTGGCCGGCTCGGACATCCCGGGCCTGGTCGTCAACATCATGCGCTGCGGCCCGGGACTCGGCGGCATATCCCCCACCCAGGGGGATTACATGCAGGCCGTGCACGGCGGCGGCCATGGCGATTACCGGAACATCGTGCTGGCGCCGGCTTCGGTGCAGGAGATGTTCGACCTCACCATAAAGGGCTTCGAGCTTGCCGATAGGTACCGCATGATGTCAATCATCCTTGCTGACGCCATGGTGGGGCAGTTCCAGGAGCCGTGCCGGCTCACGCCCGACCATCCCGTGGTGATGCCCGACAAGCCCTGGGCGCTGAAGGGCCGCGACGGCAAGAAGCCGAAGCTCCTCAAGTCGCTCTACCTGGGGCCCGGCGAGCAGGAACAGCATAACCTGGAGCTCAAGAAGAAGTATGACGAAGTCCGCGCCAACGAGGTGTTGTGCGAGGAGTTCCGCCTGGACGACGCGGACCTGATGATCGTGGCCTTCGGCACCCCGTCGCGGATATCCAAGACCGCGATCAGGATGGCGAAGGAGGAGGGGCTCAAGATAGGCCTGCTGCGGCCGATAACGCTCTTCCCGTTCCCGGAACAGCAGGTGTATCGCCATTCGGAAAGAATCAAGAAGATTCTGGTGGTGGAAATGAACACCGGCCAGATGCTCTATGACGTGAAGATAAACGCCCACAAGGACGCGAAGTTATCCTTCTACGGCAGGCCCGGCGGGGGGATCCCGTTCCCGGACGAAGTGCTGGCGGAGATCAAGAAGGCGCTGGAGTAGCATATGAACAAAGTTTTCGGCAGGAGCGAATGCCTCACCGACACGCCGACCCATTTCTGCCCCGGCTGCACCCACGGCATTGCCCACCGGCTGGTGGCCGAGGCCCTCGACGAGCTGGGAATCACCGACCGGACCATCGGCGTCCCGGGAGTGGGGTGCTGCGTGTTCCTGTACCACTATCTCTCCATCGATGTGCTTGAAGCGCCCCACGGCAGGGCGCCGGCGGTGGCCACGGGCATGAAGCGCGCACAGCCGGACAGGATCATTTTCAACTACCAGGGCGACGGCGACATGGCGGCCATCGGCACGTCGGAGATCATCCACGCCGCCAACCGCGGCGAGAACATTACCGTTATCTTCATTAATAACTCGGTATACGGCATGACGGGGGGGCAGATGGCTCCCACCACGCTCCTGGGCCAGCAGACCACGACATCGCCCTACGGGAGGAATTTCCAGACCGAAGGTTATCCCATCAGGATGGCTGAGCTCCTGGCGACTCTGGAAGGCGTCGCCTATTCGGCCCGGGTTTCCCTCCATAAACCCAAGAACGTAATCCAGGCGAAGAAGGCCATCGTAAAGGCCTTCGAAATGCAGATCAACCAGATGGGTTTCTCCATGGTGGAACTGCTGTCGACCTGTAATACCAACTGGCGCGTCTCTCCCGTAGAAGCGCTGGACGTGATAGAAAACGAGATGATCCCTTACTTTCCCCTGGGCGTTTTCAAGGAGAGAACGGGAAAGGATTTCTTATAGCGTGGGGTTTAAACCCCACGCTAGCAGAAATGGAGAACCTATGTACTACGACGTGATTATGACCGGATTCGGGGGGCAGGGGATTCAGACCATCAGCCTGATCGTAGCCCTGGCCTCGATGGAGAAGAACCTGGAGGTGACCTACCTGCCTTCCTACGGCGTGGAAAAGCGCGGCGGCAGGACCAACGTGTACGTCATCGTATCCGATGAAGAGATCGGCTCGCCCATAACCAACAATCCGTCCGCTCTTCTGGCCCTTGATCTCATCGGCCTGGAATTCTACCAGAACATGCTGAACACGGGCAGCAGGCTGATCGTCAATACCAGCCTTATTCCTGAAGATAAAATAAAGGTAAAAGACGGCGTTAGCGTCATGAAGGTCAGGATCAACGAGGAGGCCGTCGCGATGGGCAACCCCAAGCTGGCCAACATGATCACCTTGGGCTGTTTTATCGACGGGCTTCCTTTCCTTGATTTTAATGACCTCAAGGCCGTAATCGACAAGGTCATACCCGCCCGTCTCAAGGACACCATCCCGGACAACCTGAAGGCCATCGAACGGGGCATAGAGATAGCGAAGGGTTTGAAATAGGCCGATTTTTATTTCCTCATAAAAAACCAAAACACTTATTTCATTGACCTGTCGTTCTGCTGGTTCGCCATCGCATGAAGCCCCCCCCTGACCCTCTGAAGGGGCATAAAAAAGCAGATTTTTCGGTGTTTTAGTATTTCAAGGCGCTTTTGTTTCTTTCTGCATCCATGAGCACTTTGTTGCATTGTAAACAATAGTGAAAAGAATTTCACACGCGCCCCCTGTGGGGGTCGGGGGGATTCATAATCTGACACTCTGTGCAAAATAACAAAATTCTGGTATCAGGTGCCGTCCAATATTATTTGACAAAAAAAGGGCTCCTCATAATGCTTGGATATTAATGTGCATACGTATATATCCGCATACGGGGATGGTATATTATATTTTTACGGAGGAGTGATGTATGGCTGCAAATCCTATTGTTGATTCAAGAGACACAAAGTTCATATTATTTGAAATGTTTGAAGTTGATAAGCTGACCAAGTATGAAAAGTTTGCCGATTTTGACAAGGACACCATGGAAAGCGTCGTTGACCTCGCCGAAAAGATAGCCGTCGAGCAGGTGTATCCCATCAACGCGGCTGCCGACAAGAACGGCGCCAAATATGATGCCGCCACCAAGAAGGTAACGATACCCCAGGAATACTTCCCGGGCCTGAAGGCCTATTATGACGCAGGCTTCATCGGGGTCGCCACCGACCCCCAGTGGGGAGGCATGGGGATGCCGGAGTCGATATATTACACGGTCACCGACTATTTCACCGCAGCAAGTTGCGCCTTCACCATGTTCCCGATGCTTTCCATCGGCGCCTGCAACATGTACATGAAGTTTCTGCCCGATTATCCGTGGAAGAAGGCCGTTATCGAGAAAATGCTTACCGGCGAATGGGGAGGGACCATGTGCCTTACCGAGCCTGACGCTGGGTCCGACGTCGGCGCCCTCAAGACCAAGGCCACCAAGAACGCCGACGGGACTTATTCCATCAAAGGCCAGAAGATCTTCATCTCCGCCGGCGACAATGATTTTTCAAAGAATATCATTCACCCGGTCCTTGCCAGGATCGAAGGCGATCCCGAAGGGACCAAGGGTATATCCATTTTCCTCGTTCCCAAGTACCGCATCAAGGATGACGGCTCAATAGGCGAGCCCAATGACGTCCAGTGCGCCGGCATCGAGCACAAGATGGGCATCCACGGGAACCCGACCTGCACCATGGTCTTCGGCGATGAAGGCAAATGCCAGGGATTCCTGATGGGCGAGGCCCGTCAGGGGATGAAGATCATGTTCCAGATGATGAATGAAGCCCGTCTTTATGTCGGCGGCCAGGGCGCCTCTGTTTCAAGCGCCGCCTACATGCATGCCGTCACCTACGCCCGGAACCGGGTGCAGGGCAAGCGGGTCGAGGACATGATGAAGCCCGACGCGAAAAACGCCACCATCATGAACCACCCCGACGTGAGGCGGATGCTTCTTTCCATGAAAGCCCGGGTCGAGGCGATGAGGACCCTCACCCTCTTCTGCGGTTACGTGACCGACCTGGTCCATGTCGAGAAGGACACGGCGAAGAAAGAGGCCCAGGCCCTCCTCGACTTCCTCATTCCCATCAACAAGGCCGGGAACACCGATTCCGCGTGGGAAGTCACCGCTGACGCCATCCAGTGCTACGGCGGCTACGGGTTCTGCTCCGACTACCCGGTCGAGCAGTACGCCCGCGACGCCAAGATCCTCACCCTGTACGAAGGAACCAACGGCATCCAGTCGATGGACCTGGCGATGCGGAAGCTCCTTATGGACAAGGATTTCTACAACTACAGCGTTTATAAGAAGAAGATCGAAGATACCATCAAGAAGGCCAAGGGCGTTGTTGACGACAAGTATATCGCCGTGATGGAGAAGGGCGTCGCTAAGATAGACGAGGTCGTCAAGTACATGAAGGGCCTCATGGACGGCGGCAAATATCTCCATATTTTTGCCAATGCTACTCCGATGCAGCAGGCCTTCGCAATGCTGTCCTACGCCTTTATCCACCTCTGGGCGCTGACCCTGGTGACCCCGAAGGCGAAAGAGATGGTAGGCGACAAGAAAGGCGCGGACCTTGAGAAGCTTCTCGCCGACAACATGGAAGCGGCCTACTACTACGGCCGGATGCTTTCCGCCCAGTTCTATATCGGCGCCGAGTTCCAGAAGTTTTTCGGCAAGTGCGACTACATCCTCGCCGGCGAGGCAGCCGTGGTCAAATCGACATCGGCTATCTTCACCGGGGCGCCGGAGCAGTAATCGCGATAACGCAGAAACTGAAAGGCCGCCGGATCATCCGGCGGCCTTTTTTATTTGCGAGAGGATAATGTCGGGAATGGGGATCGTCAGCATTCGTTCCCTGGCCCGTGCGCCATAGACAAGATTTATAAGGCCTACTTCTATTTTCTTCCTTTTTGTCAATGAAAGGAGTATTTCGCGGCTCTTCGGGTTGGATGCGTCAATGATCAGCTGGATCCAATTGATGATCTGTCCTGACTTAAACAGTACGGATACGAGGGTCCTCCCGTTGTCTTCACTTACCTGTACCGAGGGAACGCCGGACAGTATTTCCTGGATGACATCGTCATTTTCGATGTGAAAAAAAACAAATCCGTCCCGTGTTTTCAGCGGGATGGTTTCCCCTGCGTAGGTGAAATGTTCGTAAAAAAATGAACATGCCCCCTCGCGGGGGAGGGTTTCTCCGTCCGGGATCTTTTCGAATTCCCGCACGAGTTTCGTGTAATCGTCGGATTTGTCCTTCCTCTTGGTAAATATTCCCATACGGCAGCATATTACCGTGCACTCCGGTTTTGTCAAGTTATGTTCGAGCCGCCATGACGGGATGGCCCGGCGGCGCGGGAAACATGATCGATCAGAACACGGCCTTCAGGCCGCCATAGACCGAACAGGGAGCTGCCCGGTAACCGCGGACTTCATCATATTTTTTATTGAGAACGTTCTCCACACGGAAAAAGGCCTGGAGCTGTTCTATTATCCACCATGAAGCGGAAAGGTCCAGACGGTAATACGGATTCATGTAGCTGAAATGGGGAAACCGGTAATAGTCCCTCCGTTTTCCCACATAATTGAATCCGGCGTTGATATTTCCTTTTTTCAGGAACGTGTAATTCACGGTAATTCCCGCCTGGTGGCGCGGACGGCGTACCATGTCTCCGGTGTGAAAGAACTTGTCATAGGACCGCGTGTAGGTGTAATACCCCTTTATCACGATATCATCGATTGGTTTAAAGGACGCAATGCATTCGACCCCGCGGGTAAGACCTTCGCTGTTCCAGTATCTGCCGCTCCTGTCTATGAATATATCATAGACGATCAGGTTTTTATAATCAATATTGAAATAATTGATCTCGAGAACGATTCTATCTTTCCAAAGGGATTGTTCAATGCCTGCGTCATAACTTAGTGTGCGTTCAGGTTTTAGATAAGCCCAGGTGAATTGGCGGTAGCGATCAAAGACATTATATAGCTGATACAGGGATGGTATCTTGTACCCGGTGCCCGTGCTGGCTTTGAATCTTGTTTCTGTCACAGGAACAATGAACGATCCTGACACGCCATAATCGATGCTGTCTTCAAAATGATCCGGTTTGGTATACCGTCCTCCGGCTATGATAAATATTCGCTTTAAAAGTTTAAGGTGGTTTTGAGCATAAACGGCCCAGGTCCCGTCACTTTTATCAATGGGTTCGGTAAAGTCCATGGCGCCGGCATAAAACTGGCTGTAATAAAACCAGTAGGGCATCGTGGAAGCCCATTCTTTTTCATAGGATACGCCGCAGACTATTTCGTCGATGTCCATGATGGAAAACCTGTTTTTGAATTCTCCCGACATCATGTTGCCTTTAAAAGACATGTTTGAATAACTTAAGGATGGATAGCCCCCGCTTGTCACATACGAAGTCGCATATTCATATGCATCCGGCTGGTTTTTGTCACGCTGGTATTGGTTCATGAATGTATAGAGGAGTGTTGATTCCCACCATTCGAATAACGGGATATTGTACTTGATGTTCAGGGCGAGGTTCTGGTTCTCAAATGTATGGTTTTTATCTTCTTCAAAGGCGCCGTTTGCGATTTTTGTCTTGGAATCGGTAAAACGAAGCGATAAAGAAAGCCAGCTGTCATGGATCGTTTTCAGGCCAACCTGTGTCGAAACGGCGGTTGTATCGTAGCCATCGTGCCTGTCTTTTAAAAAAGATTTTCGAATGCCCCGCCAGGTTGAAGTGCGCGAAAAACCCTTTGAATCGGTGCGGGATACGTTAAATGAATAGTATGCCCAGTCAGTGCCTCCGCTGACGCCTGCGGATTCCTTGAAGGTTTTGAATGAACCTCCTTCGGCCTGTACCGTTACCTGCGGCTTGCCCTCCCCTTTTTTTGTTATGATATTGATGACCCCGCCGATGGCATCAGAGCCGTACAGGACGCTCTGGGACCCGCGGACAATTTCTATACGATCGATGTTATCTGTGGTGAGATGGGCAAAATCAAATCCATGCCCTGTGGATGAGGGATCATTGACCTTGACTCCGTCGATAAGCACTGTTGTATGATTGGATTGGGTGCCCCGCATGTACAGATCGGCAATCCCCCCCAAGGGTGAACTCTGTGACACTGACACGCCCGGGATGTTTTTGAGCATATCCACCACTTTCATCTTTTTCGTCTGGTCGATTTCTTCAGCGGTTATGACCGTGATGGATGATCCGGTTTCCTTTTTGTTAATGCCGGATTTGGTGGCGGTGATGATAATTTCGTTTTTTGCTTTTTGATCTTCCGCCTTATCATCCTCCTGGTTCGGTTCTTCCCTGTCAGGTGTTCCGGGAACATCCTGTTTGTCGTTCAGCGGACCCTTGTCCTTGGGCTGGCCCAATAATGGGGCTGCGAATATAAGGGAAATTGCCAGGAAAAGTAAAAGCATCCTTTGAATAAAATTCATACATCCTCCTCCGATAACTATCGTATTAGCTTGATTCTTTATCACAGGATATCCGGTATGGAGAGGAGATTGTACAGGGCTGACGATAAAAAACGCGCCCGGGGCGCGTTTTGGTGTGTCAGACATTAACTTCGTTGATGAAGTATGGCCAACTGGCTCCCGTTCCTCGAGGATATCACAGTTATGGAAGTTCTGGCTTATCCGCCGTGGCGGAATTACAGTTGCGGGACAGCGCGGGAATCACACCCGACTTCCTCCAGATATTTAAAGAACAACAGGTGACATTAGGAGCAGAGAACTAAAGCTGTCAATAAAAATATTTGCAAGCATAAAATAGTGGGACGGCCTATGGGACATACGGGGGGAGATAGGTTTCGATGTCGGGTGGATATCCCCAGATTAATGTCCAGAAAATTATACCGGCATTGATCCTTTTTATAATAACATAGTTTTTAAACCGATTCTTATCGGTATTGATTCTTTTCAGATATCTTTTAAACGCGTATGCCAATATGCAAGAAACTGACATTTTCAATAGTTTCCGGAGATCCAGCAGAAACTCATAATCATCCTCTCTCACCTGCAAATGAAATGTATGCCAGCTTTCCGGATTGGATCGCTCCTGATAGCAGATCAGTTTTCCGTACCTTGCCGGTCCGTTGATATCGGGCAGAACTTCTTTCAATATTAATACAATCATCCTGGAGCGGGAAATCCCTCTTTTGACGGCAGCCCGTGAAATAGCCGCCAGCAGATCATTATTGATATTCATGGTTGTTTCCATGTCCAATACCTCTTCGTCAGTGGGATATTACTCATTATACGAAAAGGTGGCGCTTTATCTGAAAATAATATCATTGCTGTCCTTGTGTTATTTAACTTTTTTTCTTGTCAAAACGGGTCGGGTGTAGTGTGGTTGGAAACACATGATGCATGCATCGGTACTCCCGTCATTGTCAGGATGTGACGCGAGATAAGAGGGAAACCCGTGAGAATCGGGTGCGGGCCCGCCGCTGTATCCGGGGACGAAGGCCGCATGATGCCACTGCCGAAAGGCGGGAAGGCGCGGTCGTAGGATAATCCGGAAGCCAGAAGACCTGCCGGTGCGATCTGCCGCTTTGCTCGCGTGATATCGGGGCGGCATCACTACTCGAGGAAACAAGGGAATCCCCGGGCCGTTGGTCCGGGGATTCGTTTTTGATGACAGGTTAACCATGGGAAAGATAATATTCATCACCGGGGGCGCCCGAAGCGGCAAGAGCCGGTTCGCCGAGTCCCTCCTCGCCGGGGAAGACGATGTCCTCTATGTCGCCACGGGCATCGGTTTTGATGACGAGATGAAGGACCGGATCGCGCGCCACCGGTCACAGCGCAACCCGGCCTGGAAAACAGTGGAATGTTACCGCGATCTGGCCCCGTCCCTGAGGCATGACCTGTCTGACTATGGATATGTTCTGCTGGATTGCGTCACCATCATGGTTTCCAACTTCATGGTCCTTGATGCGGGTGTGGATTGGGACAGTGCCGGTATTGACGCCGCAGATCGCATTGAACAGGTCATCATGAAAGAGATATCCGCTTTTCTCGATATGGCGCGGGATTTTCACGGGAAAACCCTTATCGTGTCGAATGAGCTTGGCATGGGGATCGTGCCGCCGACGCCCCTCGGCAGGTATTATCGCGACATAGCGGGAAAGATGAACCAGGTGATTGCGGGCGTTGCCGATGAAGTGTACCTTATGGTGTCCGGGGTCCCGATGAAGATAAAATAGGCTGGCATTGCCTCATCCTGATGTCCCGTGGTAAGGATATATGATCAAGGATTACATAAACGGCTTTATTCTCAACCTGCAGTTCCTGACGCGCATCCCGGTGCCGGTGAAAATTGAGTACAGCGACCGGGTCTTTGCCGCGGGATCTGTTTTTGCCCCGCTCGTAGGCCTCCTGATAGGCCTGATAGGGGCCGGGACCTGTCTGCTGGCCGGCCTGTCGGGCATCCGCATGCTGGCTGTTTTTTTCGCCATGGTTGCCGAAATTGCCGTCACCGGCGGCCTTCATCTTGACGGTCTCGCGGACACCTTCGACGGGCTGTTCAGTTACCGCGACCGGGAGCGGACCCTCGACATCATGAAGGATTCCCGACTGGGGACCAGCGGCGCCATTGGCCTTATCCTCGTCCTGATGATGAAATACATCCTGCTGGTTTCCCTGCCCGACAGGTACCTGGTCCTCTGCCTCGCGGCGATGCCCGTGCTGTCGCGCATGACCGTTTCCTGGAGCGCCGGCCTTTCCCCCTATGCGAGGAAGGATGAGAAGGGCATGGCCGCCGGACTGGTGGAGCACACCGGCCCGGCAAAGATTGTCATTTCAACATCGCTGGCGGTGATCATAAGCGTGCTGCTGCTAAAATTTGCCGCGATACCGCTGGTTATGATTATCATAGCCTTCAACCTTGCCGTGGTGCTATATGTAAAGGTAAGGATAGGCGGCATCACCGGCGATGTCATCGGCGCGGTCATAGAGCTTTCGGAGGTGATGTTCCTTCTCTCGGTCCTCATCCTGGATAAGCTGTATTCTCTGCAACACATGAATTTTATGTAACCGTACAAGGCGGGGCCACGTGAACCCGCCTTCTACATCTCAAATTTTATATATAAGGAAAGCCCATGTCATTGCTTGAATCAACCATGAAACAGATCAGTCCCCTCGATGGCGATGCCATGCGGCAGGCCCGGGAACGTCTCGACAGCCTTCTCAAGCCTCCCGGCAGCCTCGGCAGGCTCGAGGAGATCGCAATAAAGCTCGCCGGTATCACCGGCGCCGTCGGCGGCCCCATCGGCAAAAAGACCATCCTCGTCATGGCCGGCGACAACGGCGTTACCGCGGAGAAGGTAAGCTCCTTTCCGCGCGAGATCAGCACCCTGGTGGCGGAGACCATGCTGAAGGGAATATCGGGGGTGTCCGTGCTGGCGCGTCACGCCGGCGCCGAGATTAAGCTGGTCGACCTGGGCCTTGAGGGCGACGTGCGGGACGGCCGGGTTATCAACAGGAAGATCAGGAGGATGACATCGAACATGGCCTGCGGCCCGGCCATGACCCGCGACGAGGCCCTGCGCGCCATCGAGACCGGTATCGATATCGCGGTCATGGCCCTGGATGAAGGGACCGGAATTCTGGGGACCGGCGAAATAGGCATCGGCAATACCACAACGGCCAGCGCGGTGCTCCATGCCTTTGGCGCCGGAAACCTGGACGAGATTGTCGGCCGCGGCGCCGGCCTTTCCGACGAGGGCCTGCGCCACAAGAAGGAGACGATCCGCAGGGCGGTGGAGCTGAACAGGCCCGATCCTGCCGACCCGGTCGACGTGCTTGCGAAGGTGGGCGGCTTCGACATCGCCGGCCTGTGCGGCTGCTACCTCGCCGCCGCGGCCCGGCGCAGGCCCATCGTGATCGACGGCTTCATCGCCGGGACCGCAGCCGTGGCCGCGGTGAAGATGCATCCCGGGGCTCGCGACTTCATGTTCACTTCCCACGCCAGCGCGGAGCCCGGCGTGGCCGCCATCAGCCGCCTCCTTGAGCTGTCGCCGATGCTGGACCTTGACATGCGGCTTGGCGAGGGGACCGGGGCGGCCCTGGCCTTTCATATCATCGAGGCGGCGCTGAAGATCGTCAGCGAGATGGGAACCTTTAAGGACATCGGCATGTGAAGGGATGATGGGGATACCGACGCCGGGACGGAATTAATAAACAATATTCCCGGTTTCCACAACGGTTTCCCCGAGGTCCAGCATGGCGTTGAGAAGAGATGCTTTTGTAAAGGCGGCTATATCCTGAACCCGAATGTCGGCCTCAACGATTGTGCCCTGCGAAATCAACTGGTCCCGCCTGGTGCCCCTCAGGAGAAAGCTCCGCGGCGTTATCCATCGGGAGCCGTCATGAAAGGCGATATTGCTGATCGACGTATCGGTGACAAGGCCGTTTTTCACGATAAGAACGTCGTCGCATCGGCCTCTCAGGCGGAACAGGGCGTTTATGCTTCCCCGGTCCGTGTATTTATGGGAGTAATCGATGTCATCGCAGGCGACTATCTTCAGGCTCCTGATCGCCCGGCCGGGATACGGTTCAAACAGCACTTCGTGTATGCGGTCGGAATACACCACCTTGCATTTGTGCCTGCCTTCACGGTGGCCCTCGGGGACTGTGATGACGGCATTCAGGTCGATGGCGTCATTGCAGCCGAAGAGCTCTTTCCGCGAACCGTTCATCCGCCGGTTGTGATGCGGAAGATTCTCCGCGCGGCCACCGATGATTCTGATGGATTCAAACAATAGGCACATATACCTTGTCTATCATCTCCCTGTATTCCCGCTCCGGGTCGCTGTAAACGGTCAATCCGCCGCCGCTCTTGAAAATGGTTTTATCTCCATTTTTCTCTATGAAGCGGATCATGACGCCGCTGTCGAGGCGTGATCCGTCACAATATCCGCATATGCCCGTGTAGTAACCACGGTCATAGGTTTCGGTTTCCCTGATTATTTCAACCGTCTTTTTTTTCGGCGCCCCGGTGACGGACCCCGCCGGCAGCAGGGCTCCTATGATGGTGCCGATCCTTTCCCGGTAATCGTCCGGAAGCGTACCGGTTATGTGGGAACTTGCCTGGAGAAGACTGCCGGCATGGGTTTCCACCGTCTCGATATACCTGAACCGCTTCACGGCCACATTCGTCGCAACCATGTTCAGGTCGTTGCGGATAAGGTCAACGATGGTGACATGTTCGGCATGTTCTTTTTCGTCATCCAGCAGCAGTTCCCTGGCGCCCGGGATGGATGCGTCGATGGTCCCCTTCATGGGGAACGAAGAGATCACGCCATTGTCGATTCTGATGAAAGGTTCGGGGGAAAACACGACGAATCGGTCCCGGCACCATAACCGGTATGGCGCCTGCGAACGAAAAAAGATGTCCTTCAGCGTGAGGTTGATGCTGATGGGAGTGGGGAAGGTAAGGTTGGCAAGGTAGGTCTCCCCGGACAACTGGCGCTCGCGGACAACATCGAAGGCGCACCGGTAGGAGGCGTAATCCACGGGCTTTTTGTCAAGATAGATTTTATCTGCCGGAACCATGGCCGCCCCGGCGTTGGTATAACCTCTGAAATCGTATAATACATCGGCAGGGTCCACGAGATCGACCGGCAGGATGACGGGCATCCGCTGAAGGAAGTCTATAATAAAAATGAAGGGAATCCCGTCCTTCCCGTAATTATTCATTACGTCAATCATGTCTCGGACCAATGTTCGGATTTTATCGGTATGCACTGTCGTCGATGGTTTTTATAAGCGCAACAAATATTTGTCGCATGGCGACGTCTTTCCGGCCGCCTGAAAAGGACTATGACGACAGGTGAAAAACGCCTCTTTTCCTTTGACTATTTTTCGTTATTATGTTATTTTATTAAGGTTTAGTGATAATTATACATCCTGTTGACTGCGATGCGTTTAAAACGGTGCGGATACATTTTTTTGATTTTGAATAATCCGTTAGTTTATATACAAAAGTGGCAAAAGGGGGATCCGTCTCCGATTATCGTTGATGAAGCAGACCGAAATATGGAAGAGCGAAAACGAATCATCTATATCATCCTGATATTATCCGCCTTGGTGTTGTGCGTCGGTATTTTTTCGAACATGCTTCTCTATAAGACCTCCTTTGAAAGGACGCGGGACGGTCTGAGCGACAGCGCGATGGTGCTGGCGCATTTTGTTGAATCCCAAATGGCCGCTGGACCGGGCGGGACCGCGATCGTCGGATCGGAAGCTTACTATATCTGGCTTGCCGGCAGAATAGACAACGCCATAAAATTGTACGAACGGCATAACAGGAGGATGGAGATAACGGTCGCCAGGAGGAAGGCCGGCGAGATACATTTCATTGCGGCCCTGCGCCGCCATCGAAATTCAAAACTCCCCCCTGTGGTCGGCGTGCATTCCGGTCTGGCGGAGCCCATGTGCCGGGCTCTGGAAGGGAAGTCCGGGACCATGGTGGGGAAGGATTACCATGGCGCGACGGTCCTGGCCGCCTACGAGCCGGTTACCGGATTAAATCTCGGGGTTGTGGCAAAAATCGACATCTCGGATATCCGCGCCCCCTTTATCAGGGCGGGGCTCGTCGTTGCGGTCTTTTCGACGGTAATAATATTTTTTGGCATTCTTGCGGTAAAACGCGTCAGCAATCCTATCATCGAGAGCCTTGAGGAAAAAGCGGCCGGGCTTGCCGTTGCCAACGAGGACCTGGCTGCCGCCAACGAAGAGCTTGCTTCGGCCAACGAAGAGCTGGACGCGGCCAACGAGGAGCTCCAGGCGGCCATGGAGGAGATGGAACAGACCAATGAACAATTGCTCCGCTCCCAGGCGGACCTGGACCGCAGTGAGCAGAGGGTGCAGACTCTTCTGAATTTCTCCCCCGTTGGAATCATAACGGCTGACCGGGATTCCCGCCGCTTTGTCTACGCCAATCCGTCGGCCTGTGCCATGTTCGGCTACGACCGCGATGAAATGCTCGCCATCGGCGTGCAGGACATCCATCCGCCGGGAGATATTGAACGGGTAAATGCCGAGTTCCGGTCGCTGCTGGACAGGGATATCGGCGTATCCCGTGACCTGCCCTGCCTGAAAAAGGACGGGTCGGTCTTCTACGCCGATATCTCGGCCGTTACGGTGGAATATGACGGCAGACCGTGCCTCCTGGGCCAGTTTATCGATGTCACTGAACGCAAAAAGGCGGAAGATGCGCTCCGCGAGAGCGAGGAGCGATTTTCAAAGGCCTTTCATCTGTCGCCGATCTCCATGGCCATTTCCTCGGACCTTGACGGGATATATATTGATGTGAACGATGAATTCCTCGCCCTGACCGGCTACGGCCGCGACGAGGTGCTCGGCCGCACACCGGAGGACCTGGACCTGTGGGTGGACAAGGACCAGGACATGCTGCTTCGCGGCGAGCTTTCCGCCGGCGGCACGGTCCATGACCGCCAGGTCGAAATCCGCACCAAGGACGGCCGGATACTCACCGTCCTCTATTCGGCCGTGGCCGCCACCATCCATGGCATGCCATGCATGATAAAATCGGCGATAGATATTTCGGACCGCGTAAAGGCCGAGGCGGCCCTGCGGGAAAGCGAGGAGAAATTCGCGAAGGCTTTCATGAACGCCCCTGTCCTCATGAGCATCACCGACCCTGAAAACGAGACGTTTATTGACGTGAATGACCAGTTTGTCGCGAAGTCGGGCTTCGGCAGGGACCAGCTGATCGGACGAAGCTCCCGGGATATCGGGTGGGTCACTGCAGAAGACCGGGAACGTCTCAGGGAAATGGCCCGCCGGGACGGCGCCATCAGAGGGGTCTCGCTCAGGGTCTATCCGAAGGCGGGCGGTCCCAGGGACATCATGTATTACGGCGACAGCATTACCATTGGCGGTACAACCAGGCTCCTTTCTATTGCCGTGGACATGACTGAATTGAAGCGCGTCGAACAGGAACTGCTCGCGCAGAAAGACCTGGCGCAGAAGTACCTGGATATAGCCGCGGTCATGTTCGTCGCCCTCAGCAGGGACCAGAGAGTGACCCTGGTGAACCGTAAAGCATGCGAAGCCCTCGGGTATCCCGCAGAAAAGATCCAGGGAGCCAACTGGTTTGACATGTTTATCCCTGCACGTATCAGGGAAGACGTGAGATCTGTTTTTAATAGTATAATGACAGAAGAAATAGCGTCGGTTGAATATTATGAAAATGCCGTTCTGACCGCATCGGGCGATGAGCGCCTGGTCGCCTGGCACAATACCCTCCTGAGGGACGCCTCCGGCGCGATTACTGGGACCCTGAGCTCCGGGGAAGACATCACCGAGCGGAAAAAATCAGAGGAGGACCTCCATGACCAGCTGGCCCTCAACATGGCCCTGGCCGGGATATCCGGATCCATTATCTCCAGGTCCTTCACCGTCACGGAAACGGCCTACATGGTGCTGGAGTACGCGCGGCTCCTTTCCGAAAGCGAGTTCGGCTTCGTGTCGGAGATAGATCCGGATACCGGGGACAACATCGCCCGCGCCGCGACGAAGATGAATGATTGGATGCCCCCCGGGGAAGATCAGGGCGAGGTCATCTTCAGGAAAGGCGGGGACGGGCTCTACCCGGGCCTCTGGGGCCACGCCCTCAACACCAAGCGCGAATTTTTCACGAATGACCCGGCCGGCCATCCCGCTTCGAAGGGCGCACCGGAGGTTCGCGGGGGAATCACCCGTTTCCTTTCGGTGCCGGTGCTGTTCGGCGGCGCCCTGGTGGGGCAGGTTGCCCTTGCGAATTCGGCAAGGGATTACACCGGGGATGACCTCAAGATGGCGAGGCGCCTGGGGAGTGTCTACGCCATGGCGATTGTCCGCATCCGCGACGAGAGCATGCTGATGAAATCCCTGGAGGAGAAAACGGTGCTGATCAAGGAACTGCATCACCGGGTAAAGAACAACATGCAGGTCGTCTCGAGCCTGATATCCCTCCAGGCGCGCAAGATCGACGACGAAAAGTACCGCGCCATATTCATGGAGAGCAGCAACCGCATACAGGCCATGGCCATGGTGCATGAGAAGATGTACCATTCCGGCGACATGGCCCGGGTCGATTTTTCGCGCTACGCGCGCGAGATCGCGGAGCGCCTGCTTTATTCCTTCAGCCTGGAGCCGGGACAGGTTGAGCTCGAGGTTGATGTAAGGGACATTTTTCTCGGCATCGACGAGGCCGTTCCCTGCGGCATAATACTGAACGAGCTCATCACCAACGCCTTCAAGCACGCTTTTAAGGATGGCCGCAGGGGGAAGCTTGCGATACGCTTCACGAGGGAGAATGACGGCCGTCACCGTCTGGTGGTTCAGGATGACGGTCCGGGTATGCCGGAACGTCTCGTCACGTCCGCGGAAGAATCCCTGGGGATGCAGATCGTGACCGCCCTGACACGCCAGCTTGACGGGACCATATCGATAAACGGCGCAGGGGGGACCAGGGTCGAGCTGGTCTTCTGATCCTTCGCGGGCAGGGATCAGGTGATCCGGTGTGGTTGCAGGAGGCAGGAGCGGTATGGCGGATGAAATGATCATGATCGTGGAGGACGAGGAGCTCGTCGCCCTGGAGATGGGTAATACCGTATCCTCATGGGGATACGGGGTCATCACCGTGCGGAGCGGTGAAGAGGCCCTTCGGATCTGCGGCGAAACCAGGCCCCCGCTGGCCCTCATGGACATAAGGCTCAAGGGCCCCATGGATGGTATTGAAACCGCTACCCGATTGAGGGAGCATTACAATACCGCCGTGATATTCGTAACCGCCTACTCCGATTCTGATATCATTGAACGGGCAAAACACACCATGCCTTTCGGCTTCCTGGTAAAACCCGTTGAAGACCGCGAGCTGCGCGCTTCCATTGAAACCGCCCTGTATATGCACTCGGTGGAGAGTGCCCGCCGCCGCGCCGAGGAGGATCTGCGGGCATCCCGGGACGGGCTGGAGCTGCGAGTGCGGGAACGCACCCGCGAGCTGCAGCAGGCGAATGAGTTGCTCCGCGAAAGCGAGGAGCGGTACCGGGCGCTTTTTGAAAATGCCAGGGTCGGCATCGGGATCGTGTCGATGGACGGGGATATCCTGGCCGCCAACCCGGTTATGGCCGCAATTCTCGGCCATTCGAAAGAAAATATGCTTTCGATGAGTATCCGCGATTTCTATGTTGAACCAGCTAACCGGGATATCTTGATTGAACGGCTGCGGGACTTGGGACAGGTCGCCGATTTTGAGACGGCCTTCCGTCATAAGAACGGGTCCATTGTTTATGTAAATTTTAATGTCAATAAAATAACCTGGAATGGCCGGGAGGCCCTTCATAAGGTAATGGAGGATATCACAGAGAGGAAACAGGCCCTGGACGCCCTGATACAGGCCCACGCGGAGCTGGACAGGAGAGTCGTGGAACGGACCGCTGATCTGGCCAGCGCAAACAGAAAGCTTGAGGAGGAAATAGCTGTACGAAAAAGGGCTGAATCATCTATTAAGGAAAGCGAGGAACGGTATCGCACTGTCGCTGATTTTACCTTCGACTGGGAATTCTGGATCACCACGGAAGGCCGTCTTCTCTATGTGTCCCCGTCATGCGAGCGTATCACGGGGTACACCCGTTCTGAATTCATCGATGACCCGGGACTGATGATGAGGATTGTTCATCCCGATGATGCTGACATGGTTGGCCGGCATATGCAGTATCCGACCGGTATCTCCGATGACATTTACGGTATTGATTTTCGAATTATACGGAAAGACGGCGGAGTACGCTGGATCGGCCATCGCTGCCAGGCCGTGTTCAGCGATGAGGGCCGCCACCTGGGCCGACGCGGCAGCCATCGCGATATTACCTCCCAGAAGCGCGCCGAGGAGGAGGTAACCCGCCTCAACCGCCACATCATCACCCTCCAGGAGCAAGAGCGACAGAGGGTGGCCAAGGACCTCCACGACGGCGTGAGCCAGATGATGAACGCGGCAAAACTGAATTTTGCGGCGTTCATCCAGGATACCGAAAAAAACCGGGAACGGTTCGACACCGGCATGGAATTCATGGACCTGGCCGGCCGGGAGCTCCGGGAGGTCTATTCCAACCTCTACCCGTCGGTCCTTGAGGACCTCGGCCTTGCCGCGGCGGTGCGCCTCTACACGAAAAAATTTCTGGCGAACCGCGGCATCGATGCCGAAGTAACTATTGACGATGACCTGCGCCTGCCCGTTGAGGTGCAGGTGGACCTGTACCGCATAATCCAGGAGTCCTGTTCCAACATAACCCGTCATTCCGGCGCCACCCTGGCGCGGCTGGAGCTGAAGGAACGGGACGGGCTGTTTACCCTGCGGATATACGACAACGGCGCCGGATTTGACCCTGACGCGCCGATGTCTTCCGAAGGCGGTTTCGGCATCATAAACATGAAACAGCGGGTGAAGCACCTGGATGGCTCCTTTGAGCTGGAAACCGGCGGTTCCGGCACCAGGATCACCATAACCATTCCGGGAGGAGAAGAAAGCAATGGCTGATGTGACCATTTATCTTGTAGACGACCACGCCGTGCTCAGGGACGGCCTGAAAGTTATCCTCGGGGCGGTGCCGGGATACCGTGTCGTCGGCGAGGCCGGGGACGGAAAGACCGCCATCGAGGAGATCGAGCGGATCAAGCCCATGGTGGTCATCCTCGACATATCCCTGCCGGTCATGACCGGCATAGACGTGGCCCGGCAGCTCAAGAAATACCACCCGGAGATACGGATCATCATCCTGTCCCAGCATGGCAACGAGGAGTATGTAAACAAGCTCCTGGGTTTCGGCGTCGAGGGCTATCTTTTTAAGGAGAGCGCAAGCCAGTATCTGGTTCAGGCTATAGATGAGGTATCGCGTGGAAATATACATCTCGACCCCAATATAACCAGGATGCTCGTTGATGGCATGACCGGGGTGCGTCCCACTGCGAAAGAACCGAAAAATGGAGTGCTTCCCGCCCTGTCGGAGCGGGAAAAAGAGGTCCTGAAGCTCATTGCCGAGGGATACACGGGAAAGGAGATCGGCGCCATGCTTCGCATTTCCGAGCAGACCGTCAAGGTCCATCGGGCCAATATCGTGCGCAAGATCAAGGCGGAAAGCACCGCTGACCTCGTGCGTTATGCCGTTCGTGAAGGTCTGATCCAGGTATAACTGTCGCGATCCGGCTCACCCGCCATCTCATTTAATACCATCACTAAACCTTTGTGGTAGTTCTGTACCAATCCTTTTAGGGTAGTCCCGCTATGAGGTTGTAGTTATTATACAACCTCTTAATTAGTTATTCTTGATAAAACTGTACTCTCTTTCCCGCATTTTAGCCTCTCCGGCATATTTACAAATTTAATAAGGTAAGATATTTTTCAGGATACAGGGGCGATGTTGCTATTCGGTGGGATCAATATACAGAATCGAGCCAGACAACCTCCGTTGCAATACGCTGCAGGTAACACATCATACAAGGAGGAGCTATACAATGCAATGGTTTAATAACCTGAGGGTCAGTCTAAAAGTCCTGTTGTCATGCCTGGTGTTTCTGGTGATTATCGCGGTGATATCCATCCAGGGTATCAGCTCCATCAGGTCAGCGGATCGGGAATTTGAGATATTCTACAAAGACCGTTTTATTCCGGTCAGGCAGCTGAATCATATCATGCGGAACCTGCTGCAGATCCGGATCAACATGATGCAGGAGCAGCTCCATGCTGAAGCGAACAAATGGAACCTGGTGGAAGAGAGGATGGAGAACTCGAAAAAACTCACTGAAGAGTATGGGGACCTGTGGAAGAAATATTATGCCACCTACATGACTTCAGAGGAAAAAAAACTGGCTGACGAATGGGTGACGCTGGCTGAAAAGCCCAGGACCATACGGGGAGAGTTCAGGAAGGCCATTGAAGCCCGCAATATGAAACTGAGCCAGAAACTCCTTGACGAATGGAGGGGCCACTATGTAAAGCTCCGGGAACAGACCGACAAGCTGATCGATCTCCAGCAGAAGGAAGTTGAAAAAATGAAGGCGGAGCAGGAAAGCAGTTCCCGAACAGTGACGGTAATGTCGATCATATTTCTTATCGTGGCCATCGTTCTTGGCGTGGTCATCACCATGATCCTGTCTCGCTCAGTGTCGCGTCCCGTGGGCAAGGGCCTCGCCTTTGCTGAGAAGATCGCAGACGGCGATCTGACCCAGCGGATTGACCTGGATCAGAAGGACGAGCTGGGCCAGCTGGCGAGGGCGTTGAACCGGGCGGCGGACGGCTTGGAAACATTGATCTCCAACGTGGTGGTGGCGTCGCAGAATCTTTCTCAGGCGGTGGAGCAGATTTCGGGTGGAAACCAGAACCTGTCACAGCGCACCAGCGAACAGGCCTCCAGCCTCGAGGAGATCGCGTCGACCATAGAGGAGGCGACGGCCACCATCAACCAGAACGCGGAGAACGCGGGCCGGGCCCGGGAGCTCACGGAGACCGGCTCGGTCAAGGCCCTGGAAGGGAACCGGGTGGCCGTGGACGCGGTGAATGCCATCGTTGAGATGAACGAGTCGAGCAAGAAGGTGGCGGATATCATATCGACCATTAACGAGATCGCGTTCCAGACCAACCTGCTGGCCCTGAACGCGGCCGTGGAAGCCGCGCGCGCCGGCGAGCAGGGACGGGGCTTCGCGGTCGTGGCGGGCGAGGTGCGGAACCTGGCCCAGCGTTCGGGCAACGCGGCCAAGGAGATCGAGGGCCTGATCAGGGACGCCCTGGGCAAGGTGGAGAAGAGCACGGAGCTGGTCAACCGGACCGGGATCTCGCTGACCGAGATCACGGAGGCCGCTAAGACGTCCGCCCAGATCATCAACGAGATCGCGGCCGCGTCGCAGGAGCAGAAGCAGGGGATCAACCAGATCAACAACGCCATAGCGGAGATGGACACCATGACGCAGCAGAACGCGTCGCTGGTCGAGGAGACCGCGTCCGCGAGCGAGGAAATGGCCAACCAGGCCCAGGACCTCCTGGACATGGTGCAGAAGTTCAAGATACGGGACCAGCTGAAGGACGAGACCTACAGCAAGAAGCACCGGGAAGTGCATCTCCGCGCAGCGGAAACCGCGAAGCGGGTAATTGCCGCTAGTGGCGGCGGCAACGGCGACGGCCGCAGGAACACCGAAGGTCGGGAGATGAAATCGGTATCTGGAGACCAGATGAAGGAGATACTTCAGAAAGAAGGGTTCGAGGAATTCTAGTAACAATCGCCGGCGGGGTTGAACCGCCGGCGATTTATTTTAAGGCAGCGTGGATCGAAGGAGACACCCATGAAAGAGAACGTGATATACCTGGCAGAACTGGCCAAAAAACTGGAGGACCTGGGAAACGGTGTGGCCAGAGGGGAAATGGGGGGACTGGAGCCACATGAAGTCGATCTGCTGCTTGAAAAGGTCCGGGACCTCTTTATCGCCATGGAGGAGAGGCTTGATTTCGTTGCCCGCGTCCTTGAATCCAGGGGCGGTATCATCCATTAATGCAGCGTTACGGACCGGGGGAAACCATGGGTTCTGAGCGCATGACCATATACCGATACGACCAGGTACAGAAGCGGCTCTTCGTGAGCGGGCGTCCGGAGATCGGGAGCATTCTTCCAGTCCCCGGCGTCATTAATGATGATTCGATCGAATCATTGTTCGAAGAAGTTCTCCGCGTCGGCGTGCCTGCCGAGCGAACAGTCATCCGAGAAAACAACGGCAGTTCCCATACCCTTGAAGTAAGCTTCGTGCCGGAATACGGCCCAGACGGGACAATGATCTCCGTCATAGGCATTGCCCGGGAGAAGAGCGGCGGAAGCGGCGACGGCATGAGCATGGTCGAGAGGCTGGAGGAAGAGAAGAGGGCCCTGGTGAAAGAAGTCCATCACCGCGTGAACAACAACCTGCAGATCGTCGAGAGTCTCCTTCGGCTCCAGGCGGAGCGCTTCGGCGACTCCAAGTACTTGGACATGCTGGGCAGGTATATTGACCGCATCCACGCCATCGCCATGATCCAGAAGAACCTGTGCCGTGAAGACCGGCTGGAGCCCCTCAATTTTGCCAAATACGTGGCCGAGTTCGCCGACTACATCCGTGACCAGCACCCCGAGATTACGGACCACGTCGAAATCATCCGGTCCGTGGAGGAGGCGGGGCTCAGGATCGAAACCGCCGTCCCCTGCGCCCTGATCCTGAACGAGCTGGTGGAAAATTCCCTGATGCATGCCTTTCCCGGGAAACGGAAGGGCCGTGTTGAGATCATTTTCAGGGTGTACGGTCAGTACTGCGTGCTTGAGGTCCTTGACAACGGTATCGGCTTTGACGCGGACGCGCCGGAAAACCGGCGCGGCTTCGGCCTGGAGCTGGTGCGAATCCTCACCGGTCAGCTCCGGGGCTCGGCGGTATTCAATGATCCGGGCGGCGCCTGCTGCACCATTGCCTTCAGGCACCGGTAAGCCCGGCCGTCCCGTATCACCGCGCCTTGATGTACTCCATCTCGCCCCGGGAATTCTCGTCCTTCGGGGAGAAGAGACAGTAGATGCCCCGCGTGGGAAAGTTGCCGCTCTGCACGGCCTCGATCTTGCTTGACACCGTCTCGCCGTCGATCAAGAGCTTCGCGTACCTTCCGTCGTCGCTTGAGAGCATGAAATCGTGCCAGTCGGTGGTCCGAAGCGGGATGGTCCTTCCGCACACCTCCACCCGGTCCGCCGTCAGTTTCACGTAGTAGGCGCCGGTCCCGGCCGGGGAATAGGCGAAAACGGTCAGGCCGTCGCCGCCGGTGAAGCGGGCCCGGGCAAGTATGGAAAAGGCCCGGGAAGCGTTGAAGCGGCTGAAAAGCCCCGAGATGGAACCCTTGGCGGAATTGAGCTCCGCGATTTTCTTCCCGCCCTTGGCGGAAAAATTAATTCCCGCGGCGTCGCCGCCGGGTATCTGCGTCCAGTTGGCGGGGGTGTGGGAATCGCTCCACTCCGTGAAGTTCTCCTCCATGGTCCATTTCTCCTCGGTCTCCGCGTCCTTGTATTGCGACATGTCGATGGGGGCGAGGAACTTGCCGAAGATCCATCCCTTGGGCCCTTTCAGGCTGGCCACGCGGTACCAGTAGTCGCGCACGTCCCCGACCTGTGTCGTGTCCATTGATTTTTCGAGCTGGATGAGGATCTCATTTTGCGCGATCTTCCCGACCAGCTTGCCGTCGACGCCCGGGGAATTGCGGAGGTTCACGTTGTCCCCGGTGCAGGAGAAGAGCTTGTTCGTCTCCGGGCTCGTGGGATAGCGCTTCACGTAGGCGATGATGATCTCCCAGAGGACGTCCTCGTTGCCGGACGCCTTGAGCTTGCCCGACTGCAGGCCGTCGAAGAGTATCTTCACGATGCTGGATATGTAATCGGTGTTGGGGTACTTGTTGTAGAAGTTGATCATGGCCGGTACCAGGCGGTCGGGATCGGTCTTGCCCAGGTTCTGGACTTCCTCGAACTGGAGGTCCTCGATGAGGCCGCTGCCGCGGTACCGCGCCATGAACTCTTCATAGAACTTGCCGCGGGGCACGATGCGGCTTTTTTTGAGGGCCGGCACCAGGGCGAGGTCGCCCTCGATTTTTTTATTCATGTCGGATAGGTATTCCTCGATCTCCTGCCGGGCCTCCTTGTAGTTTTCCCTGTTCTTCTTTTCCTGGGCCGCTTCAACAAGCTCGTCGCTGAATTTTTCCTCAAGCTTCGACGCGAGGCGGTTGATGGCGCGGCACCGGTAATAGTATACCTTTTCTCCCTTGTCGTAATCCGCCGTTTTGGCGAGGCGGTTCAGCATGATGATCGCGTCCTTGTAGTCCCCGCTCTCGAATTCGTCTATGGCCTTGTCAATATCATTCTTTGAGAAGATAAAATACCCTGCTATGGTCAACGCGATGACTGCCGCCGCGACGATGAATCCTATGATTGCGCCTTTTCTCATGGTGGCTTCCTCTGCTGTCAGTGTAATGATGCTGTCGCAAAATACCCCCCCAACCCCCCGGAGGGGGGCTTAAGCTAGTTATGGTGATAATAAGTCCCCCTCCGGGGGATTTAGGGGGCCTGCGGGACAGGCTTGATATACGGCATAAATGGGCATCGGATTGATAATTTCAAATAAAAAAATGAATTTTTTTATTGCGAAGGCGGGGTCGCGTGACCCCGCCTTCGAATTACAATTTCTTATACAACATCAGCTCGATCAGCCGATGGCCTTCCGGTACGAAGAGGCCGGTGGCAGCGGCATTTTTTTCATTGAAGAAGGAGCCGCTTTTTCCCTCGTAGGGAGTGCCCTTCCATCCGCCTGAGGAATAGATGGCGAAGGGGACCGGGTCGGCGGAGTGGGTCCGTATGCTTATGGGCGTGGGGTGGTCCGGCATCATGAGCACGGTGTAGTTGTCGTACGACGATATTCCGTCCATCACGGGCCCCACGATCTTCCGGTCGAAGTCTTCTATGGCCCTGAGCTTGTGCTCCAGGTTGCCCTCGTGACCTGATTCATCGGGTGACTCCACGTGGAGGAATATGAAGTTCACGCCGGGAAGGGCCCGGAGCAGCGCCTGCGCCTTGCCCTCGTAGTTGGTGTCGATGAAGCCCGTCGCGCCGGGTACCGGTATCGGGGTAAGGCCGGCGGCCCTGCCGAGGCCGTGCACTAGGTCCACCGCCGAGATGGTGTGGCCGCGCAGGCCGAAGCGGTCAAAGAGGGTGGTCATGGCCGGCTTTTTGCCGCAGCCCCAGAGCCACACCGAGGTAGGCGTGCCCTTGTATGACGACCGTGCTTCACCGACGGCCCGCGATGATGCTATGATCCCGGCGGATCTCACCATGATGTCGTTCAGCACGTCGGCCCCGGCGCCGCGGGGAAGATGGGGCTTCACGGGTTTGCCCTGTATGTCGTGGGGCGGCGTCGTTTCCGGCAGCGCTGCATGGGGATAGTTCCTCCAAACCACGATGTTACGGTACGACACGCCCGGGTGGTATTCCATGTTGGCGGCGTCAATATTGGCACCCAGTTCCTTCATTATCACGGCGGAAAATTCCGAGGCTATGTGGCCGGCGCTGAAGTCCTCCATGACGCCGTCCCGGATGTCGACCATGTTGCACCGGATCGCGAGGTCCTTCGGTCCGAGGTCAATGCCCATGTTGAGGGCCTCCAGGGGCGCGCGGCCGGAGAAGAAGTTCCGGGGATCATAGCCGAGGATGGACAGGTTGGCGATGTCGCTGCCGGGCTGCATGCCGTCCGGCACGGTGCGGGCCACGCCCATGATGCCGCCGGCGGCAAGGCGGTCCATGTTGGGGGTGCCGGCATATTCCAGGGGGGTCCTGCCGCCGAGGGCCTCGATGGGCAGGTCCGCCATGCCGTCTCCCAGGAGTATCACGTATTTGGCGTCGTTATTCTTTTCCATTTATCCAGCTGGAGCCGTCTGAATAGAATTCCTTTTTCCAGATGGGGACATCGGCCTTGATCGTGTCGATGATGTACTGTACGGCCTGAAATGCCGCGCCGCGGTGCGGGGCGGATGCGGCGATGATGATGCTGGCTTCGCCCACCATGACCGGGCCGAAACGGTGCACCACGCAGCAGGAATTGAGCGACCAGCGCGCCACTGCCTCGTCGACGATTTTCCGGAGCTGTTTTCGGGCCATCTCGGTATAGGCCTCGTACTCGATGTGGGTGACGGTCTTCCCGCGGGAGTTGTCGCGGACGCGGCCGATGAAACTCACCACGGCGCCGTCGGCGGCGGTCCCCGCTTCGGCCTGCACCCGGGCGGCATCGATCGGTTCCTGCTGGAGTAGGATGGAGATCATGGCTGCCTTTTAACCGCCGCTGACCGGGGGGAAGATGGCGAGGGTGTCCTCGTCAGAGAGTTCTGCGGCTTCGCGGCAGTATTCTTCATTGATGGCGAAGAGGAGCGAGCCGTTGAATTTGTCCAGCGGGGGATGGCTTTTCTTGAGCTGGTGAACGATGTCCTTAACGGTGATGCCTTCGGAAACGGTGAGTTCCTTTTCTTCGAATCCGACCGCTTCCCTGACGCTGGCAAAGGCCTTGACTTTTATCTTCATGTTGTTCCGTCGGTTGAGAAATCCACGTTATAGTTCTACCGGGATAGGTCCGGCTTTCGGATTAAAAACCCTGACCGTTTTCCTCAGGCTTTCTTGATCCTCTTGTTCCTTCGTGTGAGGAACAGATAGTGCTTGATGTAAGGCTGAAGGCTGTCGCTGAAATCGGTAACGGTAACATTCTTGGGCTCCTTGAGGATCAGGAGCAGGCTTTTTTTCGTTATATCCTCTTCAATGGTGTCGATGATGATTTTAAAACGCTTTATCACTTCTTTGTCCACGGCATCGTTGGACATCTTGTTCATTTCCGAATACAGCTTGAGCAGGTTGACCTTTTTCGTTTTTACCTTGGAAGGTCTCACCTCGCTTTTGCGGGGCTCTGTTTTTTTGGTACTTGTAACTCCGCTTTTTGTTTTTGATGGCATGGCATCCCTCAATCAAACGATAATGAAAACACGTGCTGTCCCAGCACCGCCTTCTGCGACGGAGGACCGCACACACTTCTAAATTAGTTAGCTCCGCCGATGTTAGAACACACCGATTTACTGTAAACACAAATTTAAAAAAATTTAGCGCAAGATATATACAGTTTTGCTGGATTTTTTAGAAAGAGTTGCGTTGCGTGTGTATACAATTGAAATCGATGGTCCACGGGGCGTGGGCCCGAGCTTTTTCATTTATATATGAAGGATTTATGCCGATGATAGTAAGGGATCCGTACGCCGGCCGGGCAGTGTTCAATGGGTACACCGGTTTGCCTGGCAGCACGAGAGCTCGCACCGGCTATGAAGCGGACCGGAAGAGATTAACAAATACTCGGGAGATGTTGTATGAAATGTTCACGATGCGGCAGGGAGATAAACGAGCTTAACCATCACTATATTCCGCAGAAAAACCGGCGGGAGGGGCTCCGGTACTGCATTGCGTGCGCGCGGGAAGAGCATATCGTGACCCTCATCTAATGAGAAAGCCCCTGATCGGCCCGGCGCATTGCCCGCCCGGGCCGACGCAATAATTGTTGACATGCCTGCCGCCATGGAAGACCTTCTCGGTATTGCTCTTCCAGGCCATGAAAAAGAACCCGATACAGTATCTGCTCCTGTGCTGCAGCCTGGCACTGCCGGCGGCGTTTTCATTGTATTGCTCCCCTGAAAAGGAAGGAACGGCGCCTCTCCCTGCTGCCCCGAGGATCGTATCCCTGTCCCCGTCGATTTCGCGGCAGATCGACGACCTGGGACGGCGGGAGGTCCTGACGGGGGTCACCTCTTACGATGACTTCAGCCGTACCGGAATTGAGATCGTGGGGACCCTGGTCCAGCCGAACCTGGAGGCCATAATCCGGCTCGGACCGGACATCGTTCTCCTTTCCAGCGAGGACGGGCCGGTGCAGAACATCGACCGGCTGAACGACGCCGGTGTGAGGGTGTACCGGTTCGGACGGAACAGGAATTTCAGCGATATCTGCCATAACTATCTGCGTCTTGCCGCCATGCTGGGAAAGGAGCCTGAGGCGAGGAAAAATATTGCGCGCTACTCCGGAATGCTCGACCGGTACGGGACGCGGCGCCGCTCCGCGAAGCGGGGGAGGCCGGCCGCCGTGGCCTTTTTCCTTTCGCATCGGCCCCTTATCGCGGCGTCGGAGGGGTCTTTCATCGCTCAGGTGATCAGGGACGCCGGCGGCGTCTGCGTCTATTCCGGAACGCGCGGCTCGTATCCGCCGGTGTCGCTGGAATCCCTGGTCGAATATGACCCGGACGTGATCATTTACATGGCGGGTGATGACGAAGGAAACGATTTTTTCAGCCGCCTGTCCCGGGACTTCAGGAGCCTCAGGGTCGTGAAAAATGGGACTTTCTACATCATCGATCCTGACACGATTCCCTATTATACACCGGCCGATTACGTGAAGTCCGTGGAAAGGGTGGCGGAGATACTCGATACTTCCCATGTGACCCCGCCCCCTCGGTTTCCCTCTCCCACAAAAAGAGGGGGAAAATAATAAAAGTAATTAGTTCGTAGCCCTCTCCTGAGGGAGAGGGCGCGCCGGAGGCGGGGCGAGGTCGAGCGGGGAATATTTTTACGCCGTAATTAGTATTTGACCATAATCCATTTTAATGAATATATATAATGCAACCATTTATGAAAACACCCTATAAAATCCTGATCTTTCTGATCGTGGCCATGGCGCTGCTGCTGGTTTCCCTTTCACTGGGCACCCGGACCATATCGCCGGCCGAGATGGCCGGCATTGTTCTCGGCGGGCCCGGCAGCGCCGACTACACCATCCTGGTGAAGCTGCGCCTGCCCCGGGCTGTCCTTGCCATGGTGGTCGGTGCGTCCCTGGCCGTGAGCGGCACGGTGTTCCAGTCCGTTTTGAAAAATCCCCTGGCGGACCCCTATATCATCGGCGTTTCCGGCGGCGCGGCCCTGGGCGCGACCGTCGCCATCGTCCTGGACGCCGGGCAGTTCGCGGTTGCGGCAGCCGCCTTCGCCGGGAGCATAGCCGCCATCAGCGCCGTGTACCTGCTGTCGAGGCGCATGAGCCTGGGGTCCACGGCCCTCATCCTGTCGGGGATAGCCCTCGGCTTCATCCTGTCCGCGGCGGTGCTCCTCGTATACGCCCTGTCGCGCTCCGACCAGGTCCACCGGGCCATGCTCTGGCTCATGGGGGACCTCTCCGGCGCGCGGTACGGCATGCTGAACTGGCTCGGCGCCGCGACGCTGCTCCTCATGGCGGCCGTGATGGCGTTCCACAAGCACCTGGATATCGTTTCCCTAGGCGCGCGGTTCTCGAAGAACCTCGGAGTCACCGGGGGGAACCTGAGGGCCCTGTTCTGGATCGCGTCGCTTCTCGCCGCCGTTTCGGTTTCCCTGGCCGGCGTCGTCGGCTTTGTGGGCCTCATCGTCCCGCACCTGATGCGGAACGTCTTCGGTCCGCGGCACCTCCGCCTCGTTCCGGCCGCCGCCGCCGCCGGCGCGCTGTTTCTCCTCGCCTCCGACACCATCGGCCGGTCACTCGTTCCGCCCTACGAGGTGCCGGTGGGCATCATCACCGGGTTCCTGGGTGGCGCCTTTTTCCTGGTATTCATGGTCCGCAGGGAGGCCGGCCGGTGAACGTCTTCGAGCTTGATTCGATAACCGCCGGCTACGGCGGAGCGCCTGTCCTAAATGACCTGGGCCTGCGGATCGCCGGGGGCGAGTTCGTGGCCATGATCGGCCCCAATGGCGCGGGCAAAAGCACGCTCCTCAAGGTCATGGCGGGGGACATCGTCCCCGACGCGGGATCGGTCAGCTTCAACGGCCGGCCCCTCGGCGGCTACCGTCCGCGGTCCTTGGCCCGGATGCTTTCAGTGGTCCACCAGGCCGCCGAGGCCCGCGCCGCCTTCTCGGTGCGCGAGTTCATACGGATGGGCAGGTTCCCCCACCAGAGTGCCCTGGCGATTGAAGATGACCGGGACCGCGAGGTGATCGAATGGGCCGCGGAAACAACGGGCGTGGGCCATCTCTTGGCCCGGCGCCTCACCGAGCTTTCCGGCGGCGAACTCCAGCTGGTCCGCATAGCCCACGCCCTGGCGCAGAACAGCAGCGTCATCCTTCTGGACGAGCCGGTGTCCCACCTCGACATCCAGCACGCGGTCATGATTATGGACATACTCTGGAAACTCAACCGCGACGGGGCAACGGTGATGGCGGTGCTCCATGACATCAATCTGGCTTCGGATTACGCGGGCAGGATAATCGGCATGAAGCAGGGGAGGGTCTTTTTCAGCGGGGCGCCCCGCGATGTGCTCCGGTACGACCTCGTCGAGTCCCTCTTCGGCACGGCCTGCATCGTCATGGAGAATCCCACGACCGGCAGGCCCTTCGTGTACCCGGTGCCGGGATACATCAAATAAAAAAGCGGCGCGACGCCCGCCGCTTTTCTTTCACCGCATGGACATCCTGTTTTACCATTCATCGCTCTGCTTGTCGTCGTAGCGCTCCCTCACCGTGGCGGTGATATCGTCAAGGTAGAGGTATTCCCACTGGGACGGCTTCCTCCGGGAGGTGGCGCTCTTGTACTGGATGTTGATGATCTTCATGGTCTTTCTCTGGTTCAGAAAATCGTCGTCCTGGGCGATGTTGTTGCGCAGGGGAACGGTGATCTGCTTCCAGCCCGAAAAATTAATCGTCTGCGCCAGCATGATGACGTGGTTGTCCTTTTTCGTGTCCTGGAGCATGAAGGTGAGCTCGCCGTTGGTTTTCCTTCCGTACACCCAGAAGGAAATGGACTTGCAGTATTTATCGATGATCAGCTCCTTGGCGGGCTTGATGACGAAGATATCGCCCCCCTTGGTCTTGAACTTGAGCCCCAGGTATTTCTTTGAATTGGCGGTGGCCGGGAGCTGGTCCCGCACGGTGAGCTTTGCCTCCTGGTCCGACGTAACGTTGTAGGTGATATTTTTATTCGAGTAGGGGGTCGTTTCAAAATCCTCCAGGACAATTTCCTGCCATACCGTCACTTTTTTGTCTGCCGCGGGCTTTTTCGCTTCGGCGGCCTTTTCGTCCTTTCCTTTCTCTTTCTTCTCCTGCGCGTAGAGGGGCGCAATGAATGCCAGCGCCATGATGGCTAGTATGAATTTCTTGAACATCCCGGATCCTCCATGAATAATTTGATAATCCCTTCAATTACATATATTATGGTAACACCTGTCGCAGGGAGTGTCAATACATTCTTTAAAGGCGTTTCAAAAAGTTTTCGGGAAAATAACACGGCGCAGGTAATTTACTTGAAAATAATATATTGCTGTTGTAGTACGATGAAGGCCGATACAACACCTGTGGCGGCACTAACATCGGGACGGTCCCTGTCATGAACATGAGAGAAGCTGAACGATATACCGGAGGGGGCCCGGCGGGCGGGAAGCCCGGGGCCGTTATCGCTCGATGCAGTTTTGATTTCAACCGGGAACTGGCCGGCGACGTGGTGGACGTGAGCCTGAAGGGGTTCGGCATCGAGATCCGAAACATTACCGGTTCGCTCATGGAGGAATTGAAAACGGCCGGGAATTTCATAATCACCGTGGATTTCGGCGGCGAGACGGTAATGGCCGCGGTGAGGAACGCCTGGAACATGGTCCGCTTCGAGGACGGCGTCATGATCTTCAGGGGGGGCGTGGCGATCGATGTCATGTCGCCGGGAGACAGGATCATCCTGTCGAACATAATCGAAAAACTGCGATCCGGCCGTTAATAAACCCCCATGCATCCACGGATTGTAATCTGCACTATCATGAAGAGAAAAGGCGGCGCCGATGCCGCGGGCGGCCCGCGGGCGCCGTTCCTGACGCCGGTCCTGCTCTGCGCCGCGCTGCTGTTTTCCGTCGTGCCGGCCATGGCCGGGCAGGGCGGTAAGCCGGCGCCGAAGACCGCCGCGGCCCGACAGTGGTACGGCGGCGGTCTCGGGCCGGTGAAGGAATTCGACTGGTTCTGGTTCCTCTATGAAAACGAGAGGGCGGGGAACGTGAAGACCCTGGCGGTCCGTCCCTTTTATTTGAAGACCGGCACCGATCTCAAGTATTTCCAGGCCTCCCTGATGCCGGTCCTTTTCTGGCGCTACTACACGCCGGAATACGACCGGTGGAAATGGCTCTTCGGGTTCGGACAGGTTGACGATGTCAAGAAGGGCGGTAAAAGGGATTTCGACTTCGGATTTTTCCCCCTCCTGTTCTTCGGCTTCGGAACGGACCGGGCCGGGGAAAACTATTTCATGCTATGGCCCTTCGGCGGCACCCTCAAGGGAAAGTTCGTGACGGATAAGATATCGGCCTATATTTTCCCCGGGTTTCTCCTCTTCATATTTTTCCCGCCGGCCGGGATCACCACCGCCGCGGGCATATACACCGCCCTCGGCTGGGGCATACTGTCCCTGGTGCCGGTGTACCTCTATTACGAGGTGCATGATTTCAAGGCATGGAACATACTGTGGCCGTTCCTCTACTACGGCCGCGGGGGCCGCCGGGAGGAATTCAGGATATTCCCCTTTTATTCGCATTTCCACAAAGAGGGATGGTACGATAAATACTCATTTCTCTTTGTCGTCAATTACCAGCGCTATTATTTCACCAACGACCTCCACCAGACATTCTTTCTCTTTCCCCTCTTCGGGAGGAAGTGGAGCCGGTCGGGGAGGATGTCGTCGGTAACGCTCCTGTGGCCCTTTTTCTCGTGGGGTTACGACAGGAGGATCGGCGACTGGGAGCTCAATATACCCTGGCCGCTGGTCATGCTGAAGGACACGGAGCGTCCGAAGATACGGAAACGCATATTCTTTCCGGTGTACGGCGAATACCGGTACGAGGACAACGAGACCATGTTCATCACGCCCCTCTATATCCGGCTGAAGAAAAAATCGGACCTCTTCGATTCGCAGGAGCATATCAGCTTCGCCATCTTCTGGTTCTTCCGGAGAAGCTATCACGGCGAACCCGACCCCTACTACGGCAGGGAATGGCGCTATTTCAAGATGTGGCCCCTGTTCAGCGTCGAGTATAACGACAGGGGCGACCGGGCCTTCAACATGCTCACCGTCTTTCCCTTCCGCGACCGCGAGGGCTACGAGAAAATGTACCAGCCCTTCTGGTCAATCGTTGAATATTCACGCTTCCGCGACGGCGAACGGCGCCTGGGGCTCCTCATGCGCCTCTGGTACCAGCGCTGGGGCGACCGGTTCTTTTACTGCAAGGTCCCCTTCCTGGTCTCCGTGGGGCGGCAGGCCGGCAAGCTGACCGAGCTCGCTTTCTTCGAATACATGTTCGGCTATTCCGAGAAGCGGAAAGGCCGCTACATCCGGATATTCTGGATCCCGGTCCGCATCGGCGACAGCGAGGACATGCCCCCCGACGCGGCCGAGGAGGACGATGGACGGTCAAGAAATATCGCCAGCGAATCACTTTTGCTGATTGACAGGCCGCTGGATTCTGTTAGCATTACGCATCATTTCAACTGGGGGAAATGATGCAGCTTGTTGACAATTTTGTAATGCTGAAGGGGGCCAACGCTGCTCCCGCTTACCCGCCAAAATAGTACGTCCTGTACTCTGGCGGGCGGGGGCATCCTGTCCCCTGTGCGCGTGAGCGGCTTGGCCCCCTTGTATGTTGAAATTGGTCCGGACCAGCATATTGGAGGACAGAATCAGGATGAAAGGCCTCGCGGACATCGTCACATATCTCGGCAGGAGCATCCTCCACATCCTGGGATTCTCCGGATACACCATTCTCCTTTTTTTCCGCTCCATGGGGTACCTGCGCAATATCGTCAGGCGGCGCCATGAGATCGCCCGGCAGATGTTCAACGCCGGCGCGCGGACCTTCGGCGTCATCACCGTGGTGTCCCTGTTCACCGGCATGATCCTCACCCTCCAGACCGGCATTGCCCTGAAGGACTACGGCATGGAGGAGAACATCGGCAACATCGTCATCGCCACGCTGACCCGCGAAATGGGGCCGTTCAGCGCGGCCATCATCCTGATAGCGTCCATCGGCTCCGCCATGGCGGCGGAGCTGGGCACCATGAAGGTCTCTGAAGAGATCGACGCCCTCCAGGTGATGTCGATCCATCCCGAGGACTACCTGGTGATGCCCCGCGTCGTGGCCCTTACCGTGATGATGCCGGTCGCGACGATTTACGTCAACACCCTGGGCGTCATCGGGGGCGCCGTGATCGCCGAGTCGCACCTGGGCGTCTCCTTCCAGACCTTTTACCTCCACGTGCTGGAGTCCCTCTGGTTCAAGGCGACCTACGTGGGGCTTTTCAAGGCCCTGGTCTTCGGGATGGCCATTTCGTCCATCAGCTGCGCCCACGGACTCCGGGCGGAGAACGGCGCCCGCGGGGTGGGCCGCGCCACGCGGAACAGCGTGGTCGCGTCGTTCCTGGTGATCCTGATAATCGGGTATTATATCACCGACATGTTCTTCCGGGAGGGCCTGTGATAGAGCTGGTGGGAGTGCGCAAGAGCTTCGAGGGAAGGACGGTGCTGGACGGCGTGTCCCTCTCCCTGGACCGGGGCGAGACCTTCGTCATCATCGGCATGTCCGGCACGGGCAAGACCGTCACCCTCAAGCATATCGCCGGGCTCCTGGACCCGGACGGGGGTGACGTCTTCATCGGGGGCGTGAAAATGAACGGCGCGGCGGAGGACGTGAAGGAGCGGCTCCGCATGAAGATGGGCATCGTGTTCCAGTCCGGCGCCCTCATCAACTGGCTCACGGTGTTCGACAACATCGCCCTTCCGCTGGTGGAGCGCCGTCTTCTGCCGGCCGCGGACATCGAGGCAATCGTCGACGAAAAGCTCCGCCTCCTGGGCCTTTCCGAGGCCAAGTACAAGATGCCCGGGGAGCTTTCCGGCGGAATGAAGAAGAGGGTCTGCCTGGCGCGGGTCCTGGTGCGCAACCCGGAGATCATCCTCTACGACGAGCCCACCGCCGGACTTGACCCGGTCATGTCGCGCACCATCAACAACCTCATCAGGCAGATGAAGCGGGATTTCGGCGTCACCTCCATGGTCGTCACCCATGACATGCACAGCGCCTACGATATCGCGGACCGGATCGCCATGCTGTACAACGGCTCGATCATCCAGTGTGACGTCCCGGAGAGGATCAAGGATTCCGACAATCCCATCGTGCGGCAGTTCGTCAGGGGGATGGTGGAAGGTCCTATCGTGGTGGAGTGATTAGCTCCCGAACCAATTGACACCCTCACCCCCATTCCCCCTCTCCCGTAAAAAATGAAGAAAGGAGAGGGGGAATGCACAGGACCGTTGGTGCGCAAACCCTCTCCTTTCTTCCACGCTTAATGGGAGAGGGCGCCGCGGAGTGGCGGGTGAGGGGAAGGAAAATAAGAACTTCGATTGCAATAAAAAATTGTTTTGCATTAGCAACGCACTTTTGTTATAATTGAAATGCCATATCAACTAGCCCTCTCCAGGGGAGAGGGCGCGACGGAGGCGGGGAGAGGGAATATATTCCATGGAAGGAAAATACAGAAGCGAAATAGTGGTGGGAATCATCTTCCTCGCGGCAATGATCCTGCTGGGATACTATACGATCATCATGTCCCGCAAGTTCCTGGAGCCGCCGACCGCCTATTACATGACGGTGGTGTTCCCCACCATCGAGGGGCTCGAGGCGGCGAACAAGGTGAAGATCAACGGCGTCGACGCGGGCAGGGTCGAGGAGATGGGGCTGAGGGGCCACCAGGTGCTGGTCAAGCTGAAGATGTACACCCGCTTCACCATGTACGACAATTTCTCGATCAAGATCAAGAGCGACTCCCTCCTGGGCAAGAAGTTCGTCGCCATCTCGCCCGGCTCACCCTATGACCGGAACGGGATCGCCCAGGGGGTGATCACCGAGCGGGAGAACCTCCCGGGAAGGTACGAGGACGTCATGGGCGCCGTGAGCGAAATCATCGACGACAACCGGGAAAACATTTACGCCTCCATCCGTAACATGCGGGAAATAACGGAAAAGCTCAACGCTGGCAAGGGGACCTTCGGAAAGCTCATAAACGACGACAAGGTCCACGGCCAGACCGAATCGCTGGTGAAAGAACTGCGCGAGACCATCGAGGACGCGCGCGAACAGGCCCCCATCACGAGCTTTATCCGCGCCGCCCTTACCGCCTTTTAATCAATGCCTCTGTCTCTTGGAACGGAGCAAGAAAAATGTATCCAGCTAGCAGATAAGCTTCGGGAAAAAGAGCGGAGCGGCCGAGGACTGTCTGAGTCTTCAGCTTATGGGGGGGTTAAGGGGCGAAGCCCCTTAAAAAACAACCCTAATCATGTTTGAACAATGTGAGGATGAATTCGATCAGCTTCGGGGTGTCGACGTTGATGGGGTCGATGTATTCCAGGATGCCGGCGAAGAGGAGGATGACCTGGGTTATCCTGCCTATGAACTGGGCCTCGGATTCCGCCACCTCGACGCCGCTCTTCAGGTCCCTAATGGTGGTGGCATAGAGGTTCAGGTGGTTCCTGATGAACTTTTTGATTATATCCCGGATCTTCTCGTCTTCGAAACCGTAGAGTATGATGTTTATCAGTATCCGCATGTTCTTCTTGTCGAGGAGGAACTTCTCGATGCCGAAGAGCGTCGTTATGAGCGCCTTGTCGTTTTTATCAAGGTCGAGTCCCTGGACCACGCCTATCTGGTCCCTCTGTATCTGGTTGAAAAAATTCTCAATGAGGGCCACGTACAGCTCTTCCCTCGTTGGGAAGTAGTGCCGGAGACCGCCCTTGGAAAAGCCCGCCTCCTTGGCCACGTCCTCCAGGGAAACCTGGGAGTACACATCCTGCTCAAGGCAGCGTTTCAGCGCCTCGATGATGTGTTTCTTTTTCTTGATGACTTTGAGTTCTTTTTTCATTGCCGTGTTTTTGATCGGTTTCCCGTTTTAGCCCGTAACTGATAACTGGATATGATATGATACTTTTCGACACCGGGATGATACTTTCTATACCATTAAATTCCCGGGATTACAAAAATTGGACGAAATACAGCCCAATTGGATGGAATTGTATATTTTACGGGAATTTTGTAAATAAAAATTTTTATTTTCTTGGAGGGAATGATACTGAAGGCGCGGTCATGGGACCGCGCTTTCGGGGAGTCTAAAACTCGCTGAAGCCGTCATTTTTCATGATTTCGCTGATCGGCTTTTTCTCGGCGTTCAGGATCGCGGCATGGCCAGCGGTACCGTGCTTTCTGCCGTTGCCGTTGCCGCCGCCGTGAACGGGCCTCCGGGTGTCCATACGTTTCAGGTTTTCCATGTTCATGGCGTACTGCCGTTCGGCCGCCTCGTCCATGATCTGTCCCTCGTTGATCTTGAACTTCTGGACCAGTTTCATCAGGTCCGTTGCCTGGTTCACCAGCATTTCGCTGGCGGAAGCGGTCTCCTCGACCAGGGAGGCGTTCTTCTGGGTCGTCGCGTCGATCTCGGTTATGGCCGTGTTTATCTGCTCAATGCCCTGGCGCTGCTCGACGCCCGCCGCGGCGATTTCGGATATCAGCTGGCCCACCATGCCGACGGCGGCTATGACGCGCTCCAGGGCCTCGCCGTTCAGCTTCGCGGACTCGATGATGCTTGACAGGGACTCGCCGCTTTTGGCCACGAGCTCGGTGCCGAGCTCAACCTTGTTGATGGAATCGGTGATCATGTCGCTGATCTCGTTCGCGGCCCCGGCGGAACGCTGCGCCAGGTTGCGCACCTCGCCGGCGACCACCGCGAAGCCCCGGCCCTGGTCGCCGGCCCGGGCCGCCTCGACCGCCGCGTTAAGGGCGAGGAGGTTGGTCTGGAACGCGATATCGTTGATCACCTTCAGTATGTCCGCGATCTTCTTGCTTGACTTGTTCACCTCGTTGATCGACTCGATGGCCCGGGAAACGACCGTGCCCCCGCTTTCAGCCAGCTGTATCGACTTGATGGACTGGTCTTTCGCCTCCTGCACCACCCGGGCCGCCTCCTCGGCCTTCTTGTTCGCCTCCTCGGAATTCTCGGAGTTCTGCTTGATGGTGGCCACCGCCTCCTCTATGATGGTGGCGATCTCCTCGAGCGCCGACGCCTGCTCCGAGGTGCGCTGCGACAGGTTCTGGTTCCCGCTCGATATCTGCTCGATGGTCTGGGCCAGGTGCGTGGCGTTGACGGAGACCTGGGCCACGATGTCATGGATGTCGTTGATGAACCTGTTGATCCAGGTGCCGAGGTCGCCTATCTCGTCCTTTGTCGATATTTCAATCCGCTGCGTCAGGTCGCCGTTCCTCTCGGCGATGTCCTTCATCATTTCCGTGATGCCGTTGATGGGCGTCGTGATCATACGGGAAATGCCGTAGAAGACCCCGAACATGATGGCGATCACGCCGGCGAAGACGCCAATGATAACGAACAGAATGGACCATATCTCGTCGTTCACGTCGTTGATGTAGATCCCGGTGCCTATGATCCATCCCCACTGGTTGAAGGACTGCACGTATGATATCTTGGGCACGATCTTGTCCTTCTGGTCCTTCCACTGCCACATGTAATCAACGTATCCCTTCCCCTTCTCCTTGCAGACCTTCACGAATTCGACGAAAATGGCCTTCCCGTGTGGGTCCTTGTAATCCGACAGGTCGGTGCCGTTGAGGGCGGTGTTGAAGGGGTGCATGATCATGGTCGGATGGAAGTCGTTGATCCACAGATAGTCTTTTCCTTCGGGGCCGTAGCGCAGGGCGTTGATCAGGTCGATCGCCTGGGCCTGGGCCTCCTCCTCGGTCAGCGTGCCGTTTTTCGATTTCATGTAGCAGTTCTGCAGAATGCTGATGCCGACCTCGGTGACCTCTTTAAGCTTCTGCTTTTTCTGGTCCACGATGCAGGTCCTTATCCTGGGTAACAGGAACAGCCCGAGGGCGCTGATGAAAAGCAGGATAATGACCGCGCTTGAAATGAAGATTTTCGTTTTTATCCGCAGATTTCCGAGAAAGGCTGTTTTTGTTTTCATGTCCGAATCCCCCTGTTTGATTTTCTTTTTATCGATAATCTATCTGATCCGGTGCCCCCTTAAAACTTGATGCGATAGTGGGTACCGTTGCTTCGTGATATGATGAGTTTTCCCTTGATCTGGCGCACGAGGGCCTGCACAAGTTCGAGGCCCATCGTCGACGGATTGTAGCAGTCCACGTACTCCGGCAGCCCTATCCCGTTGTCGGAAATTTCAAGCAGGTGCGCCATCTCATTGAAATCCCATGAGAACAGTATGGATATGCGCCCCGGCCTTCCGTCAGGGAACGCGTGCTGCAGCGAGTTTATCACCAGCTCGTTGATTATGAGGGCGCACGGTATGGCCACGGTCAGTTCAAGCCTGTCGATATCGGTGGTGTAGTCGATCTGGATGTTTTTCGCGTCGTACGACTTGTTTTTACCGACCGTCTCGACGAAGTCGCCGATATACGCGCCGATATCGACCATCTCCATGTTGTTTTCCTGGTACAGCCTGTTCTGTATGAGGGCGATCGAGTGGATGCGGTTGACGTAGTTCTCGTAGAGAGAGTAATAATTGAAGTCATGGATGCGGTCTGCCTGAAGGCGGAGAAGGCTTTCGATGATCTGGAGGTTGTTCTTGACCCGGTCGTGCATCTCACGGAGTATCGTCTCCTTTTCCTTCTGCAGCACGCACACCGTGTCGATGATGTTCATCATTTCCGTGATGTCCTGGGAGATGCAGATGATGGATACGATCTTGCCGGTGCCGTCGAATTCGGGCAGAAGGTGGCATTTGAATATCCTCGCGCCGGAATCGTCATAGAACATGATGGGGCTTGCCAGCCGCGTTTGTTCGTTTGCCAGCTCGCGGAACACCGACTCCAGGCGGTCATAATGCCCCGCTACGCCGCACTCTTCCTGGATCGCGTGGATATGACGTTCAAAGGCCCCGCGGTCGTTCGGCTCCAGGGTTTCGCTGAAAAAGATCTTGTCCCGCTCGTTGTCGTATCGGAAAATCATCCATACTCCCGTTGTGCCGGGCATAGGGGAAGGGCGCCGCATGGAAGGAGCCGGTGAGGATTGCTGTTCGGTGTGAGGTCATGTGACAGGTGATGTATGTTGCGCGATTATACATCACTGTCCCGGTGATGAATCGGGCTGCACCGGATTGCTTTTTCATCTGTGACAGCATCCATGCACTCTTCCACTGAAGCATGTCATGAACCACGTAAACCCGTCACTCTGCTATCTATCAATAAAGAACAGTAAACCCGGAAACAACAATGTGCCTTTAAAATACGCTTGAACGGCGGTCGTGTCAATTAGGGGAGGGTCTTATTTTTGTATAGGAATATTCCTAGGGAATTGTTAGGGCATTTGCCTGAAGGGGAGCGTCGCCGGGTCTGTCACAGCATGGGGGGTGGAACCGGATGTCCGTGGGAGGACCATTCCCTGGCAAAGCGGTTCAGGTCATCGTTGCTGGTGAGGAGCAGTTTCTTCCGTATATTGTCCCGGTGGGCCTCCACGGTTTTGATGCTTATGTTGAGCTTCTTCGCGATGTTGCCGCTCTTCAGTTCCTGGCCGATAAGCTGGAAGATTTCAAGCTCCCTGTTGGAGAGCCTGTTCAGGGGGATCTCGTATTCCTCGTGGCCCACGTTGACGAGCTTGCCGAGTATCTTCATGGTGACGTCTTCGCTGAAGTAGAGCTTGCCGGCCAGGACCTTCCGGATCGCCTCAACCAGCTTCTCCACCGGCAGGTCCTTCATTACGTAGCCCCGCGCCCCGGCGCGGAGGGCGCGCTCGGCGTATATGGATTCATCGTGCATTGAGAAGACCAGGGTGGGGATATCGGGGTGGCGCGTCCTGAGGGCCTTGACCAGGTCGAGCCCGTTCGAGCTTTTCAGCTCGATGTCTATGACCATCAGGTCGGGCCGCTGTGACGCGGCCGTCTCAAGGGCCGAATTGACGTCGTCGGCGTCGCCGCATACCTGGATGTCCGGCGCCTTCTTGGTTATCATGAGGGCCAGCCCCTTGCAGATCAGGGGATGGTCATCGACGATCAGGATGCGTTTTGTTTCGCCCATTGCTTATCACCAATCAGTACAACTGATGTTGCGGTTGTGCGAATTGTAATGAGTACGGTGGCCCCCCCATCGTAACTCTGGCTGCGGATGATGTTTTCCATACCCTGCAGCTTTTTTATTATATTATTATAATGCACCAAATTGGCTTGGCCGTCAAATATTATTTCAATGAAATCATCCATGAACTGTTTAAAATTGGTTTTATGTTCAATATATTCGCCATTTTAAAGCGGCGATCGGCGTGGGAGCGGGGGCCGTCCGTTTATTGTCTCACTTGTGTAAATTTACCAGCATTATACACTATTTTAATTGACAAATATTCTGGACAAAAATTGTAATTCGTAGGTTGATATAAGGAGTTTTATGCCCAAACGCACAGATATTAAGAAAATACTCATCATAGGTTCCGGGCCGATAGTTATCGGCCAGGCCTGCGAATTCGACTATTCCGGGTCGCAGGCATGCAAGGCCCTGAAGGAGGAAGGCTACCAGGTCGTCCTCATCAATTCCAATCCGGCAACCATCATGACCGACCCGGAGCTGGCGGACCGCACCTACATCGAGCCGATCACGCCGGACGTCGTTGAAAAAATCATTGCCATCGAAAAACCGGACGCCGTGCTGCCGACCGTCGGGGGACAGACGGCCCTGAACGTGACCCTGGCCCTGGGGGAGCGCGGCGTGTTCGATCGCCACGGCATCGAGCTCATCGGGGCCAACATCAATTCCATCAAGAAAGCAGAAGACCGCGACCTCTTCAAGCAGGCAATGGTCGCCATCGGCATGGACGTGCCCAAGTCGGGCCTTGCCTCGTCGATCGAAGAGGCCCTTGCCGTACTGGAAAGGATCAGCCTTCCCATCATCATCCGGCCCGCCTTCACCCTGGGCGGCACCGGCGGCAACATCGTGTACAACCGCGAGGACTTCATCGACCTGGTGGCGCGGGGGCTCGACGAGTCGCCCATCAGCCAGGTGCTCCTCGAAGAGTCCGTGATCGGGTGGAAGGAGTTCGAGCTCGAGGTGATGCGCGACCGCAAAGACAACGTGGTCATCATCTGCTCCATCGAGAACATCGACCCGATGGGGATCCACACCGGGGATTCCATCACCGTGGCGCCGCAGCAGACCCTTTCGGACCGCGAGTACCAGAACCTGAGGAACATGGCCATCAAGATCATCCGCGAAATCGGCGTCGACACCGGCGGGTCCAACATCCAGTTCGCGGTCAATCCCGCCGACGGGCGGGTGATCATCATAGAAATGAACCCCCGCGTGAGCCGCTCCAGCGCCCTGGCCTCCAAGGCGACCGGCTTTCCCATCGCGAAGATAGCGGCGAAGCTCGCCGTGGGGCTCACCCTGGACGAGATACCGAACGACATCACCCGGGAGACGCCGGCGTCCTTCGAGCCCACCATAGACTACGTCGTGGTCAAGACGCCGCGCTGGGCCTTCGAGAAGTTCGAGGGCGCCGATTCCCGCCTGGGCACCCAGATGAAGTCCGTCGGCGAGGCCATGGCCATCGGCCGCACCTTCAAGGAGGCCTTCCAGAAGGCGCTCCGCTCCCTCGAGATCGACCGCTACGGCTTCGGCTCCGACGGCGTGGTCAAGATAATCGAAATGCTGAAGCGGCTGCCGGACCGGCACAAGCGCGACATCATCGAGAAGGAGCTCATCAACACCCGCGAGGACCGGATGTTCTACCTCAACGTCGCCTTCAAGATGGGGTGGAGCGTCGACCGGGTCCATGCCCTGACCGGCATCGACCGGTGGTTCCTTGAGCAGATCCACGAAATAACGGCGGCGGCGCAGCGCTTCGCCGAGGAGAGCAAGACTCAGGGCCTGGACGCCGCCGCGGTGCGGCGCATGAAGCAGCTCGGCTTCTCGGACCGCCAGCTCGGGTACCTGTCCCACCGCGACGACCTGATCCGCCTGTACGAGCGCGGCCCCGATTCCCAGAAGGAGTACGCGAAGACGCTGAAGTCGAGGGAGGACGAAGTGAGGAGATTCCGCTTCGACCACGGCATCGTGCCGGGCTTCCGCCTCGTGGACACCTGCGGCGGCGAGTTCGCGGCCTACACCCCCTACTATTACTCGTCACATGACGCCGGCGACGAGGCGGCCGTCTCGGACAGGAAAAAAATCATGATCCTCGGCGGCGGGCCCAACCGGATAGGCCAGGGGATCGAGTTCGACTACTGCTGCTGCCACGCCTCCTTCGCCCTCCGGGAAGAGGGGATCGAGTCGATCATGGTCAACTCCAACCCCGAGACCGTTTCCACCGACTATGACACGTCGGACCGGCTCTACTTCGAGCCGCTCACCCTGGAGGACGTCCTCCACATATACAACCGCGAGAACCCCGACGGCGTCATCGTGCAGTTCGGCGGCCAGACGCCCCTGCGCCTGGCGCGCGCCCTGGAGGAGAACGGCGTGAGGATAATCGGCACGTCGCCCGATTCCATCGACCGCGCCGAGGACCGCGAGCGCTTCGCCGAGGTGGTGCGCAAGCTCGGCCTGCTGCAGCCGGAAAACGGCATAGCCTTCGCCGAGGAGGAGGCGATCCGCATCGCCGGCTCGATCGGTTACCCGGTCCTGGTGCGGCCCAGCTACGTCCTGGGCGGCAGGGCCATGGCCATCATCTACGACGAGGACAGCCTGCGGGACTACATCGCCACGGCGGTGGAGCTCTCGCCGGAGCACCCGATCCTCGTGGACGACTTTCTCGAGGACGCCATCGAGGTGGACGTCGACGCGATCTCCGACGGCGCGGACGTGTTCATCGGGGCCATCATGGAGCACGTTGAGGAGGCCGGGATCCATTCGGGGGATTCCGCCTGCATCATCCCGCCCCTTTCGCTTTCCGACGACATGATCACTGCCATAGCCGAAACGACGGAGGCCCTGGCCCGGGAGCTGAACGTGATCGGCCTCCTGAACATCCAGTTCGCCATCAAGGACAACCGCCTCTACGTCATCGAGGTGAACCCCCGGGCGTCGCGGACCGTGCCCTTCGTCTCCAAGACGACCGGCGTTCCCCTGGCGAAGATGGCCGTCCGGGTGATGCTGGGAAAGAAGCTCGCGGAGTATGGCCTGACCAAAATGAAGAAGATCCCCTTCGTAAGCGTGAAGGAGGCGGTGCTTCCCTTCAACAAGTTCCCCGGCGTGGACACCCTCCTGTCGCCGGAGATGAAATCCACCGGCGAGGTGATGGGCATATCGCACAATTTCGGCGAGTCTTTCTACAAGGCCACCCTGGCCGCCGGCGACTCGCTCCCCCTGTCGGGAACGGTGCTCCTCTCCATCAGCAGCAGATACCGCGACGAGCTGCTCCACGAGGTGCGGAGCCTCCATGAAAGCGGCTTCAAGTTCATCGCCACCGAGGGCACGGCGCAGTATTACAACGAGCTGGGCATCCCCTGCGGCCAGGTGCACAAGGTGAGCGAGGGCCGTCCCAACATCATCGACCTTATGAAGAACAAGCAGATTGACATGATCATCAACACGCCCTCCGGCAAGGTGTCCAAGGACGACTCGTACCTGATCCGGCAGGCCGGCGTGCGCTACCATATACCCTACATGACCACGGTGCAGTCGGCGCGCGCGGCGATCAGGGGCCTCCTTGAAATAAAAAAGAACAGGGACTATGCCGTCAGGCCGATCCAGGAATACCACAAAGAGGTTGTTTGAGTTATGGAAAAGACAGTACTGCTCCAAAGCAGGGATATAGCCGAAATTATCGACCGCCTATCCGGTCAGATTTACAAAGATCTTGACGACATCGATAAGTTCGCCGTCGTCGGCCTCCAGACCGGCGGTGTGGAGCTGGCCCGGCGCATACGGAACCGCATCGAGGAGCTGTCCGGCAAGCAGGTCAGGAGCGGGACCCTGGACATAACCTTCTACCGCGACGACCTCGCCACGCGGGGCGTCCTCCCGTCGATTAAGGAGACGTCTATCGCCTTTGACATTGCCAACATGACCATTCTCCTGGTGGATGACGTGATATTCACCGGCCGCACCACCAAGGCGGCCCTCGAGACCCTTACCTCCTTCGGGAGGCCTAAGGCGATACGGCTGTTCGTCATGGTTGACCGGGGGAACCGGGAGCTCCCCATCCAGCCTGACTATTGCGGGTACCGGATCAAAACCGGGATCAAGGATGCGATTGAGGTCGTTCTTTCGGCCGAGACCCCGGCCGGGGACAGCGTGGTATTTCATAAGGAAGAATAAAGCCCACCACCCCCCCCCCGGATGGGGCTCTGGGTGCCGGTTTGACAAGTCCCCCTCCGGTTGGTGGGGGGCCTGTACAAAACAGCTAACTGTTTTACCCGGCCTCTTCCAGGATTTTCCGCAGATAGTTCTCGATCAGCTTGCCGTTTTCTATGTTCCGTTCCGATCCCTCGATGGGATACCGGGTCGCCTCGGTCATGCTCTGCACCTGCTGCCTGATCCACTCGAAATACTCCATCTCGGTCCTGGTGAGGTCCACCGATTTTTTCTCGATGTCGGCGTTCAGCTTGATGCTGTCCGTCATGTCGAAGTTGAGGTTCGAAACGTACAGGATGTCGCGGCAGGCGATGGTCGCGTAGGACACCAGGTTGCTCGCCAGGCGTCGGACGTCGGCCGGAAGGCTGGCTTCGCGGCACAGGCCGTTCACCAGCTCGCCGGCGGGGAGGTAGTCCTTGATCTCAAGGGAGAGGATGACGGTCAGCTCCGTCGAGAGCTCCAGGTTGCGGGAGAAGAGCTTGTGCTTTTCGACGACCAGGTCGCGGATGGCCTCCGAGTCTTCATGGAGCCGCGCGGTGAATTGCCCGACCTGCTCGGCGAAGATCATCTGGGTCGCCGAGCTCCTGTTAACGGCCGCGGCGATGTTCCATCCCGTGTGGGCCTCGTCGATGAGCCGTCTGATCTCGTCGCTGTTCTTTTCCGACAGGTGCCGCTTCGCGTCGGCAATGCGCTCGACCAGCCGGAGGCCCCGCTTGAGGTTGGATGACGACCCGCGGATGGCGCTGTCGGCGTCTTCCATGGTGCGGAAGGCCAGCTTCTTGAGCCGGCCGAGGGAGTCCCGCTGGAATTTTTTCCGGTTGATTATGAGGTTGTCCATCAGGATGATCTCGTTGTCGTTCTCGATGAGCATGTGGAGGAGGATGATCGCCTTGTGCACGGCTTCGGAGAGGCCGCGCACCATCTCTTCCATCTGGCGCAGGACCGCCTGGTTTACGTGGGCGTTGTCCCTGAGGGCGTCGATTATCTCCTTCTGGCGGGCCGAGTTCGAATCGAGGATGTGGCAGCAGTTCTGGATCGCGGTGTCCTGGTCGCGCATCGTGTGGTTCGCCCGCGATATGATCTCGAACTCGTGGTTGAGGATGTCCCCGATTTCGAGGGACTGCTTGATCAGGGTTATGGATTCCTCGGAATACTTTTTCCTGAGCCGCGACGACTCGCTCACGAGCCGCTCGATTGACCCGAACTCCTCGGCCTTGTTGTGGAGGTCGGTGAATATGCTTTCATCCATGGCAAACCTGTCTGCGGGGCCCGGTGTTTGGATTGACCATACGCGGGCGATGTCATTTTTCAATCCTTTTTTTATGGCGCCCTCTGACCCGTAATCGTTATGATCCCTCTTGTGCGGGGAGGGGCGATTGTAAAGAAGGCCCTCTTTAACCCGCCGGGGTCCATCATTTTGCAGGATTTTCTTGAATGGTTGGCCTGTTTTGTGTTATATTATAAAGAGAATGATATGGTGATCGGAAGGGGCTCGATTTGATTTTGATGAAGAAAAGCAGGGGAACCGCCTTCAGGAACCGCGACCGTGAGCCGGTGACGCCGGCGCGGGAAGTTACGGTTCAATCCGGGGGAAAATCAGGCCGGTTCAAGGCTTACCTTGCCGCGGCCGGTGCGCTTATTATCCTGATGCTGCTGATTCTACCATGCCAGTACCGCCGGTGCGGCGGTCCCGCCGGCGGGGTGACGCGTGCCTACCGCTGGGTTGCCACGGGCGTTCCTTCGGGGACCATGAAGCGGAGGCAGGACCATGGGCGTAACAACGGTTATTATCCGGCAGGCGTCATGCGGCATGAAAACAGGCGCGCGGCCCCTCACCGGGACGCGGTCCCGGCGTATAAAAAAGGGATTCATGGTCCCGGCAACGCGGAAGAGAAGAATGCCGTTAAGCCCGCGGACAGGTCCGGTCAGCCGGGTAAGATCGAACCCGCCGAACGGCGCGCCCGTAAGCCGGATGATGACCGGGAACACAGGGAGGGCCGCGGCGCCGGGGACAGGGCTGGTGAAAAAAAACCTGAAAAGCCGGAGGTGTACGATTTCGGAACCAAGCTGGAGCTGGTCCCGGCGCCGTCAAACCGATGAGGAACCCGATGGCGTGTCGCCCGGAGAAAATGTAATTGACTGAAACCCTGATATTTTGCTCTGCTTAATGTGAGGGCGTTTCCAGATGGCAGTGTACGGACGGTTGCATGTTTCGGCAGGGGCTTGACCATGACAAGAGGCGGGAACATTTTTCGGGGAACTGAAAGATAGATATCCATATGTCAAAGACGAAAATCCTAATCGTCGAAGATGAAGCCATCGTCGCAATGCATATTCAGGGCAGTCTGGAGAAGCTCAACTACGAGGTCTGCGGTTGCGTTAAGTCGGGAGAGGAGGCGGTCAGCCTGGCCGCGGAGCTCAAGCCCGACCTGATCCTCATGGACATCGTCCTCAAGGGCCCTATGGACGGCATCGAGGCCGCGAAGATCATCAAGGACACCCTCGCCATCCCCGTGGTGTACATGACCGGCAACGCCGACCTCCCCACCATCACCCGCGCCAGGGAGACAAACCCCTACGGCTATATCCTGAAGCCGGTCAATATACTCCACCTGTATTCGATGATAGATACCGCTCTCCACCGCTACATGCTCGAGTCCAGCCTTGGGGAAAGCGAGAAGAAGTACCGTTTTCTCACCGACAAGATGAGCGACATGGTCTGGATGATGGATATGGACCTTCGGACCACCTATGCCTCGCCTTCAATGGAGAAGATCCTCGGCTTTACCCCTGAAGAAAGATATGCCCAGAAGCTTGAGGACATGCTCACGCCGGAGTCGATGAAAACGGCCCTGGAAAAGTGGGCCGAAGAGCTGAAGGTGGAAGGGACGCCGGGCGTTGATCCTGACAGAATCATAGTCATGGAGTTGGAATACTATCACAAGAAAGGCCACACGGTCTGGGTCGAAAACAAGATGAGGCCGATCCGGGACCATGAGGGACGCGTGATCGGCATTCACGGCGTCTCCCGGGACATCACCGGCCAGAAGCAGGCCGAGGAAGCGCTCAGGCAGAGCGAGCGGCGCTTTCGCGCCCTGGTGGACAACCTCGAGGATTTCATACTCATCGTGGACGGGAACGGCGTCATCACGTATGAAAACCCGATAACAAGCGTTGACCTGGGGTTCTCGACCATCGGCCGCAACGCTTTTGAACTCATCCATCCCGATGATGCGCCGAAGGTGCTGAATGATTTCAAGGAGGCGGTGCGGGGCGTAAACCCTCACACGCCGACTTTTTTCAGGATCCGGAAGAATGACGGGTCGTTGCTGTACCTTGAGGCGCTGGCGGCAAACATGCTCGATGACCCCGGCATCAAGGGAATCCTCGTGGCATGCCATGATGTTACCCAGCGGGTCAATGCCGAAAATACCCTGCGCGACAGGGAAGAGCGGTACCGGGCCCTCTTTGACCAGTCGCCCGTCGGCGTGTTCACCTATGACCGGGACATGAAGATTACCGATTGCAATGAAGTCCTGGCCCGCATGATGAAGGTGAAAAGGGAGAACCTGATAGGCCTTGATCTGAACGACCAGAAGGACGAACGTCTGCTTCAGGGTCTGCGGCGGGTGCTCGGGGGAGCCCATGCATCCTACGAGGGGCCGTACCGCAGCACCCTGGCCGATTTCCAACTCTGGGTTTCGGTCAGGGGGAACCCCCTGCGGGACGAATCGGGGGCCATCATCGGCGGCATGATCGTGATGGAGGACGTGACGGAGCGCAACATCGCCCAGGAGAAACTGAAGGCGTCCGAGGAGCGCAACCGCCTCCTCGTCGAAAACGCCAACGAGGGCATCGTGGTCCTCCAGGACTGGCGCTTCGTGTTCGTCAATCCGCGCTTCGTCAGCCTTGCCGGGTACCCGCGGGAATACCTCCGTTCGCGGGACTTCACGGAATTCGTGCATCCCGATGACCGGGAAATGATCGCCGACCGGTACCGGAGAAGGCTGGACGGCGACCGCACACCCTTTATCTACGAGGCGCGCCTGGTCGACCGGGCCGGCGTGATCAGGTGGGTGGAACTCAACTCGGTGCTCTTCAGCTGGGAAGGGAAGCCGGCGGTCCTTCTTTTCATCCGCGACATCGGCGAGCGCAAGCAGGCCGAGGAAGAGCGCTCGAAGATGGAAGCGCAGATCCAGCAGACGCAGAAACTGGAAAGCCTGGGCGTCCTCGCCGGCGGCATCGCCCACGATTTCAACAATCTCCTCATGGCGATACTGGGCAACATAGACCTCGCCCTTCTTGACCTGTCTCCGTCCTCGCCGTCGCGGGGGAACCTGATGGAGGCGGCGAAGGCCTCCCAGCGCGCCGCTGACCTGTGCCGCCAGATGCTCGCCTATTCGGGAAAGGGGCGGTTCATGAACGAGCTTATCAACCTGAATGAAATAATTGAAGACATGAAGCATATGCTGGAAGTCTCCGTCTCGAAGAAGGCCATGCTGCGTTACAATTTCGTCCCGAACCTGCCGTCCATCGAGGCGGACGCCACCCAGGTGCGGCAGATCATCATGAACCTGGTCATCAACGCATCGGACGCCATCGGGGAGAAGAGCGGCTTTATTTCCCTCTCGACGGGCGTGATGATGTGCGACCGCGCGTATCTTTCGGAGACCTGGCTGAACGAGGGGCTCCCCGAGGGGGCCTATGTCTATATCGAGGTCGCCGACACCGGCTGCGGGATGGACCCGGTGATGCTTCCGAAGATATTCGACCCCTTCTTCACCACCAAGTTCACCGGCCGGGGCCTGGGACTCGCGGCGGTCCTCGGCATTGTCCGGAGCCACCGGGGGGCGATAAAGCTGTTCAGCGAAAGGGGCAGGGGGACCACCTTCAGGATACTGCTGCCCGCTGTCGAGGGAGCGGCCGAGCGCGCGGAGGAGACCCGCGCCATGGCGCAGGGCTGGCAGGGAAGCGGGACGGTGATGCTGGTCGACGACGAAGAGACGATCCGCGCCCTCGGGAAGCGCATGCTGGAGCGGCTGGGGTTTACGGTCGTCACCGCGTCGAACGGGAAGGAGGCCCTGGACCTGTACCGGGAGCGTCCCGGCGTGTTCGGGTGCATCATCCTGGACCTGACCATGCCCCACATGGACGGCGATGAGGCCTTCCGCGAGTTTCGTAAAATCAGGAACGACGTGCGCGTGATAATGTCGAGCGGCTATAACGAACAGGAGATCACCCGCCGGTTTTCCGACCAGGGCCCGTCTGGCTTTATACAGAAGCCGTACCAGATGGAAAGTCTGGCGGCCACGTTAAAAGAGGTCCTTGGATAGCCTTGCGCTGAATGATTGCGACCTATCGTTACGGGAGTTTGAATGAAAAAGAATCGCATTCTCATCGTTGAGGATGAGGCAATAATAGGCATGCACCTGAAATCCTCCCTTGCCGGTCTCGGCTACGATGTCGTCGGCCTGGTTAAAAACGCCGAAGAGGCCCTCAGGGAGTGCGGCGCGCAACGGCCGGACCTTATCCTCATGGACATCGTGATGCCGGGGGCCATGGACGGCATCGAGGCGGCCCGGGTAATAATGAAAACCTATGACATCCCGGTGGTGTATCTCACCGGCAATGCCGACATGGCAACGGTCGCGCGGGCGCGGGAGACCAATCCTTACGGCTATGTCATCAAGCCGATCAACGCGCAGCACCTTTTTTCCACCATCGATACCGCGCTGCACCGGCGTGCACTGGAAATGGAACTGCGCGACAGCGAGGAAAAGTACCGCCGCATTGCCGAGAACATGGTCGATCTCATAAGCTGGGTCGACCGTGATGATAACTTCACCTACGTGAGCCCCTCCCATCGGAAGATACTGGGGTATGATCCCGCTGACCTGTGCCGGATGAAGTTTTTTGACGTGGTCCATCCTGAAGATAAAAAAATGGTCGTGGACGCCTACCGCCATTTCATCGGCAAAGAGCCCTTCATCAGGGGAGAATACCGGTGCCGCGCCGCCGGGGGGGGGGTATCTCTGGATGGAATCGACCACCACCTACCTGTTCGCGCCCGACGGAACGTTCGACGGCGCCGTTTTCTCCTCCCGTGACATCACGGAGCGCAAGAAGGCCGAGGAGGCCGTCCGCGAGAGCGAGGAGCGCTATAACTCGCTGTTCAACCATTCCCTGGACTGCATATACCTCCATGATTTCGCGGGAAATTTCATTGACGCCAACGATGCCGCCCTGGCCCTGCTGGGATACACCAGGGACGAAATTAAAACCATAAGCTTTCAGTCCCTGCTTTCCGAAGACCAGCTCCCCATGGCCATGGACATGGCCCATGAAATAATCGCCACCGGCATCCAGAAGGAAAAGAAGGAATACCGCCTCAGGACAAAAGATGGCGGCATAAAACATATCGAGGCCCTGGGATCGATGGTCTACCGCGGCGGAAAACCCTTCGCCATACAGGGCATTGCCCGGGACATCACGGAGCGCAAGTCGTCCGAGGAGGCGCTGCGAAAAAGCGAGGCCCTGCACCGCCTCGTCACCGACATGATGAGCGATGTCGTGTGGACCGCCGACACCGATTTCAACGTCACCTATATGAGCCCCTCCGTCGAGAAGGTGATCGGCTACACGGTGGAGGAGCGCATGTCGCACGGGATAAGCGATATCGTGAAACCGGAGACGCTCGCGAGGCTCATGAAGATATTCAAGGATGAGATGGCGAGGGAAGAGTCGGGCGGGGCCGATCCTGACAGGACCGTTACCGTGGAATTCGAGCATGTCCGCAAGGACGGCTCGACGGTGATGATGGAGAACACCATAAAGGCCATCCGCGACGACGCCGGCCGCATCATCGGCTTCCACGGGGTGTCCCGTGATATATCCAGACGCAACATGGTGCTCGGCGCCTTGCGAGAGGCCGAGGAGAAATTCAACGCCGCGTTCCACAAGAGCCCCGTCGGTCTTTCCATCCTGTCCCTTCCCGGGGGCGTGTATCTCGACGTCAATGACGAGTTCCTGAAGCTTTCGGGGTTAAAACGGGAAGAGGTCGTCGGCCATACGGCCCCCGATCTGGACGTACTGGCGGACGAGGAGGAACGGGAGCGGATATTAAAGATGATGACGGAGCACGGCGCGGTCCGCGATTTTGCCATCACCATGAAAACCAAATCGGGGTCACGGAGGACAGTCATATGGTCCGGCGAGATCATCCGTTTCGGCGGCAGGGACCATATCCTCGCGTCGGCCTATGACGTGACCGAGCACCGTGACGCCCTCGAGGCCCTGAAACAGAGCGAAGAGAAGTTCCGCGCCCTCTTCGACCAGTCGTCGGCCGGGGTCTTCATGTATGACCGGGACCTGGTCGTCCTCGACTGCAACCAGCAGTTTGCCGATATCATCCAGGCCCCGCGGGAGCGGGTCATCGGCCTCAACCTGAACTTATTGAAAGAAAAAGGGATAATCACGGGCATCAGGGAAGCCCTCGAGGGAAAGCCGGCCTATTACGAAGGGCCGTATCTTTCGACCCTGACCGGATCGGTGCCGTGGATTTCCTCCACCGTCAGCCCCCTGCGCGGGGCCGGGGGGGAGGTCGTCGGGGGCATCGGCGTCGTCATCGATCTCACGGAACTGAGAATTGCCGAGGAGGCGCTGAGGGAACGGGAGGAGAGCTTCAAGGCGGTTTTCGAACAGTCAACGGTGGGCATCGTCCTGTATTCGCCGGAGCTCAGGGTGACGGACTGCAACAAGCGTTTTGCCGACATGCTGGGTTCCAGCCGGAAGAGGATGATAAACTACGATATCACGCAGCTGCGGGACAAGAACATCATCCCTTACCTCAGGGAGGCCCTTGCCGGGAAGGCCGCCTACTACGAGGGCCCGTACCGCGCGACAACCAGCGATGCCGCGCTCTGGGTCTCCAGCAGCATCAGCCCCATACGGGGGGCCGACGGCACGGTGAAAGGGGGGCTCTTGGTCATTGTCGACCTTACCGAGCGGAGGGAGGCGGAGATCGCCCTGCGCGAGCGCGACGAGATATTCCGGGCCGTCTTCGAACAGTCCTCGGTGGGCATCATCCTGTATTCTTCCGATTTAAGGGTCCTGGACTGCAATAAGAACTTTGCCGACATGATTGAATCGACGCGGGAGAAGATCATCGGCCTAGACCTGACCAGGCTCCGGGAGAAGGCGGTCATCCCGACAATACAGGAAGCCATTATCGAGGGGAAGATGTCCTATTATGAAGGCCCCTACCACGCGACAACCTCGGACGCGTACCGCTGGGTTTCTTTCAGCGCGAGCCCGCTCCGGGACGATGACGGGGAAGTCAGGAACGGATTGCTGGTCGTCATCGACATCACCGAGCGCTGGAAGGCCGAGAAGGCCCTGCGGGAGAGCGAGGAGCGGTACCGGTATCTCTTCGACAATGCCAATGATTTCGTCTTTACCATTGACCTCGAAGGCAGGTTCACGTCGTTCAACCGGGCGGCCCTGGAAAAGACGGGGTATGCCCCAGAGGAGGCCGTCAATCTTACCATGAATGATATACTTGCCCCCGAGTTCAGGGACCTCGCCCGGTCGATGCTCAGGAAAAAACTGGAGGACGGCGATCCCACGGTCTACGCGGTCGAGATCGTGACCAGGAACGGCAGGCGCATAGCCCTGGAGATCAACAGCCAGGTGATGGTCCTGGACGGCAGGCCCGTCGGCATACAGGGGATCGGCCGTGACATTACCGAGCGAAGGCAGATGGAGGAACAGATACGGAATTCCCTCAGGGAAAAGGAAACCCTCCTCAGGGAGGTGCACCACCGGGTAAAGAACAATTTCCAGGTGATCCTGAGCCTGCTCAATCTCCAGTCGGCAAACATAGAGGACCCCGGCATGAAGAAATATTTCATCGACGCGCAGAACCGCATACGGTCGATGGCCCTGGTCCACGAGCTGCTGTACCAGTCCGTGGACATTTCGCGACTGGATATTTCCCGGTATATCACGACCATCGTCAACGAACTCCATGCCAGCTTTCACCATGCCGTGCCGTCATGCGAGCCGCGCGTCGAGGTTGGGAGGATAGAGCTGACCATAGACCAGGCGATCCCCTGCGGCCTGATCATCAACGAGCTTCTGACCAACGCCCTGAAATACGCCTTCCCGCCGGGCTGGGAAGGAAAGCCGGAGATACTGATCTCCATGAGCGAGAGGGAAGGCATGATCGAGCTTGTCGTCGGCGATAACGGCGTCGGGCTGCCTGAGTCTTTCGATATCAGCAGTACCCAGACCCTGGGGCTGTCCCTGACGCCGATGCTGGCGAAGCAGCTGCTCGGCACTTTTCAGATTGGCCGTTCAAGGGGGACCCTTTTTACCGTCAGGTTCCCGAAGAAATGAGGATGAAATCGAGCTGTCCCGCAATGCCCCCACACCCCGGAGGGGGGCTTTCAGGTGGCTTCGTTGAGGTATTGTAGCGAGATTTCACAATTGTCTTTATTTAATAGATGAATTCAGGAGGGACATGATATGGCCTTTGTGATCTGGGACACAACTCTCGATGTGGGTGTATCACATTTCAACGAGGACCACCGCCGACTGGTCGGTTTCATCAACGATCTCCACGGAGGAATCGTCTCGGGCCTCGGGATATCACAGATGACCTATATCCTTGACGGTCTGATAGATTACACGAAAAATCACTTCGCGCGCGAAGAGGATCTGATGGCGAAGCACGAGTATCCCGACATTAAGGCGCACCGCCGCGAGCATTATGACCTGATGAAGCAGGTGGCCGAGTTCAGCGCGCGCCTCAGGGAAGGGAAGGCGTCTTTTTCCCTGGAGCTGATGAGCTTCCTGAAAGACTGGCTGGTCAACCACATCAAGGGTACGGACATGAAGTACCGGGATTTCTTCTCCGCCAAGGGCCTGTCGTGACCGTCCGGGCCGCGGTCAGGCCCTGCGGCCCATCATCTTCCTGATCGATACGCCCAGCCTCCGTATCCCTTCCTCGATGAGACCCTCGTCGGAATTCGAGAAATTGAGGCGCATCGTGTTTTCCCCGCCCCCGCACGCGTAGAAGGGGATGCCGGGCACGAAGGCCACCTTCTCCCCGATGGCTATCTCGAAGAGCTCCATCGACGAAAGCCCCGCGGGCAGGGTGATCCAGAGAAACATCCCGCCCTCCGGCTCGGTGTACCGCACCTCCTCCGGGAAATGCTCCCGGATCATCCGCACCATGGCGTTCCGCTGCCTGCCGTAGGCCTCCCGTATGACGGCGATGTGCCGGTCGATGTCGTTATCCGCGAGGCACTGCGACAGGATGCGCTGGGACAGGTAGTTGGTGTGGAGGTCGGATGCCTGTTTGGCGATGATCATCTTGTCCATGATATTCCGCGACGCGCAGATCCAGCCGAGCCTGAAGGACGGCGCCGTGATTTTCGAGAATGACCCCAGCAGTATCGTCCGGTCGGGCAGGTAGCGCCTGACCAGCGGAACGTCGGAGCCGATAAAGCGGAGCTCGCCGTAAGGATTGTCCTCGATGAAAAATGCCGAATGCCGCCCCATGACTTCGGCGATTTCCTTTCTCGTTTCAACCGAGTAGGTTGCCCCGGTGGGGTTCTGGAAGTTCGGAACGCCGTAAAAAACCTTGATGGGGAATGATTTCAGCGCATCGCCGAGCTCATCGACGTCGATGCCGTCTTCGCGGAGCGTGACCGGGTGAAATACCGATTTGTAGACGGCAAAGGCCTGGATTGCACCGAGGTATCCGGGATTCTCGATACCGATGTGGCTTCCTTCGTTCAGGAGCGTTTTGCCTATAAGGTCAAGGCCCTGCTGGGAGCCGTTGGTGATGATGATTTCGTCCGGATCGATATCGATGCCCTGCCGGTCGCGGTAGCGTTTGGCGATGAACGCGCGGAGGGGAGGGTATCCCTCCGAGGTGCTGTACTGCAGCGCGGTCTTGCCGTCGCTGTCGAGGACCTTGACGCAGGCTTCTTTTATCTCCTTCACCGGGAAGTAATCGCGGTTCGGCAGTCCCCCCGCGAAGGATATGATGTCAGGATCGGCGGTCACCTTCAGAATTTCCCGTATGAATGAACGGGGCACGTCGCTGATTCTGTCGGCAAAGATGTTCTCCATGTCCGTCTCCTATCTCGTCATGTACGACCGGCGCAGTTTTTCCGGGAACCGTTCGACGGCATACCGGAGCATGGTCCTCGGCATTGCGGCCGCGTGCTTGTCGAGAAAGAGCCTCTCGGTTCCAATGTCGCGCTTGCCCACCTCGCGGAGCATCCACCCGACGGCCTTGTGTATCAGGTCGTGGCCGTCATCGAGGAGCAGCTCCGCCAGCTCCAGGGTAATATCATACTCGCCCTTCTTTATAGAATAATAGGTGGAGACGATGGCTATCCTCCGTTCCCAGAGGCTGGAGGATCGGGCCAGTTTCTTGAGTATCTTCATGTTCCCGCCGTGGAGATGCCTTCCCAGCAGCTGCGGCGCGGACAGGTCCACCAGGTCCCAGTTGTTTATGTTGCGCGTGTTGGCCAGGTAGAGACCGATTATCTTGTCCCTGCCGGCGTCGTCGGCCCTGTTGTAGTTCTCTATGAGAATCATGAGCGACACCAGGCGCTCTTCGTGGACCGGAGATGCCATGAGCTTCTTCACGTCTCCCAGCGAAATGTCACGGTGCTTTTTCGCTACGGCCCTCTGGACCGGAACCTTGATGCCCAGGAACCGGTCCCCCTCTCCGTACTGACCCGGTCCGGTCTTGAAAAAGCGCATGAGGACCTCGGCCTGGCGCGGCTTCGCAAGGGCGCGCAATTCAGCCCGCAGTTCTTTCAGCGGCATGTCCCTTTTCCTGAATTTTGATTTCTGGCATTTCTCCGGGGGTGCGGGGAAAATTGCAATCATTTTTGTTCGCGGTTCAACGGTTTGATTGTGCTGAACTTGATAATAACCATAAAAAGAATGTCGCTTGCAGGGACGCAGGGGCGCAGTGGTTTGGTGATTTATCGCGGTTCTCCATTTTTTTCCCCGCGTCTTCACGACTCTGTTGGAACAATTAGTATGTTTTTGATTGACGCAGGCATGAAAAAATACTTGCAAAATGCAAATATATCTTGATTTATGCGGCGTTTCTTGCTATGCCTGCAGTTGATATGTTGATCGTCTAAATTCGTCTTTTCGAACCACGCCTGCCGCGGTGAGAAATCTTCATCAAACACTTCCAGATCAAGATTCCTCCTCGTCCCGGATTACCGGGATTCGTCGAAATGACAGGTTATAACATATCTGATGAATTATCAGTCCATATAGAAAGGAGACGACCAATGAAAAAGAAAACGAAAAAAATCCCCGCGCCGTGGAGCCTTACCGGGAACGGATATATTTTCATATACAAATTCCCGGATGAATTCAAGAAGAGCCCCTTTTTCCGCATAAGCCTGAGCGACAGGGTTGCCAGCGGCTTCGGCACCATCATGCTGGTCGATTATGAAAAATCAGACGCCGGTCCCTACCGGGAACTGCTCTTCATCCCGGGGGAGTTCGATTATCTTTACAAGAAGTTCTACTCCATCACGAAGATATACGTTTCCACGAAGGAGAGCGTTGACAACGGCCGGGCGAACTGGGGAATCCCCAAGGAGCTTGCCGATTTCGAGGCCATCAGGATCGATAAAAGAAGGGAGCGCATTATCGTCCGGAAGGACGGGACAATCGTGTTCGACGCGATCCTCAAGAAGCGCTCTATTCCCTTCAGGGTCAGCACCAGGTACTTTTCCCATGCCCTGGTGCAGAAGCTCGAGGGTAAAACAGTATTTTTCACCGAGTTCAACGGAGCGGGCCGCGGCAGGCTGGCGACGCTGGAGTCTCTCTACTGTAATCCGCACTATTTCCCGGAGGTTTGCTCCCTGAAGCCGATCGCGGTCACCGCGGTTGAGGATTTTCGCATAACCTTCCCGGTTGCAGCGACATTGTTTGAAAATACTTAAATGTATTCTCCGGGTTCGGTTTAAAATGTTCATATGCTCATAGAGCACAGAAACAAGCCGGGATATGCCCCGGCGAGCAGGCGACATGGATGTCGCCGATTCCGCCGAGTCAACATGGATGTTATGCGAGGCGGACGAGTGGGGCATTCCCGGCTTTCATATTAAGAATAAGCCCGTTATCTTGTAACGGAATTTATATTGACATTCCCCTTTCGTCCGGTTATACATACTCAAAATGGCGTCGTTGGATTCCCCGGCCTGTACAGGCGACCATTATTACTCTTCGCGAATAATTTTATACCGCAAGGACAACCCTATGCCACAGATGCGATTCTGCCCCTGGTGCGGAAGCCAGCTCGGAAAAAAAGAAATCGAAGGAAAGGAATACGCGGCCTGCGCGGCCGGCGGGTGCGGTTATGTCTTCTGGGACAGCCCCCTGACGGTCGTGGCCGCCATCGTGGAGCATGAAGGGTCGGTCATCCTGGCCCGGGGGAGGGGGTGGCCCGAAAAGATGTTCGGACTCGTGACGGGGTTCCTTGAAAAGGGGGAATCGCCCGAGGACGCCGTGGTCCGCGAGGTCCGCGAGGAACTGGGCCTCACCGCCGCCGTGCGGGGCCTTGTCGGCATATATCCTTTCTTCCAGAAAAACCAGCTTATCCTCGCATACGATCTGGTCGCCGAGGGCGAGATCTCCCTCAACGAGGAACTGGAGGAGATACGACGCGTCAGTCCCGACAAGCTGCGGCCCTGGCCCTTCGGCACCGGCATCGCGGTGGAGGACTGGCTCAAAAAAAGACAAGCGGAAGGTTGACATGAAACTGAATGCGGTGGTCCTCAAGCGTGTTGCCGCAGGCATTATCGCCGCCATTGCCCTGGGCTTCATCGGCGCAATTATTTTCGCCAGCTGCCTGAAGGGGAGGGGGGTTCCCGATTACAACAGGAACCTTGTCCTCGACGGGCTCCGGGACGAGGTCGCGGTGTACCGCGACCGCTACGCGGTGCCCCATATCTATGCGAAGAACGAGCACGACCTCTACCTTGCCACCGGCTACTGCATGGCCCAGGAGCGCCTCTGGCAGATGGACCTGATCCGGCGCGTTACCCAGGGAAGGCTGTCGGAAATTTTCGGCGAGGACATGGTGGACGTCGACCTCCTCCTGCGCGCCCTCAATATCGAAAAGAAATCCACGGAGGTGATAGCGAAGACCGACGCGGTCGTTGCGGCCGCCGGCATCGCTTTCTGCGAAGGGGTCAATCAATACATACAGAAAAACAGGGGGAACCTGCCCCTTGAATTCACCATCCTGGGGTACGAGCCGGAGGAATGGAAGCCGGTCCATTCGGTCAACCTGATCGGCTACATGGCCTGGGACCTCACCATGCCCTGGGGCATCGAGACGGTCCTCCACCAGGTGAGGAAGAAGGTCGGTGATGCAATGTATGACGATATCGTGCCCCATGTCGAGAAGACCAGGTCGTGCATTTACGGCCGCGGCGGCGTCATGGACGCGGACAGCGAGTATGCCAATGTCCTGTTCAACTCCATGAAGGTGCTCGGTGACATGGGCCTCACGGTATTCAACGCGAGCAACAACTGGGCCGTTTCCGGGGCCCGGAGCGCCTCGGGGAAGCCGCTCCTGTCGAACGACATGCACCTGGGACTGAACGCCCCGGGAATATGGATGCAGATGCACCAGTGCATCGAGGGGAAGGACGGAGCGGAGCCGCTCCTCGATGTCACCGGCGTTGCGGTCCCCGGCGCGGCCTTCGTGGTGTCCGGCCACAACGGGAAGATAGCCTGGGGCTTGACCAACGTCATGATCGACGACATGGATTTTTTCATGGAGAAAACGGACCCGTCAAAGCCGGACAAATACCTGTACCAGGGCCAGTGGCGGGACATGGAAGTGCGGAAGGAAACCATCAGGATAAAGGGTGGCCGCTCCGTGGAGAAGAAACTCCGCTTCACCGTGCACGGGCCGGTGGTCTCGGAGTTCAGAAACATCAAGGACGCCGTGGTGACCATGCACTGGGCGGGAAACTATTTCAGCAACGAGGTCGAGACGTTGTACCGTATCAACCGGGCTTCCGACTGGGAGAGCTTCAAGGCGGCCCTCCGCACCTTCAGGGCCCTCAGCCAGAACATCGCCTATGCCGACGTGAAGGGGAACATCGGCCTCTTTTGCGCCTCGGCGATCCCCATCAGGAAGAAGGGGGACGGCATGGGCCTTGTGCCGGGCTGGACCGACGAATACGAATGGAGCGGCTTTGTCCCCTTCGAACAGCAGCCGTTCCTCTATAACCCCCCGTCGAACATGGTCGTATCCGCAAACAACAGGACGTCGCCGACGTTCCCCCATTACATCAGCCGCTGGTACTATCCGCCGTATCGATACGACCGTATCCGCGAAATGATCAGTGAAAAGGATAAGCTCACGGTGGAGGACTACACCAGGATGCATAACGACAAGAAATCGGCCCTGGTGGCGATGATGAAGCCGGGAATCCTGGCCGTGGTCGAAAAGCTGAGCAGTCTCGATGAAGTGGAATTGAAGGCCCTGGACCTGCTGCGGAAATGGGACGGGACCATGGACAAAGACAGCGCCGAAGCGGCCCTGTTTGAGCAGTTTTACAACGAGTTTATCGTGAATACCTTCAGGGACAGGATGGGACAGGAGCTCTTTGACAGCTATGCCGGCGAACGGGTCCTCGTCGCCTACGCAACCGAACAGCTGTGGAGCAATCATGATTCGGGCTGGTTTGACGACCCTGCCACAAAAAACAGGAAGGAAACCTTCGATGATGCCGTGGTAAAAAGTTTCCGCGGCGCCGTGGCGCGTCTTGAAGGCCTTTTCGGCGGCAATACGAAACGGTGGCGCTGGGGCGAAATGCACACCCTTACGCTCAAGCATCCCCTCGGCAGCGTGGCCGTCCTCGATATGCTGCTGAACCTTAACCGCGGCCCGTTCCAGGTAGGCGGCAGTTACCACACGGTGTGTCCTTACAGTTACAAGCCGGGCAAGCCATTTACGTCGGACGACGGCGCGTCCCAGCGGCACGCCTATGATCTGGCGGACTGGGACCGGTCGCTCACGGTCATCCCGACCGGTACGTCGGGTATTGCCGGCAGCAGGCATTACTGCGACCAGACGGAACTGTACATAAACGGGAAGTATCACCCTGATTATTTCAGCAAAGAGAAGGTGGTGAAAAACGCGGTATATACGATGAAATTCGTGAAGAAATAGCGGTGACGGCCCGGGGTGCCGGAGGAATTCCCCGGCTCCGTCAATTTACCCTGAAGCGGGAGAGGTCAACCGGTACCAGGTACTCCCTGACGCGGAGTATGTCGGCGATCCATTCGGCCGCATCGGCATTTTCCATGTTGTCGAGGATGTCCGGGATTATGAAGTCCCGGGCGAAGTCCGCGCTGGCCGATCCGTCCGAGAGAATGGCCGTGTAGCGCCTGGTGAGATATGACCGTGACCGGGCCTGGTCTTCGCTTTCCCACCGGTGGCAGTTCTTCAGGCCGGAGCCGTTGATCCATTCCACGGTGCCGTGGACGTCCGATGAAAAGAAAATACCGGTAATGATATTGTTTCCGTCGATATATATGACCAGGGATTTGGCGACGTAATCCTTCCTCAGGAACGATGCGAAGGCGATTTTTTTCCCTGATTCGGTATCCTCGACTGCGACCAGTTTTATTTTGTCTGAATCTTCCATTGAACAGTGCAATTGTTTTTATCGGATAATACCCGGCCGGTCAAGTAATAAAATTGACGCAGATTCCATTATTTGGCGCCGGTGCGGATATAATTATTGACTAATAGATCCGCCCGGCTATCATTCAAGCGAAGGTTTTCACAGGGGGGAATCCTGCCATGGTATCTTCGGAATCCGGCTTTCTCATGTGGCCGTCTTCAGACAGTGACAACGAATCACCGTTCACGGCGAGGGGGCCTGCATGCCTCTGAAACAGGAAAAAAGCGCCGGAGAAAAGGGCCGCGAGATGACCGATGAACGGATGTTCAGCCTGGAGTGCAGGGCCAAGAAGATGTGCTATGTCCATATCAACGAGACCGTGGTCAAGGACGAAAGCCACGTTATCCATGTGGACCTCGGCTCATGCGTTTCGGTGATCCTGTGCGGCATGGATGACGGGGGGAGGGTGTGGTTCGGCGTAAACCACCTGTTCAAGTCGCGCGAGGAAAACAGCGATATGGCTCTGGAGCAGATTGTCCGGCTCCAGGACATGATGACCGAAGCCGGAGCGAAAAGGATCTGCTGTCTGGGCCTCTTCGGCGCCGCGTACCGGGAAAAGAGCCTGGCGCGCAGCGTGGCCCAAAAAAACGTCCTCACCGTGGTCGAGGCCCTGCACTTGTTTAACCTGAACGTCGAAATATTCCAGACCGGGTACAGCCAGGCCATTGTCGTGCTCAAGTCGGATGCCCGGGAAAGCTTTCTCATCCAGCAGAGGGACCTGAAGGACCTGAAGACGCACCTCATAGAGATACCCGTCATACAGCTGTTCCGATAACTCGCGTTTGTCGGGGAAATCACGCGACCGCTCCCCGCGCGCGGCATATATTTCACCTCACGCGACATAACCCGCGCAAAAGTATTAATGCGATGATCTCTCCCCGGTCGATTTATTAACCATGACGGCGACGGGCCGGATCGGGAAAGACCTGTCCGGCAACGCCGCTTTTCAGCCGCACCCGCTCGGGCGGGTCCACAGGAGGAATGTCGTCATGGTCCCGGAAAACCGGTTCGTCACCCTTGATGAAACGGCGTCACTGCTCGCGGTTTCTTCCGCCACGGTGCGCAACTGGATAAAGCATGATTACCTGCGGCCTGCGGACCGCGTCCCCGGCATGCTCTTTCGGTACGAAGAGGTGCGCAGCCTCCACGAACGGATAGCCGAGGGTTCTATACCGCGTCTCGCGCGCAGGGCCAACAAGGCGTCGGCGAAGCGGTCATTCATTCCCGAGGAGTACCTGGGCGAAAAAAGCGGCCGCGGATCGGTAGAGAGGATCGTCGCGTATATCGGCGGCGCTGGACTGGACATTGACCGGGCGTTTTTCGCGCTGGCGCTGAGCAGGCTGTGTGCGGAGGGACTCTGCGGCGACCGGGACCTCGGACGCTTCATAAAAAACGGCTTTCACATCCCGGGCAGAAGCTTCCTCGGCCGCGAGCTCCGTTCATGGCACCGCGAGCTGGGGAATTTCCGCTTAACGGAAGAGTACAATCCCCTCTTCGGCCATGACCTGCCGCGCCAGCGGGACGTCCTGGGTCTGATATACCAGTCCCTCATGAGCGAAGGGGACAAGGCCGGCAGCGGCTCCTATTACACGCCGGACCGCATCGTTGATGACATAGCGGCAACGGCCCCGGGGAGGGGAGCCAGGATACTCGATCCCTGTTGCGGCACCGGGCAGTTTCTCCTCGCCTTTGCCGAAAGGACGGGCGACCCCTTTTCGCTGTACGGAAGCGATATCGACGGGCTGGCCGTGCACATCGCCAGGATCAATATGATGGTGATGTTCCGCGACATCGACTTTGACCCGCGCATCCGCCGGAGCGATTTTCTCCTGGACCGGCGCCCCTCGGGCGACGGGAGCGGCGGCTTTGACATGATAGCGACGAACCCGCCATGGGGGCTCCACTATTCCCCCGGCGAGCTGGCGCGGCTTAAGGAGCTGTATCCGGACATCCGTTCCCTTGAATCATTCTCGTATATGCTGAAGAAATCCATCGACCTCCTGCGGGAAAGCGGCTCCCTGTCGTTCATCCTTCCCGAGTCGCTGCTTCACGTGAAGGCCCATCGCGACATCAGGAGCTATATCCTCAATCACGCGCGTATCGAGCGCATCGTGCACCTGGGGCGCGTGTTTAAGAATGTCTTCACCCCGGTCATCCGTCTTGACCTGGCGCGGCGGCAGGGCCCCGGGCGGTGCGTATTCGTCTCGGGGAAGGAGTCACGCGCGGTCGACCAGGGACGGTTCGCGAGGAACGGCGACTGCGTCTTCGATGTCAATGTCGGCCGCGCCGATGAGCGCATCATCGGAAAGGTCTTCGGACAGAAGCACGCGCTCCTCCGGGGCGCGGCGGAATGGGCCCTGGGCATCGTGACGGGAGACAACGGTAAATACCTCCGCGATACCATGGAGGACCAGGGCTATGAGCCGATTTACACGGGCAAGGAGGTGCGCCCGTATCGCCTCGGGAATCCTTCCAAATTCATACGGTTCATGCCGGAAAGGTTCCAGCAGGCGGCCCCGGAATGGAAGTACCGGGCGGAGGAAAAGCTGATATACCGGTTCATTTCCAGGAACCTGGTCGTGTCCTATGATGACCGGCGGTGCCTGACCCTCAACAGCGCCAACGTGCTGATCCCCCGTGCCGAATGCTACCCGGTCAAGGCGGTGCTGGCGCTTTTCAACTCTTCACTGTACCAGTTTATATTCCAGAAAAAGTTCTCATCGATCAAGGTGCTCCGCGGCCACCTCGAACAGCTGCCGCTTCCCCTCTGGGGCGGCAGGGTGCTGGGACAGCTGGTGTCGCTGGCTGACGGCGTCCTCGGAGAGACCCGGTCACCGGAGGAAGTCGATGCCTTTGTCATGGAGCATTTCCGGCTGAACGCCGCCGAGATGAAGCACATACAGACTTCCCTGCTGTAGGGCCCGTAAAAACAGCCGGGCCGTCGCGGGACGCGCGCCATACTTCCGATGACGGGAATGGAGTTTTTCCGCAGCGGCACATAAACCTGTTGACAGCATTGATAAAAAGCGTAACCTGTTAGGGTCTGGTCAACCGGCGTTTGTTTGTACAGATTTATACTACGTTACGGCCATCCTGATGTTTCAGGATTTTACAAGATTGAAATTGAATTAGTTTACAGGGTGATTGTGGATGATCAGCATCAATACTGAAAGATTCGGGCCTGTCATTGTCATGCATTTGCATGGGACCCTGACCCGGGAAGTCCTGAAAGAGCTGGAGGACGCGTGGACCGACGAGGTCGATGCCGGGCCGGAAGTGATCGGCCTTGACTTCCGGGACGTGGCCCAGATAGATTCCATTTGCATCAACCACATCTTCAAGATGGCCCGGACCGCCGAGGAAAACAACATCACCCTGGTCATCTTCGACGTCTTTGAATCGCTGAAGAAAATTTTCGAGGTAATCAAACTGAACAAGATCATTCCCGTTATGACGAGGCAGCAGTTCGAAAAGGTCCATCTGAAGGGCCTCTAGCCGGCGGCGCCGGCACATCAGTTGTCCCGGGACCCGCTCCTCTCCAGCATCGCGACAGTGCCGCGCTGAAGGCCGCGCATCACTTCCTCGAAATCCGCAACCGCCTCGTCAAGGGCGCCTTCCTGGTAGCCGGTGGTCGGTATCGGCTTCCCGATGGACACATGGATGGTGCCGCTGTGTATCAGCAGTGAATCCGGCTTCATGATGTTCCCGGTGCCGTGGATGTAGATGGGTATCACGGGCACCCGCGTTTTAAGGCAGAGATGGAACAGTCCTTTTTTGACCGGCTGAAGCCGGCCGTCCCTGCTGCGGGTGCCTTCGGGGAAGATGATGATCCTGCTTCCGCTGCGGATCTGTTCCGCAGCCTGGTCCATGCTGGCAAGGGACCTCTCGCGGTTGCTCCGGTCGATGGTCACATAGCCCATGATCTTCATGTGGGCGTTGAGGAAAGGGATTTTCTTCAGCTCCTTCTTGATGATCCACCCGAACCTGACGGGTATGATGCTGCAGAGTACCCAGATGTCGAAGAAACTCTGGTGGTTCGAGGCGAAAATCTGGACCTGGTCGGGGCGAATGTTTTCAAGGCCGGTAACGTTCACCCTGATGCGGCAGGCCCACAGGATGGTGCGGCCCCATGATTTTTCGCAGAATTTCGAAAGGGTCCCCCCGGGGCTGATGAATATGGAAAGAATGGACAAGGTGCCCCAGAAGGCCGTATCTGCAATGATAAAGGCCCAGCAGAGGATTGAATAGACATATCGCACGATGATCATCCGCAGATTCCTCTTTTTTTAGTTTCACTGCCCCGGCGCAGGCTGGCAGCGTGGGAAAACACAATTTTGCGGCAACAGGTATAGTTATTCAGTTGATTTTTTTGTGTCAATATAATATAGTAACCATTGTCAATTTATTGACAGGGAGACGGTTGTTTTGAAGGGATTGTTACGGCAATGGTTGGCATTTTTCATTGACCGGCCATGGCTTTGGCGGGACTACCGATTTTGTTCTATGTTATAACATATATCCGGGGACGGCGCAGACCGGGAATCATGGCGACAGCGGCGTGCCTCCTTGTTTTGATTCTTGTTGCCGGCATTGCTTTGCCGGCGGCCGGTGCGGGCGCCGCATCAGCGGGACCGGCACTAGAAAGGGCCATTACCCTGGACGAGCCGGTGAAGGCCATGAACATAGGGGCCCTCGTTGACTACCTCGAAGACCGTGATTCCCGGCTCTCCATTGGAAGCGTTTCATCTCCCGGGCTTGCACCGCATTTCAGAAAGTCGACAACCGAATTCCCGAACTTCGGATTGACCTCTTCGGCCTACTGGATGCGTTTTACGTTCCTGAACCCGAAGGACAGGGCCATTTCCTTCGATCTCGTGATCAGCTATCCCCTCCTTGACGATATCATGCTGTATGTTCCGGAGGGTAGCGGGGGGTTCAGGGTAAAGAAAACCGGCGACCGGTATCCCTTCAAAGAGCGGGAGCTGAAACACACCAACTTTATCTTCCCCCTTGTCATGGGACCGGGGAGAACGACCTGCTACTTGAGAGTGAAAACCGTTTCCGCCATGTCCATTCCCCTGTCGATAATGTCCCGGGCGGAATTATACCGCCTGACGATGGCGGATAATTGGGTCAACGGCCTGTTCTACGGGATGCTGATCATCATGCTGGTATACAACCTGTTTCTGTTTCTTTCGATACGGGGAAAGGATTATCTTTTTTACTCGCTCTATATCGCTGCCTTTCTCATGGCGTCGGTGGCCATTCGGGGGCACGGCGCGCAGTATCTCTGGCCGGGCGCGCCGCTCCTGTCAGACACGAGCCTGTATAATTATCTCTTCCTGTCGTGCTACATCCTGTTTATCAGGGAATTCATGAGCACGAGGCTGCTGTCCCCTCTCCTGGACAGGGCGTGCCTGGCGGTGGCGGCCATGGGCGCGGCTGGTATCGCGCTGACCCTGGTGTTCATCAACAGCATGACGGTCATGGTCCTCTCCATCGTGATGGCGTTCCTGACGGTGTTCCTGACCCTCCTTGTTTCCGTTGTCGGCCTCTACCGGAAGACCCGCCAGGCGAATTTTTTCCTGGCCTCGTGGGCCATCATCATCACCGGCATACTGGTGTACGCCTTCAGGGCCCTGGGGATAATTCCCATGAACATCGTCACCATGTCGTATTTCAGGTTCGCGATGCTGGGACAGATCATGATATTTTCCTTCGGCCTCTCTGACCGGATAAACACGATGAAGAAGAAACTCGAGATCCTCAACGCGAACATCGTCCGGGAAATGTCGGAGCACATACGCGACAAGGAGGCGCTCAGGAGGAGCGAGGAGCGATTCCGCGGCGTCATCGAGAGGAATTTCGACATCATATTCATGATGGATGCCGAGGGACGCATAACCTACATGTCGCCGTCCATCACCGCCCTGTCGGGCTACCGGGTTGACGAGGTGGTGGGGAACAATTTCAAGAACTATGTTTCCGAGGATATGATGGGCCTCGGCATGCTGGTTTTCGGCGACCTTCTGAAGGGAAAGGAGATTATCGGCTACGAGACCTCTTTCAGAAAGAAGGACGGGACCAGATTCAGCGTGGAGATCAATCTTTCGCCCATCATGAAAGACGGGGTGGTGACCGGGGTCCAGGGGATTGCCCGCGACATATCGGAGCGGAAGATGGCGGAGGAGGCGCTCCTGGAGGAAAAGGAACGGCTCGCCATCACCCTGCGCTCGATCGGGGAGGGCGTCATTGCCACGGACATCAAGTGGCGCGTCCACCTTATGAACAAGGCCGCGGAAGACCTGACCGGCTGGCGGCAAGATGAGGTCCGGGGGAAAAATGTTTCCGATGTCATGGTCCTGAGAGATCAGAAAACAGGCGTCCCCCGGGACCTGGCAAAGGGCGGCGCGGCCAGCTATGGAACCGACGGGTTCCGGTCAAACACCGTCCTTGTCCGGAGGGACGGATCCGAGAGGACCGTTTCTGAACGCGTGGCGCCGATTTTTGACCGCGCCGCCAAGACGATCGGGTATGTCATTGTCGCCAGGGACATCACCGATGAAGTCAAGTTCCACAACGAACTCCTGAAGGTTGAAAAGCTTGAATCGATCGGCATCCTTGCCGGCGGCATCGCCCATGACTTCAACAATATCCTTACCGCCATCATAGGCAACATCAACCTGGCGAAACTGACCGCGCAGGAAAACCCCCGGCTGCTGGACATCCTTGATGACGCGGAGAAGGCGTCCCATCGGGCCCAGGAACTGACCCATCAGTTCCTCACGTTTTCCAAGGGCGGGGCCCCGGTGCGCCAGATCGCGTCGATTGAGGATATCATCAGGGACTCGGCCCGCTTCATACTGCGGGGCTCCAACGTCCGGTGCGTCTATAACTTCCAGGACGGCCTCTGGCCCGTTAACGTTGACGTGGGGCAGTTCAGCCAGGTGATACAGAACCTGGTCATAAACGCGGACCAGGCGATGCCCGAAGGGGGCGACCTCACCATAATCACGGAAAATGTCGTCATGGCGGCGGACAGCGGACTTCCGGTCAGGCCGGGGCGGTATGTGAGGATAACGATCGCGGACACCGGCATAGGGATACCGCTTGAAAACCAGTCGAAGATCTTCGACCCCTATTTCACGACAAAGGGATCAGGCAACGGCCTGGGCCTCACCAGTTCCTACTCCATCGTCAAGCGCCATGACGGGTATATCTTCGTGGATTCACAGCCCGGGACCGGTACGTCCTTCTTTATCTATCTGCCGTCTTCGGATGCGGCGGCGGTGGCGGAAAAGGATGACGCACGGTCGTCCCCAACGGGATCGGGAAGCATCCTTTTCATGGATGATGACCAGGCGGTAAACACCACGGCCACGAAGATGCTGAGGCACCTGGGGTACACCGTCGATATCGCCCTGGACGGCGACATGGCGGTCACCATGTTCGAGCATTCCCTGCGTGATGGCCCCCGGTACGACCTTGTCATACTTGACCTGACCATCCCCGGCGGCATGGGAGGGAAAAAAACCATTGAAAAACTCCTCGCGCTGGACAGCGGCGTCAGGGCCATTGTTTCCAGCGGGTACTCCAATGACCCGATCATGGCCAATTTCCGCGACTACGGGTTCAGCGGCGTCATAGCAAAACCCTACCGGATCGACGAGCTGGCCCGCGTGGTGCAGCAGATACTGCAGGAGAAGAAGGCCGGTTAGATTCTGGAATTCCGGAAGGACGGTGGTGATGAAGATCGTGTTTATCCATGGCGCCGGAGGATGCGGCGAACTTTGGCATTACCAGGCGAAGCATTTCCGGGACTGCGATGCGGTGACCCTGCCCGGGCATCCCGACGGGACGCCCCGCGCCAGCGTTGATGAATACCGGCAATGGCTCCATGGCCATATAACCGGGAACAATTACGGAAACGTGGTCCTGGCGGGTCAGAGCATGGGCGGCGCCATCGCGCTTTCCTACGCGCTGGAACATCCCGCGGACGTCGCGGGACTCGTCCTCATCGGCACCGGTGCCAGGCTCAGGGTGAACCCGACCTTTCTCAAGGTCCTCGCCGAAAACACCGACCGCCAGCCGTCATGGTACCGGGAGATCGCCGCTCCCCTGTACGGCGGCGTCGATCCCGGGGTCCTCGGCATGGTCCTTGACAGGGTGTGCTCGTTTCCCGTGAGCACGCACCTGAACGACTTCCTCTGCTGTGACCGCTTTGACGTCATGGATCGGGTCCCGGAAATAAAGGCGCCCGTCCTGCTCCTGTGCGGCGACAAGGATGTCATGACGCCGGTAAAGTATTCGCAGTACCTGGCGGACCGGATCCCCGGGTCCCGCATGGTGATCATACCCGGCGCGGGACACATGGTCTTCCTGCAAAAACCTGAAGAAGTTAACAGAGAGATAGATGATTTTGTCATGGGATTATAGGGGTCCCTTCAGTAGACGCGGTTCCAAGCGCGCTTTCAAAGAATGATATGCCTGCCTTGATGCCTGTTTATGGATATATTTACTGCTCGGCTCCTGCTCTGACCCCGGTTTGGGGTTGATATCGGTTAAATAGGGCCTATTCTCAGATTTTACAGGTTTTGCTCTGACCCCGGATTTACAAAAATTTTCATAATGAACATATTTTGGAAATCATCCAATTTTTTATAACATTTCTGCCAATTATGCAATTTTTTGACAGAAAGGTATCCTTGTAAAAGCTGGTTCCTGTTTCATACTCCCACTTTTATATAAAGAAACCGATAGTTAGCGTTTATTAATGATAGAAGTCAATATGTTGCTCTGACCCCAAATATTATTAATTTTTCAGAATACCAAAAAATCTGTAAAAACTTATTGACATATTGTAATACATATTAAATAATCCGTCCATCCGGTTAATAATCTGAACAGTCGGATTATTGAACATCCATCCAATAATTTTGAATTGTTTTCATTTTTTCGTCGCGCGTCAAAGGGAGCACTGAAGGGGCTATCTCATAGGGGGGAACGTTCCTTTTTAACCTCGCCATATGAGTTATATCACAACTTGGGATAGATATCTATGAATAAAAAAGTCACCCTGGAACAGATCAGGAAGTCCCAGATTATCGAGGCCACGTTCAAGAAAATAACGGAGATTGGAATACAGAACATAACCCTGGACGATATCGCGGCCGAGGCCGGATTATCCAAGGGCGGCATCGCTTATTATTATTCAACGAAGGACTTCCTCATCAAGGACGCTTTTAAGGAATTCTTCACCATGATTTTTCTCCGCGGTAAAACGATCATGGATCAGTATCTGGATCCCGTCGATAAACTCCTCTCGTTCACATGGCTCTACAACTGGGATGATCCTCTGGTCTACATCGGGTATTCGATGCTTTTCGACGCCATGTCCATGGCCGGCCATGACAGGGAATACCGCGAGCTTTTCCACGACTGGTTTGACGGTTGGATAGAACTCCTGGGGAGCGCCTTGGAAGAGGGCGTGGCTTCGGGGATTTTCAATATAACGGATATCAAGGGCACCGCGAGGGCGGTCTCGTCCATCTATCAGGGCGTGGCAACGCGGTGGTTCCTTGATAAGGACACACATTCGACGGAGTGGGCCATCGCGTATTCAAAGAAGTCGATTATCGCTCTGCTGGGGGAAATCAAAAAATCATAACCAACAAAGGAGGCGTCTCATGGCTGTTTTCGAGAATACTGAAAAGATGTACACTATTCTGGGCGCGCTGTTCAATAAGCTGGTGAAGGACCCCGCGGTCGGTCCGCAGTTTGTTGAGGCCAATATTATCATCAAGTTCGCCATCGACAATCCGAGCGGCGAGATATGGCTTTCTCCCCATAACGGCGGGGAAGTCATCTGCGGACCATCGGGCCTGACTGCCACGATAGATATGTCGCTGTCGGGGGACACCTGCCACAAGTTCTGGCTTCAGGAGGTCTCGATGCCGGTCGCCCTTGCCAAGGGACTGATCAAGGCGAAGGGCCCCCTCCCCAAGGTCCTGAAGCTCCTGCCGCTGCTCAAGCCGGCCTATGAGGCCTATCCGTCCATTGCGAAAGAAAACGGTCTGGCCGTTGCCGACAAATAAAGGGGGTGCGGTATGAGTATAGAGAGATCATTGAAGCAATACGAGCTTGACCGGAGAGAGGCGGTGAAGCTCGCGGCGAAGCTTCTTCTCGCGTCGGGGACCACGTCGCCGCGGGTGGGCGGCGTTGGAGAGTGTACCATCCATATCATCGATGACGAATGCGAGATAGACGAGCTGGCGCACAAGGTTGAGGCCCTTGCGGAAGAGAACAAGGCGTGGAAGATGTTCAAGCGCGACGCGGCCATGCTCCGCGACGCGGACGCGGTCCTGGTCATTACATCACTCCGCTGCCTGACCGACCCCGCGGACATCAACTGCAACATGTGCGGCCGCCTGACCTGCGAGTACTACCGCAAGGTGGAGCGTATCCCGGCCGGACCGGGCGTTGCCTTCACGGGTCCCCTCTGCGTCTTCAGGGCGAACAACATGGCCTATGCCATTGACGCCGTCATACAGCAGGCGCGCGCCATGGGGATCGACTACGGCGTGTTCTGGTCGGCCGGCGTCGCGGCCATGCGGATGAAGATCGTGCCCCGGGACGCCGGTTTCTGCGTGGCAGTGGCGATTTCTGTCACCGAGAAGAGCCCCTTCCGCGACGTGCCGGTGAAGTATGACGAGATGAACGAGCGGACCATGAACGACCGGATCATCAAGAGGCTCTGGCCGCAGTTCCGTTCCATTTACAGTTAAGGAGGATATCCATGGCAGTTAAAAATATGAATGATATGCTTCAGGACGGCCTGGACCGCGCCGTGGAGCTCATGATGGTGGCGGCCCACAACAGCTACCGGTTCGGCAACCGCAACACGATAACGTGCGTGAGCGTCGGCAAGGAGGAAATGGAGCAGATCGCGGAGTTCGCCTATTCCCTGGGAGACATGTCGCCCCTGGCGGCGCGTGACGGTCGGTTTCTCCGCGACCTGATCAAGGAACCCTGCGCCCTTCTCGTGTTCGGGGACCGGCGCAAGTCGGACCTCAACTTCAACTGCGGGGCCTGCGGCTACCGAACCTGCGCGGAGCTCAACAAGGCCGAGGAGATGGAGTCCCTCACGGCCCGCGGCCCGAGCTGCCAGTTCAAGAACATTAGCCTGAACATAGCTGCGAACGCGGCGGCGTCCCTGGCATGGCGGCTGGGGCTCCACTGCCGGGTCTTCAGCACGCTGGCGATGGCGGCCTTCGCCCTGCAGATAATTCCCGACGTGGACGTGGTGACGAGCGTTGCCGTGAGCACGGCCCGGGTTGACCCGTTCTTCGATCGGCACAAGTTCTGGACACAGGAGCACTGGGACGAGACCTTCTCCAGGGAGTTCCCGACCTTCACCCGCGGCTTCATCGGCGCGATAGAATAGGAGGCGGACCATGGCAAAAGCCCATTTAAACCCGGTCATTGCCTCGCACCTGGTGGAGATAAAGGCCGAGGAAGTTCCCGATACCCAGATATATGTCTTTGAGCGCGGCGAACACGGTGAGGACATAGTGACCTACAAAGACCTGCATGAAAAAGCGAACAGGATTGCACGCCTTCTCCTCGACAGCGGCATCAAGACCGGCGACACCTTCGGCGTCTTTATGCGCAATTACCCCGAGTTTGTCTACAGCCTGATGGCGGGCACGACCATCGGCGCGATCATGGTGCCCATCGACCCGCGTTCCCGCGGCGACCGGCTGAAGTACCTGCTGACCAACAGCGGGGCCAAGGCGGTCATCGTGTCCATCGAGTGCCTGGAACAGCTTGAGGAAGTCGTGCAGGACGTTCCCGGCCTGAAGTTCATTACCGTGGCGTACCAGCGCGACCTGAACATGCCCGTGTCCCCGAAGTATCACGTGCTGAATGAGACCCTGGAAAAGGACACGTGGCAGACGGTCGACCAGATGATCATGGACGTGCGCCACCCCATGCAGATAATCTACACCTCGGGAACGACCGGCGACCCCAAAGGCGTCGCCATCCGGAACAACCGCACGGGGCTCTTCAACATCCTCAACATGATCGTGTGGAAGTACAAGAAGGATGATATTCTCTACAACGGCCTGTCCCTGACACACGGCAACGCCCAGGCGGTGACCCTGTTCCCCGCCCTGGCCCTGGGGATCAAGGCGGTCTTCAGCCCGCGCTTCACCAAGAGCCGCATCTGGGACATATGCCGCAAGTACGGGTGCACCTCCTTCTCGTCCCTCGGCGGGATGCTCGCCGGCATCTACAACGAGCCGGACAAGCCCGATGACGGGGACAACCCGGTGAAGGTCGTGATCAGCGCCGGAACGCCGCAGCCGATTTGGGAAAACTTCGAGAAGCGCTTTAATGTCAAGATCCTCGAATGGTACGGATCGGTCGAGGGCGGGTTCGCGTACAAGCCGATCGGCCAGGGCCCCATAGGCTCTTTCGGGAAGCCGGTGCCGGGCGTCATGGAGTTCAAGGTCGTCGACGATGAGGACAGGGAAGTGCCGGTCGGGCAGACGGGCGAACTTATCTGCCGCATGATGAAGGGCGAAACGAAAGTGGACTACCTGGGCAAACCGGACGATTCCGAGAAAAAGACCAGGGGCGGATGGCTCCGCACCGGCGACATGGTGCACCGCGACGCCCAGGGATGGTACTTCTTCGATTTCCGGAAGGGCACTGAACTCCGTCGCGCCGGGGACTTTATTCAGCCGGAATACGTAGAGTCGGTCATCGGCAAGCACCCGGGTGTAAGCGAGGTGTGCGTCTTCGGCATACCGGCTGCTTCGGGGGCACCGGGCGAAAGCGACCTGGTGGCGGCCCTGGAGCCCTTTGACGGCAAGACGATCGACCCGGCCTCGGTTTATGAGCTCTGCAAAAGCAGTCTCGAGAAAAACTTTATCCCGTCATATCTGTTCGTGGTCGGCCATATTCCGAAGACCATTACCGAGAAGGCCATACCGCGTCTGCTGAAAGAGATGTTCGATAAGGGTGAAGGAACGACGCACAAATACCAAGATCACGCATAAAACAAGGAGGATGATATGTCCTATACTGAACTGGATCTGAGCCTCACCGAGGACCATGTGGCCCTGAAGGAGGCTGTGCATAAATTCGCGATGGGCGTGCTGCGCCCGGCCGCGATCGAGCTCGACAGGATGACGCCCGAGCAGGTCGTTGAAAAAAATTCCCTCTACTGGAAGTGCATGAAGCAGATGTACGAGCTCAACTATCACACCGTGCTCATTTCAGACGCCTACGGCGGACTGGGTCTTGACCCGCTGGCCACCCATATCGTCTGGGAGGAGCTGTCGTACGGCAGCGTCGGCTTCGCCGTGTCCCTGGGCTGCAGCTGCTTTAACGCTTTTTATGCCTCCATGATGGCCGATGACTACATGATCGACAAGTTCATCGTCCCCTTTGTCGAGTGCCGCGACGCGAGCGTCATGAGCTGCTGGGGCATCACCGAGCCGGACCACGGATCGGATATTCTCATGTCCGGAACCGACAATTTCCACAACCCGAAGGTCACCCAGCAGGTCAAGGTGACAAAAAAAGGCGGCGACTACGTGCTTAACGGGCAGAAGTCCTCGTGGATCTCCAACGGACCGGTGGCGAGCAACATATCCCTCTTCGTGAACCTCGAGCCGAGCATGGGGATGGCCGGCGGCGGTATTTGTCTGGTGGACCTGAACCAGCCCGGCATCAGCAGGGGCAAGCCCCTCAACAAGATGGGACAGCGGGAGCTTCCCCAGGGGGAGATATTCTTTGATAACGCCGTGTGCCCGGGGCCGCACATGATCATCGACCAGGAGAGCTATGAACTCATGACGGACCTAACCCTGGCCCACGCCAACGCGACCATGGGGGCGTATTTCACCGGCGTGGCCCAGGCGGCCTATGACATGGCGGTCCAGTATTCCACGGAGCGCGTGCAGGGGGGCAAGCGCCTCTGCGACCATCAGTTCGTGCAGAAGAAGCTCTTCGAGATGTTCTGCAAAACGGCGACGGCCCGGTCCTTCTCGCGCGACGCCATGTGTTACAACATGAACACGACGCCGCCGGACGTGAAATACTCCATAGCGTCGAAGGTGTACTGCACCCAGGCGGCCATGGAAGTGACCCATGACGCGGTCCAGATCTTCGGCGGCTACGGGCTGTCCAAGGAATTTCCCATTGAGAAACTCTTCCGTGACGCCCGGGCAGGCCTCATCGAGGACGGATCAAACGATTCCCTGGCGATTACGGCAGGGAACATGATCGTCAAGGAGGCCGTGGCGTAATGGGAAACATTTACATCATAGGATCGGGGATGATCCGGTTCAACAAGTACCCGGACAAGACCGTCAAGACCATGGCCGAGGAGGCAATCAACCTCGCCCTCGCGGACGCCGGCCTGTCCGGCAGGGACATCCAGTCCGCCTTCTTCTCCAATACCTTCTGGGGAATGTTCGATAACCAGCATTCAATCAGGGGGCAGGTGGTCTTCCGCGGCATGGGCATCGACAAGATACCGGTGGTCAACGTGGAGAACGCCTGCGCCGGCGCGTCAACGGCGCTCCATCTGGCCTACACCGGGATACGGGCCGGCATGTGGGACGTTGCCATCGCGGTCGGCTCGGAGAAGATCACCAGTCCCAACAAGGCCCAGTCCCTCGGCGCGTACGCGTCGTGCATGGACGTGGGCAATCTTCAGAAGCATATCAACATGATCATGGAAGTGGGCAAAACCTTCAAGAACCTGAAGATCCCCGGCCACGACGAGTCGAAGCCGGGGGAAGGGCGCAGCATTTTCATGGACGCCTATGCCATGGGCGCCCGGTGGCACATGGACCGCTTCGGCTCCACCCAGAAACAGCTCGCGGTAATCTGCTCGAAGAACCATTTTCACGGATCCCTCAACCCGCTGTCGCAGTACCAGCAGCTGATGTCCGTGGAGGAGGTGCTGGCGGACAAGGAGGTGGCATGGCCCCTCACGCGGGCGATGTGCGCTCCCGTGGGCGACGGCGCCGCGGCCTGCATCGTCTGCTCCGAATCGTTTCTGAAAAAGCTCCCGGGCGCGCGGCCGGTGAAGATCATCGCGTCGGTGTGCGGCCAGGGGAGCGACCGGGAGCTGGACGGCGAGGACATCGGCGAGCGCCTGTCGAAGCAGGCCTACAGCATGGCCGGAGTGGGGCCGAAGGACATCAGCCTGGCGGAGCTCCATGACGCGACCTCCTGGGGCGAGCTGCACCAGTCAGAGGTGATGGGCTTCTGCCCGGTCGGGGAAGGAGGCCCTTACGCGGAAACCGGGGCGACGCGCCTCGGCGGCGAACGGCCCATCAACACGAGCGGCGGTCTCGAGTGCCGGGGGCACCCCATCGGCGCGTCGGGATTAGCGCAGATCCACGAGCTGGTGCTGCAGCTCCGGGGCGAGGCTGGCAAGCGGCAGGTGGAAAAGGCCCGCATCGGCCTCGCCGAGAACGGCGGCGGCAACATCCACGTGGAAGAGGCGGCGATGTGCGTCCACATACTGGAAAAGGCGTAGGCGAGGACATCAATAACGGAATGTCACTTCGACGAGTCCCTTGCAAGGGATGAGGAGAAAAACTAAAAAAAGGATTTCTCCCTTCGTTCGAAATGATACCATTGTTATGTCATGATCTCTCAGGGATGAGAGGGATTTGTGACAAGAGGAGCCATGAAAAAATACAACCTGAAAGAAAAGTATGTGCTCATTACCGGGGCTTCGTCAGGCATTGGGAAGGAACTGGCCCGTTGTTTCGCCGAAGCCGGGTCTCACTGCGTGCTTCATTCGATACCGAGGGAGCGTGACGCGCTGATTGAGTGGGGTCGCGAGCTCCAGAACCGGTACTCGGTCAGGACATGGTGTCTGATCGAAGATTTTGCCGACGATGAGGGACCGGGAAATCTCGTCCGGAATATAATGGAGCACGTTCCGCGCGTGGATGTCCTGGTCAATAACGCGGGGACGATGGTGTATGGTAATGTTCACGAGGCCTCCCTGAAGAGCCAGGTCGACCTGGTGAAGGTCAATATCGGCGGCTACCTGGCGCTGATGCGTCTTCTGATACCCGATATGGTGAAGCGCGGAGACGGCCGGGTCCTCAATATCAGCTCCGTTTCGGCCTTTCAGCCCTGTCCCCATCACGCGGTTTATGGCGCGTCAAAATCCTTCATCCAGAGCCTGTCCGAGGCGGTCAGTCAGGAATTGCGGGGCACCGGCGTCAAGGTCACGGCCTTTTGCCCCTCCTATACCAAGACGCCTCTTCTCCAGGTGAAGGATTTTCCCGAAAAAGTATGGTGGTACAAAATCAGCGGGCTCAGCGATCCGGCGGAGGTCGCCCGCCAGGGAATGGAGGCCCTGGTGAAGGGCAAAACGGTGGCCGTTCCCGGACTGATGAGCAAGTTTGTCCACCTGGTCCTGAACCGGTTCCTGCCGCGGAGCATTGTGGCTGTCATTTCAAATTTCGTGCTGCGCGGCGCTAAATAAAAGACCGATCGGCGCGCTCTTCCGCTTTCGAAAGCATGGCCAGTGTGTAGTCGTTCCATGATTTCATTGTTGCACGGGGGCATGTCAATATGAAAAGGATCCTCATAACCGGCTCTTCCGGTTATATCGGCGCGAAGCTGACCGCCTTTCTTTCAGACAAACAGGATGTTGGGTTGATTGTCGGGCTGGATGTGAAAGGACCCGGTTACTACGGGAACAAGTTTGTTTTTTATGAAAGGGATGTCCGGGAGCCGGTGGACGATATCATCAATACGCATTCAATAGACACGGTCATCCATGCCGCTTTTATCCTGCCCCCCATTCATGACAGGAAACTGATGGAGGACATCAATATCAACGGCACCAGGTCCGTCCTGGACTCGTGCGTCAGGGCGGGAGTGAAGCGGGTTCTCTATACCAGTTCCACGACCGCCTACGGCTTTCATCCGGACAATGACCGTCCCCTTGTTGAGGAGAGTCCCCTGCGGGGCAATGATGATGTCACCTACAGCAAGTCAAAAAAAATCATCGAAGGCATTTTCGCTGAATACAGCAGTCAATATCCGGATATAAGCTTCATTATTATCCGGCCCTGCTTCGTGGTGGGTCCGGGCTTCGATAATCCCCTGGCCCGTTTTTTGCAGTTGAAAATTGTTCCCATTCCCGTCAGGACGGAACCAATGCAATTTATCCATGAGGACGACCTTGTCGAGATCATGTGGATCCTTTTGCTGCGGGGGAAGGGCGGAGCCTATAATGCGGCCGGCGACGGCGTCATGACGATACGTGAGATGGCATCGGCCCTCGGCAATATAACGCTGCCCCTGCCGTATCGCCTGGTATATCTGCTGAACAACATTGCCTGGCTTCTTCGGCTGACCTTCCTGAGTGAATTCCCCAGCCCGTACCTGGCAATGATACGGTACAGCTGGGTGGCGTCCTGCGAGAAATTAAAGCGCTCAACTGGGTATTCTTTTCGGTATGATACTCGGCAGGCCTTTGCCGATTTCGCACGTCATATAGCGTCTTTAAAAAATTAGCGTTTCCCGGGGAGCAGGCGCCCGGTTCATTGACCGGGGGTTTGCTCCAGGTTCTGAATGATGCCTTTGAGCTCGCCGGCTTTTTCGTTCAGCACTTTGATAAAGCGCAGGATTTTCGTGTTGGACACGGCGATGTCGTTGGCCATGTTTGCCAGGGTCTGGATCGTGGTCGCTCCCTCCATCATGCCGTTTTTCTGCTCGCCCGTGGCGATGGAAATGACCCGGGACTGCTCCTTGATGACATCGGACTGGTTCACCAGTTCCTGAATCGCGCTTTCCTGTTTGCCCATCGCCGATTTCACGGTTTCGATCTGATTGTTGATGCCGGTGACAAGCTTGGCCACGTCGCTGGTTGAAAGTTTCGTCTGGTTGACGATTTCAATGCCCCGGCGTATGTCCACTGAAATTTTCTCGATCTGGCTGGATATCTGCTTGGAGTTGTCCGATGTGGCGGTGGCGAGCTTACCGATTTCGTCTGCAACGACGGCGAAGCCCCTCCCGTGCTCTCCTGCCCGCGCCGCCTCGATTGCGGCGTTAAGTGAAAGGAGATTGATCTTGTCAGAAATGTCATTGATCAGGGATATGATGTTCGTGATTGACTGGCCGCCTTCGTTGATGATCTTCATCATGTCGGTCATGCGGGTAAGGTCCACGTCGGTTTTTTCTGTGAAATGAATTATATTCTTCATGCTGTCCACCACGGCGAGGCTGGTGTTCTGCACATCGCGCTGTGTGGAGTTCAGGATGTCTACCATGCGGCGGATTTTTTCTCCTTCCTGGGCAAGCCGCGCCATGGACTGGTCGATGGAATCCGTTGACGATGTCAGCTCTTCATAGGATGCCGCCATTTCTTCGGCATGGGCAGCCTGGTTCTGCGCAACGTGGGAAAAAGTATCAACGATTTCCTTGTGTTCGTTACTCATCGTGATAAGCTCGGTTGACATTGTTTCCGCTTTTTCAAAAATTGAAAGGAGTGATTCGGTGCGTTGTTCCAGGTCTTTTTTTGTTCTCCTGAGAGACTCGGTCATCATGTTGATGCGGTCAGCCATGGCGATGGATAGCAGGATTGACTGGAAAGCCGCCCCCAGGAGGACCCCATACTTGGTGATCAACAATTCGGGGAGAAGGCCGAAGGTCTTGAACCCGTACAGCAGGGTCCCCGCGCTGAGGGCGAACCAGGATATAAGGAAATAGATGGCGGGACGATATCCCTTTTTCCATTGAATGAAGGCTGCGATGATGAGCGCCGGCGCATAGAGCACGCAGAGGACAACGGCATAGATGATGGCGATGAAATAACCGGCGGCAAGGGCAAGGCAGAGACCGATAATCCCGAGGGCGCAGAATCCGAGGATGACCCTGTCGATCTTCGGGTTCAGGGCCTTTGTCTGGAGGAACCTGCGGGCAAAAAGAGAACTCCATATCGTCACCATGCTTACTGAAAAGGGGACTACACGCTTGCCCCACCAGGGCAATCCCGGCCAAAGGTATTGATATGAGATGCCGTTTTCAGAAGTAATATAAATAACAAAGGCGGTCATGTAAAGGATGAGGAAGAGATAACCCAGGTCCCTGGTCATAAGGAAAATGAACAGGTTGTACAGGATCATGACTATGATAAACCCGTAAAAGATGCCCAGGAACAGGTGGACCATGGTGCTCTGTTCGGTGAATGCCTGGCTAGTGACTAGTTTCATGGGAACGGCGAAGGAATCCTGCGTTTCTATTCTTAAGTAAAAGGTGCTGGTGGTGCCGGGGGCGATATTCAAGTTAAAAACGAAATTTTCATTTTTGATGTCCCTTTCGGTAAACGGCAGCATCTGTCCCTGCCTCTTTTCCTCATATCCTTTTTTGCCTGGGATAAAAAGTGTAATGTGGTCAAGCAGGGCATAGTTGATGACCAGGAGCCATTTTTCTTTCGTTTCACCTCCATCGATGCTGAATGAGAGCCAGTATGCGGAGCGGGTGTAGCCGAAGTTAGGCGTATCTTTTATATCGTGTTTGAACTTGCTCCTGTATTCGGGAGATGATACCTGGTCTATCGTCAATTTTCTTTCACTGTCTTCAAGATATGACAGCAGCTGACCTGAGATATCATACTCCCCGGTGTCGTCATGTACGATAAGACTCTTTTGTGCGACTAACTGCGAGCAGGTTAGTAGGAAGAGAATAATAGATAATGTTATTTTCATGTTCATACAGTTTGAATAAAATTTAATTATAGATTAAGATATGTCTATAGTATTTGTAAATAACAAATTAATGGTTGGATTCAATCCAATGATTTGGTTTTTGTTTTATTATAGGCTATTTGTGGAATTTTAGATGATTTTTTCTATGTTTGGTGGATAACCCCAGATAAAAATCCAGCAAGGAACTGAATCGATTCGTCTTTCCATGATAATATAATTTTTGTAGCGATAGTTATCGGTATAATCTTTTTTAAATAACTTATTGAGATATTTCCTTACAGCATAAGAAAGAATTAATGACACAGACATCTTGAGGAGCTTCTTGAGGTCCAGAAAATACTCATAATCGTCGGGACGAACCGCCAGGTGGAACCTGTGCCACTCATGCGGTTTTCTCCTTTGCTGGTATTTGACCAACTTGCAGAGACAGTCGGGCCTTGCAGCGTCATCCATGGCTTTCTTCAGCAGGATTACGATCAATTCCGACCGGCTAATGCCCAGGGCCTTTGCAGCCCCCGTGATTTGGTTCAGGATATCCAGATGCACATTGATAGTGGTTTCCATGGTTCCCCTCGTCCCATGTCGTATATGCTTTCATGTGGTAACGAATGGCCCCCGCGTTTCTTAAAAAATATTTTAGGTTCTTTTTTTATTGAATTTTTTCCATAATGTCTTGTCATGGGAACTGATGACGCAAGGAGTCCCGATGGTCCCGATAATTTCATTCGTTGGCTGGTCCGGAATCGGAAAGACAACATTGCTGGAGAAACTGATCCCGGAGCTGGTGCGGCGCGGCTACCGCGTTGCCACGGTGAAGCACGTCCATCATTTTTCCATAGACCATGAAGGCAAGGATACCTGGCGCCATCGGAAGGCCGGGGCAGCCTGCACCATAATATCTTCTGCGGAACAGCTGGCGATGATCCGGGACGTTGATCATGACGCGTCTCTCGATGAAATCCGTGAAAAATACGCCGGCGACGTGGACATCATAATCACCGAGGGCTTCAAGCAGGAGCGGGCGCCCAAAATTGAAGTCTTTCGTGCCGGCGAGCACCCGTCCCCTGTCTTTGCCGATGGCCGTGACCTGGTCGCCCTGGTGACTGATACGGATTTCAGCCTGGGTGTTCCCTCCATCGGTATTGCTGAAATTGACAGGCTTGCCGATTTCATCGAAGATAAGTTTTTAAAACATTAGGAACAGCCGTCCTGGAGGTTTTTTATATATGTCCGGAACTGGAGATTTTCTGAAAAAATGTTTTGCCTTGACCGGCGCCATCGGCACCGGCAAATCGGCCGTTGCCTCGATGCTGGCGGAAATGGGGGCCCATATCATAGATACCGATCTTATCGCCCGGGAGGTGGTTGAGCCAGGTCAGCCGGCGCTACGTGACATAGAGGATTATTTCGGCAAGGACGTGATACATGCGGACGGGACCCTGAACCGTGAAAAGGTCCGTGAACAGATAATCCGGGACCCTGAAAAGCGCAATAAGCTCAACAGCTTCACCCACCCGCGCATCAACCGGATCGTGATGGAAAGAATCGGCAAGTTCAATGGCATGAATGACGGGATGCCCATCATCATCGATGTTCCGCTTCTTTACGAATCGGGATGGGACAGGTTCTTCCCGGACGCCATCCTCGTCTATGTGCCGGTTGCATTACAGGTCGAGCGCCTCATGGCGCGGGACCGCCTTGACCGTCACACGGCCGAGCTTACCATAGCCGCCCAGATGAGCATCGAGGATAAAAAAGGCAGAGCTCGTTTTATTGTTGATAATTCCGGAACGTTAGAGGAAACCAGAAGGCAAGTGGCGGCCCTATTTGAAAAGCTTCGCGCTGCTGTTGAATGCTGATGCGCTGAGGCTGTCTTTTGCGGTGGTAACTACCGGTTCCCGCGATCAGTACAAACCCTTCCAGATATTCTTTTCCGGGTCATCGTTGCATTTCCGGCAGAACACGTGGGGGTCCCCGCTGCCGCACCCGTTGCACCAGATGTCGAAGACGCGGCACTCCTGGCAGAGGGGCTTGTCGCACCCGTCGCATAGGACCACGGCCTCATTCCTGCCGCAGATCCCGCAGGTTTCTCCTTTATTGGCGAGTCGGATCCGGTTCATGGTTTCTCTGCAAGCCGCGCCGTCTGCCGGCGCGGCTCAGTGAACTATCCTACTTCTCGTCAGGCCCCACCCAGGGTGTCTTCTCGCCTGACAGGACAAAGGGCATCGGATTGATGGTTCCCCCGCTGGCCGCCATGGCGCCCATGCCGAGGTAGAGATTGTCGTTGATTTTCCTGATCTCGTCGCGCATGGAATGAAGAAGGCCGCCGTTGAACGAGCTGTAGTCGAGGTGGAATGAATCCTTCCCGTCGTACTGCGATTTTCCGATGAAGGTCTTCATCTTTTTCGTGCGCTTGACGAGGTCTTTCTCGTCCCTGGTGCTCTTGAAAATATTGTAACCGAAACCGTCTTTCGGCGAGAATGCCTTTCCGTCCCATTTGCCGGGGCCGAACAGGAAGGCCACATAGAGGTTCGACGCCGGCCCCAGGATGCCGCCGCCGGCCATGCCCGCCTTGAACTCTCCGTCCATTTCATCGTAGAGGGGAGCCGGAGCGGCGTAGAACAGTTGCACAACCTGGGCGCGGGAAAGCTTCTCTATGTCCGCAACGGTTGCTTTTTCAGCAGGGACGCCTAGTATCTGTTCAACGGTCTGTCCCTGGTAACCGCCGCAACCCTTCTGGGCTATATTGATGCCGGTGAGGGAAATCGTGATAGCGGCAATGACCGCAAGGGCGATGAAGATTTTTTTCAATGCATTCATCAGACTACTCCTTTTTGTGATGGGTATATTGTTTTTTAAGAAATCCTTCGGTGCTTTTTTCTTTGCCGGGATGAGGCTCATGGCGCGCTCCGCCATGGCCGTTATGGTCAGGCTCGGATTCACTCCCACATTGGCCGATACCGCGGCGCCGTCAACCACATACAGCCCCGGATAGTTGAAAACCTCGTGGCTGGTGTCGATGACGCCGTTTTCCGCCGATGAGCCGATATGACACCCGCCGAGGATGTGGGCCGTGGTGGACTGGTTCATCAGGCTTTCCATTATGACGTTCATCGGCGTCCCCCCCATCACCTCGGCGAGGACCCGGGCCGCCTCGTTGGCGACGGGGAGGTTGGTGGGCGCTTCTTTTCCCGGGTACCGCTTTGACTTGAGTCGGCGGCCGAGAAAGAGCAACGCCAGGCTCCTGCCGTAGGTAAAGGATATGCGGTTATCGAGGTTCTGCATGACCGTGAGAATGGTCACCCGCTTGTTCCAGTCCCTCGCGAACCAGTTCCTGAAAACAGTGGAGGGGCTGGTGATGATTTTTCCCAGGGCCTTCAGGCCGCGCCTGAAGGGGCGGTCGTCGTTGACCAGGGGGCCGGCATACCATTTCATGAAATTGTATCCCCGGGGGAAGCGGTTTTGCGTTATGTGCGTGTGCCGGTCCGGGTAGAAGTCCGTGGATATGGTGGTGCCCCGGGACATGTCCATGTCCTTGTCCGGCGACAGGGCTCCGACGATCGCCTCGCTGTTGGTCCGGACCACCTTCCCCAGTTCCTTGGAGATGTGGGGCAGGGTCCGGGTTATTGTTTTACAGCGGAACAACAGCTCCAGTGTCCCCAGGACACCGGCGGCGATGACCACTTTTCTGGCCCTGACGCCGGGACAGCGCCTGAGCCTACGGGTCGGGTCCTTGACCGTAAGGTCGTACATGCCGTCTTTCCGGGGAATGATGTTGACGACCTTCCTGTTCGGCAGCACCGTTACGCCCAGCTTTTCCGCAAGGTAGAGGTAATTCTTGTCCAGGGTGTTTTTTGACCCGTGCTTGCACCCGGTGAGGCATTCGCCGCAGAGGTGGCACCCGTCGCGGGCGGGTCCAAGGCCGCCGAAGAAGGGGTCGGACCTCGTCACTTCCGGCGTGCCGAAGTAGATGCCGTTGTCGACCGGGCCGAAGGTCTTGAGGGCGCCCATTTTTTTCGCGGTCTTTTTAAGATAGTCGTCCATGATGTCCTGGTTCGGGTTTGTCTTCAAGCCGAGCATCCTGGACGCGGTGTCATAGTGGGGCTTCAGTTCCTTCTTCCAGTTGACGCCGAGGCCGTTCCATGAGGGGTCGTTGTAGAAGTCGTCCTTTGGCCGCAGAAGGACCGCGGCGTAGACGATGCTGCCGCCGCCGACGCCGACGCCCCCTACGATGTTGAGGTGCTTGTAGAATTGCTGCGTGAAGAAGCCCTTAATGCCGAGCAGCGGCATCCAGAGGAGTTTGAACAGGCTCCGGGACGCCTCTTCCATGTCGAGGGGCGTCACGCGGTTTCCCTGTTCGAGGACGACGACCTTGTAGCCTTTTTCCGCCAGGCGGAGGGCTGACACGCTCCCGCCGAAGCCGCTGCCGATTACCGCGAAATCATATTCCATGAGGACCTCTCTTGGTAGTTTTATGAAACCTTCAGTATTTCGTGAAGGTGCACCGCCGTTTTGTAGAATGAAGCTATATCTTCATCGTTATACGTGCTGAGATTTTTTGACAGTATCTGGAATGTCTGGTTTTCGACCTTGTTTACAACGTCCTTGCCTTTTTGCTCCAGGCTCACCAGGATGTTCCGCTTGTCCCGGGGGTCTTTTTTCCGCGAGAGGAGTTTTTTTTCCTCGAGGCGGTCCACCACCCGCGTTGCGGTGCTTATGGGTATCCCCATTTCATCGGCGATCTCGCCCATGCGCGACGGGGTATGATTTCTGAGTAATTGCAAAAGATAGATGTCTTCGTAGTCCAGGCCGAAGGCCGTCATCTTTGCCTGCTGAAATTTATATATGGCTCGCAGGGCGTTGAACAGAATCGGATCCAGCTGATCCCGCGGTATGTCTTCCAGCATAGCAATCCCCCCATATGTGATGGGGACAATGTAGCAATAATATTTCCATTTTGCAAGTAATTTTCTTGATGCGCGGGAAATGTTGTTCGCCGATTTATTTCCGGCAGCGCGGCATTATTTCTTTTAAATTTCCTGTTGCAATTTTTCCCGGTTTGAATATGATGCATATGCCGCATTATAGATTGTATCCTGTCCAATGAGCAAGGGCCATGAACCGTATTATTAAAAGTATAGTCTCTGATATTATCTTCGCTGCAGGGGAAGCGGGCGGACTCGCGGTCATCCTTGCGACATTTGCCGCGGTGGCCCTCATGTGTATGCGGGAGCAGCTGGCCATGGCCGTCGCGGTTTATGACAGCGGCTCCTTTTCTCCGGCGGCTGCGCTTTTTGAGAACCTTGCCACGCCCTATGCCCTGGTGACGGTGCCGCTCCTGGGCCTTATTTTCTATCTGCCGATCAGATTTTTCGCCGTGGACCGGGCCCGGACCTTCGGCGTGAACACATCGAAGAAAAACTACCTTGCTGCCGCTCGGGACTATGTTTCGGTGGTTCTGGTGACCTTCACGGCATGCGCCTCCATCTGGCCCCTTCTCACGGGGGGATACTTCATCCCGGTGGCGACGATGACCGGGATTATCCTGGCCTGGTATGTGTACTCCATCATCGTCAATTTCGGCGGATACGGCGAACCGGTCAGGGATACGGTTAAGGACCTGGCCGTGGTCATGGCGGTCCTCCTCGTCGGCAAGATCGTTCCCGCGGTCTTCAGAGGTTTTACCTACGAGTCGGTGATGGAATATTTCATGGAAATCGGCCTCGTGTATGCCCTGGGGGCCGGCATCGGCATTGTCGTCTATCCCGGGAAGGGTATAGTCCTTCCCCTGAGCCGCACTAAGGCCGTTGCCCTCCTGCAGTCTTACGCCATAGCGGTATTCGCCTATTTCGCCGGGATCTTCGTGGCGCTGCTGCCGGTCATCGCCCTTCTCGTCCCGGTAGTGCTTGTCCTTCTCGTCGCCATGGCGTACTTCGCCTCCACGGGCCACTTCGGCAGGATGGAGGATTTCGCCGCCCGGGTTTTTTTCTCAACCATTTTTCCCCGGGGGAACGGGCACTTCCTTGTGGCGGTTTATTCTCCCATCCTTTATATCCTGGCATTTTTCAGGAGGATGGTCATTACGGCGATGAGCCACTGGACCGGGGTCGTTGAGCTAGCCTCCTTCTTCCTTTCCCTCCACTACAGCCTCTGGAAATACCGGAAAAGGCTCAAGGACGTCGGCCCTGTCGAGGGGAAAGACGCGTCATGATTAAAATTTAGCTTGATAAATAATGAGTGATGGCTTACGGATTGAGACGGCGATGCCCTGCCGCGCCGGATAATCTGAAACTGCGAGAATGTATGCCTGATATAAAAGAAAAGATATCATCCTTTTTTTCCCCTTTCATGGTCATTGTTTTCACCGTCATTGCGGCACAGCTCATAGGGACCTATCACGCGAAATCGCTTATCGTGGGCGGCTATTTCTACCTGCTCTGGGTGATCCTCCGTATCGTCCTTCCCGCCGCGGTGCTTATCGCCCTCAGGGTGCCGCTGTCGAAGATAGGGCTCGGCCTGCCGCAGTTTGACCGCCTGACGCGTAACCTTGTCGCTGCCGCCGTGGTGATACTGGTTGCGGCCTTTGCGGGGATATTTTTTCTGAAGGGCTACTTCAGCCACTATTCCTCCTCCTTCGCGGGTCCCGGTGACGGCAGCCTGGATCGCTTCCTCAATTTCATGGTCTTCACCGGCTCGACCCTCACCGGGTGGGAGTTCATCCACCGGGGGTTCCTCCTCATGGGCCTGTACTACGTGCTGGGCGAGCGGGAGGGCATCCCATCGGAAAAGGCGGCAATGATCGCCATCGCCGTGGTATGGGTCTTCGAGGTCGTGTTCCATTTCATCAAGCCGGAACTGGAGGCGCTGGGGCTCCTCGTCGGTTCACCCCTCCTTTCCTGGCTTGCCCTGAGACTGCGGAGCATCTGGGTCCCGTTCCTGCTTCATTTCCTGGTTGAGCTGCTGTTTATCGCGACACTGATATTGCAGTGACGGCGTCATGGACATACTCAGCATTGAATTCATATCGGCCGCCTTCATCTTCTTCTCGGCCGGCCTGTCGTTCCTTCTCTGCGTCGGCCAGCTGGGGGGGAGGGTGCGCTATTTCGAGAATTACGTTCTCGCGGCCTACCTCTTCTGTCTGAGCCTGTTCCTGTTCCAGATATGCCTGATCGTCAACGACATGCAGTACGCGCACCCGCGGCTTCTCGCCTTTCACGTGACGGCGCTCTACTTCATGGCGCCCATCATCTACTGCGCCGATTGCCTGGTCATCCTTCCGGTCGAGGCCATGCCGCGGAGGATGGCCTTTCTGTTCCTCCCGGTGGCGATCGGCCTCGGGACTGACATCGCCTACCTCGCCATGTCCGATGACGCCAAAATCGCCCTTCTGCGGAATCTCTTCAGCGGCGCTGCCGGAGGCGGCGCGGCCGCGGCCCGCGCCCTCATTGCCGGCGCCGGCGTCCAGATGGTCATCTACCTCGGTTTCCTCTTTAGGAAGTTCATGACGACCCGGCAGGCCGGGGAGAACCTGGTTATATTCTACGTCATGACCTCGAGCATCGTGGTCATAGCCGGCCTCACGACGGCCACCATACTGGGATATATCACCGGCTCCTATTCACTGCTCCGGTGGGGGGCGAACCTGGCCGGGCTCCTGGTCATCTGCGCCTACCTGGTGAGCCTCCGGTACCCCAAGATACTCCAGCTGCTGATGTTCGAAGCGGAGAAGAAATACGCGGGCCGGTCGCTCCTCGACCAGGTGAACGTGCCGTCCATTATCAAGGCGCTGGACCGCCTCATGGATGATGAGCGCGTCTACACCGACGACCAGCTCACCCTGAGGGACCTGGCGGACGAGCTTGCCATCACGCCGCACCAGCTTTCGCAGCTCCTGAACGACCGGCTGAACACGAATTTCAACACCTTCGTCAACCAGTACCGGATCCGCGACGCCAAGGACATGCTGCTCCGGCAGCCTGAAAAAACGGTCCTGGCCATATCGCTCGAGGTGGGCTTCAACTCGAAATCGGCCTTTTACGAGGCCTTTGCGCGCTTCACCGGTATGTCACCGCAGAACTTCAGGAAGCAGGGAGGAAAATAAAAAAATATATCCGGAATTATCTTTCCAGACGACAGGTTGTTGCAAGTCAAATTATACTTCTATTATAACGTCACGCACGTCGCGTCGGAATGATGTGGAAAAAGGGGGGGCGTGGGGCTTAAAGAAATTTTTTGCGGGGGAACGACGCCTCGCCCGGAGGAGCTCAGAGGCTATTACGAGGTCCGTCTTGTGACGCCTCTGCTCCCGGAAATACGCTTTTTCGGCCACCGGAAATTTTTTCCGGATAACGCGGCCGTTGAGGACGGCGGTCCCGGGGGCTACAACGAATTTTTCGGGATGATCCGCATCGGCAGCTTCAAGATCAGCGCCAGGGATTCCGTGCTGGGAGACGGACAGAAGGTGCTTCATATCAATTACAACCGCAGGGGCAACAGCTTTCTCCTGAAAACGCTCAATGACGAGGTAAAGCGGATAGGGGACGGCCATTACCTGGGCCGCGGCGTCTTCAGGATCGGCCGCCTGGTGTTCAGTTCATTTTACTTCTCGGTACGAAAGTCTATAGGCCCCCCTGTACCCCCGAGGGGGCATGATAACAAGTAATCTCCTACACGCCCCTCCGGGGGACGGGGGCGTGATGTAATGGATGGATACCGGGTATGATTTTTTTTATTGAGCTGCATGAAATAATTTCTATCTTCAGGGGGCGGATATGAACGATCTAAAAATCCTCAAAGGAAGAAATGGCAGGATTTTCAGGGCGGTGATGAACGCCATAATACCGCGGGGAGGCGTATTCAGGGAGGGGGCCGCGGATTTCGACCTCCTGCCGCGGGCTGACCAACTGCTGATGAGTTACGACCCGTCCATCAGGGGCCTTTTTCCCCTTATGCTGAACTATATCCAGTTCAGCTCGATTCTCCGGAACGGCAGGGTCTTCACGAGCCTGAGCGTGGACAGCGGCACCCGTGTGCTGGAGGCCATGGAACAGAGTCCCTTCTTCTACCGGAGGATGATCATGCTCCTGATGAAGCTCCTGACCATGCTCACCTTTTACGAAAGCGATGAAAACGCGCGCCTCACCGGTTACGAGCACGGGTGCCATGGGAAGCAAAAAGGTGAATGACATGATTAAAACCATAAAAGACTACGGCGGCGATATCAAGGAATCATGTGACATTTGCGTGATCGGCAGCGGTCCCGGCGGCGGCGTCGCGGCAAAGGAGCTTGCCGAGAAAGGGCTCTCGGTGGTGCTCCTCGAGGAGGGCGGCCACTTCACCGTGAAGGAATGGGACGGCAAACCGGTGAAGGGGCTCATCGACATGTACCGCCACGGAGGCGCCACCGGGACCATGGGAAATCCCTTCATATCCCTCACCCTGGGAAAATGCATCGGCGGCACCAGCACCGTCAACTCCGCCACCTGTTTCCGCACGCCGGCGCCCGTTCTCAGGAAATGGCGCGACGAGCTTGGCCTGGGCGCCATGACCGAGGAGACCCTGAACCCCTACTTTGACAGGGTCGAGAAGATCATCAATGTCACGGAGCTCCCCTGGGACGTGCTGGGCAACAACGCGAAAATCGTAAGGCGCGGATGCGAGAAGCTCGGCTATACCTGCAGGCCCCTGCGGCACAACGTGAAGGACTGCAAGGGGTGCGGGCCCTGCCAGTTCGGGTGCCAGGAGAACGCCAAGCAGAGCGTCAACGTGACCTACGTCCCGAAGGCGGAGGCAGCCGGCGCGCGAATATACTCCAACTGCCGCGCCGAGGGGATCATGGTGAAGAACGGCGCCGCGGAAGGCGTGGAAGGCTCCGTCGTTGAACCGAAATCGGGGAAGCGCGTCTACGGCGTGTCCGTCAGGGCGAAGGCAGTCGTGGTCTCCTGCGGCGCCATGATCACGCCGTCGTTCCTGATGTGGAGCGGCCTGAAAAACTGGCACATCGGCAGGCACCTGCAGATCCACCCGGCCGGCAGGGTGGTGGCGCTGATGAACGAAACCGTCAGGGGATGGCAGGGGGTTTCCCAGGGCGCCTATATCGATGATTTCGAGGACGAAGGGATCGTGATGGAGGGCATCATGGTCCATCCCTCGCTTCTCCTGGCGGCCCTTCCCGGCGTGGGGCACAGGCACAAGGAAATGGCGGTGAAGTACAACAACCTCGCGGCCTTCGGCGTCATGGTCCACGACGAGACCGAAGGGCGCGTGCTCAAGGGCTACAGCCCGAAGCGGAACCGGGGAATAGTGGCGACCTACATGATCAAGAGGTCCGACGCGGACAAGCTCAAGCGGGCCGTCGCCTACCTGTCGAAAATATTCTTCGCGGCCGGCGCGCTCCGCGTCTACACCGCCATATCAAAAATGCCGTACCTGGATTCCGTCGAGGACGCCGACCGTCTGCTGGACCTGCGCGTGAAGCCGAACCAGATGGAGATCATGGCCTTTCATCCCCTGGGTTCCTGCAGGATGGCTTCGGGTCCGAAGCAGGGCGCGGTGGACTGCGGCGGCGAGTCTTTCGAGGTGAGGAACCTTTTCGTGGCCGACGCGAGCCTCATCCCCACCTCCCTGGGGGTGAACCCGCAGATCACCATCATGGCCCTGTCGAACTACGTGGCCGACGGGATCGCGCGGCGCTTCGGGAAATGATGCGCAGCGGCGGGCATCCCGCCGCTATTCCTTCTTCGTGCCGTCCTTGAACATGCCGGGATAGAGCTTCATCATGCAGTCGGGGCAGATGCTGTGGGTGAAGACCATGTCCTTCTTGTCGCGCAGGTATTCATCTATCGATGTCCATGACCGCGGGTTCTCCGGGTGGTCGTTGTCGGTCCGTATCTTCTTGCAGCTGGAACAGATGGGGAGGAGCTGCTCGATTTCTGCCAGGCGGGCCTCGGCCCTTCGGTATCTCTTCACCTGGCGGACCATGGCCGTGAGAACCGCTCCGGCAACAAGCAGTATCGCGGATATGATGATGAGCCACAGGTTCCGCAGGTCGCTGTCCGAATGTTTTTGAATCGTCATGACCGTGCGGTCGATGGTATTGATAAGGTGCTCGTTGTTTTCGTGGATATACCGCAGCGAAACGGGGTTCCCGTCCTTGAGAAACTGCGCCACGTGATGTTTAAAGGGGATCCATTCCTTTATCACTTCCTCCAGGCGGGCCCGGCTTTCCTGGTCATCGATGGCGGGAAGCCGCGACGACAGGGTCAGGTTCATGTCAAGGGGGACCGACCCGCCGCGGGTGATGCCGTATATGGTCGCGTTGAAAACAACGGTTGAATTCACAACATTGCTTTTCGGCAGGACGCCGTCCTGGTAGAGCAGTATCTCCTTCGTTATCTTCTGCGTGAGCATGCGCAGGCGACCGGCAGCGTTAATCCGGGCATTGTCGCTTACCTGCATGCGGACATAGGAGTAGATGGTCATCGAATACGCCGCGATGACCATACCGGTTAACGCGTATATGAAGATGAACCGGAGCGCGCTGTTTGTTCTTGTGTGTTGTTTTTCCTGCAATGCATCCATAATGTACTATGTAATCTGTAAAGAAGCTTGGTTACCGTTTATATGATCAAAATACCCCTATGTCTATTTCACTTCGATGAATTTGTTTCCCGTCCAGGACAGGGCGGTCTTCTTCGTTTCCTTGAGTGCATAGCTCTTTTTGCCATCGTCGAAATTCTCCAGGGTCTGCACCAGCACGAGGCCGTTTTGTATCCCGCCCTTTTCGTCGGGGTATATGAACTTTGACAGGCTGTGGAATACGCCGCTCTCGACCGTGCTGATCGCGGTGGAGCCGTACATGATATCCGAACCGTTGTACATCAGGACGATCGCGCCGAAGGGATAGCCGCACGCCCCGTAGCTGAATTCCAGGGTCAGTATGTTGGATATCCCGGAGAAGCCCCGAGGGCCGTGGAGCTCCGCGGATACGCTGTAGCCGAAGGACCGGTCTTCGGAGAGGACCCCTATGGCGTCAAAAACCGCGGCTGATACGATTTTCCCGCCGCTGGCGATCATCGCATGAACCGGTATGGCACCTGAATTTTTAGCGCTCTTTATGGTGAAGAGGAAGAGGGCGGGGTTCCCCCGGTACTGCACCGGCAGCGCGGCGATTGAAAGGAACCCTCCCCAGACATAGCCTTTAACCGGGCCCCTGGTGCTGTCATGGCTGACCAGGTACCAGGGCGCCTTGAGGCCGTCCACGATATAGGCGGAATCGCTCTTCTTCTCGATCCTGACCTGGTAGCCGACCGGCAGGTTGTCTATGATGTTGTTGCCGATGACCGGGGCGCTTCGGATATTGACCGTGTCCGCCGCGAGAAAAACCAGCGCGCCGTTTTCAAAGGCATCCATGTTGTAAAGCCGGAGTTTGATGCCCGCATGGGCATTGACGGTCATCAGGACAAGGATGGCCATGGTTCTTTTCATCGTGCGTCTCCGTGTCGGGTATTTCCAGAATTCACGGGGAAACAGTACCGGTGGTGTTTCTGCCGGTAAAGAATAAATAAAGCGGGAAGGGAAAAAAGTATTGAACTTGTACCTCGATGAGTCATAGGCTGCTTATCAATTATAATTATATATGTACCACCAATGGAGAACCCCCATGAACCATGTGAAGGTCAGCACGAACACGTTTATACCCATGCCCATGAGCATTGTCGGGACCATATATAACGGCAAGGAAAACTTCATGGCTGTGGGATGGGTTGCGCGGGTCAACGCGAAGCCCCCCATGATAGCCGTTGGCATCGGCAAAAACCATGCGACCTGCGGCGGCATCATTGCGACGAAGGCCTTCAGCGTGAACATTCCCGGAAAAGATCTCCTGGTCAAAACCGATTACGTGGGGATCGTCTCGGGCCATGGCGCCGATAAGTCGCGGGTGTTTGACCTGTTCTATGGCGACGTGCCCGGCGCGCCCCTGATCCGCGAGGCGTCGGTCTGCCTTGAGTGCCTTCTGGTCCATTCCGTCGATCTCCCGACCAACATGCTCTTTGTCGGCGAAATCAGGGGGGCATGGTGCGATGAAGGTTGTCTCGACGGAAAAAGCCCGGATTATAACCGCATCGGCTCGTTTTTTCTCACCATGCCGGACAACCGGTACTGGGCCTTCGGTGAAAATGTCGGCACGGCCTGGTCCGATGGACGGCGGTATGGGGAATAATGTTCAGCCGATTGTCGCCGGGAATATAATTTCCCATCGGGTCCAGCCGTTGGGCTGGATGGCATATGTCCCCCTGAACTGCCTGACCAGGATGGATATAGGTTGGATTCCCAGGGTTTTAACATTCTGCGGTTCTCTGTGGTCCGGCAGACCGATCCCGTTGTCTGATACGCTCAGCATGATCTCGTCATCCCCTTTGCGCCTGATCGAGATTGAGATTTCGCCGGGTCCGGTCCCGCCGGGAAGGGCGAATTTCAGAGCATTGATGACCATTTCATTGACGGTGGGGCCGCAGGGTATTGCCGTATCGATGGCGCAGAATGTCGGTTCCATGTCAAAGGCCAACCTCGCGCTGCCGGACGGGAGCGACATGGTCTTGCAGAGTTCCGAGGCCGGGACCTGAAGCTGGTGTGACATGTCTATGCGGGAAAAAATGTTGGACCGGTACAGCTGTTCATGGATCAACGTCATGGAATAAATCCTGTTATTTGCTTCTCGAAAACCTTCCGTCAGTACCAGGCTCCGCTTGTTATCGGCCTGAAGATTGAGGAGGCTGGTTGTCAGCTGCAGGTTGTTCTTTACCCGGTGGTGGATCTCCTTCAGTAAAACCTCTTTTTCCCGGAGCGAAGAGATGATTTCCTCTTCGGCATGCTTGCGTTCCGTAATGTCGATATCCATGCACGCGTATTCCTTGCTGCCGCCCACTCCGGGGATGGGAAAAGTTTACGGTAGCAGGATTTTCTCTGTTCCGTCTTTTCCGGTATGGCGCCACTCCCTCGGTTCGCCGGGCCTGTCGGCCGCGTCCAGTGCCGCGAAGGAGCTGTTGAAAACGGACGCCTGGTCCCGGGACAGGATGATCCGCTCCAGGTTTTACCGATAGCTTCGTCTGTACCGATGCCGAAGGGCCCCTCCGGCGCCCGGTTCCAGCTGATGATCCTTCCGTCCCGATCGAAGGTCTGAATGGCGACAAAGGGCATGTAATCGGCCACGGCGTTGAACCGGGCTTCGTGCTGCTTCCGGATCTCTTCGGCCATGGTCAGCTTACGGGTCTCTTCCTCGAGGGCGGCGTACGCATGGCTGAGCTCAGGGTTGCGTTTGTCCAGCGCCATGACCAATGAATCAAGGAAGCTGCGGATCCGGGATATGGTGAGGATGACGGCGGCAATGATGATCCCCACGCCGATGATCTGGTCTATCCGCGATGAGGCAGACGTCAGGTGCTTCCAGACGTCGAAATCCCACTGGATGGCGCCCGTCAAGGCAAGGATTCCCATGACGCTCATGACCGTCATCCCGGCCCCAAGGGTCATGAGCCCGGCGTTCTTGCCGATGATGGAGGCGCTGATAAGGGGGTGCGGGGGCAAGGAGGAACATCTTGCCGCCTCTTACCAGGCCGAAATTGAGGGGCCCGACCATGGCGAGGGCCAGCACCCATGATACGAATATAACGCTGCCCGGGTGGAATGATAGTTTTCCCCGGAACAGGTAGAGGGCCAGAACAATCGGAATCGTGGCGGACTGCAGTGCCATGATGGGTTTAAAACCGATTGTCGGTATCCGGATGAGGGAAGATATGACTGCCGGCACAATGATAATGAGGCTGACTTTCAAGATCGTGTCAGAAAGCTTTTTAGCGGATTTCGGGCAGCGATTCGACTCTATCTTCGCCTGATGGTGGACCGGCGCTATCGGGGCTGAAGATCTTTCTAAAAAATATACCCGGGTCGGCCATGCTCTCCTCCCTCTCTCAATGGAGCGGATCATGTGTCGCAGTATGATTGTATTGTGCCGGCTGAATAAATGATGTCAACATCTTCTTGACCCGGCATATTCCGTGGGCCGGGCAGGTAACATGCACCCGGCACCGGCAGTTGAAATATACGGCCGGGTCAGCATAATAATTGACAGGTAACCGTCGGTATGATACTGTATCGGTGCTTCACCCAATCCTTCCTGGATCATATGCGGATGGGTCCGGCGAGGCACTATCATCTTCCAGAGGTCAGACCACCATGAAACAATCAGGGAAAAGGTTTATCGGCACCACTTTCATTGCGGCCACCGCGCTTGCTGTTATCTCCTGCTCGACGTCAAAAATATCACTTAACAGGGCCGAGATGGACAAGGTTACCACCGTTGCGATTATGCGCTTCGATTCGTCGCCGGGGATACAGGACGTCGTCGTGACGGAGTGCGAGGAGGCCTTCCGGGGCCATTTCATAGACGCCGGCAAGAATGTCGTTGAGCGGTCGAAACTGAAGTCAATCCTGAAGGAGGTCGAGCGGTCCCAGTCCGGAATGGTGAGCAGCTCCGAGGAGATAGGCCGTCTCAGCGGGGCCCAGGCGCTCCTCTTCGGCACGATTACCCGGAACGAGGAAGAAGTGAAATGGGTCGAGTATATTGAGTATGTGAAAAATCCGGCCACCAAGGAGACAGAGAAAATCAAAAAGTCGAAGCGGAAAAAGTTTTTCAGGTTCCAGATCCAGGCCCGCCTGGTTTCAACATCGAGCGGCGCCACCATCATGACGATTAAGAACGAGTATCCCGAGCGGTCATACGAAATTACCGATTCCATGACGCTGAACCGTTTCAGGGAAAATATCCTTGAACAGATGGGTAAGGATTTAAAGAAGTACTTGGAAGAAAGAAAATAGCGTTTGACTCTTCACGCCGGTGCCCGGGGTGTTAGGGCACCGGTGCCCCGTTGTTTTTTTGGAAAAAATTAATCTTTTTTTATTGACAATAATGCGTCCGATGATTAATTTCATATCAGATTTGGTTGGTCGTCCAATTTAAAAGTTGGACATTAATTAAAATATTCAATGTTAAAAGTTTATGCGGTTTTATTTGGATATCCGCAGAGGGATGTCCGTGGGACGGCTTTTTGCAACAATCAATGTTGGTTGGCCGTCCAATCAAGAACCTGGCTGGTGATCGAAAGTGGATGAATCAGCCGGCGCTCTTTTGAATTTTTTACCGGTTGGTATCTATGCTGCTCAAAGGTTGTCTCCACACTCACACCACCTGCTCCGACGGCAAGTTGACCCCGCAGGAGGTCGCCAGTGCCTACGAGGCCAAGGGGTATGATTTTGTAGCTTTTACGGACCATGACTACCTGCTGAAGCCGAATTACCGTGAGCTGTACGATCAGGTCAGGACCGACATGATCATTTTCCACGGCATTGAGATCACGGCGTTTGTAAGAGGTTATGTCCATGTCAACAGGATCGAAGGCGACAGCGAGACGCTCCACATTTTCAACCATATCGGCGAGTACGATATGACGCCGGAACAGGTGCTGGAACGGCTGGCTGAACTGGAGAAGATGTATCGCCTTGACGCGGTGGAGATAACGACCAAGGGGTTCCGCGACACGCTATTTGAGTCGCTGAACATACGGTATCCCAAGATCGCTTCCGACGATTCCCACACGATGGTGGGTATCGGGCGGGCCTGGATCGAGCTCGATGCGAAGCGCGACAAGGATTCAATACTGAGGGCGATCAGGCAGGGGACGTTCTGGAACTGTTACGTATGACGGTCCGGAGCGGGACAAGCCTCATCATTCCATCCCCCCTCTCCGTTGAATTGGGAGGGGGCGCGGAGCGCGGGTGAGGTTGGTGTGAATCAGAAAATAAATAGTAATAAGGAAACAATGCAGGAGGTTTATTGTGATCCTTTATCATTTCAGTAACAACAGGAGGATTGGTGATGGGTAAAAGAATAGCGATCTGTGCCGTAGCGCAGATCAAAAACGAGCCGGCATACGACCATATGCGGTTCCAGAACATGCTCCTCGAGTGCTTCGAGCCGATCATGGAACAGACCAAGGTCACCTATGACATGGAGAAGGGCATCAGGACTGTTATATCCTGCTCGGATGACGTGTTTGACGCGCGGACCATATCCAACAACGGGGTGACGGACGTGCTGGGCGCCCACTTCCGCGGGGAAGAGAAGATGGCGCAGGAAAGCTTGAACGGCCTCGGCTATGCGATGGCCAGCATCCTTTCGGGCCATGATGACGTGATATTGTTCATGGGCCACTGCAAGGAATCCCAGGGAGAGAGCCGGCGCATGGCGACCAACCTCGCCTATGATCCCTTCTACTGCAGGCCCCTCGGCATGGACTTCCAGAACGCCGACGCCCTGCAGGCCAGGGCGTACATGGAAAAATCGGGCGTCACGGACGAGCATCTCGCGAAAATAGTCGTCCGTTCCAGGAAGAACGCGAAGAAGAACCCCTATGCCCGCGAAAATAAAATGGTGGATGAAAAAGAAGTCATGAGTTCGCCGATGTATCTCGATCCGCTGCGCGAGATGCACGTGTACCCGGTCACCGACTGGGCATACGGCATGCTCCTCTGCTGCGAAGAGCGGGTGAAAGAGTTCTGCAAAAACCCGGTCTGGATAACCGGGTACGGCAGCTGCATGGACCGCTATTTCCTCGGCGACAGGGACCTTGCGGGCAATTTCTCCCTCAAGAACGCGGCCCAGCGCGCCTATGAGAAAGCCGGCATCAAGGACCCGAGAAAAGAAATACAGGTGTTTGAACTGAGCGATCACGCCGCTTACCAGCTTCCGATGTGGGCTGAAGGCGTCGGCATTGCCGATGAAGGCAAGGGCGGGGCATGGATCGACGGCGGCGGCATGGACACGTTCAACGTGAACCTGTCGGGGGGCCAGCTCAACGGGAATCCGCTCCTCCTCGGGGGCGCGGCCCGGGCCATCGAATGCTACTATCAGCTTGCCGGACAGGCGGGGGACCGCCAGGTCAAGGGCGCCAAGAAGGCCCTCGCACAGGCCGCAACCGGCGGGGCGGGCCAGCACCAGGCCGTCATAGTAATGGAAGCGTAGGGAGGTTTGACAATGGCACATAGAAAAAAGAACAGAAATGTAGGCATAATCGGCATCGGGCAGACTAAGCATTCCAGCCACCGCGAAGATGTCAACCAGCCTGAAATGATACATGAAGCGGTCAGCCTTGCCCTGAAGGACGCGGGCCTGACCATGAAAGACATCGACTGCATCGTCCATGGCAACATGGAGCTCTTCGAAATGGTGCACCAGCCCGATATGTGGCACGTTCTGGGAACCGGCGCTTACGGCAAGGACTGCATAAGGATCACCACCGGCGGCACCGTCGGAGCGACGATCTCCTGCGCCGCCGACAACCTGGTGGCCTCGGGCATGTACGACATCGTCATGGCCATCGGCTTCGAGAAGCTGCAGGAAGGCCACACCACGGGCGGCATCACCAACATGGCCGACCCCCTCTGGTTCCGCAAGATCCAGGCGGGGGCCCTCACCGGCTCCGCGGCCTATGACGTCATCGACACGATCGGCCTGGAACGCGCCAACAGGGCGTCGATGACCTACCGGATCATAATGGACAAGCACGCGGGCTTGAATCCCAACGCGCACCGCGCATTCGGCCTTGATTTCAGCCAGATAGACGACCTCGTCCGGACGTCGCCGCGCCTTGTCGGCGACCTGAAGCTCATCGAGATGTGCTCCCAGTCCGACGGAGCCTGCTGCGTCATCTACGCCTGCGAGAAGAAGGCAAAAGAGCTTTCCAAGCACCCGGTCTGGATACGGGACCACATCACGGTGCACAAGGAAGAGACCTTCACCATCTTCGGATACAACAAGAAATATCCCTGGCTCAGGACACATAAATTTGCTGCCGAACAGCTTTTTAAACGCAACAATATAACCAATCCGCTGGAATATTTCGACGTGTTCGAGATGTACGATCCGGCGACGTGGTGGGCTCTTGACTGGATCAAGGATTTCTTTAATCTGGAGGGTGACGAACATATCAAGCTCGTGGAAAACCACGAGATTATGATCGGCGGCACAATGCCCATCAACCCCTCGGGCGGCGTTATCGGGTCGAACCCGATCGGCGCGACGGCCCTGATCCGCGTGGCGGAGGCCGCGCTGCAGGTGCGCGGCAATGCCGGGCCGCACCAGATCCCGACCCCGGTCAATCACGCGCTCGCTTCCGGCTTCGGCGGCACCATGTGGACGGTGCTCACGATGCTCGAGAAGGAACTTAACTGGTAGGAGGAAAACCATGGCAGAATACTGGGGAGTAAAAGTAGAAGATATATTCAATTCAATGAAGGAGCGTTTCCGTCCCGAGGGCGCCAAGGGCGTCGACGCCGTTTTTGGCTACGACATCCAGGGCGAGGGCAAGTGGAAGCTTACGGTCAAGAACGACGGCATGACGCTGGAGAAGACCGATGACCTGTCGGGCTGTGTGGCAACGATGAAGGCCGACGGCGAGACCTTCGTGGGCGTGAACACCGGCAAGGTGGACGCGGCGAACGCTTTCATGGGCGGCAAGGTCAAGGTCGACGGCGACATGGGCGCCTTCGGCAAGACCGGCAAGCTTTTCCGCAAGTATGTCATCGGACCGAAAGCGATGTCCACAAAGGACTATCTCAAGGACATGTTCGCGACGATGATACCGCGCTTTAAGGCCGAAGCATCCGACGGCGTCGATGCCTCCTTCGCCTTTGACCTGGGAGGGCCTGAAGGCGGCAAGTGGACCGTGTTCGTAAAGGACAAAAAGTGCACGATAACAGAGACCATAGAGGGGAAACCGACGGTTACCCTTGAATTCAGCGATGCCAAGGATTACGTCGACTTCATCCTGGGCAAGATTGACGCCCAGAGCCTCATGGCTTCCGGCAAGGCCGGCGCCAAGGGCGATATCAACATGATGGCGACGAAATGGCCCGTCCTGTTTGAGAAATACAAGGATCCCAATGCGGGTGCTGTTCCGGAGCAGGAGCTCCTGGTGCTCAAGCGGACCATATCGGTAAACCAGCGGTTTGCCACCGGCCCCGTCATGGGCAAGTTCCTCAAGGGATTGAAGGACAAAAAGATCATCGCCAACAAGTGCCCCCAGTGCGGCCGCCTGCAGCTTCCGCCCCGGGAAGTATGCGCCGAGTGCCGCGTGCGCGTCACTGAATACGTCGAGGTCGGGCCCAAGGGCGAGGTCCGCTACATGGATACCGTTTACTATGCCATGCCCGACCCGCTCACCGGCGTGGCCCGGGAAACCCCGTACGGTTCGATCAATATCCTCCTGGACGGCTGCAAGGGTAACGAGACCCTGCCGCATTTTATCCGGAGGGACCAGATAGAAAAGATCCAGATGGGCTGGGATGACAAGAAGGGAACGAGAGTCCGCCCCGTCTGGGAGGAAAACCGTATCGGCGATATCTGGGACATCAAATACTTCGAGATAGATGAATAAGGAGCAGGGATATGACAACGAAACCATTACAAGGGTATGAAGACAGCTTCATCGTAGAAGGCAAGATGGCGCTCCCGTATACCTATTTCGCCGGCCGGGTCGGCAGCAAGTTCATCACGACCATCCGTGACCAGAAGAAGATCATGGGAGTCAAATGCCCCGCCTGCAATACGGTATACCTTCCGCCGCGGCAGGTATGCGACACCGACTTCACCGATATCCGCGAGAACTGGGTCGAGGTGGGGAACAAGGGCACGGTGACGAATTTCACGGTGGTGCGCTATGACGACAAGCACCTGCCGCGGAAGGCGCCCTTTGTCCTGGCCCTTATCAAGCTGGAAGGAGCGACCACGCCCTTCATGCATATCCTCGAGGAATGCAAGATCGAGGACGTGAAGACAGGGATGAAGGTGGAGGCGGTGTTCGCCAAGGAAACCACGAGCACCATCCTCGATATAGATCATTTCAAGCCCGCCATTGAGACTCTGTCAGTCCACGAGCGCAATGCGGCGCGGAAGCAATGGGTTCCTGAAGATGAACCTGAAACTCAAGAAAAACGAAGAGGGGGAAAACCAGATATGTCAAAACCAGCAATTCTCACCGCGGCACTCACCGGAGCCGCCACCATGAAGAACCAGAACCCGAACGTGCCGTACACACCGGCGGAGTTCGCGGAGGAAGCGTACAAGTGCTACAAGGCGGGAGCCGCCATGGTGCACGTTCACGCGCGGATGGACAACGGCATGGCAACCCACGAGCATGACCGGATCAGGGCGACCCATGACGCGATCAAGGACAAGTGCCCGGACCTCATCGTCAACCTGAGCTCCGCCGTCGGCATGGGCAAGACCCCCGAGCAGCGGATCAGCCAGATCGTGGCGATCAAGCCGGAAATGGCCTCTCTGAACACCAACACGATGAACTTCAGCATCATCGACCGGAAGACCGGCAAGATCTTCATCGACTTCGTGTTCGAGAACACCTTCACCATGCTGCAGGATTTCGGCAAGGCCATGGAAGAGAACGGCGTCAAGCCCGAGATCGAAGTGTACGACATGGGCGGCCTTGACAACACCATGCTCATCGCCAAGCAGGGCATCTTCAGCGACCCGATGAACTTCAACTTCGTCTGGGGCGTCGCCGGCGGCCAGGCGTTCAGGGCCGATGCCTTCATAGCCCTCATGAACGCGCTGCCTCCGAAGGCGAACTTCACCACCTGCGGCGTCGGCACGGACGAGTTCCCGGCCATCATGCAGTCATGCCTCTTGGGCGGCCACCTGCGGGTCGGCCTCGAGGACAACATACGGATGCCCAACGGCGAGCTTGCCAAGGGAAGCTACGAGCTCGTTGAAGTCGCCGCGCGGATGTGCGAGTGCCTCGGCAGGCCGATAGCGACGCCGGCCGAAGCCCGCGCGATCATGGGTCTCAAGAAGAAGTAGATTTATGTCTTTGCCGCGGCGCATTCCGCGCCGCGGCAAAACGCTAGTATAAAAATTGATGCAGAGGAAATGATCAATGAGCGCGAAATGCAGTTATGAAGTCAATGAGCGGGGCGTGGCCCTCATGAAGATAAACAATCCGCCGATGAACGCCCTGGACGAGCAGACCATGCTCGAGCTGGAGTTCTGTCTCCACAAGATCCAGGTGGATGACGCGGTAAAGGTCGTGGTCATAACCGGCGAAGGCGGTACCTTTGTCGTGGGCGCGGACATCAACAAGGTGCAGAACGTCAATACCCGCGAGGCGGGCGAGACCCTTACCGGCCGGGCCCATGAAATTATGAACCTTATAGAATTTTCGCCGAAACCGATGATAGCCGCCATCAACGGCCTCTGCCTGGGCGGCGGCACCGAGCTGTCCATGGCGTGCCATATACGCTTCATCAGCGACCAGGCGCAGATGGGACTTCCGGAAATCATGCTGGGGATCATGCCGGCCTTCGGCGGGACCCAGCGCGCGGTTCGCATACTGGGCAAGGCCCGCGCCATGGAGATCATGCTCTCCGGCAAGTTCCTGCCCGCGGCGGAATGCGACAGGATCGGCCTGGTAAACCGGGTCATCCCCCATGCAACGCTGCTTGAAGAGGCGATGAAGTTCGCCAAGGACCTGTCGTTCAAGGGCGGTGTCGCCATGGGCGCCATCATTGAGGCCGTGACGAAAGGCGGGGACATGACGCTTGAAGAGGGGCTCAAACTCGAGAGCCGTCTCTTCGGGAAGCTGGCGGAGACGGAGGACAAGAAGGAGGGTATCGCGGCATTTCTGGAAAAACGCAAACCGGGCTTCAAGGGAAAATAGCAGGGCAGTGTTGTCCCGATACGGGAATATGAGAATAATGCGGTTTGTTGAAGAACCCGCATGATGACCTGAAAGGCGTGGTATAAACGATTGGTATTAAAAAGAGGGGGAGTTACATGGAATTTTTAGAAAAGACTATGAATGATGTGTTCCGCAATCGTGTTAAAAAATACGGGGACAGGCTTGCGGTCGAGAAAAAGCTGGCCGGAAAATGGGAGACCGCTTCCTGGAACGAATATTACGACCGGGCCCGCGCCGTGGGATTGGGTCTGTATTCGCTCGGGGTAAGAAAAGGGCAGATGGTCGCGATCCTGTCCGAGAACAGGCTGGAGTGGTGCTACTCGGATATGGGGACCCTGGGCATAGGCGGCGTCGTCATACCGGTGTATCCCACCCTGGTGTCCGAGGAAGTGGAATACATACTTCAGAATTCCGGCTCAAAGGTCATCATCACTGAAGATGCAAACCAGCTCAAAAAGGCGCTCGAGGTCATGGACAAGTGCCCCGACCTCGAAAAGATCGTTGTCATGCAGGATGCCGATGCAGACAAAACGAACCCCAAAATCATGACCTTCAGGGAACTCATGGAGCTTGGGCGCAAAAAGCACGCCGAGGATCCGTCCCTGTTCGAAAAGCTCGCGTCCGAGGTCACGCAGGATGATCTTGCGACCCTGGTGTACACCTCGGGGACCACGGGACTCCCCAAGGGCGCCATGATATCCCACGGCAATATTTTCTGGGTCGTCCAGTCCCTCGACAGGATCGAGCCGCATTTCGCCTCCGACAAGGACGTCCTGGTCGCGTTCCTGCCGCTGTCGCACGTGTTCCAGAGGATAGCCGGGCATTTCTATGCCATGTACTGCGGCATATGGACTTCCTACGCGGAAAGCATAGACACCCTCCTTGCCGATTTCGCCGAGAAGCGGCCCACCATGATCCTGGCCGTGCCCCGCGTGTGCGAGAAAGTGTACCAGAAGATCATGGCGCAGGTGCAGGAACAGTCCCCGTTCAAGCAGAAGGTGTTCCGGTGGGGCCAAAAGGTCGGCAACCGCATCAGCGAGCTCAGGGAAAATCACATGACCATTCCCGTCACCCTTAAACTGAAATACAAGATAGCCTATGCCATCATTTTCAAGAAGCTCCAGGAAAAACTGGGAGGCCGCGTTTCCTGGATGACGGCGTCCGGCGCCCCCACGGCCGAGGAGATCATACGGTTCTTCAATGCCGCCGGCATCACCGTCATATCGGGATACGGCATGACCGAGACCACGGCCCCGGCGACCATGCAGTCCCTGGCCGATTACCGGATCGGGACTGCGGGCAAGCCGATGCCCGGACAGGACATTAAGATAGCCGACGACGGCGAAATTCTGATCAAGGGCGGCAACGTCATCAAGGGATACTGGAAGCTGCCGGAAGAGACGGCCGAGGCCTTCACGCCCGACGGGTATTTCATGTCCGGCGATATCGGGATGTTTGATGACGAGGGGAACCTCCTCATCACGGACCGGAAGAAGGACCTGATTATCACATCGGGCGGCAAGAACGTGGCGCCCCAGAAGATCGAAAACCTCTTTAAGTCTGACCCGCTCTTCACGCAGTTCATCGTCATCGGCGAGAAGAAGAAGTATCTCACCGGTTTGTGCAACATCAACCTGGAAGAGGTGGAGCGCTTCGCCAAGCAGGAAGGAATAACGTACGGAAAACCGGCGGAACTGCTGGATAACCCGAAAGTGCTCGATATGATCAAGCAGCACGTGGAGGAGCGGAACAAGCACCTGGCCAAGTACGAATCGATCAAGAATTACCGTATCGTCAAGACGGACTTCTCGCAGGAAGGCGGCGAGCTGACGCCTTCGCTCAAGGTAAAGCGGAAGGTCGTGCAGCAGAAATACAAGGACCTCATCGACCAGATGTACGAGAAGGAAGCGGTCGACGAGCTGTATGCTCAAAGCAAGAATTAATTATTTGGAAACTGCAGTAGCGTTACACGTTACAGCGATATAAATCCGGGAGGATTAAGGAGATACGTTATGAACAAGGCAGTTGAACTGAAACAGGGCCAAAACCAACTGTTTTCCGATCCTGATGCCGACAAGGCTCGGGAATTTTTCAGGCATAAGTCCCGTGCCATGGTGAACAAGGTCACTACCGCAGAAGACGCGGTTAAGAGGCTCTTGAAAGACGGCGATTATCTGACCATAGGCGGGTTTGGCGCGAACAGGATCCCCACGGCCATTCTACATGAGATATGCCGGCAGGGGAAGAAAAACCTGGCCTTCGCGGGTCATACGGCGACCCATGACATGCAGATACTGATCGCAGGCGAGTGCATCGATCGGCTGGATATAGCCTACATCATAGGCCTGGAGGCGCGGGGGCTTTCCCCCAGCTCGCGGCGCGCCGTCGAAAGCGGCAAGATCAAGCTCACCGAGTGGACCAACGCGACGCTTTCCTGGCGGATCAAGGCCGCGGCGATGGGCCTTTCATTTCTGCCGGCGCGGAACATCATGGGTACCGACACCTTCAAGTACAGCGCCGACAAGGAAATCGTGTGCCCCTTTACCGGACAGAAGTATGTGGCGCACCCCGCGCTTTATCCGGACTTCGCCGCCATCCACGTGCACGAGTGCGACGTGTATGGCAACGCCCACGTGTTCGGATCATCGGTGTCCGACCAGGACCTGGCCAAGGCGGCCAAGCGGGTCGTGCTCACCACCGAACGGATCATCCCCAACGAAGAGATCAGGCGCCAGCCCCACGCGACTTTCATTCCCTTCTGGTGCGTCGACGCCGTCGTCGAGGTGCCCTACGGCAGCTATCCGGGCAACATGCCCTATGAGTATTTCTCGGACGAGGCATACCTGAAAGAATGGCTGAACATCGAGAAGGACCCCGAGGAATTCAAGAAGTTCTTCAAAAAGCAGGTCCTCGACACGAAGAACTTCAACGAGTACCTGGAGTTGAACGGCGGCATCGAAAAGATGATCAAGCTGCGCGCCATCGAGCATCTGACTGACAAGAAATAAGGAGAATTACCATGGCAGATTATAATCCAATGGAATTAATGATATGTGTTGCGGCGCGTAACCTCGAGGACGGGGCCACCGTCGTCGTGGGCACCGGCGCACCCTGCGCGGCGGCCATGCTGGCGCAAAAGACGCACTCGCCGAACCTGTGCATCATGTTTGAAGCGGGCGGCATCGCGCCGATCCTGCCCTCGATGCCGATATCGGTGGGCGACTCCCGGACCTTCCACAGGGCCATCTTGGCCAGTTCCATGCCGGACGTCATGGAGACCTGCCAGCGCGGGATGGTCGACTACACGTTCCTGGGCGGAGCGCAGATAGACATGTACGGGAACATCAACTCCACGATGATCGGCGACGATCACGCGAAGCCGAAAGTCCGTTTCCCGGGATCGGGCGGGGCGAACGACCTGGCCTCACTCTGCTGGAGGACCATGATGATGACGCCGCAGGACGCCAAGCGTTTCACGGACAAGATCAACTTTATAACGTCCCCCGGTTATCTGCAGGGAGGCAACACGCGCTACGAAGCGGGCCTTCCCAAGGGAACGGGCCCCTACCGGATCATCACCAACATGGCGATCATGGGCTTCGACGAGGAGACCAAGTGGATGAAGGTGCTCAATGTCAACCCCGGCTACAGCCGGAAGGACATCCAGGACAACTGCGGCTTCGAACTGAAGTGGGCGGACAAGCTTGTCGATACCGATCCTCCCCACGCGGACGAACTGCGCATTCTCCGCGAAGAGGTGGATCCGCACCGGTATATAATAGGAAGATAATGCCCCATGAAGGCGGGGTCACGTGACCCCGCCTTCACGGGGGGATTTTAACAAGGAGACCAATCATGTCCGATCAATTCAAAGGCATTGAGCCGATGGTGTACAACAGCAAGATCAACGTCCCGTATTCATGGTGGGCCGGCGATACCGCGAGCAAATTCTTCATAACCCTGCGGGACGAAAAGAAGATTATCGGAACGAAATGCGGGGCCTGCAAGAAAGTATTTGTCCCTCCCCGCAAGGCGTGCCCGACCTGTTTCACCGAAAACACGGAATGGGTGAGCGTGTCCGACGAGGGGACGGTGCTCAGCTATGCAGTGGCGCGGCGCCAGTTTGCCGCGATCCCGGGCGATAAAAAAGCGCCGGTGGTATGGGGGCTGATAAAGCTGGACGGGGCCGATACCGCCATGCTGCATTACCTCGATGAAGTAAAACCGGAAGACGTGACCATCGGCATGCGGGTGAAGGCGGTGTTCTCGAATGAACGAAAGGGGACCGTCCGCGACATCTCGCATTTCAAACCGGTGAAATAAGGAAGGAGCGCAGATATGGATAGAGCAGCGATAATCGGCGTAGGAATGACGAAAATAGAAAAGGCCAAGGTCGGCGAGACCTTTGCCGACATGGCGTGGGAGGCCGTGAACAAGGCCCTGGCCGATGCGGGGATGACCATAGACGATATCGACAACGTGGTCACCACCTCCAGCGACTTCTGGGACGGAAGGACCATTTCCTGCATGGCCGTGGGGGACGCCAGCGGCGCGGCGCACAAGAACGTTTCCTGCGTCGAGGGCGACGGCACCTATGGCGCGTTTTACGGCATGACCAGGAGCATCTCCGGGTCGTACAAGACCACCCTGGTTACGGGGCACTCCAAGGGATCCCAGAGCGTATCGAGCCTTATCACCAACGCCGCCTTTGACCCTATCTACGAGCGGGGCCTGGGCATGGACATGGTGACGGCGTGCGCCATGCAGGCCAGAGCCTACATGCACCGCACGAAGACGACTCCCGAACAGGTGGCCATGGTGTCGGTGAAGAACCACGGCAACGCGCAGAAGAACCCCCTGTCGCAGCTTCCCATGAAGCTCACCGTGAACGATGTCCTTAAATCAGAGATGGTGGCGGACCCGCTCCACAAGCTGGACTGCTCGCCGGTATCGGACGGCTGCGCGGCGGTCATCATCGCCCACGAGTCGGTGGCGGCGAAATTCAAACAGAAACCGGTGTGGATCAAGGGAGTGTCCTTCTGCGCCGACAGCTTCTTCTTCGGCGACCGGGACCTTTCCCGCGCAAAATCCCTTACCGAGGCGGCGCAGAAAGCGTACGCCATGGCCGGCATAAAGGACCCGAAAAAAGAAATCGATCTCGCGGAAGTATACGACGCGTTTACATACCAGGAACTCATGTGGCTCGAGGAAATGGGTCTCGCCGATGACGCGACGGCGGGAAAGCTCCTCGAAAAGGGAGAATTCAACATCGACGGAAGGCTGCCGGTGAACGCATCCGGCGGGCTCCTGTCCGGGCATCCCGTTATCGCGGCCGGCCTCTACAGCATGGCGGCGGTGGTGAAGCAGCTCCGGGGAGACGCCGGCGGTTACCAGGTCAAAAAGGCGAAAACCGGCCTGGTGCATGGCGTGAACGGTCTCGGCGGCCAGTCCCACTGCGTGTGGATTCTTGACAAGGACAAGTAGGAGGAAGAACCATGGCTAAACGAGTTGCAATTGTAGGAACCGGACAGACGTTCCATAAGAGCCACCGCCCTGACGTGAACGGCCAGGAGCTTATCAATGAGGCCGTCGTGCGGGCGCTCAATGACGCGAATCTCAAGATGAAGGACATCGACGCGATAGTTATCGGCAACATGGACCACTTCGAGGGGATCAACTATGTCGACTGCTGGAGCGTGGACGGCTCCGGCGGGACCATGAAGCCGATCATAAAGCTGACCACCGGCGGGACCACGGGCTGTACTGTCGCCATCGGCGGCTACCACCTGGTCGGGTCGGGGATGTTCGATAGGGTCCTCGTCATAGGCTGGGAGAAGAACTCCGAGTCGGACACCACGGGAGCCATTACCACGGCCTTCGACCCCATCTGGGACCGGCTGGTCTTCGCCGGGGCCATCTCGGGTCTTGCGGCGGAAGCGCAGGCCTACATGGCGCGCTATGGCGCGACCGACCGGGACGGCGCCCGGGTCTCCGTGCGCGACCGGAAGCACGCGATGAACAATCCCCACGCGCAGCTCCGGAAGGAAGTTACCCTTGAGGAGGTGCTCGCGTCGCCGATGCTTGCTGACCCTATCCACCTGCTGGACGTGTGCCCCCGCACCGACGGCGCCTGCGCGGTCATCATGGCAAGCGAAGACGTCGCGGAAAAGATATGCCCGAAACCCGACTGGATCTGGGCCACGGCGGTGCGCCACAGCTATTCGTACCTGGGGGACGCCGATTACGGCCGTCTTACCAGCATGCGCGAAGGGTCGCAGGAGATGTTTAAAAAGGCGGGCATCAAGGAGCCACGGAAAGAGCTTGACGTAATAGAACTGTACCAGCCGTATTCTTTTGGCGGGCTTATATGGATCGAGGACATGGGCATTGTCGGCCCCGGCGAAGCGCCCCAGTACATCTGGGACGGCAACACCGACATGGGCGGCGAACTCCCCATCAATCCTTCGGGCGGTGTCATATCGTGCAATCCGATCGGCGCGACCGGCCTTATCCGCTGCGCCGAGGCTGCGATGCAGGTAATGGGCAAGGCCGAGGGCCGTCAGGTGCCGGACGTCAATTTCGCCTTCAGCAGCGGCTTCGGCGGGTGCTGGTGGACCGACATGATTCTGCACGGCAAGAAAAAGCCGAAGTGACCGATAAGGAGGAATGACCATGGCAGACAAGGAACATATAATCATAGAATCAGGGGACGCGGTGCAGCCCTTCAAGTATTCGGTCGGGATGCATGGAAGCAAGTTCTTTACCGAGTTGCGGGACAACAGGCGCTTCATGGGCCTCAAGTGTCACAAGTGCGGCAAGGTCTATGTCCCGCCCCGCGGCGTGTGCGGCGAGTGCTTCGTGGAGATGAAGGACTGGATCGAGGTGGGTCCTCTAGGCGTTATAGGCACCTTCACCATCCTCCGCTTCGCCTTCATCGATCCGGAGACGGGACACCAGAAACCTGTTCCGTACGGTTACGGATTTATTAAGTTTGACGGCGCGGACACCCTGTTTCAGCATTATATCAGCGTCGAAGACGAGAAGAAGATCAAGGTCGGTGCCCGGGTCGAGCCGGTGTTCTCGAAGAACCCCAAGGGGAGCATCCGGGACATCGAGTATTTTAAAGTCATAGATTGAAGCGGCAGCGGCATTCACACCGCCGCCTGCGGCGGGGAGAATGCCATTGTCCGGTTACAGGGAGGAGTCACTGAAGGTTGAGATAAATCCTTCAAAGAGGATTTTAAAGGCGGCAGGGGCGGTGTGCGGCGGAATCAGCACCGGCACCGAAAAAATACGGAGCGGCTACGGCAACGGCGACTGCCTCTATTTTGATTTTGAGCACATGGTGTTTGCCGTGGCCGACGCAACGGAACGCTTCCCCTGGGCGTCCCGGGATCTTTTAAATCGATTATCGGAGAGCCTGGCGAAGTCCGGCGCCCCTGATTCGGCAAAGGGCTGGAAGGAGATGATCAACACGGAGGTTTACTCCGTCCAGAAGTTCCAGCATAAGACGACTTTCAGCTGCATTGCCGTACGGAGCGACCCGGAAGGTCTATCCCTGGTTATTTCCCACGGCGGCGACAGCGTGGTGACGGTCATGGACAGCGTCACCGGCGGAATAAGCCACCAGACCGGGCGGGACATGTATTTCGCCGGGAGGAGCAGGGAGATAGCCGACGTGATCGAATACCGCGTGGCGGACCGGAACAGCAGGGTGCTTGTCTCGTCCGACGGGTTTGATGACGTGTGGCGGTTCTGCATCCGGCGGTCGCTCCTCGGCGGCGCCCGGGAGGTATTTGAACGGTACGCGGTGGATTCCATCTGCGAAATGATCCACGGCATACTGGAGGAGAACCGGGGCGCCTTTGAACACGATGATATCGGTTTTATCATACTCGACCCCTTCAGGCTGGAGCGTATCGATGGAACGGCGGTGGTAATGGGCGGAACGCGGCCCGGCGAAGAGCATCGCTACCTGACGGAATACGCCTCGCGGCGGAATGACCGGTGGGTGCCCGGCGAGGAGTGGGGCGCTTCAGCGGAAGAATTCGATGGAGCGGGGATCAGGATACTGGCACATGGCGGCAAGTGGGGGAGCGGAAGGAAGCCGGCATGACCGCCGCAATAGCGGGGGACGGAAGGTGCACATTAAACGAATGGAGAGATTGAGCAGCCATGAATGAACGGAGCAAGAGTGACATCATAAACCTGAGGCGGAACCAGCTGACCAGGGCGGCGTACAAGGTTGTCGGCCAGAAGGGGTACTACGATTTCACAATACGTGACATCGCCCGGGAGGCCGGTCTGTCAACGGGGCTTGTTCACTATTATTTCAAGAACAAGGAGGACCTTCTGTTGAACCTGCTTAAGGAGATCAACAAGAACATGCTGATCATCCTCAATCGGTCAATCAGCACGGCCGATGATCCCCGGGACAAGCTGAACATCTTCATGAAGCAGGCCTTTGACCTGGTCGAAAACGAGAAAGACTATTTCTATATAGTCATAGATTTCTGGACGCAGGTGAACAAAAACGACCGCATGAAGCGCGCGAACATCAAGCTTTTCAAGAGCTATCGCGACGAGGTTTCCAAGATACTCAAGGAAGGAGTTGACTGCGGCGTGTTCGTTAAGATGGATGTCGAGTTCACCTCGGCGGTCATCATATCGATAATACAGGGACTGATCATACAGTACGTTATCGACAACAACGCCTTCAATTACGATGAATTTTCAAAAAAGGTCATGAAGCATGTCAATGATCTGGTGTACAAAAAGAAATAATGTCAGAGGGCGGCGTCCCCGGTGAGGGCTCTGCTGTGGCATCATATTGGTTGATTGGTCAACCGAAAGTTTGATCATCCGCCAGAACTAATGCCGTATGGACAAAAGATTAAGGGAAAGAGGGATACCCTCGCAAGATTTTTACATGGTTAACAGGAGGAAGCAATGGAGTTTGGATTTACTGAAGAACAAATGATGTTTCGAGACACGGTGTACCGTTTCGCCAAGAAAGAAATCGCGCCGCTCGTCGAGCAGGCCGATCTTAAATCAGAGTTCTCGAAAGAAATATGGGGAAAACTGGGCGGCATGGGCCTTCTGGGCCTGCCGTTTCCTGAAGAGCTGGGCGGCGGCGGCGCCGATGTCGTGACCTGCTGTCTCTCGGGCGAGGCCCTCGGGCACGCCGGCGTTGACCAGGGTCACCTGCTGGCCCTCGGCGCTCACACCTATCTCTGCACGGACACCCTGTACAAGAACGGGAACGATGCCCAGAGAAAGAAATACGTGCCGAAGCTCGCGTCAGGGGAATGGATCGGCTGCATGGGCCTGACGGAGCCCGGAGCAGGGTCCGATGCGGGGTCCCTGCAGACCTCGGCGGTGAAGAAAGGCGACCGGTGGGTCCTCAACGGCTCCAAGACCTTCATCACCAACGCGCCGGTGTGCGACGTGTGCGTGGTCTACGCGACCGTCGACAAGAAGCTGAAGCAGAACGGCATAACCGCTTTTATCGTGGAGAAGGGATTCAAGGGTTTTTCCACCGGCGAGCCTTTCCATAAGATGGGCGTGCGGGCCTCCACCACGTCTGAAGTGTTCCTGGACAACTGCGAAGTCCCCGATGAGAACCTTCTCGGGGAAGTCGGCAAGGGCATGGCGTACACCCACGAGACCCTGTCCTGGGACCGGAGCGCCCTCCTGGCCCCCTTCATCGGCGGCATGCAGTTCGCCATCGAGGAGTGCACCAAGTATTCCCAGGAGCGGGTGCAGTTCGAAAAGCCGATCAACTCGTTCCAGGCGATCCAGCACAAGCTGGCTGACCTGAAGATCATCAAGGAGGCGGCGAAGATGGCGGTCTACCGCGTCGCCCACGATAAAGACACGGGCAAGCCCCTCAACCACATGCACACCTCCATAGCGAAAGCCGTGGTGGGCGACTGGGGCCTGAAGGCGGCCAGCGACGCTGTCCAGGTGTTCGGAGGCTACGGCTTCATCCATGATTACCCGATCGAGCGGTTCCTCCGTGACGCGAAGCTGGCGCAGATCGGCGGCGGAACCTCCGAGATACAGCGGTTTATCATTTCCCGTATCCTGAGCATGTTTTAGCTCAATGACCGGAAATCGGGCAACCATACACAAGACAGGAGAATGACAACAATGAACTACGATATGACACCGGAACAATTGTCCATAAAAGAGAACTTCGCGAAGTTCTGCGCCAAGGAGATCGAGCCGCGGGCACAGCTCCTTGACCAGGCCACCCATGAAGAAGTGAACAAACTTATCAAACAGAACATAAAGATGCTGGCCGACCTGGGCTATCTGGGCATGGGCCACGAGGAAGCCTACGGCGGAACGAACCTCGACCTCATCAGTCAGGCCATTGCCGGCGAGGAAGTGGCAAAGGCGTGCGCTTCCACGTTCCTTTCCTGCGGCGCCTCCTGCGGACTCTTCGGCGTACCGGTCAAGCTCTTCGGCACCCCGGAGCAGAAGAAGAAATACCTCCCCGGCATCATCAAGGGCGAGCTCATCGGCTGCTTCGGCCTTACCGAGCCGGAAGCCGGCTCCGACGCCGCCTCCATCAAGACAAACGCGGTCAAGAAGGGCGACAGGTGGGTCCTGAACGGGACCAAGACCTTCATCACGAACGCGACCATAGCCGATGTCGCCCTGGTCTTCGCCTACAACGACCGGGAGAAAGGACCCGGCGCGGGTGTCACCTGTTTCCTGGTCGACAGGGGAACGAAGGGTTTCTCCGTGAGCAAGCCCTTTGACAAGATGGGATTCCGCGGCTCCCCCACGGCGGAGCTGATCTTCGAAGACTGCGAAGTGCCGGAAAGCGCGGTCCTCGGAGAGGTGGGCAGGGGATTCATCCAGGCGATGCAGACCCTGGAATACGGACGGATCGGCATGGCGACCGTGTGCCTCGGCATTGCGGTCAAGTGCCTTGAACTGGCCAACAAGTATTCGAAGGAGCGCAAGTGCTTCGGAAAGCCGATCAACCGGTACCAGGAAATTTCGTTCAAGATAGCCGACATGATGATCATGTCCGACACGGCGCGCCTCCTCATCTGGCAGGCGGCCTGGGCGAAAGACACGAAGAACCCCGAAGCGGCCATATTCGCATCGGTGGCCAAGGTATGGGCCTCCGAAGCGGCGACGCAGATATCGAGCATGGCGGTGCAGGTACATGGCGGCTACGGATACATCAAGGAATTCCCGGTGGAGCGCCTCTACCGCGACGCGAAGCTGGGTGAGATCGGCGAAGGCACCTCCGAGATCCAGCGGGTGCTGATAGCCAAGGATCTGATCAAGAAGTACGCGTCGTAATATCCTCATCCCCAACCCCTCTCCAACAGGGAGAGGGGAGGGATGATAGGTAAGGGCATAGCATGCTGTGCCCCATCAAAAACAAAGGAGACACACATGGAATACGAACTCGGTAAATCTTACGATGAAATCAACATAGGCGACACGGCGTCTTTCTCAAAGACCATCACGGAGACCGACATCGCCCTGTTCGCGGCAATAACCGGGGACTTCAACCCGATGCACATGAACGAGGAGTTCGCGAAGAAGACCCCGTTCAAGACACGCATAGCCCATGGCGGACTGCCCCACGGCCTTATCGCGCCGGTCTGGGGAACGAAGCTGCCGGGCCTGGGCACCATTGCCCTCGAGATCAAGACCCGCTTCAAGGCCCCCACTTATCCCGGCGACACGATAACCGCCACGACTGAGGTCATCGAGAAGCTCGAGGAAAGAAAGTGGCTCAGGATGAAGCTGACTTGGACGAACCAGAAAGGAGAGATCGTGGGCACGGGCGAGGGCCTGGTAATGCCGCCCCCGAAATTGAAGTAATAAGATTTACATTCAGTAACGAATCCCTCTCCCTTGATGGGGGAGGTCAGGTGGGGGTGAAATATTATAGATATCCCTCCCTGGCCCCCTCCCATCGCGGGAGGCGAACCCTGTATATCCTGCCAAAAAACCTCAAACCTGAGGGCATATCTTTTTTACTCAAAAAAAAACATACAATACTTTAAAAACAGTATATTTTTTTAAAAAAAATTTTACGTTTTTACTTGACTTGTGTTATTAATATTTATTATTTGTAAATATTAACATTTAGTAAATAATTTTAAATAGTAAATATTAATTTTAACGAAATGTTAAGTATGGTCATGTAATCCGCAGACATCAAACAAAGAAATAACGGAGGAGTTGTCTGCAGTCATTACAAAACGGTGTGTCATGTATAACAGGCGCCTGGAATCATGAAAATATACATAGGGTATGCGCAATGAACCTTGGCTCGATTTTGCGGAAACACAGGAAGGAACTCAAGTTGACCATGAAGGAAGTGGCGGAAAAGGCCCATATTTCCGAAGGGTTCTTAAGCCAGATAGAGAATAATGTAAACACTCCTTCCGTGGATACCCTTATGAATATCTGCGGAGCCATGGGCGTCAATGCCGGCGATATCCTGAACCAGGTCGAACGTCAGGTCAAGTTCGTGGTGATACGCAAGAGCGATTGGAACGATATTGACGTGCCTAAATCGGGATTTGCGACAAAGCGCTTTTTCCCTCCGGATAACCGCACCGTCATCGACACGGCGATCCTCGTCATCAATGAGGGAAAATCGATCCCGGTGCGCAAGAACATCAGGAACAGCCAGGAACTGCTCACGGTCCTGAAGGGAACGGTCGAGCTGGAGCTCGGCGATGAAAAGATCATTCTTTCGGAAGGGGACTCGATCCATTACTGGTCCATACCGGGGAAGGAGATGATCTTCGGGAAAAGTCCCGCGTCCATCGTGGTGTGGGTCGGTACCATTTAAATGCATCACATTAGAAGGATTATATAAGATTCTTAAAAAAAGAGGTGTTTCGTTTATGATTAAATTCAGTGACAAACAATTGGCAATTCCGAAATTGATGAGGCCGGTGTACCTGGTAACGGCCGGTCAATCGAAGTTCGACAGGGCCTTCCCCGACAAGCGGACGGAAGAGCTCTGCGTCGACGCCCTCACGCAGGCGGCCGAGATGATCAATCTGTCCCCGGCCGAGCTGAAAAGCTACATCCACACATGTTACTACGGCCACTTCGCCGACCACTTCGGCGATCAGCTCCTCGGCGAAGCGGTGATCCATGACCGCCTGGGCCTGGATCCCCTCGGCAACATCGGTGTCAAGACCGGCGGGGCCACCGGCGGCTCGACCCTGTGGGAAGCCGTCAAGGCCGTGGCCTCCGGTTATTCCGACTGCGTCCTGGCCATGGGATGGGAGCGAATGGACGAGGTCCCCACGGACGAGGGCAACTTCTACATCTCCTGCGCCGCAGACAAGGACTGGGAAGGCCCCCTGGGCCACATCTACACCGGCTACTACGCCGTCATGGCCCAGAAGTACTGGAAGGTTTTCGGCAAGGAAGAGGAATCCTTCCGGCGGACACTGGCGGAGATTTCCGTCAAGCATCACGGCTACGCCCGCATGAATCCCTATGCCCAGGCGCCGATGAAAATTACCGTTGAAGACGTATTGAATTCACCGGTAGTGGCGTACCCGCTTCGCGCGCTGGATTGCTGCGTCATGAGCGTCGGCGCGGCCTGCGCGATCATCTGCGACGAAGCCACGGCGATGAAGCTGACCAAGAACACGAAGAACAAGCCGCTCCGGATATGGGTCACCGCAGGATCGCACACCCTCCGTCCCGCCGACCGGCGCGACATGGAAATCCCGCTCCTGCCGAACGAAACCAAGGAGCAGTACAAAGACCTCGGGAAGAATTTCCCCGGCGGGGAGCGCTATCCGGGCTTTACCGGTTTCCTCGCGGCCCGCATGGCCGCCTATTACGCCTACAACCAGGTCGGCATCAAGGACCCGACCGAAGACCTGGACGTCATCGAGCTCCACGACGCCTTCACCATCAGCGACGTGCAGACCTATGAGGATATCGGACTGCGCCCCTATGGATACGGCCGCGACTACGTTGAATCGGGAGACTGCTACCATACGAACCCGAAGACCGGCAAGCCGGGAAAGCTACCCTCGAACCTTTCCGGCGGACTCATCGGATGCATGCACTCCGTCGGCGCGACGGGCATCATGCAGGTATTCGAAATCGCTTGCCACATCTGGAACCGCTGGGCCGAGATCCACGGCGACGAGAAGATCTGGAAGAAATTCAACCGTCAGAAACCGTCAGACTGGACCGACCTGCAGGTAAAGGGCGCCAAGCGGGCCCTGGCCATCAGCCACGCCGGTGTCGGTTCGCACGTAACATGTACGATCCTGCAGGATCCGGACAATCTCATTAAAAAGGACGCGTAGAGGAGGAATAATTATGAGCCAGATAGGACAAGTATCCGTTAAAAACGGACAGTATAAAATTAAAGGGGACTTTCACCATCTCGAGCTGGGACAGCCGATCCGCAGCGCGGATGAGAACTGGAAGCTGGTCGGGATCACCAATCCGCGGCAGCTGACGCACATGCACTCCTATGGCGGGGAAGCGCTGTTTTTCGAGTCCCTGAGCCAGGGAAAGCTGATGGCGACCCGGTGCGACAATCCCAAATGCGAAACCAAGGGCTCCATCTACCAGCCCTTCCGGATCCACTGCCCGGATTGCCTGGCCAAGATGACGCCGATCGACATGACCGACATCGCGAAGAAAACCGCGAAGATCCATACCTTCATGGTGTGCGAGCGTTCCGGGGCCTTCAACTTCCTGGACAAGCCGATCAAGTTCATCAACATTGAATTCGAAGGCGTCGTCACGATCCTGATGAGCTACCTGGCGGTGGGCGAGCCCAAGATGGGCATGAGGGTCGTCCCCTGTTTCAAGAGGCAGGATCCGACCTTTACGATCCTTGACCTTTGCTTTGTCCCTGAAGGGACGAAGGCGGAGCAGCTGCCCAGGGGCTTTTCGTTTTAACAACGAGACCTCCATTTCCCCATAGGGGGGAAGTGAGCTTTTATTTCCCGGGTCTCCGCGGGGAGGCCCGGGGAACCTTAATGCAAGGTTGGGAAAATTTGGAGGAACACAATGGATTTCTGGTTGAATGACGAACAAAAAATGCTCCGATACAACGTCAGGGAGTTCGCAGAGAAGGAGATAAAACCCCGGGCGCAGGAGCTGGATGAAAAAGAAGAATTCTCATACGATTTAACGAAAAAGATGGCCGAGCTGGGCCTCTTCGGCATTTACGTCCCGGAAAAGTGGGGCGGTGCCGGCATGGACTACCTGTCATATTGCATAGCTGTTGAGGAGATATGCCGCATCGACGGATCCCACGGCGCCACCGTTGCTGCCGCCAATTCCCTGGGCATAGGCCCGATCTACTACTATGGAAGCGACAAGCAGAAGGAGGAATGGCTCCCCCGACTCTGCAAGGGCGAGATACTGGCTTCCTTCGGCCTCACCGAACCGGAGGCCGGTTCAGACGCCGGCGCCAGCAAGACCAACGCCAAGCTTGACAACGGCCAGTGGGTGATCAATGGCAGCAAGATCTTTATCACCAACTCCACCAACAAGATGGCCGGCGTGTGTACGGTCCAGGCCATAACCGGCACCAAACCGGACGGCAAGAAGGAGGTCTCCTGCATCCTGGTGCCCAACGGCACCAAGGGCTTTACGCAGAAGAAAATGACGAAGAAGATGATGTGGCGAGCATCGGACACCGGCGAGCTCTATTTCGACGACTGCCGCGTGCCCGAAGAAAACCTCCTGGGCAAGCGGGGCGAGGGGTTCCACCAGATGCTCCAGACCCTGGACAACGGCCGGCTTGCGATCGCGGCCATGGGTCTGGGCGGCGCTCAGGGAGCCTACGAGCTGGCCCTGAAGTACGCCAAGGAGCGGAAACAGTTCGGCAAGCCCATATCGACCTTCCAGATCAACGCCTTCAAACTGGCCGACATGGCCACGGAGATCGAGGCGGCGCGGAACCTTCTGTACAAGGCATGCCTGCTGAAAGACCAGAAGAAGCCCTTCGGCAAGGAAGCGGCCATGGCGAAGCTTTACTGCTCCGAGGTGATGGGACGCGTCGTTGACGAAGCTGTCCAGATCCACGGCGGCTATGGGCTTATGAAGGAGTATAACGTTGAACGCTTCTTCCGTGACTATAAGCTCCTCACCATCGGCGAGGGGACATCGGAAGTCCAGCGCATCGTTATTTCAAGAAAGATCGGATGTTATGATGAATGACGCAGGGGCCTTGCGGCCCCGTGTGTCTGAATAATCACTGATACTATACGCCACGATAAACCTCATTCCCGCTATGGCGCATTCACTGCGCCATGTTTTTTTACTCCGGTTATGGACTTGGCCTGCTGCCGATAGTTATCGGTAACCGATAACCATCGGCAGGACGGCATCCTGATGGGTGGGTACGCCGCAGGGGCGTCTTTACCGGCGCCCCTGCACGGTTTCATTGTAGTTTAAAAATCACCCAGGGGTCAGAGTAAAGGCCGTACAGGCTTGACGCCTCCAGGTTGGTGAGATCGAACATCGATATGGATGATTCAACCGGCAGGTCAGGGTCAGGGGCATAGTATCCGTAGTTGGGCGGATGGAGAAAGTCGATGAGCACCCGTGCCCTCGCATTATCTATGGCCCCGTATTCATTGAGACAGAGATCGGTAAGGGTCTCATACCGCCATGTTGAGTCGGGGATGGCCCCGCCCAGGGTCATATACATGTCTGGGTTGAAATAGTGGTTTGTGGCGACAATGAGGTCGCTCCTGGTCTCGATTTGAGAGGGAATCTTGAATAGTTTTGCCCATGCCGGCTGGCGGTAGTCATCATACCTAACCCGCTTCATGTTGGCGGACACCTCAACCACGGCGCCGCCGGTTTCCGCGCCACGGCCGTCGCCGATGGGAAAGAGCCAGGACACGCCTAGTTTCTTCGAAGTGAGGATTTTAACTCCCTGGCTCAGTTCGCTGGCGTATTGCAGCACGTAGCGGTTGATGAGCAGGCCGCCCATGCCCAGTGCGTTCACGTTGCAGTTGGCTGACGGGACCATGTCTATGCCGATGCCGATACCCTTGTCGTTCATGCCGGCTGCAGTGCCCACGAAGGATGGCGCCATGACGCTCACCAGGCGGTTCCCCCTGTCCGGCACATATTCGATGAGGAGTCCGTATTTGTAATACGCGCCGTTGCCGAACATGAAGTCCCTGCCCATGAGGGTCCTGCCGTCGACGGTGGCGCCCCCGGTGGCGACAAAGGCGTTGCAGGCATGGGGCACCGGCATGGCCGGTATGGCCAGGGGGATCAGGGGGGATATGATCGGATAACCGATCCCCAGGATTGCGTCAAAGGCCATGTTGTTCATCATTACGCTCTTATAGTCCACCGGGTAGCCGGCGTCATTGGCGCCGGCCACGATACCGTTGACCTCATCAAGAAATTCAACCGGTATGTCTCCATTTTTAATGGCCCTGTCGATGGGCAGGTAAAGGAGATTGACGAGGGACCTGACGCCTTTTTCTCCCCCGACCAGGGAAACAAGCTGGTCCACCGTCAATGTAAGACCGGTCATGCTGATAATCAGACCGCCCCAGAATTCAACGGATGCCATGTGGAAAACGCCTTCGGCGCAGAGATAGCCGTGCTGGTAGCCCATTTCATAGGGGGACCCTTCAACGTGAAGCAGTTTTTTACCCTCGCTGTTGACGCCAAGGTATCCCCTTCCGTCCGGAGAAAAGGTTTTATCCGCAAGATCATTAAGATTGGAGTAAGTATAGTTTTGTTCCTGTGGTTCCACCCATGCGTATTTTTCATCACAGGCGGTGATTGCCACGAGAATGAAGATGATAAAAAGAAGAGCAGTGATTCGTTTACCTATCATGATTACCCTCCGCAATTGAGTTGTTATTTATGAAGCGATTTTAAAGTGATACCTGAACACGCGAAAAAGTTTGAGAAATACAACGTTTTTTAAGAATGATTGACATATCAGTCAATTTAGTTGAAGGATGGCACTTTTGTCAATTAAAAACCGTCTGGACGTATTAAAAAATGGTATTATAATCTTTATTTATAGATATCAATAGATTTTGCTCTGACACCTTGTCAGTATTTTTTGGTTAAACAAAAAGATATAGAATTACAAAAAACTATAGAATTTTGCCCGATGTCTGATGGGTTGTTTTTTCGCGGGCGAGGGTCACATTATATCAGTTATCGGTAACCGATAACTATCGGTGTTCGCTTCCCGCAAAAACCCGGCGGGATTATTCCTGGTATGTGTCCACAAACCGGAACATGAAGGCAAAGGAACCGTATCCCTCAATCCCATGCTCTGTGAGCCTGTCGCTCTTGAACCTGTTATAGGGGATGAAGGGATTTCCGGTGTAGTAGAGCTCCCGGTCCTGGGACCCGATGTTGTAGCCGTACTTCACGCCTGCTTCCAGGCCAAGGGTCACGTAGTCGCCCAGGTTCAGGTTCACGCCGAAGGAGAGGCCGCCGTCTACCCCGTATATGCTGTACTTGTTCCGTTCCTTGAAAATACCGAAGTTAACAAGGTTTGGTGTCGGAACTGTTGCAATATAATATAAAGAGCTGACCATGTCCGTTCCGATGAAGTACCGGTCGCTGCTTCCCCTCCGGTAGCTGAAGCCTATCTGCGGCCCTATCCAGAACTTGACATAGTCGTTCTTTACGGCAGCAAAGGCGAAGGTATGGCTCATGTAGAAGCCGTTGTAATCGGTCTTCGACTGTAAATCAGCCCATGACATGCCGCCGCCCAGCTTGAGGCGGTAGCTGAAGTCGCTGTCGCAGGCGGCGCAGGTTTCAAAGATAAGGCCCGCCCTGAACCCGTAGCCGGTAAGCTTGCCGCCGGTGCTGTCGAAAGACTTGCTCTTGACGCTCCGGTAGGTTTCGCCCCCGGCGGCGTCGATATAGGCGCCGATGCCCAGGGCGGAGGCGGATGACGCGGTCCAGAGCATGACCGTTACGGCCAGACAGGATAGAAGAAAATATTTTATCATAGTAAGTCCTCCATCAAGATCATGGTATTTATTTGATCGATGAAAAAGATGCCGGTTCTCCTTTTTTTTAGGGAGCCTGAAATTATTGCAAGTTTACATATAGTGAAAAATATACCGGATATTGTATGATAAGTAAAGTAAAAAAAGCAGGCATGGGGAACATGCCTGCCGGATGTGTTCAATGACCTTTTTCTATATCAATGAAAGACCACGGATCTCCTTCGTTGTTAACCTTTATAACTGTCGTTAATCCTGAACATGAATCCCAGTTTTGCGTCAGCGCCAAAGGAATTACCCACGCCGGAACCCTTGAGGTTGTATACCCCCATATATCCCACGCCTATGTCGAAGAAGAAGGTGAAGACTTTCCCGGCATTGACATTGAGGCCAAGGGCAAGAAGGGCGTCGGCGCCAATGGCATCATAGGAATAACCGTTATCATGCTTGTAGAGATAATGAAGACCAATCTTTGGACCAATCCAGAAACGGACCATTTCCGTCCTGGCAACGCCGAATCCGAAGGTGTGGGTCATGGAAAAGCGGTGTATCGGATCACTCTTCGCGTCCGAACCCGGATCTGTTAAGACATACTGTTCATAACCCGCTGTGAAGCGGTAGCCGAACAGCTCGTTCCGGGCGACGTTCGAATCAACCGCCAGGCCTCCGCCGTAGAAATAATCGGTAGAGCTCCCCACTTTGGTTCCGTTGTACTGCCAATTCATCATTGCTACGCCCCCCGTGCCATACACGCCGATCCCCGCGGCCTGCGCCGATTGCGCGATAACCATGCTGATGGCGCACATGACGATGAACATCAGAACTTTTTTCATTAAAAATCCTCCAAAAATAATTTTTAATCGCATACGGATACTGATTCTCCCAAACCATGACCTTTTGTGCACTTCAGACGCGCAAATCATCCTCCGCACAGGGTGATTTGTGAATATTTTATATTCCGTTCCGCTTTATCTATATAGTGTCGAAAGGTGATGGTGATTAACAATAAAAACCCTGGAAATGCTTAAAATCAATAAAAAAATTATGTCCCCTGGGCAAAAAATGCTTAAAGTATTTAAGAATAAGCCGATCTGGATAACAGGGACAAATTCTGCATTGATAAGGATTGGGTTATGTTTGAGAACAGCAAAATGATGACGACCAACTATCTCCTTGAAAAGGGGCTCGATATCGAGTCGCTCCGAAGGAAGGTCATCGCCAACAACATGGCCAATGTCGACGTGCCTCACTTCAAGAGGAGCGAGGTCAATTTCGAGAGCGAATTGAAGCGGGCCATCATGGACAGGGAAGAGAAGGAAAACAAGCTCCCGGCCCTCATGACCGACGACCGGCACATACCCTTTTTCGTGCCCCGGGACATCAAGACCGTGCATCCCCGCATAAACCTTGACTACAATTCCACTTCCCGGAACGACGGGAACAACGTGGACCCTGAAAAAGAGATGGTGGACGCGGCGAAGAACCTGATGCGGTACAACGCCTTCACCACCAGCCTGAACCATAACTTCAGGATGCTCAAGTCGGTCATGAGACCGGCGTAAGGAGATAGACCATGGGAATGTTCGACAGCTTTAACATATCGTCCACGGGCCTCACGGCGCAGCGGCTCCGGATGGACCTGATCAGCAACAATATCGCCAACGCGAACACCACGCGGACGCCCGAGGGCGGGCCCTACCGCCGGAAGCGGGCGATCTTCGCGCCGGTGAACATCCGGCCGAACTACAAGTCGCCCCTGGTGCCGGAGCGGATCGAGCACGGCATCGGCAAGGGCGTGCGCGTGGTCAGGCTGGAGGAGGACAAGGCCCCTTTCAGGCTGGTCTATGACCCGACCCACCCGGACGCGATCAAGACCGGCCCCAAGACCGGGTATGTCGAGATGCCGAACATCAACATCGTCACGGAGATGACGGACCTGATATCGGCGTCGAGGTCCTACGAGGCCAACGTGCAGATGATCAACAACGAGAAGGCGATGTTCAACAAGGCCCTGGAAATAGGGCGGGGCGGAGTATAAGGAGGTAGGATATGTACCGGGAACTGGCGACCAACACCGAGATACACGTTTCGCATAACATATCGAAGCGTTTCCAGCTGAAGCGGGGGGAGCGGATAGGGAACCATATCAATGACCTCAATTTCAACTCGAAGATCGAGCTGCGGTATGATAGCGTAAAAGGAGTGCAATAATGAACACCATCAATGACGGCCCCGTCGGCCACATCGTGAACATGAAGACCACGAGCCCCCTCCACTATGACAACAGGGAAAAGCGCGAGCCGGCCCTGGACGACGTGTCCACGTCCTTCGCGGATTCCCTCATGAAGGCCCTGGGGAAGGTCAACGACCTCCAGGTGGATTCCGAGGACATGAACGAGAAGATGATCCATTCGCCGGAGTCGGTCGACATCCACACGGTGATGATCGCCATGCAGAAGGCGGAGGTGGCCCTCAGCTTCACCAAGGCCGTCCGTGACGAGGCGATCCGGGCCTACCGCGAGCTGATTAACCTGAGGTAATTACGCGGGCGTTGAAGGGTAACGGCAACCGTACCCCTGCAACGCCCTGTTTTATATGATGTATTTTTTTATGGGGTTAAGGGGCGAAGACCCTAAAAAAAAACAACGCTTCGAATCAATTAATTTTCATGTATATTTTAATTGATATTTTTAGAAAAATTAATTGACATTTTTTTTTGTCCTGGTAAACTGCATTATGTCTCATTATGTTTTGAGATTTTGCCCATACCCGTAACGATTGCCGTTCCCCCATGGCGATCAGAGGAGGAACATATGATGGAATTCCTGAAAAAACTGCTCGGCCAGATGAAGGAAGTTTTCGGCAAACTGGACCGGACCAAGAAGATAATCATCGGAGTGGTCACCGGGGTGGTCGTGGTCGCCTTCATCGTGCTCTTCTCCGTGTCGAGCGGCCAGCCGAACGTGGTCCTGTTCTCCGACCTCCCGGCCGATGATTTCGGCCAAGTGACGAAGAAGCTGGACGAGATGGGCTACCACTACCAGACATCGGGGCAGACCAACATCCTGGTCAAGCCCACCGACCGCGAGGTTATCCTCACCAAGCTGGCCCAGGAGAAGATGATCCCCAAGGGCATCCCCGGGTGGAAGCTCTTCGACATGACCAAGTGGACAGAAACCGAGCGCGAGCTTGACGTGAAATACATGCGGGCGGTGCGGGACGAGATCAAGCGCCATATCGAGTCCCTGGCAAGCATCGACAAGGCCGACGTGGACATCGCCATCACCGAGGACAGCATCTACTCCGAGACCGAGGCGCCGTACACGGCGGCCGTGACGGTCCACCTCAAGTCGGGCTACGAGAAGCTCTCCAAGAAGGAGATCAAGGGGATCATGTACCTGGTGGCCCGCGGCGTGGGACCGCGGTTGAAACCCGAGAACATCACGGTGACCGACGAAACCGGCGCCATCATATCCGATTTCGACGACGAGCTCGACAAGGCCAAGACCGAATACACCATCCTTGAATACCGGCACAAGCTGGAGGAGCGCGCCCGGGTCAGGATGCTGAAGGACATCCGCGCCGGCCTTGAGCGGATCTACTCCGCGGACCGGATACAGATCCTCCGCCTCAACATGGAATTCAACTGGGACAAGATATCGGAGGAGCAGGAGGAGTACACCCCCATAGAGCTGGAAAAGCAGGACCCCTCCAAGCCGTATAATACGAGGAAAATAAAGGATTCCCTGGTCATCTCGGAAAAGTCGACCCGGGAGAAATTCCAGGGCCATGGCTGGAACCCCGAGGGGCCGGCCGGCACCGAGGGCAACACTCCTCCGGGCTACAAGGCCAGCGACGACCAGTTCGCCAAGTATAGCAAAAAAGAAGACATCCGCAACCACGCGGTCAACAAGACGAACAGGAAAATCGAGCGCGATCCCTATGACATTTCGAAGGTCTCCGTGGCCATTGCCATTGACGGCCAGCAGAACCTGCCGAAGCTCCCCAGCGGCGATTACGACCTTGACCCGCAGAAGGAGCCGGTCCAGACCCCGCTCACTCAGGAAGAGCTGAAAAAAGCAGAGAACATAGTCAAGAAATCCATCAACTTCAACGAGGGCAGGGGCGATCAGGTCGCCGTGGAGAACATCATGTTCGACCGGAGCAAGTACTGGGAATCGCTGCGGGCTGAATTCCGCAAGAAGGAGCAGATCAAGAAGATCCTCCTTGCGGCCCTCATCGGCGTCATCGTCCTCTTTGTCGGCTTTATCCTGTTCCGGGCCATTTCCAAGGAACTGGAGCGCCGTCGCCGGGCCAAAGAGGAGGCCCTTGCCCTGGAGCAGCAGCGCATGAGGGAGGCTGCCCTCCGGGCCGCGGAAGAGGAGGGCATCGACGTGGAGCTCTCCCTGGAGGAACGGGCGCGCCTGGAGCTCCAGGAAAACGCCATCAACCTGGCCCGGGAGAGGCCGGACGATGTTGCCCAGCTCCTGCGCACCTGGCTGGCGGAGGAATAGCAGAGACTGGAGGCCCTCACCCGCGCTCTGTGTGCACTAATCGACAGGATGTCGCGCATGCAGCGTCGTACAAGGATGTACAAGATGCTGCCTCCCATTTAGCAGGGAAGAAAGGAGAGGGCTTCCTTGCAAATATCATGTTTTTATACAGTATCTCCCCTCTCCTTTTTTCAGTTTTTAATGGGAGAGGGGCCGGGGGTGAGGGGCAAAAGCCACACCCCAATTTTGGTTTGACTTTGATATATTAATAATGTTAATTACATATGAAAGCCGATAATTAATATGGTATTAATCCGCCATATTACGGGCAAGTGTGCAAATGGCATACAGGCCTGGGCAATAGGATGGAATAACTGATGCTTCAATCGAAAAAGTCACAATTGACAGGGCGCCAGAAGGCGGCGATTTTTCTCGTTTCTCTCGGTTCCGAGGTGTCGTCGGAGATATTCAAGCACCTGCGGGAAGACGAGATCGAGCAGCTGACCTTCGAGATAGCCCGCCTGGACCGCATCGAGCCTGAAGACCGCGACAAGGTCCTCCAGGAGTTCCAGGAAATGATGATGGCCCAGGAATTCATCCAGAACGGCGGCATCGATTATGCCCGGGACGTCCTGGAGCGGGCCCTGGGCACCCAGAAGGCAATCGATATCGTCAACCGCCTGACCTCGTCTCTCCAGGTGAGGCCCTTTGACTTCATTCGACGCACCGACCCGAGCCACCTCCTGAACTTCATACAGGGCGAGCACCCCCAGACCATCGCCCTGATCCTGGCGTATCTTGATTCGCAGAAGGCCGCCCTGATCCTGTCGGGCCTGCCGCACCAGATACAGGCGGACGTCGCCAAGCGGATCGCCCAGATGGACCGTACCTCGCCGGACGTCCTCCGCGAGGTCGAGCGCGTTCTCGAGCGGAAGCTCTCCACCCTAGCCAGCGAGGATTTCACCTCGGCCGGCGGCATCGACGCCATCGTCGAGGTCCTGAACAACGTCGACCGCGGGACGGAAAAGATCATCATCGAGGCCCTGGAGGAGGAAGACCCGGAGCTGGCGGAGGAGATCAAGAAGAGGATGTTCGTGTTCGAGGACATCGTGCTGCTTGACGACCGCTCGATCCAGAAGGTGCTCCGCGAGGTCGATACGCAGGACCTGGCCAAGGCGCTCAAGGGCGTCGACGCCGATGTGCAGGAGAAGATCTACCGGAACATGTCGAAGCGGGCATCGGCCCTCCTCCGGGAGGACATGGATTTCATGGGACCGATACGGCTCCGTGACGTTGAGGAATCGCAGCAGAAGATCGTCAATATAATCAGGAAGCTTGAAGAATCCGGCGATATCATAGTCGCGCGCGCCGGTGAGGAGGAACTGGTTGTCTAAGTTAGTATTCAAGCCTGGCGAGATCCGCCAGATGAACATACCCAAGCAGATTGAGCTGCCGTCTAAGTACCAGAAGAACCTGATCGAGACCGAGGACTTCAAGGAGTTCGAGGTCGACGACGAGGGCAACCCGATAGACGTGTATCAGGGGCCGTCCATCGAGGAGATGGAGGCGGAGCTCGAGCGCTACCGCCGGGAGACGGAAGAAGAAGTAAAAGACATGCTCGAGCAGGCCCGCGCGCGGGCCAAGCAGATAGAAGAGGAGGGCCGCCAGGCCGCGTTCAACGAGCTCCAGTCTTCCAAGGAGCAGATCAACCTGGAGATGGAGCGCCTCAAAGTCGAGTCGGAGCGCGAGATCGAACGCGGCAAGTTCGAGGCCGAGAAGATGATCAAGGAGGCCGAGCTCAAGGTTTCCGAGATCGAGCATGAGGCGTATAAGAAGGGATACGACGCCGGCCGCGAGGAAGGCTATAAGGAAGGCCAGGCGGAGGTCATGCGCCTCATCGACCGCCTCGGCACCATCGTGTCCACGGCCGTCGACATCCGGGACGATATCATCAAGTCCTCCGAGAAGCTCATGACCGAGATGATCCTGATGATAGCGCGCAAGGTCATCAAGGACGAGATCGTGGAACGCCGCGAGGTCGTCATCAACAACATAAAGGAGGCGATCAAGCGCGTCAAGGACCGCGACCGTATCGACATACGGGTCAATTTCGCCGACCTCGACATGACCACGGCGCACAAGGACGAGCTGATCAAGATGATGGAATCGCTGAAGAAGGTCAACATATACGAAGATTCGCGGGTCGAGCGCGGCGGCTGCATCATCGAAACCGACGTCGGCGCCATCGACGCGAAGATCTCGACGCAGCTTGACGCCATCGAAGAGGCGATCAGGAGCACGACGGCGATATAAACATGAACACGCTCGCATTGCGGGCGTTTTCAATGGAGCCGGATGAGACATAACGTATTGACCCCCCTGTCCCCCCGATGGGGCACGAATCAGGGACGGCACAATACATTGATGGCGCAAGAGATGAGTAACAACAGTGAAGATGGCGATGACAAAGGGATATACAACAGGATGCATGACGCATGCCCCCTCAGGAGGGCAGGGGGGTCATTAGAATAACCTATGATACGGATACTCCCACATGAAAAGATCGATATCCTGTCCAAGTACAAGGATATCATCGAAGAGCTTGAGCTCATCAAGTACACCGGCACGGTGGAGCGCGTGGTGGGCCTCACCATCGAGTCGATCGGGCCCGACGTCGAGTACGGCGAGCTGTGCAAGATACGCCTCGACCGCGGCGGGTACCTCTTCGCCGAGGTCGTGGGCTTCAACAAGAACCGCGTCATCCTGATGCCCATCGGGGACATGAAGGGGATCATGCCCGGGGCCGACGTCATAGCCGCCGGCACGGCGCTCATGGTGCCCGTGGGGGACGAACTCCTCGGCAGGGTCATTTCCGGCGTCGGCGCGCCCCTGGACGGAAAGGGCGAGATCTATACGAAGGGCCGGTACCCGGTCACGGCCGAGCCGATCAATCCCCTGGAGCGCACGGTCATCGACCGGCCGCTTTCCGTCGGCATCAGGGCCATCGACGGCCTGAACACCGTGGGACGCGGCCAGCGCATCGGCATCTTCTCCGGTTCCGGCGTCGGCAAGTCTACCCTCATCGCCATGATTTCGCGCTACACCGACGCGGACGTGAACGTGGTGGCGCTCATCGGCGAGCGCGGCCGCGAAGTAAAGGATTTCGTCGAGAAGGAGCTCGGCCCCGAGGGGCTGCGCAAGTCGGTCGTGGTGGTGGCGACGTCAAACCAGCCGGCCATGATGCGCATCCGCGGCGCCTACCTGGCCCACGCCATAGCCGAGTATTTCAGGGACAAGGGGAAGCACGTCAACCTCCTGATGGATTCCATCACGCGGTTTTCCATGGCCCAGCGGGAAGTGGGCATCGCCGCGGGGGAGCCGTCGTCGATGCGGGGCTACCCGCCGTCGACCTTTTCACTCATGGCCAAGCTCATGGAGCGCGCCGGCACCATAGCCACCGGCGGCAGCATCACCGGGTTCTACTCGGTCCTGGTCGAGGCCGACGACATGAATGAACCGATCGCGGACCATGCCCGGAGCATCCTGGACGGGCACATCGTGCTGGAGCGCCGTCTCGCGCACAAGGGCCATTACCCGGCAATCGACGTCCTCCAGTCCATATCACGCTGCATGAAGGACGTGGTGACGCCGGAGCACAACGCGGCGGCGAACAGGTTCAGGGAGCTCCTCGCGGCGTACACCGAACACGAGGACGAAATCAGCCTGGGCGCCTACGCGAAGGGATCGGTCCCGGCGGTCGACCGGGCGCTGGAAATGATGGACCGGATGAACGCCTTTCTGAGGCAGGGCATATACGAGCAGGATTATTTTGACGATATTGTTAAGAAGCTGATAGACATGTTCGCCGAGCGGAGGGCGCCGGTGAGGCCGGACATAATCACGCGGACCCCGGCGTTTGCGCGGATTGTAAGATGATTTGCCACACGCGGATTTTAATCCGCGTGTGAAATGGTTGGGAAGAGTTCAGATAGGCGCGGATTTTAATCCGCGCAAGAGGGTGAGGGATACGGGGAGATTCGAATGAAAAAATTCAAATTCAAGCTCCAGACGCTCCTCGATATACGGGAGGCCCGAGAGCGCGAGATACAGTACGAACTGGCGCGGATCATCAGCCTGCAGAACCGAGAGCGGGAGAAGCAGGCCGAGCTCCGGCGCAGCATTGAAGAGCAGAAATCGTTCTTCGGCGACAAGCTGAAGCGCGGCGCATTTTCCGGGAACGAGGCGATACTCTTCGAGCGTTTTGTCGATGTTTCACTCAGGGCCATCGGCACGGCGGAAGAGCGCATCAGGAACATGGAGCCGCAGATACAGGAAGTGCGGTCCCGCCTGGTGGAGGCGTCGCGGGCGCGCAAGGTGGTGGAAAAGCTCAGGGAGCGCAGGCGCGCCCAGCACGCCTACGAGGTGAACCGCGAACTCAACAAGGAGAACGATGAGACGAACCAGAAGATATACGCGATGAGAAAAAAGGAAACGGCGTAGGACTGCAATGATAGATAACATGTACACGGTCATGAAACGCATCAACGAGATACGGGGCCGCTTCGGACTCAACCGGCGCCATGACGCCGGCGCGGCCGCGGCCCGGGAGGCCCGCAACGGCTACCGGGAACTCCAGGACAGGGCCGTCAATTCAGGGAAAACCGAAAAGGGCAGACCGGTTGACAGGGAAATAGCCGGGATCAGGGGAACCACCGTCGAGGAGATACGGAAGCTCGCCGACCATTACGCGGCGAAAAAACACGTGCCTCCGGCGCTGGTCAGGGCGGTCATAGAGGCGGAATCGAACTTCAATCCCAACGCGGTATCGCCGAAAGGGGCAAAGGGCCTCATGCAGCTCATGCCGTCGGTGATCAAGGACCTGGGCGTTCGGGACCCCTTCGACGCCAATGAGAACATTGACGCCGGCGTTTCGCTGCTCAGGGACCTTCTCAGCGAGTACGGCGGCGACTATTCCAAGGCGCTGGCGGCGTACAATGCCGGAAGGCGCGCGGTCAATGAAAAGGGCGGGGTGCCCGATTATCCCGAGACGCGCGAGTATATAAAGAAAGTCATAGACTCATATATAAAGAACAGCGAGTGAAACGCGGCAGGGGGGCGACACCGCCTGCGGGAGGAGTGACATGGGCAACATTTCAAACAGGGCAAAAATCATATATCTGCTGCTGCTGATACTTTTTATATCGGCCTTCGGCGTTTTCTGGATGGATTACATCGGGCTCTTCAATATTTCCGGTTACATAAACCGCTTCAAGGGAGAACCGCCCCTGGTGACCGAGGCCGCTGACGATGAGCCGTCCCTGGTGGAACGGGAGGAATTCGAGAAGGAAAAGCAGAAGCTCTCTGAGAGGATCGAGGACCTCGACAAGCGGGAGGCCCTGATTGCCGAGAAGGAAAAGGACATGGATTCCCAGAAGGAGAAGATCGAGGAACTGAAAAAGGGCCTCGACCTGGAGAAAAAGAAGCTCGAGCAGGAGAAAAACCGCTATTCCGGATACAAGAAGAACGTGAAGGTCCTGGCGACCAAGATGGTCAACATGCCTCCCGAAAGCACGGTCGATATCATGCTCAACTGGGAGGACCCGCTGATCATAGATGTGCTCAGGCAGATTGATGCCGATGCCGCCGACGCGGGCCGCACCAGCATCACGCCCTATATCATACAGCTCATGTCGGCCAAAAAGGCTGAGCGGGCCAGCCGCATCATGTACCTGATGACGCAGATCTGACCTGCCGAGGGGGCTCGGGCCCCGGCCCCGCCGGTGAATTTTGCAAATAAAAAAACTTGACAACGGTTCATCTTCTGCGTTTTAATTAACTGTCCGGTGAAGATGGAGGAATGCGGTCCAGGGGGTCCACTGAACCGGCAGGGGAACCTGCGCTGGGTCAGGGGCAATCATAAACCATGGGTACCAGGATGGGCGAGAAAGACGATCGCGATGAAAAAGAACGGGAGCTGGGAAGTTTCGACCTCAACGTCATTAACATCATGACCCACCTGTACCGGAGCGGTGCGGTCGAGGACGAGGTGATGGAAACCCTGAGGATGCTGAATTTCGAGTACCACACGCTCCTCGACAAGAACAGCATCCTCGAAGAAAAAGTCAATATCGATTGGAAAACCAACCTGCTCAAATACCGCGACGATTACTTCACCATGATCATCAAGTCAGCCTCGCGTACCCTGGACATCGTTCCCAACGACAAGTACAAGATCACCTATATCCGCTTCGACATAGATAATTTTTCCCTGCTCAACAACCGTTTCGGCCATGACAAGGGAGACATCGTCCTGGTCGACCTGGCGGAGATATTGAAGGCCCATTCGCGTCCCACTGATTACCTGATCCGCTTCGGCGGAGAGGAGTTCGACGTCATCCTCCCGTCGACAGACCTCAAGGGAGGCGTGACCTACCTGGACAAGATGTACCGCTATATCCGAAACCTCAAGTACAACTTTGACAATACCGACGTGGTGGTCACCGTCAGCGCCGGCATCGCGGTATTTTCCATGGACCTGAACAGGCTGAAGCGCATCAACCTCGATTCGACCAAGGACGAATACCTGAAGCTCCAGAAGGCCGCGGACGACGCCCTCTACGACGCAAAGCTTTCCGGCAAGAACCAGTACAAGATCTACAACGACAAGATAGACTACAAAGATGTCAGGGAGAGGTACGCGGCGGCGGGCGGCCGCGTCTAGCCGGTTAAGCCTTAGTCCATGGCCGAGTATTCGTTTATCAAGCCAAGGATTTCCTTTCTTCCATCCCCGGATTTCGCGGAGCTTATAAAGAATGCGTCGCGCGATATGCCCAGGGCTTCGCTGATCTCGCGCACCCGCTGCGACCGCCGGTTGCGGGACAGCTTGTCGCTTTTCGTCAGGGTGATGGCGGCAGGGACCTTCTGGCCGGCAAGGAGCGAGAGTATCCCGGCTTCGAAATCGTCCGGCGTCCTCCTGATGTCTATCAGCAGAAAGGCGAGCTTCAGATTGGCGCGCGTGGTTATGTATTTTTTTATAAGGGGCAGAAAGGCCTTCCGCATATCCATGGGCAGCTTCGCGTAGCCGAAGCCGGGAAGATCCGCGATGGAAATGGAGTCGTTGAGGACGAAGAAGTTGATCGTCCTGGTTACGCCCGGCCGGGAGCCGGTCTTGACCAGGTCCTTTTTCCTCATCAGCATGTTGATCAGGGATGATTTCCCCACGTTGGACCTTCCCAGGAAGGCGAATTCCGGGTATGCATGCCGCGGGAACTGCGACGGAGCGCTGCAGCTTTTGAGAAAATGGACCCCGTGTATTTTCATCGCGCCAGCACCCGCTCCATGAGGATTGCGTCAACGTCGTCGTAATAGTTTTTGCGGCGGCCGGTTTCGATGAAACCGGCTTTCCGGTAGAACGTTCGGGCCGCGGTGTTTAGCTCGCTTACCTCGAGAAAAATTTTAACCGGTCCATGGGCTTCCCGCGCGTCGCTGATGACGCGCTCCAGCAACCGAGAGCCCAGGCCCCGGAGCCGCCGGTCCTTCCTGACGCCGATGTTGTTGAGCTGGATCTCGTCGGCGACGATCCAGGCCACGGCAAAACCGACTATGTCGCTGTCTTCTTCCAGGACGTAGAAACGGGAAAAATTGAGGCCCAGCTCATCGGCGAACTGCCGCCGGTCCCACCGCGCGTGTCCTTCGCGCTCGATATCGTAAACGGCATCGATGTCTCCGGCGGCGGCTGTCCTGATCAATGTCACTTGTCTTTGGGCACCGGGTCGCGCTTTTCAAGGAAGGCGGCGACGCCTTCCCTCTTGTTTTCTGTTTCGCAAAGCGCTCCGAAGGCGTCCCGCTCCATTTTCAGGGCGGCGTTGAATTCCATCGTGAGCCCTTTTCGGATCACTTCCATGGCTGCCTTGATGGCGGGCCTGCCGCGGAGGGCGATGGCCGCCGCGAGCTTCTTCGCTTCGTTGACGGCTTCGCCCTTGGGCACGCAGCGGTTGACGATACCGTATTCCGCCGCCTGTTTTCCGCTGATGAAATTGCCGGATAAAATAAGCTCGTAGGCGCGTCCGGTCCCGAAAAACCGCGGGGACCGCTGGGTCCCGCCGAAGCCGGGAATGATGCCGAGCTTTATCTCCGGGAGCCCCATCTGGGCCGTTTCATCGGCTATGCGTATATGGCAGGCCAGGGCGGTTTCGGTCCCTCCGCCCAGGGCATATCCGTTGATGGCGGCGATAAAGGGCTTGTCGGCGTTCTCGATCAGGTTCATCAGCTCCTGGCCTGCCTTGAGCCAGTCGCTTCCCGCCTGCCGGGTGTTGAGGGAGGTGAATTCGCTGATGTCCGCCCCGGCGATGAAGGCCTTCCCTTCGCCGGTAAACACGACCGCGCGCACGGCATCGTCCTTGAGGGCCCTTTCCACGGCCTCCCGGATGTCCTTGATGACCGGGGTGCTGAGGGCGTTCATCGGCGGCTTGTTGATGACCATCAGGGCGACGCCCTGGCCGTCTACGGTATAACTGCATGTTGACATGATAGGCTCCTTGTAAATTATAATAAAATTTCCATCGTCGCCGCGGGGATGAGCTTAATAAGCTTGATAATTTATAAAAATTGTTGGATATGTAATATTTGTAAACAACTTTTTGGTGATTGGCGAACGGATAATGTTTGCCAGGCAGGGAATTGCCCCGCGAGTAGGCGACAGGGATGTCGCCGATTCCGCCGAGTCAACACGGACGTTATACGAGGCGGACGAGCGGGGCGGTTCCCTGCCTGCTTTACTTTCATTCAATAAATCAGAAGGATGCATACCCAATGCAGCCGGATTTTTCACCTGTCAGGAATATTAAAAATGCGGCTCTTCCCCGGAACAGCCGTGAAAATACTTCACCAGGGTCACCTGGTTCCCTTTTTCGTTGAAGGTCATCACGTCAAAGGATTTCCGGGCCAGTATCAGGCCCCGCCCGTGGGTGAGAAGGTCCCGGTTCACATTGTCCGCGGTCATTGCCATGAAGCTCCGATGGTCAAAACCCTTGCCTTCATCGGTTATCCGGTAGGCCGCCATGGCGGGCGTCAGGGAATACTCGACTCTGACCCGCTTTTCGCGGTAAAGGGCGTCCTTGCGGCGGTCGCGAACGAACTGGAGATACTCATGTCCGGCCCCGGAACCGGATTTTTCATTGAACTGGATGTCCAGGTTCCCGTGCTCAATAGCATTGATGATTATTTCAAGGAGGCCTGTTTTCACCGCCTGCACGCCGCCCTGGTCCAGGGACTTGCCGAGGTTTTTGATGAGGCGCTGGGTCAGCAGCTCGGCGTGGCTGAAATTGTTGTCGGTGTAATATACCTGGCGCTCTGTTTCCAAGAGGTCAAGGAGTATGTCATCGTTCACCGGCGAGGCGGTACCGAAGATGTTCGCGGTGCCTTCCGATTCAACATAATCAAGCTTGACCGAAAGGGAAACGGGCTCGCTGCCGTACTTGGCCTTGAAATCGCTCCTGAACGTTATGGTTGTCTTGTCCTTTCCGAGGCCTGACAGGTGTTCCCGGTAAATCTGGCGGAACATGTCGCCATCTTTTTCGCCCCGGCGGTCAATGTAGTCGAGAAAGGCCGTGGCAAGCACTTCCTCCGGCTCATACCCGAGCAGCTTCTTGATCGCCCTGTTGACCGTGGCAAAGCGGAACTGGTCGTCCAGGTTGAAAATGATATCATTGGAGCTTTCAATGAAATGGATGTATTTCTTCCGGGTCTCTTCGACCTGGAGCCTCATCATGTTCATGCGGTCGGCGAGGCCGAGGGAAAGAAGGATTACCATGGCCACCCAGCCGGCCTGCATGCTGTAGTTGGTAACGGGGTTTTCCGGGATGAGCCCGTAGGTTTTAAGGATATAGAGTATCACTCCGAGGATCAGTATGCCGACCGCGATGAGGAATGACCGCGCGGTCCGTGATTTTTTTATAAAGGTAAGGTTTACCAGGAGATAGAGGCTGTAGACCACGCTGATGAGGGTGATGGCCGTTATGGTCACGATGCTGAATCGGTAGTTCTGCAGTATGAGCGTTGAGAGGCCGGCGGCAAGGCCGAGAAGGATGAGGATCCTGACGGCAATGTCGGCGCGCGGCATATGCTTCCGCAGGTCGATGTAATACCTTCCGAATTGAAGGAAGAAGGCGTAGGTCAGGCCAATCATGAGCGGGTTGTTGTACCGTTCCCACCACGGATTGCCGGGCCATAGGTGCTGGTAGGATGTGCCGTTAAGTCCCATGGCGAGGAAGAGCATAGCGGCGATCGACATCATGTAATACAGATAGCCGATATCCCTCATGGAAAAAAAGAGGATCAGGTGGTACAGGAGCATGACCAGCAGGATGCCGTAGAACATCCAGAGGAAGGCTGATTCCTGCCCGTGCATTATTTTGAAAACATCGGGGGAATAGAGGTCAAGGTCGACGATGAGGGCGCTGTCCGAGCGGAACCGGAGATAACAGGTGACTTCACCCCGGGGTTGTACCGTCAGGGGAAACACAAAGGTCCGGAAATTCATCGGCCTCTGGGCGAAGGGGAAACTGTGGCCGGTCCTCATGTGCGTCACGGATGTCCCGTCATCGACATAACAGTCAAGGTGGCTGATGAGGGCGTAGTTCTGGTTGAGATAGCAATCAATGGCTTTTCCGGAATTGTTTTTCAACCGGAATCTCACCCAGTATGACGCCGTGCTGAAGCCGAACCCGAGGGATTCCTTTTCGGACTTCAGCCAGCGGAGGGGATGGCCGTTCCGGTCAAGCTGGGTGCTGCCGCGGATGTCTTCGATGGACAGGATGCTGGCCGGGTCCCGGAGGTATTCCACATGGGGCCCGAGGGACATGTTCCTGAAATCGCGGTCCACAACGACGGTTCCGGCCGATGCATCGGCTGCCAGGAAAAGGAAGATGATGAGGGCTGACAGCTTCATGCGGATACAAGGCCTCCCTGGCGTTTGGTCCGGGCTTGAGGTCGCTTTATGCGGAAAGCGACGGTTCTGCCTGTAGTACATTCCCCGTTTGACATCCTGTCAATGACAAAAAGGGGCAACAGGCCCACTATTATCGATGAAAAATGTATGAATATGACCGGTGCATTAACCTTTGAAGATGAAATAGACAGCCCCCATGAGGCAGAGACCGGCCCAGAGATAATTGAGCCGTATCGATTCCTTCATGTAAATGAGGGCGAAGGGGACGAAGACGGACAGGGTGATTACCTCCTGGAGGATCTTGAGCTGCGGGAGGGACAACGCGGTGTATCCTATCCGGTTCGCCGGCACCTGGACCATGTATTCGAAGAGGGCTATGCCCCAGCTCGCGAAGGCCGCGACGTACCACGCTGTGCCTCCCAGGTTCCTCAGGTGGGAGTACCACGCGAAGGTCATGAAGACGTTGGAAATGGTAAGGAGAACGATTGTTTTTGCTATGACCGGCATCTCTGGCTCCAGAAACGGATAGATATAGGTTGTAGAAATTATTTGCGCTTTAAAAATCAAGAACATTTTTAAAATATTAATGACACCGTGAACGCGGTATGACATAATCAAAATGGATCATGGCAGACATGATGAAAGAAGGATCATTTTTCCATAAATATATCCTCCGCATCAACCGGGACGAGCTTCTCTTCGATATATTGCTCTATGCCTATACGGAATTTTTCCTGTACCGGTTCGTCACCGGAGGGAAATGGTTCGTGCAGGTCCTCTCGATGAAATCGCTCCTGGTCGCCGGGGTCTTCCTGGATTTCTTCATCATCTGGTACCTCGGCACGGTATTCCGGGAGTACCGCGCCTATTACCGGAATGCCGTCATCTATGTGGCGTACTGCATCGCGGCCCTTTGGATCGTGATCGCCCTCCACCTCGGCGTTGTCATGAATGTCTTCGATATCTTCGGCAGGGGTGATTTCATCGTCATGTCCGTGTTCGGATATCTCCTGGTCATGGTGGGCATCGCGGGGGGCGTCGTTTTCGCCGCGACGGAGGTCCAGCGGGGGAAGGGGAGGCCCGTCGCCGCGGCGCGCCTGAGGGCTCTCAAGATCGTGGTGCCCTTCGGCATGTGGGCCATGAACATCTATCTGGTGTATCATCTCCTTGAAAGCCTGAACATGAGGAGTTTTCTTGTCGGCATCCCCCTCTGGGTGCTGTTCACCTTCCTGGAATACTACCTCTTCTCGTTTTTCGAGAAGCGTGTCAAAAAAAAGGTTCCCGAAGAACCGCGGCCGTCACGGTTCGACCGGATCTTCCGGTCATACCTGTTCCCCGTCATTGTCGTGACATTGCTCTGCCTCTGGGACGAGATCTTTCTCTGGGGGAGCATCACCAGGGCCCTCAGCCGGGGAGAGACGATCTCCCTGGCCGGCACGATCGCCTACCTCACGCTGGCCGGTATCGTGCCGATGCGGATCATCCTGGTCTTCCAGCCGCCCCTGAACCTGGTGAACCTTGCCGTCGGCGCAGGGAGCATGGGGTATTTCCTCTATTCCGTGGCCATGCTCCTGAAGAGCGTCTTCGTTTAAAACAAAAAATACTTGCATTTAAACATAACACTGTTATGTTTGACCGATAATTCAAACTACCCAGCGAGGTGCGCCATGGCAGACGATGTATACTACCGGTTACGGGACATTCTTGACAAAATGCCCAACGGCTATCCGGCGACGGAAGACGGGCTTGAGATAAAGATACTCAAGAAGATCTTTACCGAGGAAGAGGCGGAGGTCGCCACGAAGATGCGGATGAAATTCGAGACCGCGGAGGCCATGGCGGCCAGGACAGGCATGGACCCCGAATATCTTAAGACGATGCTGCCCAAAATGGCGAACCAGGGACAGATCTGGGGCGTAACCATCGGGGGAGCGAAGATATACAAGCTGGCGCCCTTTGTTTTCGGCATCTACGAATGGCAGGTGTACCGCATGGACAGGGAGCTGGTCGACATGCTGGAGCTCTATTCCCACAGGGATTTCGGAAACGTTTTCTACAGCCAGTCGCCGGCTCTCCTGAAGGTGGTGCCTATAGAGAAGGAAATTCCTGCCGAATCGGTCATCGAGCCGTACGAGAGCATTTCGAGCCTTATCGAAAACGCGAAATCATGGGCGGTCGGCGACTGCGTCTGCAAAAAAGAGAAAAGTATCCTCGGCGAAAGGTGCGACAAGCCCATGGAAGTCTGCATGGCCCTCTCCCCGATCGAGAACATGTTCGAAGGCTACTTCTGGGGGAGGCCCATCACCAAGGAAGAGGCCTATGCCGTGCTGAAGAAGGCCGAGGATTCCGGCCTGGTGCACATGACATCCAATACGAAAGAAGGTCATATCTACATCTGCAACTGCTGCGGCTGCTGCTGCGGCATTCTCAGGGGAGTGAACGAACTGGGTCTCGATTCAGCGCTGGCGCGCTCCAATTACCGGGCCGTGGTGGACGCGGACCTCTGCACCGCCTGCGGCGCCTGCCTTGACCGGTGCCAGGTGAAGGGTGTCATCGAACTAGGCGACACGGCGGTTATAGGCGAGCGCTGCATCGGCTGCGGCCTCTGCGTGTCGGCCTGCCCGGTGGAGGCGATCAGGATGGCAAGAAAAGACGATGCCCACATCGAGTATGTGCCGATAGATGAAAAAGAGTGGAACAGAAAACGGGCCGAGTTCCGCGGCAGGGACGATTACAAGGACCTGCTGAAATAACAGATCGACAGCCCTCATTCAGTCCCCCCTGGCCCCCCAGGGGGACTTCAGTGGCTAGTATTGTTTACAGTAGCCCCTCACGGCGCGGGGGGCTTGTGAGGGATGTACTACAGCCGCGAGGATATGCCATATGCGATTAAGAAAGCTGATCAGGGTCCTGCAGTCAAAGGGCCCGCTCCCCTACCTCGTAACCGACCTGGTGAACGTACGGTACCTCACCGGTTTTACCGGCTCCTATGCAAGCCTGGTCGTCGACCGCGGCCGTTCCTACTTTATCTCGGATTCCCGCTACGAGGAATACGCCCGCTCCATCATGCCGAAGGGCGTGGAGTTCGTCCTCCAGAAAGTCGATTTTCTGGATACGCTGAAATCGGTGCTGAAGACCATGGGCGCCCGTGAGCTGTACCTGGAAGAGCACTCAACCCCTTTTTCCGTGTACCGGAACATGAAGCGGAACCTGAAGGGGGTGAAGCTCCAGCCGGGCGGCGACGAGGTGAACGCCGTCCGCATGATAAAGGACGAAGATGAGATCGCCGTCCTCAGGCAGGCGGCCAATATAACCGACGGCTGCGTGGAGCACCTGAAAAAGATCATCCGGCCCGGCGACGGGGAATGGGACATCGCGACGGAGATCGAGCATTTCTACCGCCGGCACGGGTGCCGGAAGAGCTCCTTTGACTGCATTATCGCCTCCGGCCCGGGCTCGTCGATGCCCCATTACGCCACCTCCATGGAGAAGAAGGTGCGCGCGGGCGAGGTCATTCTCATCGACATGGGGTGCGAGTACCATGGCTATAATTCAGACTTGACAAGAACCATGTTCGTTTCTAGCATTGACCCCGCTCTTGAGCGGATATACCGCATCGTCCGTGAGGCCCAGGAAGCGGCCGTGAGGGCGGTGCGGCCCGGAATCACCACCGGGAAGCTCGACGCGGTGGCGCGGGACATCATAACGGAGGCCGGCTACGGCGACCGCTTCGGCCACTCCCTCGGTCACGGGATCGGCATGGAAGTGCATGAACTGCCGGCCATAAAACCGGGCGACCTGAAGCTTAAAAAGAACATGGCCATCACGATCGAGCCCGGCATCTACGTACCGGGCGCCGGCGGCGTCCGGATCGAGGACATGGTCCTGGTCACCGCGAAGGGGCACGAGGTTCTGACCAAATCATCGAAAGACATCATTGTAATAGGATAGCAGGATATGATATCAGTAAACGATCTCAGACGCGGGCACGTCATAATCATCGACAAGGAGCTCTTTTCGATCATCGAGCAGCAGCACCACAAGCCGGGCAAGGGAGGCGCCATCGTCCGGGCCAAGATGCGCAACGTCAGGAAGGGGAACGTCGTTGACCGGACCTGGAACGCCGGCGTCATGGTCGAGGACGTGCGCCTCGAGAAGCGGCCCATGCAGTATCTCTATCGCGAGGGCGATTCGGTGGTCTTCATGGACACCGAGACCTACGACCAGGAGCATGTGCCGGCTGACGCCATCGGCGACGCGCTGCAGTTTATAAAGGAAGAGGACGTGGTCCAGATCGCCTTTTACGAGGGCGAGCCGATAACCATCGAGCCCCCGGCGTCCGTGGTGCTCAAGGTCACCTACGCCGAGCCGGGGCTGCGCGGCGACACCGCGACCAACGTGCGGAAGCCGGTCAAAGTGGAGACCGGGGCGGAGGTCAAGGTGCCCCTCTTCGTCAACGAGGGCGATTACATCAAGATCAACACAGAGACCGGCGAATATATTGAGCGGGTGAAGATGTAGGGATGGATTTTTTCGATCAGATAGCCTCATGGATAAAGGAAAACCCCGGAAAGACCGTCGGCGCAGCCATCGGGTTCATTCTGGGGATTCTCCTTTTCACCATCGGCTGGTGGAAGACCCTCATCATCCTCATCCTGGTCCTCGTCGGCTTCATCATCGGCAAGTCCCGCGACGAGAATATTTCAGTCATAGACCTCATATCCTCCTTTTTCAGGCGAAATCGTGATTGACGGGCCGGCCGCGGTATCCCCATGATAAACCCGTGGATTCCGCAAAGGTAAATTACCGACTCATCAGGGACGCCTATCGCTCCCTCGACAGGAAGAAATTCCAGGAAGCCATACTGGTGCTGGAGAAAGTGCTCTCCTCCGGCGCCGGCGACATCTATGTGCTTCTTCTACTCTCGGTGGCCTACCTTCATACCGACCAGTTCGGCAAGCTCGCGCGGTTCATCACGAAGATGCGGGAGATGAACCGGTCCTACATGCCGCTCATTCAGCTCGAGGCGTTTCTAAAGCTCAAGTCAGCCGCTTCAAAGGAGGAGGCCCTGAAGGTATACATCGACCTCATGGCGAAATATCCGGCCGACCCCCACATCCACCGGGGGCGGGGCCTCGTCAGCGGGGCCGCTGATTTCCGCGACTTCCAGAAGAACGCCCGGCTCCAGGATTTCGTTTCCATACCTGCCCCTCCGCGGAGCCTGAAGAAAACGGCCATAAAGTCGGTCTATACCGGCATGCTGGACAGGAGGGGTGTCCGCATCATCCGCGACCGTCACTTCCCGTGGCGGCGCATCGGGCTGGTCATGCTCGCCACGGCGCTGGCGGTGTCGCTGGTCATGTTCGGGGTATGGCTCTTCACGGGCCCCGGCTTCCTGGCCGGCGCCGTGAGGCGGGCGGGGCTGTCGCGCGCCGATTACAGCGGGATTGACCGGGTCACCCTGGGCGGGACGGAATACGACCTGGTGAAAAACATGGCCCCGGAACGCGTTCCCGTCTATTACCAGTCGGTGCGGGACATGACGGCCGATTTCAACCGCGCCCGCACGCTCATCAAGGCGGGACAGCACAATGACGCCATCCTGCTGCTTAACGACCTTTACAACAGCAATGTCAATTTCGTCGTGAAGGAAAAGGTCGCGTTCCTCATCAAGTTCGTCACCGACCTCGAGGACCGGGATTATAGCGAGGTGCCCTACGCGAACGTTGAAAAAAACAGGTACCGGTACCGCGGCTTCGCCGTGCGCTGGAAAGGCCGCTTAGGGAAGATCAAACAGCGCGGCGGGAGCCAGGTATTCACCATGAGTATCGACGCCCCGGGGGATAAATCCGGCGGCGCGGCGGATGTCTATTCGCCGGGGGTGATGCCCGGCCTGTCGGACGGCACGCGGGTTCAGCTTGATGGCGTGATAATGGATTTTATCGGAAAAGAGAAGCGCGCCTACGTCATGTCGAGGAACATCAGAATCCTTAAATAACAATCCCTCCCGGGATATTCCCGGAAATTCCGATCTACTTTCTCTTTATGATGACCATGGTGACGTCATCTATCAGCTCGTACCCGGCGAGTTCTTCCAGGATGGCGTCCCGAATCTCGCCGGGTGTCTTCGTGCTGACGCGGCAGAGGATGTCTGCCAGCCGGTCCTGGCCGAACATGTCAGTGCGCGGATTCCGGTGGTTGCGCCGGGTACCCTTCCTCCATGACTCGGTGATGCCGTCCGCGTGAAGGAGCATGATGTCGTTTTTCTTCAGGGCAAATTCCCTGTCGCCGGGCACATGTTCTATGACGTCCTTGAGGCCAAGGATTATCCCGCAGGTTTTAACGGTTTCAACCGCGTCCCGGGCGGAACGGTATACCAGGATGTCCTGGTGGAGCCCCGAGGCATAGAGGCTTCCGCTTCCCAGGCATGCGATCACCGTGATGGTCATGTACTTGTCTTCTTTGAGTTTCTGGATGTTGTCGGCGATCACCGTGTTGACCCGTTCCAGCAGGTCGGAGGGCCTGATGCGGGGATCGCCCGCCAGCACGGTATGGATGGCGGTCTGCACCATCATCATGATGATGCCGGCCGGGACGCCGTGCCCCGAGATGTCGCCGATAACGACCCAGTCCATACCGGCGGTGTTGATGATGTCATAGTAGTCGACGCCGACCATTTCGGCAGGGGCCATGTGGCCGGCGATCTCGTACCCTTCAATCCGGGGCCGTTCCGGTATCAGAATGGTCCGCATCTTTCGCGCCAGTTCCATCTCGCCCCAGACGGTGTCCCGCGCCTTCTCGAGTTCGATGGTGCGCTCTTCGACCATTTTCTGCAGGTTCTCGGAGTAATCCGACAGCGCTTCCCGGGACATTTCGAGGGTGCCTGCCATTTCGTTGAAGTTGTGCGTCATGAATCCGAGCTCGTCGTTCATCGTTATGGGGATTACCACGTCATAGTTTCCTTCCCGGACCTGCGTGATGCCGTTGAGAAGGCGCCGGAGGGGCCGGATGTATGCGCCGAGAAAAAAGATCCTGAAGCCGATGAAGGTCGCCATGAGGATTATGATGAACATGATGATGAACTTGCGCGCCGTCCGGTGATGATACTCCCGGTAGTCGACATGGCTGAAACCGGCTTCGTGCGCCGCCTGGCGGTCGGGATCGAACCTGGCGAAAGCGATGTAGTGGGTCATCCCGTCCACACCGGTCCGGTAGCGCCTCTGTTCCGCCGGGAGCATCGGCGCAACGAACTTGAGGGCTTCCCGCTTCAGGGCGGCACCGTCGATGTTCGCAGAAGCGGCGAGGGAGCGGATGGCCACGGCGAAATGCTCCATCGCGGGGTCGCTGCCGGCCAGGCATGATTCCATGCTGGCCGCGAATTGCCGCTCGGGAAGTCGGGAGAGACAGGCCGACATGGCGGCGGTTTTTTTCCGGATCGCTTTCATGAAGGCGATGGTTTCGGCTGCGGGATCTTCGGTGTCGTCCCGCATGAGTTCCGCATGGGCCAGGATCGTGTCCCGGTATCCGTTGAAGTGGACGGCGCCGCCTTCCAGTATGTTCCCGATTTCGGCGCGGAATTTTGCTACGGGCATTTTTCCCATGTTCCGGATCCGCTCGATGCGCGAGGTATTGCAGAGCTCGCCATGGAGGGCCGCGAAGTCCATGGCCGGGCTGTTTTTATTCACGACATGACGGTCTTCCCTGCTGTTGTATCCGATCAGGTATGCCAGCGAGGGCGGAATACGGCCGGGCTTCCAGGGCCAGGGTCATATCGCTCAACCTCAGTGCGTCGTATGAATCGTCAAGGCCTTTCAGGGAGTAATAAGATACCGCCTGGATTATGATGAGCATGGTGGCTGAGCTGATGCCCGGGATTTTAATCAACAGGCTGGTGCGCTCCCTCGTGGTATTGAAGGAAATGATGAAAACAGCGAAAAAACCGATGATGGTGAAAATGTCCTGGGTGATCTGGCACGTGCCCCGGTCGATGACCCCGATCCTGCTGAATAGATTGGCGGTTGCGGGAACGAGGATGGTTATGAATATTATCAGCAGGATGGCCAGGATGGTCCAGCGCACCCTGTTTTTTGTTGTCGCCACGCGCCTACCGCGGCCATGACCAGAAGGTACGCAATGATCATGAGGGCCATGTACGTGCTAATGGTATCCGCGTTGAAGTCCCAGTAATGGCCGTCGAAATTGTAGATTTTCGGGGGATTATACGTGATGACGATGTAAACGATCCACAGGGGGATTGATATGCAGTAAAGAACGGCCCCGAGGATCCGGGCCAGACGCGGATATTTTTCATCAGGCAGGTAGATGAACACCATGATAAAATGGAATTTCGCTCAGGGTTGCAAAGCCGGCGGTTATCCACCGGTGCTAGGCCGCCAGCGGATGGTAGACCATTGCCGCTACGATGTATCCGGAATAAAAGATCATCAGCAGCACATAGGTTATGGCGAGGTGCAGCGTTGCCTTTGATTTGCGGGGCACCCTTAATAGAATAATCCCCAGCGACAGCATGAATAATGCCGGTATGAGGGCGCACACGGAGAAAAAATTATGATAGATATGGGTGAATATGCCGGATATATCCATATGCATTATGGCTCAATAAATAATTACAGGCCGTCAAACTTCGTGCGACCTCGCATCACCGACGGAATCCCACCCGGGTGAAGCCGCGTGCGGCATAAACAGGTTGCACATGCAGCAGGAATAGCGGGCTAACAATACAGGTAAGAACCGAATTTATCAATCAATATATAAAGGACGGTGATCTTTACGGTCGCCTGGGTGCCGGCCCGTGTCCCCATGGCAAAGCGCAACGGCGGGACATCGCCTGTTTGTCAGGCCGAGAGCGGCCGGAAAGACGGATTGCTCTCCTGTGCCGGTCTCAAATGACCGAGGCGAACATCTCCTTCAATTCTCTCTTTAATATTTTTCCTGACGGGTTCTTCGGGAGCTTGTCCGTGAGGATGATTTTTTTTGGGCATTTGAACCCGGCCAGGTTCTTTTTGCAGTAGTCGATGATGTCCTTCTCCGTTGCCGCTGAACCTGCCTTCAGAACGACCACCGCGGCAACCAGCTCGATCCATTTCGGGTCCGGGAGGCCGATAACGGCGGTCTCTGCCACGTCGGGGTGTTGGTAGATGACCTCTTCCACCTCGCGGGACGCCACGTTCTCCCCGCCGGTCTTGATCATGTCTTTCTTGCGGTCCACCACGTAGAGATAACCGTCTTCGTCGAATTTGCCGAGGTCGCCGCTGTGGAACCATCCGTTGGCAAAGGCCTCGGCGGATTTCTCCGGATCGTTCAGGTATCCCGTCATGACCTGGCCGGAACGGTGGACGATCTCGCCGACCGAGCCCACGGGAACGAAATTGCCGTCGTCGTCCATCAGGCGGGTCTCCACGTTCACCACCGCCTTTCCGGCCGAGCCCGGCTTCAGGAGCTGGTCCTCGGGCTTGAGGATTGTCGCGACCGGGCCCATCTCGGTCTGGCCGTAGTAGTTCCAGAGCCGCAGGCCCGGAAAGGTGTCGGTGAGCCGCTTGATGATTTCCACCGGCATGATGCTCGCGCCGTAGGCCGCCTTTTTCAGGCTCGAGAGGTTGAAGTCGCGGAGCCGGGGATGGTTCAGGAGCCCGATCCAGACGGTGGGCGGCGCGAACATGTGCGTCACCTTGTACTTCTCGATGCACCGCAGCATCTCCAGGGGGTCGGCCTTGTGCAGAATGATGTTTTCGGCCCCGGTGTAGATAAAGGGCATGAGGAAGCAATGGAGCTGCGCGCAGTGGAACAGGGGCAGTCCGTGGAGGCTCACATCCTGCGTTTCGTACTGTCCGTCTATCATGCAGCTGAAATACTGGGTCATGAGGGAGCGGTGGGAGAGCATGGCGCCCTTCGGGCGCGACTCGGTGCCGCTGGTATAGGGTATCTGCACGATGTCTTCGGGAAACACGTCGATATCGGGGTCATCGGCGGGCACGGCGGACATTTCATAGTCAAGGTCGAAGAAGCCTGATGGTGTCTCGGGGCTGGAGATCGGAATCAGCCCCCACGTCTTTATGTTTTTGAAAAGATTCTTCTTTGACTGGATCACGGGGAGGAGCGAGTCTTCCACGAGAAAGATCCTGGCACCGGAATGGGTGACCACGTAATCAACTTCTTCGGCATTGAGCATGAAGTTTATAGGGACCTGCACCGCTCCTATCTTGGCGAGACCCAGGAGGCTGATGGGGTAGTGGTGTGAATTAAACGAGTTAATTGCCACCCTGTCGCCTTTTTTCACACCGAGGCGGAGCATCAGGTTGGCAAAGGAGCATGCTTTTCTTTCAAGGTCGGCAAAGGAAAACGTTTTGTCCCTAAAAACGATGGCTGTTTTATCATTGTATTTGGCTGCAGCCCGGCGGGAAATTTCACCAATGGTATCGCGATTGATTTTATTGGACATTCGACGCCTCCGTGACTAGGTTAGTATACAATCCTGTAATGCCAGTCAATGATGTCTATTAAAATATGGAGAACAGTATAGCTGGGTTTTGTGATTTTATGCTAATAGAATCTGTTATGCCATTGTGGTGTCAGAGTAAAATAATGGTGTCAGAGTAAATGCGGGGCCAGAGGGCCTGTGTTTTCGGTCGTTATGATTCAATATTCTATAGCTGACCGATTGTTATCGGCTGTCCGGGGTCAGAGTAAAATCCGAGTGTGAGATAAAAAACACAGGGTCAGGGCAAGAAATACTATGTATGGGCATTTAATACTTGCCTGTATAAAAAAACATATTACATTATTAACTGGGTAGTCATCCATTTTTTAAACTATTGTGTTACTATTGTGGCTCCAGATACTTTCATTTTGGGGAGGTGGTGTCATGTATAGTCTTTTGATTTCAGTTGTGCTGGATAAATATAAAGACAAATCCTACATGGTTCAGCAAAAAGCCAGGATACTGCTCTACATGATAGGCATACTGGCAGTCATAGTGCTGATGATCACGGTGGCGCTGAATCTCACCATGGAAAACTCCTTCCTGTCCGGAAGAAACGCCGTGAGGTTCCTGATACTCCTGCTTCTCGCGGTGGCGTATGCTATACTCCGTTCCGGCAACTACGCCCTGGCGGCCAACCTGGCCATCTTCGGCTCCCTCGCAGCCATGGGGACCCAGATCGTTCTCGCGGATTTCAAGTCCGGCCTTGATTTCTCGAACCGCCTCCACCTGCTGCATATTTTTATCATCATAACAGCCCTGTTTTCCTCGCGCCGGGCGTCCGTCTTTGCGATGTTCATATCCATCGGCATTGCTGCGGCCGCGGGACTGAATTCACCGGCCCTGGCACCTGCAGAGATTAAGGGCACCCTTGTCGGCTTTTCCGAGAGCCTGGTGATCATCACGGTCGCGTCGATCATCCTCATGAAGATGGTGGACGAAACCATCAGGAGGATAGAGGCCAGCATGAAGACCGAGCAGGAGCACTCGGTCATGAAGAACCTGCTGAATTCGGGCCTGGAACTTTCGAGGAACCTGGCAGACCTGTCCGAGGGACTCAATGCAGAGAACCGGAACCTGTCTCAGCGGACCGTGGAGCACGCCTCGGCCCTCGAGGAGGTGACCGCCACCATCGAGGAAACGGTGGCCGCCATCAGGAAAAACACCGAGAACACGGACCAGGCGTCCCGCCTCGCCGCCGAGTCCACGCGCATAGCCGATGAAGGAGCGCGGATGATCGTGGAGGCCGTTGATTTCATCAGAGACATAGACGCGTCCGGAGAGAAGATATCGCAGATCACCGCGGTGATAAACGAGATCGCCTTCCAGACCAACATCCTGGCCCTCAACGCTTCAATAGAAGCGGCCCGGGCCGGGTCGGCCGGCAAGGGCTTTGCCGTGGTGGCTAACGAGGTCAGGAACCTGGCGAAGCGGGCCGCCGATGCCGCAAAGGAGATAAGCGGCCTCATAGACCAGTCCCTGTCGCGCATTCATCACGGGACGGAACTGGTCAGCAGGAGCGGCGGGGCGCTTTCCGAGATATGCACGTCGATCCGCGGCGTTGACGCCGTTGTCCAGGACATTACCCGGCAGAGCGACGAGCAACAGCGGAGCATCGAGGAGATACGCATTTCCCTCACGCAGATGGACGAGGTGGTGCAGGAGAACTCGGCGCTGGTGGAGAAGACCTCGGCCGTCAGCGACAGCCTGTCGAGGCAGGCCCGTGACCTCATGGCCATGCTGCAGAACGCCGAGGTGTTCGTGAAGGCGTGATTCCTTCTCCGCCGGCCCGGCTAGGGATTCAGCCGCCAGAGGAAGAAGTTGAGAACCGACGCGAAGCTCACCCAGAGCAGGTACGGGACCAGGAGACGGCACGCCGCCCGGGAGACCCGCGCGAAGGCCGCCATGGTGGCCGCTATGGCGAACCAGAGCAGGATGATTTCAATAAATGCCGCGAAGGGCATGTGCAGGTAAAAGAAAAGGAACGACCAGGCGAGATTGAGGAACAGCTGGACGCCGAAGGCCGCAACGGCCGCCCGGGTCTCTTTGTGCGACAGGCCCTTCTTCCACACCAGGTACAGCGCAATCCCCATCATCAGGTAGAGCGCGGTCCAGACCGGGCCGAAGATCCAGTCCGGGGGATTGAAGGACGGCTTGTTCAGGCCGGAGTACCAGGAGCCCACGGATGGCTCCGTCATCAGTGCGCCGATCCCGCCGGCCGCCTGGGGGATGATGATGCTCGCGATGAGCTTGAATATGTTTGATCGTTTCCCTGTTTCCATCCGGCTTCCTCCCGTTATTTGATGATCATGTTTTCTTCCGGCAGCCTGCTGTATACCTGCGCCATCCTTCGCAGGCGCTGAACCATGTCATGGGTCATGCTGTCCTCCCTGAGCTTGAAGCGCCAGTTGCCTTTCGTCGTCCCGGGCCGGTTCATGCGGAATTCCTCGCCGAATCCGAGGATATCCTGGACGGGAATGATTACCAGGTCGGCGACGCTGCGGTATGCCTGGCGTATCAGCTTCCAGTGAAAGTCGGACCAGTCCTCGATGCCCAGGTATTCCATCACGTAGCGGCGCGTTTCCTCGCTGATCTCCGACCCGTAGAACCAGCCGTTGGTCGTGTTGTTGTCATGGGTCCCGGTGTAGAGGATGCAGTTGCGGTTATCAATATTATGGGGCAGGTAATAATTCCTGTTGTTGAAGTCAAAGGCGAACTGCAGTATGCGCATGCCGGGTAGGCCAAGGTCGTCGCGGAGCTTTTCGACTTCAGGGGTGATGATGCCCAGGTCCTCGGCGATAAGGTGGAGGCGCCCCAACTCCTGGCGGAGCTTTTTGAAAAACTGGACGCCCGGGCCTTTGACCCATTTGCCGTTTACCGCGGTTTTTTCATTTTCCGGGATCGACCAGTACGCTTCGAACCCGCGAAAATGATCGATGCGGATGATGTCCACCAGCTTGTGAAGGTGGCTGATGCGCCGCGCCCACCAGTTGAATGTATCGGCTGACAGGGCCGTTCCCTGCTTCCACCGGTAGAGCGGGTTGCCCCAGCGCTGTCCCGTGTCGCTGAAATAATCCGGGGGAACGCCTGCCACGGACAGGGGACGGCGCGTTTCATCGTCCAGCAGGAGGATTTCGGGATGTGCCCACGCGTCGGCGCTTTCCATGGTCACGTAAATGGGAATGTCGCCGATGATCTCCACGCCCAGCTTCATGCATTCGTTCCTGAAATCGGCCCACTGCCGGAAGAAGAGAAACTGGAGGAAACGGTGGAAACGGACCTCTCCGGCGAGCTTTTCGCTCCACAGCTTGAGGGCATCGGGCCGGCGCTTCGAAATGTCCTCGTCCCATTCCAGCCATTCGGTGGTCCCGGTTTCGGCGGCAATGGCGGAAAAGAGCGCGAAATCCTTCAGCCAGTAACCTTCCGATTCACAGAATTTTTCGTATGCCGCGAGGTCCTCCTCGGACGCGTGTGAAAAAAACCCCGCGCAGGCCTTTTCCAGGAGGGGGAGCTTGTGCGCAATGACTTCCTCGAAAGGCACGGTGTAACCTTCCGCCACGGGGAAAGGTTTTACGTCGCCGGAATGCCACGGTTCTTCGGCTATTTTTTCCAAGCTGATGAAATGCCAGTTGCCGGCGAAAGCGGAGGTCGACGCGTAGGGGGAGTAATCGAGCTTCGCATCAACGGGGCCGATGGGAAGGATCTGCCAGTATTTCATCCCCGCGTCCTTGAGGCGTCCGGCGAACTCTTTCGCCTCGGGCCCGAGGGTTCCGATGCCGTATTTCCCCGGCAGGCTGGTTATGTGGAGCAGGGCACCGCTGGAACGTTCGAGTTTCATGCCTTTATGTCCTTAATCAAATAACGGCTGAACCGCCTGTCCCGCGAGCAGGCGGCACGGACGCCGCCGGCAGCCGAGGCTTACAGGACGTAAATACGAGGCGAAGCGAGCGGGGCAGGCGGTCTGCCGTTACCGCAAGCTGTTCATCCTTTCCAGTATCTCCTTGAGCATGTTGATATGCTCTCCGTATTTGGACCAGTTTCCCTCGCGCATGCTGGCCTCGGCCTGGTTATAATGATTCATGGCCCGCACTGCCAGGTCCCTGAGCCGTGTCTCCAGCGACCCCTCAGTGAGGCCGGTGTCGATGAAGGTCGTTCCCGAGAAGAGCCGCTCCAGCGCCGCGGGGAGGTCCTTCTCCATGACGATCCTGTCGGAGAAGGCAACGATGACCCGCTTGAGTTCCGGCATCTCGCTTGATTCCACCTTGAGGTACAGGGGCTCGATGAACAGTATCGACTCTTCGATGGGGATGGCCAGCATGTTCCCCCGGATGATGCTGGACCCCTTCTGGCTCCAGAGGGCGAGCTGCTTGGATATGTCCGGGTTCTGGTTTATGCGCGCCTCGACCTGGAGCGGACCGTAGGAGAGCTTGTCCTTGGGCAGCATGTAGAGCTTGAGCTCGCCGTAATCTGGCATGTCGCACTTGGCCGTAAGGAAGGCGATCATGTTGTCCTTCTTGTAGGGCGTGAAGGGGATGATGAGGATGAATTCGTCCCTCTTTTCGTCGGGGAGCCTGGTGACCAGGTAGTAGCTATGGACCGGCTCCTCTTTGCTTTCGAAGACCTGCCGGGCGATGTGCCACGCGTCTTCGTTATTGTAGAACACGTTGGGATTCGTCATGTGGTAGCGGAGGAGCGTCCGCGCCTGTATGGTGAAGTAGCTCTCCGGATATCTGAGGTGGGCCCTGAGGTCGGCCGGCATCGCAGACATCTTCTTGAAAATGCCAGGGAAGATGTTCTGGTACACCCTGATAATCGGGTCGTTTTCGTCCGCCACGTAGTAGTCCATGGTCCCGTTATAGGCGTCGATGACGATCTTGACGCTGTTGCGGATGTAATTTATCTTCCGCTTCCCGATCGAGATGGGAGTGGAGTAGGGGAACTGGTCCGAGGTGGTGTAGGCGTCGATGATCCAGTAGAGCTTTTTGTCGGATATGGCCAGGTACGGGTCGGTGTCGAAATCGAGGAACGGCGTGAACTCCTGCGCCATTTCCATGATGTTGCGGCGGTAATGTATCCTGCTGCCGCCGCCGATGGTGCCCGATATCAGGATATTGATGTCCTTGAAGGCGGCGGCGAACAGCAGGCGCTTGAAGATAGAATCGAGCCTGATCCCGCCGGTGCCGCTGTACTCGGTGAACTTGTTGATGTCCCCTGAGGGATAGTCGAATTCTTTCATGCTGGTGTTGGTGATCACGTAGGAATTGTTGTGTTCGCCGAAGTAGATCTCCGGGCGCTCGATGGGTATGTCGACGGCGAATTTCGGCGGGATGTCGTAGATCAGCATCTCGGGCTGGCCTTCCGATGTTATCTTGTCGACCCGGGAAAGGACGACGCCGTAGCCGTGGGTGTAGAGCAGGTGCCGGTTCTGCCAGGTCTGGCTGTTCTTGCCCAGCCGGTCGATGGACAGCTCCCGGGCCGACACGTTAACGGCGCTTTTCCTGTCCTTGATGATGTAGCGGTCGACGTCCACGTCGTTGAAGAAGTAATAGGGCTTGAGCTCCTGCAGCTGCTTGTAGGTCTGTTTCAGGGGGCGCCAGTCCCACAGCCTCACGTTTTCCAGGGTGTTGCGGTTCCTGATGATGTCCTGGTAGGTCAGGTTCTGCTTGTTGGCGAAGGGCGTCTCCCGCACCTTCTCGATGTCGTAGGCTATGCGGGTGAATTGTATGTTATGCTTGATATAGGGCTCCTCTTTCCCGAACTCGTTGGGCACCACGATGAAGCGCTGCTGTATCCCGGGGAAGACCACACCCAGAATGAAGTAGACGGGGATGATGGCGCTGAGGAGGATCAGGGGGAGCTTGAAGCTCCGCTTGAAGATATTGAACAGGAACAGCGCCGACGCGATGAAGGATATGACCATGGCGGCGTTGTATGCCAGAAGGTTGGCGTGCACCGCGGTGTAGCCCGCCCCGTAGAACTTGCCGATCTTGGACGAAAGAAGCTCATAGGCGTCCAGCTTGTAGCCGAGGCCGTACAGGAAAACGGTCATCGCCAGGAGGGTCGAGATGTGCGCCCGGGCGAAGAGTGAAAACTCCAGCTTGGCGTTCTTGAAGAGGATGCCCCCGTTGACGATGTGGAACAGGACTGAAAAAAGGGCCGTTATGACCAGGGCCGACATGAGCCATCCGTACAGGAACTGGAGGAAGGGGAGCTTGAACACGTAGAGGCCCAGGTCCTGGCCGAATATCGGGTCTTTTGGAAAGCCCGTGAAGGGGACGGCGTTCGTGAACATCAGGTATTCCTTCCAGAAGGAGGAGGCGGCGCCGCCCATCATGAATCCTGCCGCCACCACGCTGATCGCCAGTATGATGAACAGGGCCCGCTTCGGCGTTCCCAGGACCGGCAGCTGCAGCCGGTTGAGGATGTTGTTCGCGAATATCCGTCCCTTGCCGCCCAGGACACGGATCAGGAGAAAGTTGAACGAGAATATGCCGATGAAAATGAGGCCGAAAAGGATGTGCACGTTGAATTTCGTGAAAAACAGGACCCAGAAAATATTGAGGCCCTTGTACATCCTGAACCATTCGAGGTCCGCGTAGAAGCCGGAGGAGAAGCTTATCATCGCGTAAAGAATGACAAAGACAGTTATCCCGATAATGTATTTTTTATTCATTGCATAATTCCGGTTAATTAGTGTCAAGCAGGCTATGCTATGCGCAAAATCGGCCGGCCGGTAAACTCAAGGCCTCTCGCGGCGGCTCGATGGGGCCTCCGCACCGTCAAGGATGCGATATTTCGTATGGTTTATCAAGCTATTTTTTTAGCGGGTTGACCGCACGGGGCCGGGGGCCCGTCGTCAATTTCGCCTTGACATGATTACCTCTTTTTATTGTCATGGGGATCGCCAAAGGCCCCCGGAACCATCCAGAAGGAGGGCTTATTAAGAAGCGCGGTTCATGGACCGCGCTTAATCGATGGATAACGACGGTATGGGAAGGCCCCTATGAGCAACAATTGCGAGGATAAAAAGAAGATGATTTCCCACAAAGTCCTGGGGGTGAAGCCCTTCATGGTCATGGACGTGATGGCCCGGGCCGAAGAACTGGAGCACGACGGCAAGGACATAATCCACCTCGAGGTGGGGGAGCCCGATTTCGAGACGCCGGAGGTGATCCGGGAAGCGGCCATCGAGGCTATCCGCTCCGGCAAGACCCACTATACCCATGCCATGGGCATCCTGGAGCTCCGGGAAGAGATCTGCGAACACTACCACCGGGAATACGGCGTATCCATCACGCCGGACCGGGTCTTGGTCACCTCCGGCACGTCGCCGGCCATGCTCCTTATGATGCTTTCCATCCTGGAGCCTGACGAAGAGGTGGTCCTCTCGAATCCCCACTACGCCTGCTACCCCAACTTCATCGAGGCGGTGGGCGGAAGGGTCGTCGAGGTCCGCACGGACCCCGATGACGGGTTCCAGTACCGGCCTGAACAGATCCGCTCGGTACAGAGCGGCAGGACCAAGGCGATCCTCATCAACTCGCCCTCCAATCCGACGGGCATCGTCATGACGGAAAAGAACATGGAGGAGATAGCCGGGTTCGGGAACCAGTTTATCCTCTCAGACGAGATTTACCACGGCCTGGTCTACGAGGGGAGGGCCCATTCAATCCTGGAGTACACGGACCGGGCCTTTGTCATCAACGGCTTTTCCAAGCTCTACGCCATGACCGGGTGGCGCCTCGGGTACCTCATCTTTCCCAAAGAATTTTCCCGCGTCATGGAGCGACTGCACCAGAACTTCGCCATATCGGCCAACAGCTTCGTCCAGATCGCCGGCATCGCCGCCCTCAGGCACGGCGGGCCGGACATCGAACGGATGAAGGCGGTCTACAACGAGCGCCGCGTCTACATGATACGCCGGCTCAAGGAGCTGGGGTTCCGGCTCCACGTGGAGCCAACCGGCGCCTTCTACGTTTTCGCCGACGCCAGCCACTTCTGCACCGATTCGTACCGCGAGGCCTTCAGGATACTGGATACCGTCAGGGTGGGCGTCACGCCGGGCATCGATTTCGGCTCCGGCGGCGAGGGCTTCCTCCGGTTCTCATACGCGAATTCCCTTGATAATATCAAAGAAGGGCTGGATCGGGTAGAGGCGTATCTCAAGGAGCGCGTCTAGGTGGCGGCGGACCGGGGGTCAATCCTTTTCAAGCAGCTTTTGTATGGTGCCGACCATGCCGGCCATATCGATGACCGGCTTCAGGAACACCTGCTCTTTGCCGATGCCGATTTCCGTCAGGGCGCGCGGGATGGAGTAGGTCATGGACCCCGTGTGGATTATGAACTTCATTGCCGGCTGGACCTGGTGGGCCTTGAGGATGAAGGTGTTGCCGTCCATGCCCGGCAGGCGCATGTCGATGATGCCGATGTCGAATTTCCGGCTCTTGACCCTCTCGAGTCCGGATTCCCCATCGCCGGCGGTATCCACGCTGTAACCCTCGTCCTCTAGGTAGGCCACCAGGTTTTCCTGCAGGTGTTCCTCGTCATCAACGATAAGTATGGTAGCTTTTCCGCTCATGCTCTCTCCCTTTTTGTCGGAAGCGTAATGGTAAACCTCGTTCCCCGGTCCGGCACCGAATCCACGGCTATCGTGCCGTGATGATTGTTGGTGATGATGAAATATGACACCGACAGCCCGAGACCGGTCCCGGCGCCGGATTCCTTGGTCGTAAAAAACGGCTCGAAGATATGCTTCTTGAGATCGTCGCTCATGCCCGGGCCGTTGTCCTCAACTTCGATATGGGCCGACTCGCCCTCCTTCCTGAGGCGCACCGCGATCCTCGGGCTTTCGCCCTCCGCGTAGTTCTTCCCCCGGATCGCGTGGGCCGCGTTTCTCACCAGGTTCAGGATCACCTGCTGGATTTCAACGGCAACGCACTCGACGGGGGGCATTCCTTTCTCGAAATCCCGGACGATTTCAATATGGCGGAAATCGTAACTTTTTTTCAAGTCATAATCGCTGGCCGCCAGTTCAATTGTCTTATCGAGCAGGTCCTCAAGCCTGACCGTGTCGCTCCGGGATTCACTGCGCCGGCTGAAATTCAGCATGTTGCTGACGATCCTCGAAGCGCGCTCTCCCATCTCGCGGATGCCGTCTATCAGCCGGGGGATGTCCCGTTTCTCGAGGTAGACGAGCATCTTATTGAAATCAACGCCGGCCTCCTGAGCCGCCCCGGTGTTGTTCCGGTTGTCGGGAGAGAGGCGCCGCTGGATGTTCTGGGCGGCCAGCAGGATGCCGCTCAGGGGATTGTTGATCTCGTGGGCCATGCCGGCGGCCAGGCCGCCGACGGACATCATCTTTTCAGTCTGGATCATCATTTCCTCGAGGCGCACCCGCGCGGTGACGTCGTCTATCCGTATCACGGCACCCTCGACGCCGTCCGCGATGAGGGGGTAGATCAGGAGGTCGGAGTAGGTGGTCTCGGTCTTTTCCCTCTGCACCAGTTTTTCAAGCTTCTGCGGCTCCTTTCTGGTTATGGCGATCCGCATCCTGTCCATGTACTGGTTCAGTCGCGGATAGACCTCGCCCAGGTAGAAGCCCATGACCTCGTCCTCCCGCCGGCCGGTCATTTTTTCTGCGGCCATGTTCCAGTGGGTGATCTTCCCCTCGGCGTCAACGCCCACCACCACGGACGGCATGGAGTCAATGATGTTTTTCAGGTAATGGTTGATCCGGTCGATTTTCTGGTTGCTGTCCCTGACCGATGCCGTCATCTTGTTGAACGCGTCCACCAGGGATCCGATCTCGTCCTCCATTTTAACCGGCACCGAGGCCTCCAGGTTGCCCTCGTCGACCCTCCGGACCCCCTTCAGGAGGTCGTGCAGAGGATTCACCAGGGCGCCGCGGAAGAACATCGGAAATCCCACCATGACGAGGATGATAACCGCCGCCAGCAGGTAGACCAGCTTGATCGACGAATTATGGATGAATGAGCGGTAGCTGAAATAGGAAAACCCCGCCTCGTAAATGCAGCCCGCGCCGGCGTCCGCCGCCTGGTATGAGACGAAATGCTCGTCTCCGAGCCCCAGGCGATACAAACGGATACCCGCCCCCTCCATGGGCGCGAGGTATTTCATCATCTCGCCGCGCAAATCTTCCCCCTCCAGCCTGCTTGATTCCAAGCACCCGAGCATGACCACTTTGAAAGGTTCGAATGACCGGTTCGTATTGTTGAGATAGGCGCGCAGGTCGTTCCGGAAGTTTTCCCGGCCAAGCTCCTTGATCTTAAACCGGTGGTAGGATGTTATCGAGTTCAGCCTGTCAATGTATCTCATGACGGCGCGCTTGTTCTTGGCCATGCCCGGCAGCAGCGGCCCGGCATAATCCTCGATCGCTGAACGGTATCCGGTGAAATACGGATGCGTGGAGGATGTCATCCTGGAAAGGCTGACGGCAAAATCGTCATCCGGAACGGCGGCGAGTTTTTCGTACATGAGGGTGTTGGCAAGGTCGTACCGGATGTTGATCCTGATCGGAAGGACGTCCCCCGTGAGCTCCTGTCCGTATTTATTGTCCGGCCCGGAGTAGCGGACCAGGTACTTGAGGTCGGCAGGCCGGTACGAGGGGTCAAGGATGCAGCGGGCCAGTTTCTGTTTCTGGATCATGTCATACGCCTCTTCCCGCTCCCGTGAAGTATAGTAGCTCAGGCCCTGGAATACGACCAGGAAGGCGACCATGCTGATGCCCACGATGTTGGCCATTATGGTGGTCCTGTTCCTGGTCACGTTGGTGTAAACCGTGACGGCGAGAAAGAAGCCGAGCACGGTCACCAGGTTCCAGGATACCTGGAAGATGTCGCGCGGGATGGTCCCCTCCCTGCTCAGGGCATTGGTTATGCCGGGGACAACCGAGATGATCATGAAACAGATGAGCATGTACAGGACATGCTTGTTGCCGGGTCTGTGCGTCACGATGAAGCGCCATATGCCGGCGATGATGCAGGCAAGGATGTAGCAGATGATAACGATGGAGATCAGGTAGCTCAATGGGTCAAGGTCAAGGTCCCAGTAGTGCCCGTCGAAGCGGAAGATGGTCCGCGCCTCCAGGGATTTTACCACGAACACGGCATCAACGGCTAGGGAAATAACCCACAGGAGGGCCAGCATGATGCGCGCGGCGCGGACATTCCGTTCATCCGGGAAATAGAAGAAGAACTGGACCATGTAAATAAGGCCCGGTATCACGGAAAACACCGTGAGCCACCGGTGGAACGCCGACAGGGGGTGGTAGAAGGACGACGTCAGAAGATAGCCCGTGTTCTGGATCATGATAAAGAAATAGATCAGGATCATGCAGGTGGTGGCTTTCGCTTTTTTCGGAATGATAAGAAAATAGAGGACGACGGCGACGTTGAATAGCGTGGCGATGAGGGCGCCGGTGGCGAAGAAATTAATGTAAATGTGATCAAATATATGTGTAAGCATGGTAAAACGCCGCCCGATCACCGGGATTTGTCTTCTACCGTTTTATATCGCTGACCTCGACATTAAAAGTGAAGTGTTTTTCAAGGAATAGATCCACGCAGGCCTTCGCCACGCGCTCATCATACAGCACCCGGGAATTCTTCATGATTTCGTCAAGGGCGGTGTCGGTGCCGAGGGCCTTCCGGTAGGGGCGGTGCGATACCATTGATTCGATCACGTCGGCCACTCGGATTATTTTGGCATAAAGAAGTATCCCGTCGCCGGTCAGCCCATCGGGGTATCCGGACCCGTCAAGGTTTTCATGGTGCTGGAGCACGATCTGGGCCACGGGCCAGGGGAATTCTATCCTTTTCAGGATGTCATATCCCGCCTGGCAGTGCAGCTTGATATACTTATACTCTATGGGATTGAGCTGGCCGGTCTTGACCAGTATCTCCGCCGGTATCGACAGTTTCCCGATGTCATGGAGCATGGCCGCCGCGTGGACTCCCTTCACTTCCTCGTCCGACAGGTCAAGTCCCAGGGCGATCGCCCTGGACAGGGACGCCACCCGCCGCTGATGGCCCCCGGTAAAGGGGTCCCGCATCTCCGCAATGGAAGAGAGAGTGTCGATAATGCCCGCCAGGGAGCGCTCGAGGCTGTCGAGGGACTTCACCAGCTTGTCTTCGGCAAAGATCCTCTCTTTGATTTCGTTGGAGAGGCGTGCGTTGATCTCCTGGAGCTCGGCGGTGGTTTTTTCAAGGGCAGCTGTACGTTTCGCGATTTCATCTTCAAGGTGGGCCCGGTAGCGCTCATTTTCCTTTATCAGCCGGGATCGTTCCAGGGACCTGCCGATGGCGTAATCGAGTACCTCCATCTCCACAATGGGTTTGTTGATATAATCCCACGCCCCCAGGTGTATTGCTTCTATTGCGTCTATGATGTTGCCGGTCCCTGATACGATGATGACCGGTGTATCCGGTGATTCTTTTCGTATTTCACCCAGGACTTCAAGGCCGCCCATTTCCGGCATGCGCAGGTCAAGGAGCACCAGGTCGGGTCGGTGTCTCCGGAACATTTCCAGGCCGGTCCTTCCGTTGGCCGCCTCTGAGACCGCATAGCCGCTGTCTTCAAGATAGGAGACGATATTGTTCCTCAAGATGTCCTCGTCTTCTATGGCCAATATGGCAATTCGGGATCTGTCATTCAAAGGGAGCCACCTTTCTTTATTATGATCTCTCTCTCTGCTCCTCCGCGAAAACCATGCCAGTATGTTCCCGGATTTAAAGTAACAACATTTTTATTAAATTTCTATAATGATTGGATATTTATTCATATTTTTATATATTAGTTTTGTTGCGTATCGGGATTTTTCATTTCAATCCCCGCCTGAGAGGGTGAGGAATCCTGAAATATACACGTTCTATTTAAAACTTCTCCTCATCCCGGATTGCCGGGGTTCGTCGAAATGACAGTTTTGCATTAAATTTATCAGTGTCAGGCCTGATTGATTGTTGATTAAGGTCGGCATAACAATGCAATAATGGCAATGGTGTCATCATGTCCTGTGAGAGGCTGGTGAAAGGATTTGAACAAAGACGCCGTCATCCTGTTTCTGAGGTATCCGGAGCGGGGTAAAATGAAGGTCCGGCTCGCGCAGGAGGTGGGCGATGATCTCGCCTTTGAGCTTCATGTCCGATTCATCCGGGACATCCTTAACACGCTGCGCGCCGTAAACGCCGAAACCATAATCGTCGGCACCGGGTCGACGGGGAAGGGCCCGCCGGGAATTTTCGGCAAATCGATCCGCCTCGTGCAGCGCGGCCATAATTTCGGCGAGCGTCTTCACAATGCCTTCGCCGACGTTTTTTACCGGGGCTTTGACCGCGCCGCCCTTATCGGCATCGAATGCCCGGGTCTTCGCGCTGATTATATCCGGCAGGCCCTCGGCGAGCTGGGGAACCATGACGCCGTGATCGGGCCGGACCGGGACGGTGGGTATGGCCTGTTGGCCCTCCATGGGCGTTCCCTGCGGGCCGAATTTTTCGAGGACATCCCATGGGGCACGGCGCGGGTGTTCGTTGAAACCGTTGGGAAGATCGAGGATGCCCTCCTGGAGCTGTCAATCCTTGATCAGATGGAACGCGTCAACGGGGTGGAAGACCTCGTGCGTCTTGCCGGTGAAGGGGGCTCGCCGGCGATCATCACCAGGCAGTTCCTGGAGCAGCACAGGGAGAAACTGATGGAGAATATTTGAGGATCCACCGATATCGGTTATCGGTTGTTGTCATCAAACGTTGATCTGGAATATCCGGTAGCCCTTGTAACAGTCTGAATTCAGGTACTTGAGGGCGCCGATCATCTTCTTGTTTGTTTCAACGATGAGGGAGCAGTCAGACTGGACGTAGCCGAGGCCTAACCCGATCTCGATGGTCATGAGGATCAGTATCTGGTCGATGTTCTGGCCCCGGTATTCCGGCATGACGCCCATCAGGATGGTCCTGAGCGTTTTCGTTCTCTTTACCTTCCACAGGAGCTTCACGATCCTCCAGGGGTAGAGTTTTCCTTTGAGCGCGGCAATGCCGGGGTTGGCGTCAGGCACCGAAAGGATGAATCCGACGGTCTTGCCGCCCTGTTCGGCGAAAATAGCGAGTTCGGGGATGATGACCATTTTGAGCTCGTCAAACATCAGCGTAAACTGCTTGTCGGTAAGGGGAAGGTGGTCCATGTTGCCTTCCCAGGCGGCATTGAAAATACGCTTTACGTCATCCGCCCTGTTGGGGATATCCTTCTTCTTGGCAATAATGAATTTGATGTCGCTCTTTTTCATCATCTCTTCGCGCATCTTGAAAAGCGGGTCCCAGTTGATGCCGTCCTTCTTCACCATGAAGCAGAACCAGTCAATATACTTTTCGAAGCCGTAGGCCAGGGCGTGTTTTTCATACCAGTGGGCGAAATGGAACATGCCGATGACCGGCATCCTGCCGTTATTGATGCAGTCAAATCCGACCGAATCGTATATGGTGAAGCTCTGGGGACCGTTCATTTTCTTCTTGCCTTTGGCGCGGAGCCACTCCCGGGCCGTATCAAAAAGCGCCTTTGAAACATTCAGGTTGTCGATGCATTCGTAGAAGCCGAAAAAGCCGGTGTCCCTGTCATATTTTTCCTCGTAGCGTGAATAGGTATGGGCGGTGATCCGGCCCGCAGGCTTGCCATCAAGGTAGGCGATGAACAGTTGCGCCTCGCCATGCTCGAAGAAGTATCCCTCATCCGGATCGAAAAAATGGAGCTGGTCTTTTATAACGGGCGGCACCCAGGCGGGATCGTCCCTGTATATTTCAGCTGTCCATGGCACCTTGATGAATTCGATAAGCATTTTTTTATCGGTGACTTTTTTAACCTCAATGTTCTGTTGCATTATGATGACCTGCCCTCTGTCGTGATGATTTCATGTACCCTGAACGGGCGTTGCCTATATCGGGCAACACGATATGCAAATTTTATGTTTTATGTCCATCCTTTTTTAATTAATAAATAGGCCGAAAAGGGCCGATGTCCAGGCCGTCGTGGGGACTTCGCTGGAGCGCCGTCATTTTCCCTTACTCTAGTAAGGATGAAAATAAAGTTCTTTACAAAAAATTGCCTCATTATTATTTTCCATCTACAGTTTCCCGGAAAAATGCATTGATGGATTTTTCCGGGAGCGGTTTTACAAGGCAAATCCGTAATACAAGAGGTTTTTCCCGGCTAACGCCATGAAAAACGGCGGTAGATCTGCCAGACAGGATATCCCGAAGCAGCCATCTAGCGCACAATCCCGATTGTTATCGGTGCTGTCCTAAATCATACTATAAAAACTATGTAACTATGCTGCCTGTGCACGGTTCCGCAGGCTCCGGCACAGTCTCATGTGATACAGTTTTTGGGAGGTCCCTGAATGCTTAAGGAATACAAAGCTGATCAAATACGGAATGTCGCCATCGTCGGCCACGGCGGAACCGGAAAATCCACGCTCTTTGACGCAATGCTCATGGTCGGGGGCAAGGTTGACAAGATTGGAACCCCAAACCAAGGCACTCTCACTTCAGATTTCGATGATGATGAAAAGAAAAGGATGATGTCGATCCGGAGCGCACTCGGCTTCGTCGAGCTGGACGGAGTGAAAATAAATTTCATTGATACGCCGGGAACGGCGGACTTTATCGGGGAGGCCCGCGCCGCCATTCAGGTGGCGGAGACGGTCATCCTCGTCGTGGATGCCGTGGACGGGGTCCAGATCGAAACCGAGAAGGCCTGGCGTTACCTTGCCGAGAACAATATCCCGCGGATCATCTTCGTGAACAAGATGGACAAGGAACGGGCCAGCTTCGAAAAGGTCATGGAAAACATCAAGACCGGCCTGAAAGCCAATATCGCCCCGCTCTGCATCCCCAGCGGCGAGGCGGACACGTTCGCCGGCGTCATTGACCTGTACCGGATGAAGCTCCAGACCCCCAAGGCCGGCGGCAAGGATGTCGCCGTCGCCGACGTCCCGGCCGACGTCAAGGCGAAGGCCGAGGCCGAGCGCACCAAGCTGGTCGAAGTGGCGGCTGAAGGAGACGATGCGCTGATCGAGAAATTTCTTGAAGGCGAGGCCCTTACCGACGATGAGATCAAGAAAGGACTCCAGGCCCAGCTGGCCAACGCGAAACTGTTCCCGGTGGTCTGCGGCTCCTCCCTGTCCGCCACCGGCGTGAAAAACCTGCTTAACGTCATAAAGGATTTCGCCCCGGCTCCGAAGATCGGCAGGGAGTATGCCGGCCATGACGCCGATGACGCCTCAAAGGAAATCAAGATACCGATGGGCGAGAACGGCACCCTGGCCGCGGTGGTATGGAAGACCTACATCGACCAGTACGCCGGCCGGTTCAATTACCTTAAAGTGATATCAGGGTCCATGCTTCCGGACGTTGAGGTGTTCAACCCGAACAGGAAGGCCCGCGAGCGCATATCGAAGCTTTATACCATGGTTGGCAGCAAGCAGGAAGAGATGCCGAAGATCAACGCCGGCGATATCGGCGTGGTCGTGAAGCTCGACAAGACCGCGACGGGAGACACTCTCTGCGACTCCAAGAAGCCCCTGGTGCTGACGACCATCAGCTTTCCCAACCCGGTGTTCTCGTACGCCATCGAGGTCGTCAACAAGGCCGAGGTCGACAAGGTGGGACAGTTTTTCACCAGGGTCACGGAAGAAAATCCGACCCTCACCTACGCTTATAACGCTGAAACAGCCGAGTCCGTCCTCTCCGGCATGGGCGAGATACAGCTGGGAATCGTGCTCAACTCTCTCAAGGAAAAAAACAAGATCGAGGTCAGGACCAGGGAACCCCGCGTGCCGTACCGCGAAACCATCACCAAGAAAGCCGAATCAAATTACCGGCACAAGAAGCAGTCCGGCGGGCACGGGCAGTTCGGCGAAGTCTATATCCGCATGGCCCCCAAGCCCCGCGGGTCCGGCTTTGAATTCAAGGAGACCATATTCGGCGGGGCCATACCGAAGCAGTACATCCCCGGAGTTGAAAAGGGCATTATAGAGGCGCTGAATGAAGGCGTCCTTGGCAAGTTCCCCGTTGTCGACGTCGAGGTCGAGCTCTATGATGGGAAATATCACGATGTTGACTCCTCTGAGCTTTCCTTCAAGATAGCCTCCCGTACCGCCTTCAAGATGGGCATGGAGAAGGCCGGCCCGCAGCTCCTGGAGCCGATCATGGATGTTAATATCTACGTGGACAAGCAGTTCATGGGAGACATCCTGAGCGACGTGACAAGCCGCCGCGGAAAGGTCCTGGGCATGGAAAGCGCCGACGAGACCGGCGGAAGCGTGTCCGTAATACGGGCGCAGATCCCTCTGGCGGAAATGCTGCGCTATACCATTGACCTGCGCGGCATGACCAGCGGCAAGGCAACCTTTGAGATGAAGTTTTCCCACTACGATCCCATATCGGGACGCGAGGCGGACAATGTTATCGCCGCCCGCAAGAAACTTCTCGAAGAAGAAGCTAACAAGTAGCATATCCCCGCCCGGGGCGGGTCCAGTCACCCGTCCCGGGCTTATCGTCCGGTAACCCTATGAACATCATCATATTTGAAGATGGCCTCCATGATAATTTTTATCCTCTTTCAGTGACGAAACCGCTCTGGGAGCTCAGGTCGGGCCTCTTCTCGTTCCGGGAGCGCATCGAGATCTTTGTCCGGAGGGACCCCGGCCTCGCCGGCGCCGGTCTCTACTTTTTCACCCGAGACTACCTTGTACCCCGGTTCCGGGAGCTTTATCCGCAGGTTCACATAAACGATTTTTCAATTTTTGACCATGACGGGGAGTTCCTGTTTGTCAACGCGGTAAAATATCCGTCCAGAACCGATTTTGCCATAGATAAAAACAGCGCCGTCATACTCGGGCCGGTGCCGGTCCTTGCCCGCGTCGACGCGGGAATGATAATGAAACCGTTTGACTCGATTCCCACAATGTTGATGAAACTGGGCCTTGCCAAGGTCGATTATTATGAACAGTATGAAGGCCCGGGAACGGGCCGAAAGGCGAATTTCATCTGGGACCTGATGGATGCGAATCCGGATATTATCCGCGGCGATTACGGTCTCGCGGGATACGCGGGGAACGGCGCCGCAAGAAATGATGTAACTATTTCCGGCGACGAAACTCAGGTATATATTGAGGACGGCGTTGTTTTTGACCCCTATGTGTTCATCGACGCGACAGGGGGGCCGGTTGTCGTCGGCTCGGGGACAAAGATAAATTCATTTTCCAGGATAGAAGGGCCCTGCGTGATAGGGCGTGACTCCCTCATCCTGGGGGCGAAGGTCCGGGGCGGCACCTCCATCGGGACGTGCTGCCGGATCGGCGGCGAGATCGAGCGGTCGATATTCCACGGCTACTGCAACAAGTACCATGACGGCTTCATCGGCCATTCCTATATCGGCGAATGGATAAACATGGGCGCGCTGACGACGAACAGTGACCTGAAAAACAATTACACCAACGTGAAGGTGTATACCCCGGGCTCGCGGAAAAAGACGGGCCTCAGAAAAGTGGGCTGTTTCATGGGCGATTTCGTCAAGACCAGCATCGGCACGCTGATCAATACCGGCACGAGCATCGGACCGGGCGCCATGCTGGTCCATGCGGGAATGCTCACTCCGTTCCATATCCCACCGTTCACCTGGTACATGAACGGGGAGACCGTCAGGACGGCCGGCCTTGATGATTTCATCTCCACCTGCCGGGAGGCCATGAACCGGAGAAATGTGCCGGTCACGGAAGAATTTATCGCCATGATCCGGACGATCCATGCAATGTCAACGCCGGAGCGGGAGCAGCAATGAGCCGCCAGAGCGTACTCCAGACATCCCTTGCCCTGATCATATCGTTTTTTATCCACCTTGTAACCATGGTAAGCCTCATCGTTCCCCGGATAGGAGATATATGGGGGACCCAGAAAATGATGAACGATATTTTCGGCAGCGAAGGGGCCGGCAGGGACATCATTGTCAATATCAACCAGGATGACCGCCGGGTCGTGACCCCGGACACGCTCCTCTCCGACAGGGACTCCAGCGCAAAAGGACATATCACTAAAAGAGCCGGCAGCAGGTGGCTCAACAATTCCCTCGATTTCAAGGTCCTCCGGGGCGACAAGGGCAAGGGGAGGGGCGATTCAACCGCTTCCGCCCATGCCGGCAGGGACCGGGGCATGGTGTCCGATGATTCGGAAATGGTGGCCGTCATCGAGCGGAACGACAGCGCGGGCCGGGATGCGGGGAATTACGGCATTTTCGACGAGACCCTTCTTCCCGACAAGAATGACGTGAGCCGTGAGAACGCACTTTTTTATTCCAATGACGGCCGCTTCAGCTTCAATACCGTCAAGTTCAAGGACTTCAAGTACTTCAAAAACATGAAGGACAAGATCGCGTCCAACTGGTTCCCGCCCCTCATGGCGAATTCTGTCGTCCAGGGGTATAATCCCCTCTCGGGCGAATACGCGCCGGGGTACACGCGCATCATGGCCATACCGAGCCAGGAAGTGAAAATGGTTTTCGTGCTGGACAAGAAGGGGGATGTCATACATATCCAGATCCTTGACTCCCTCGGGAACAAGCCCCTCAACGCCTCCTGCTATGATGCCATCAGGCTTTCGAAAAGCTTCGGGCCGGTGCCAAAGGACCTCCTGAAGGGTGATGTGCTGGTCATCCCCTTTATTTTCGGTTATTACGTGTACTAGAGGCTGTCCCGCCCCCCACGGAAGGGTGCTTTATAAGTAAAATTAAAAAAGTCTACTCCTTATCGATTAACTCTTTCAACGTTATATCGCCGACCACTTTCTGCCTGCTTGCCGTTATTTGGCTGAAGAGTTTTCCCAGGAAGTTCCTGAACGAGGACTTCCCCGGAGCCACCGGCAGGTCAAGACTGATGTCCATGACAATGTCCATGATCCGGTTTACCATGATGTTTTCGGAGCTGTTGGCCGGCAGGTAATTGCCGTCGCTGTCCTGGATGATAAGCCTGTCTTTCAGGAACGGCCGGATATACCGCTCTGCTTGCTCTGACCCCCCTCCCAGGGCCTTCTGGATATCCTTCAGGGAGCTGGCGCCGCCGCCCATTTCAAAGGTCCGGTACACATGATGGATCACCGCCAGGCCATAGTACGCGTGAAAACCGTCCCTGTCGCCGAAAGCTTTTTTGAGGTTCCGGTACGTGTGGGGATGCATGAGGGTATACGCCACCTCCGCGCCGTAAAGGATAATGACCGATGAGGCGTACACCATCAGGAGGAAGAGCGGAATGGCCGCCAGGGCTCCATACATGGCGAACGTGCCGGTGGCGAATCCCTTCGCGTATACGATGAAGAGCAGTATGAAGATGACCCATACGGCCGCGGTGAAGGAGGCGCCCAGCGCCGCTGGCTTGAAAGGCACCCGCGTATAAGGCAGAGTGATATAGGCCAGCAGGAACAGGAGCCAGATGAAAACAAATGGAGCCAGAAAGTTGATTATGGTATATCCGAAATTCCATCCTTTTTTGACAGTTTTCCATGTGAGGCCTAGATCCTTTGACATGATCACGGTCCCGGCGTCGCCGACCGCCCATAGCTTATCATCGCGAAGCTGGAACGCATTGACGCTTATGGCCGGCACCCTGATTTCCTCCCAACTCTCGCCGCCGTTAGCGGTTCTGATTGCCGTTCCATCATCCCCTCCCGCCACGCCTTCATTGGGGTTGAAGAACCAGGCTGAATGGTAATTGGTTTCCTTGAATTTTTTCGTTGTCCAGGTGGCGCCGCCGTTTTCGGAAATGAGTATCATTCCCTCGTTGCCCACAAGGATCACCCTGTTCTCGTTGATGAAAAAGGCGTCGTTGACGCTGATGGGCCGGTTCCTGCGCGTCGCCGCGGTCAGGCGGGCCATGTCCCATTTCTTACCGCCGTTTTCAGTCCGGAGAATGACCCCGTGGTTCCCGGTAATGATCCCCCGGTCCTTGAAAAAGGCTATTGCGGTAAGGTTGGGCCGGTCTTCCCACGTCTCGACCGACCAGGTCTCTCCCCCGTCGACCGTCGTCAGGACCGATCCGTTTTCGGCGGCGATAATCCCCCGGGTGTCCGTCAGCATGCGGATGGCGTTGAAATTGAATGCGTCGAATTTCCGGATGTTCCACCGGTATCCTCCGTCGGACGTGATGAGGAGTATCCCATTGGTTCCAACGATCCATCCCTTGTTGCCGATGAACTGGATGCCGCGGTACCTGGTTTTTGAAAGTTCCAGAGGCTCAACGCGGCCCTCCTGTTCGGTGAAAGACTTGTCTCCCTGCTCGTAGGCGTACACTTTCTGGTTGTCGTAATCGATCCGGCCGCTGGTTTTGGTGAGGTTAATGAAGCTGATCCTCTCTTTATTTGTTTGGGCGGGGTCAGAGTAAAGTATCGTTGATTTCTCCCCCACAACCCAGAGACGCCCGGTTTCGGTTATATAGGCTGCGTTGTAGTTCGGTGAGGAGAGTATGATGGATAGCTGGGTGGCCACGGTCATGCCTGCGGCAAGCATTATGGGGCCGAGGGTCAGAGCAGCCCAGTAATAAATGATCTTGAGGAGCATGGGCCGCCCTTTTTTGATTTTCCAGATGTCATTCATGGACTTCTCCAGGGTCCGGAGCATTGCTGTGGCGGAAAAAATCATGACCGTAGCACTGATGCCGCCGATCTTACCGGCATTCTCTATAAGGCCCAGGATTGCGTCAAATATGGGATCAATGTTAAGCTTTATATTGTTTTCATTAAGGAAAAGCAGGATCTTGTCAAAAAGTTCCTTTTTGTTTTCGCCTACACCGTAATAGATTGAGTAAATAGTGAGGCCCACAGTAAGGGCCGGCACAAGGGATAGGATTATAGTATAGGTTATTGATGAGGCCTTGGTCTGGCAGTCGTCTATGATGAATTTCCGCGTGGAAACGATGAGGACTTTAGCCGCGTTTATGATTTTTTTCCAAATTTCACTGACGATTTCTTCTCCATGATATACGCTTTTTGCTTTGGATCCCAATGATTCCAGAATCTGCTTGATGGCGCCATGTTTTGACATTGATCAATTCCTCCCGGAAGATGGCATTGATAATAGCTGTTTTCCGGTAATGGTCAACAAAATTTTGTCGGTTTGTTGACTTTGTACAGTTTTGATAATACATTTGTACTATTAATGTAGATTAGGATTAATGGGAAAATAATGGTGTCAGAGTAAAAATTAAAAATAGTATAAAGTGCTTTTTCAAATCACATCCGTAAATAAAATGATTGCATTTGCCGCAATACCGTGCTTTTCTTTATCATGCTATTAATCTCCTGTAACTCCTGATATTTTCAATGGTTGGCAAAATCACTGTAAACATCAGTAGCGGATATTAATAGCATTTTTATTCAAACTCATAAAATCTATGGGACAGCAGTTTAAAGAAATAAACTTTCATGAAAAATTCTTTTTCTATACATTTCTTCATAAACAAGAAATCGGTTCACGCAGTCTTTAAAGCTATTCCCCAGTTCCAGGAAATATTCATGCAATGTTACCTGCACTGGTGATAGGTAGTTTTCATCCAGATAGTTTTTGATACTGCTGTAATTATAATCCCTCGGATCGTTTACAAGGCCGTTTCGAACCGGGTTATAACCGAGATATAATAGAGTATTAAAAAAAGTTTCTCGCGGATTGGGGGTTAGTTCGGTAATTACATCTTTGAATCGCTCATTCCAGAAAGGTCCGGTTCTGTTCATCATGCGGTTGTATCGTCTGGTAAATTGCGATTTGATGAATTGCATAATTCTTGATATATTCTCGCCTTCGGCAACGGTTTTTATGTACAAATGGAAATGATTATCCATTATAGTATAACCGATTAATTGAAAATTATACTTTTCCAAAGCCAGGTTCAGAACATCGATCATCAAATTTTTTATTTTTGGTGATCTCATAAGAGGTTTTATTTCAATACAACGCGAAACAGCATGATATGTTGCATCTGGAAGTTGAATTCGTAATTGTCTTGGCATACTATAATTAACTCCGTAAATTCTGGGTGGTTGACATGTATACGAATATAAAATTTAGAAATTTAAGAAAATTGAGGTGTCAGAGTAAAAAAGTAAGCGAGATAATCCATCCAAACATCCGGTGATTATTCTTATTGACAAAAAAAACATATTTCACTACTGTGCCTACACATTGCACAAAATGCGTTATATTATTAAAAAAGGATGTGATTTAGATGACGAGTCCGTTGGAAGTCGATGTCAACGGCGACATTGAAAAAGCCTTCAAAAACCTGAAGAAAAAAATGGCTTTCGAGGGTATTTTCAAGGAGCTTAAAAGACGTCGGTACTACGAAAAGCCCAGCGAAGAGAAAAAGCGGAAAAAGGAAGAGGCCGAAAGGCGCAGACTGAAAAAAATCCGCAGGATGAACGTGTCGCAGGGCAGGGTCAAGAAGTCACCCTCCATGAGGGGCGGCAAGGACTTCTCCCATGACGAAAGCACTGATGCATAATTTAGGTCATCACAGTATTAAAAAAATCCGGCTTTGCCGGATTTTTTTATCTTTACTATATGCGGTGTTATCCTTACCAATACAGGTAGTGTGAAGATAACTTGTCGCGCTTCTTTGAAAACGGGAAAAAAATAGGGTAAAAATAAGTTGGTAAATCCTCCGAGAAATTATTAGGAGGATCACATGACTAAAGGCAAGAGAAGGCGTTTCACCCCGGAAGAGAAGTTCA